>Ga0335078_10012519_pt1 | contig 12587 bp, 9 predicted proteins | sample Lox_Sample_32_FD_206711 | JGI IMG/M metagenome (GOLD analysis project Ga0335078, IMG submission 206711) | Soil microbial communities from Loxahatchee National Wildlife Refuge, Florida, United States - Lox_Sample_3.2 | ecosystem: Environmental > Terrestrial > Soil > Wetlands | place: USA: Florida... | reverse complement strand
CATCACCCAAACCTCGGGAGTTTCGTAGATCCAGTGGCCGGCCAGCAGCGCGCGCAGGGCCAGATCTCCATCCTCGCCTGCCCTGAACCGCGAGCCAGCTCCCAAGCTCTCATCGAAGCCGCCTAGCGACAGCCAAACGGCGTGCCGAACCGCCATGCAGGCGCCAAGCCCCTCCACGCGGTGCTTATCGCGGACGCATCGCGCGAGAAACGGCTCGCGCCGGACATAGGCGGGCACGCAGCCCATCGCCGCGTCGTGTTGCGCGGGCAAAACGTTGCCGAAGACAATCCCGATTCGGTCATCCCGGGCGAATGCGGCTTCGAACTGCCCGAGCCAGCCGCTGGAAACCCGGCAATCGTCGTCGGTCATCAGCACAAGAGCGCCCCGCGCCTCACGGAATCCCGCGTTCAGTCCCGCCGAGCGCCCCCGCGTTGCGCTGCGCAGATAGCGCAGCCGCGGGTCAGTCAGCAGCGGATGAAGAGCGGCTTCCGTCAGGCCGTCATCGTTCTGATCGATCACCACAACTTCGAAATCCGGGTAGTCATTCTGAAGGATCGAGCGGACGGCGTTCTGAATTACGCCGGCGCGGCCGCGCGTAGACATGACCACCGTGATGCCGGCACGCTGTTTTGTCATACAAAGGTCTTCGGTCGTATTCGATGCGGCGCATTGCGCTGCGCGCTCGCCGGTCTCCTCATCTTTTCCAGTAAGACCGATAGGCGGTTCCGGGTCCGTTGCGGAACGAACCAGATCAGAGCGTGCGCCAGGAAATCGATGGCGCGAGGTCTGCCTTTGGTGAATGCCGCCCATGGCAGCATCCAGAAGGCCATCCATCTTCGGCCCCGCGCCGCTGTCGCGCTGACCCAGATCAGCAGAAACGACGCGAAGCCGCGCGGTGTGACCAGCGCGCGATTTGCTTCGATCCAGGAGAGAGAGTAACGCCAGTCGGCCGTGTTACTGATCCTGGCCCGCCCGGACTCGATATGCCATATCGCCAAAGGGTCCGGATCGGGCGCAAACACGATCTTTGCACCTTCGACCTTGGTCACACGCAGCAGCCAGTCAACGTCATTGTGCCTCGGCAATTCCGCTCGAAAGGGAACTTGAAGCAGCAGGTCCTTCGAGGTCAGCACCGTGGATGGCAAAACCAGACCCTCTCCACCGCGGATGCCGCGTTGGCAGAACAGATACTCGCTGATGGGCTCAGCCATTGCGGGAAGACGCCGGGGCCACACCAGGTCGCCCTGCTCGCTGCGGGCAATGAAGCGGCACGAGACGATCGGGTGTGGATACGGTGAGTGTTCCGCCGTTTGCAGTTGGATTTCCAGTTTCTCAGCGAACCATTCATCGTCGTCGTCGAGAAACGCGATCCAACGGCCTCCGGCCTCGCGCACGCCCGCGTTGCGTGCGCCTGCGCTTCCTAGGCCTGCCGTCAGCGCCTTCACGCGCAGCCGGGGGTCAGAGATCGACGCCAGGACCTGGGCGGTGCCGTTATCGGCGCCGTCCACCACCACGATTGCCTCGAACTCGCCCATGGTTTGGCGCCAGACACCATCGAGCGCGCGTTGCAGCAGTTGCGGCCGATGAATTGTGGGAATTATGACGGATACCAATGGCGCTGGCATTTCAGGTTCACGAGAGCGAACTATGTTCAGGATCGAAGGCCGGCGAGATCAAGGTCGCCCTGGGCCGGAGAGAACCGCCATCCGGTTTCCGATCTCCCTTCGCATGCCACGGATGCTAACCAGCGTCTGCCGAAACTTACTCGGCGCATTCCGCCTGGGATAATTCTCCGAAGTCCGTTTTTCGAACTGGGAATACCGCAAACACCAGTAGGGGCAGTACTCGTCATCGCAAGGCCGGTCCTCGCGAAAAAGATCGAGGCGCCGCTCGAAGACATTCCCGATCACGGTCTTCTGGCCGCAGCGGAAGATTCTTCCGTCATAGCCGATGGAAACTGAGAGCCTGCCTGCGGAGCATGGAATTCCTGTGAAATCCGGAACGCCATCCAGGTAATGCTGGTCAAGCAGCGGATTGACCGTCCCGCGAATGCGCTTGGGCTGCCAGGCGCTCTTTTCCGCTGCCCGCTCCGCCTGCTCGGCGAAACGCCGGAACCCGGTGCGTTCGGCCTCGGTGTAAGCCTGCGGATACCAGCGGCCCTGGTGAAAGCCGCGGATTGCCTTCGGGATCAGCGGAACGCCAAGCGCGGCAAACACATCGGCCACTCGGGCGTAATCTCGAAAGCCGGCTGGAGTCATCACCAGCGAAGCGAAGACCGGGAAGCCGCGGTCCATCAAGGACGTAACATTGGCCTGCAAACTCCGCCAGCCGTTTCGGCGATCGCGTTCTTCCACATGAACGCCGCAGTGAACGTATTGAACCCGCGAAGGATCAATCTCAGCCGCGAAGGCGCGCACACGATTCGAGGAAAGATTGGAGTTGATCGAGATGTAATGCCGCGAAGTAAGTGTCCGGCAAAGGTGGACGAAGTCCGGGTGAAAGAACGGCTCACCCCCCGTAAGGTGCAGTAACCAGATTTTTCCAGTCGAATTGAAGAAGTCGAGGAATTGCTCCGCAGAGATTCGCCCTACCAGGGGGTATTCGGTGGACGCGCGGGAGAAGCAGTAATCGCAATCGTAGTTGCAAAACAGGTTGAGCGTCCAATCCGCTTCGATGTCGAACGTCATACAATGCCGGATTCATTATATCCAACCGAGGCGCGGCCGCCGGCTCGGAAGGCGCGGCGTGTCTGCGCGTCTATCAGCCGCGTGGCGCCTTTCCGTCAGGCTTCCGGCTTGCGCGCGCAGGCGGCCACAAAACATGCCGTGAATCCGCGAGTGGGCAACCGGTCCAGCGCGGCGAATGCCGCTAACAGCCCGCGGACGGGCAGGTCTGCTCGCCTGCCCAGGAGCCACCGCAGCGCGCGGAATAGCAGGGTGGAAAGGAGCCGCGGGTTGTGGATCACGGCGTCGGTCGCAGTCACCCGCAAGCCCGCGTCTCGCAAGCACCGCTCCAGGCCGGAGAGCGTCGTGGTGTAGCCCAGCCGAAACGGCAGCCAACCGCGGCGGCTCGCCCATCGCAGCGGGGTGTAGAGCGGATTGCGGAGATTATCGAGCGTGATCACCAGCACCCCGCCGGGCCGCAGGACGCCAACCAGTTCGCTGATCGCGCGCGCGAATTCGCCGCGAGACTCGAAATGATCCAGCGTCGAAGTCGAGACAATGGCGTCGATGCACCCCGGGCGCAAGGCAAGGCAGCGCACGTCGCCGGCCAGAAACCGGATGCGCTGATCGGTGCGCCGTGACTGGGCGCGGCGCACGGTCGAAAAAGCGAGATCCATTCCCACCGCGTCCGCCGAGGGGAACAAATCGAAGAGGATGCCATCGTCGCCGTGAGCCTCTTCAAAACAGTCCGTTTTCAGAGCCCGCCGAATCGAGACGTCGCGTGTCCATCGCCATACCAGGTCCTGATGAACGCGCTTCTTCTGGGCGGCGACCAGTGGATCGAGGTACCAGGAGGGTGATTTCCGCGCGCCCACCCGATCCCATTCCTCCGTAGACCCGCCGCGCAGCTTTGTATTGGACGGGGCAGCCATGATCTGCGATCGTCGAAAAAAAATGAGAATCCACTATAACAGCGGGCTTGCCGGCGCGGAACCCGTGTTATTCTAATTCGACAGCAGCATCCAAATATCTGTGAATGGAGGTGCCTGTGTTGCGCGCCGGGCGTTATCCGCGATAGGCAGCTTGATCGAATGCGCCCTGGTTTGCCCGTCCCCTTGGGGTCACAGTAGTCCACTCTGATGCGCCTGGTTTGCACCAATCTGGACGTTGCCTTCCCTTCATCCACCGGTTCCGTATCCGCTTTGCGCGATCTGAGTTTCGCTACCCGCGACGGCGAATTCCTCACCTTCGTGGGGCCGAGTGGCTGCGGAAAGACCACCCTTTTGCGGATCCTCGCGGGCTTGCTTCCGGCAGATGCTGGCACCGTCGAGCGCATCGCGGGCCCGGACGACCGCAATCCCAGCGTCCTGCTGGTGAGCCAGGAACACAACCTGTTCCCCTGGATGACAGCTGCCGCCAACGTGGCGTTCGGCCTCGAAATGCGGGGTGTGCCGCGCCGCGAACGCGAGGGCCGAGCACGGGAGCTTTTGGCACGTTTGGGTTGCGCGGGCAAGGACTTGGCGTATCCGTCTCAGCTCTCAATGGGCATGAAGCAGCGCGTCGCCGTCGCCCGCTGCTTTTTGAGCGACCCGGCCGTGATGCTAATGGACGAGCCTTTCGCATCGCTCGATTTTCAGACCCGGATGGTCCTTCAGCAGGAGGTTCTGGATCTCTGGGAGCAGGACCGGAAGTCGGTCGTCTTCGTGACCCATGATGTGGAGGAAGCGATCCTGCTCAGTGATCGGATACTGGTGCTCAGCGAAGGGCCGGGAACCATTGTGGCCGAGTACGAGGTGCCGGCGGCGCGGCCGCGCCGTGCTTTGCTGGAAATGAACGGAGAGCTGTGGGAACTGAAACGACGGATCCTCGGATCGCTGCGCCTAGCAGCGGGCGGCGCCCGCTACGCCTTCGCCCGGTGAGGCTCATCCGGCTCATCGGAGCGCGGCTCTGGCTGGTGGCATTGCTGGTGGTCTGCTGGCAGGTTCTGGTGGTTCTTCGCGTTCTGGACCCCCTGTTTTTCCCGGCTCCGTCGAAGGTGGCCGAGAAATTGGCCGCGATGTTCTCGAGCGGCGAGTTGGAGCGCGCACTCTACGCGACTTTGGGGCGCACCGCGCTGGGACTGCTCGCCGGCATGGCCGGAGGCGGCCTGGTGAGCATTCTGCTGAGCGTGTCCCCGCTCATGCGGACCGCGATGCAGCCGCTGGTCTCGGCGCTCTATTCCACGCCGCGGCTGACGATGCTTCCCATGGTCATGCTGGTGTTTGGGGTGAACGAAACGTCGCGTTTGGCGCTGGTGGCGCTGAGCGCGGGCCTGGTCATTGTGATCCAGATCTCGGATGCCGTTCGCTCCGTTAGCCGGGCTTATGTCGACCTCGCCGCGAACTATGGCGCCAGCCGCGCTGTGATTGTCCGCAAGGTTTATTTGCCGGCATGCCTCCCGCAGATCTTCACCGCGCTCCGCCTTTGCACCGGCCGCGCCCTCGTGTTGACCATCTCGATTGAAATGCTCAGCAGCAACGACGGAATCGGGAGCTTGATCTGGTTGTCATGGCAGACCTTCGCGACCGAAAAGCTCTACGCCAGCGTGCTGGTGGCGGGGGCGCTAGGGCTGATCACCGGGCCGTTGTTCCATCTGCTCGAGCGCCGCTTTGTGCCGTGGAGAACCGCGCGCGCATGATCGGCGAAATGATGGTGTACTCGCAGATGGCTCTGGGAATGAGGGAACTTTTGCGCCAGCCGGTGGCGGCGGATCCAATGGCTGCGCTCGGGCAGCAGATGGCTCACCGCGAGGAACACTTTCTCGATCTGGCGCGCCGGCTCGTTTTTGCCAATCCGCAACACCCCTATCATGAAATGTTCCGCATCGCCGGATGCACCCGGGAAGACCTGACGGCGGAGGTCAAGCGCAACGGCCTCGAAGCGGCGCTCGCGCGACTTGCCGCTGCCGGAGTTTATCTCAGCCATGACGAGTTCAAAGGCAAGGCACCGGTGATCCGAGGCGGCCGCGAGATTCCCTGCGGGCCGCAAGCGCTGCTGAATCCGCTAGTGCGCGGGGGATTGATCAGCATCAGCAGCGGAAGCCGAAGTCCGGGGACCAGGACGCCCAAGAGTCTCCCGCTCCAGACCTACCGCGACGCCTATCACCACTTGCAGTTGCGGGAATTCGATCTGGCGGCCAGAACCGGCGTGCAGGTGCGGCCCATTCTGCCTTCGTCTCTCGGCCTCGGACACAATCTCAGGTGCATCCGCTTCGGCGAGGAGCCGGCCAAATGGTTCGCTCAGAGCGGCCGCTGGCGCGATGCCGCCCATTATCGCGCGGTGACGCACTTCCTGGTCCGCGCGGCACAACTTATGGGCGCGTCTCTGCCACTGCCGGAATACCTGCCGGAAAACGACTTTTCGCCCGTGGCGCGATGGATCGCGCAGCGAAAGCAGGCAGGACGACCATGCGTGATGCGCAGCTACGTGAGCCCGGGCGTTCGCATCGCCGCTGCCGCGCGCGAGGCGGGGCTGGACATAGCGGGAACGATTTTTTTGGTCGACGGCGAAGCGCTGACTGACGCCAAGAGGGCGGTTATCGAGGCCGCCGGGTGCGAGGCATATCCAAAATACGGCATCTCCGAGGTGGGATCGGTCGGGAGTGCATGCCGCCGAATGCGCACCGGGAATTGCGTGCACGTGCACCGCGATGCGGTCGCCGTGATCAGCCGCCGCCGACTGGCGCCGCTTTCGGACCTGGAAGTGAACTCCCTTCTATTCACCAACCTCCTGCCATTTGCCGCGCGGTTTCTGATCAATGCAGAAATGGATGATGCGGGGATTTTGGAACCGGCGGCCTGCGAGTGCGAATATTCCCGTGCCGGCATGGATCTGCAGATCCGCAACATTTACAGTTACGGGAAACTCACCGGCCAGGGGATCACGCTGATGGGAAGCGATATCGTGCACCTTCTGGAAGACACGTTGCCGCAGCGTTTCGGCGGCGGGCCGGGCGATTACCAGCTTGTCGAGTACGACGGGGCGCGGCAAGCGCAACTCGAACTCCGCATTAGTCCTCGGGCTGTGGCCGGACCTGCCGCAGCCGTGCGCGATTTCCTGCTGAGCGAGATTCGCGGATGTTACGGGGGCGCTTTGGCATCACGCGTCTGGAAGCATTCCGGCGGCATCGAGGCCGTCATCGCGGAACCGTTCGTGACGCGAACCGGAAAGGTGCTCTCGCTGCACTTGCTGGGGCCGAAGAAGGAGCCGGTTCATGCTTCGTAGAACATTTCTCATCACTACTGCTTTAGCGTCGGCGGGGGCCCTGGCAACTCGCGCAAGGGCGGCATCGAGTGGATCGCGGACGAAGCTTGTGGTTTCGGCCGCCCAGCATTTTTCCATGTGCCCGTTCTATCTGGCTTACGAATCCAGATACTTCGCAGATGCGGGCTTCGACGTCGAACTGGTAAAGGACATCGGAATGGCGCAGTCGATTCCGCTGCTCGCTGGAGGCAGACTCGACGCGGGCTTCACCGGGTTCGGGCCCTCCATCGTCAACGCTGTTTCACGGGGAGCGCGCCTGCGCCTGGTCGCCGGCCGCGAAGTGCTATCGCCGTCCTGTGGCACCGCCGGCACGATCTTCGGCAGCCGAAAGGCCTTTCCTGATGGACTGCGCACGATGCGCCAGCTTCGTGGAGCGAGACTTGGCATCAACAGCACGACGCCCCAGACCGAGTTTTACCTGGACCTGCTTTTGCAGCACGAACGGATGAGCCAGAACGACCTGGTAGTCCGGAAAATGCCCACGACCGAAAGACTGGCCGCTCTGCGCGCCGGCGCGTTGGAAGCTTTCTTATCGACGGAGGCCGACCTGAATCCCGAACTAAGGCAGCTCGGATTGGTGGCGGGGCCAACCGTGGCAAGCCTGCTGCCGGGTTTCCAGTATTCGTATATTGTGTTTGGCCGCACCTTGCTGGAGGGCGCGGTCAACGCGGGAGCGCGGTTCCTGCGGGCTTATTTCCGCGGCGCCAACGACTTCTTGCTGGGCAAAACTCCGCGGTTCCTGGATGATTACTGTAATCAGAATGGTTTGGACGCGAAACTGCTGCGCGCGACCTGCCGCGCGACTTTCGAGCGCGATGGCAGCATCCACCTCGCCGATCTGCGCCGATATGCCCAATGGTTGGCCGCCAAGGGCCTGTGCCCTGCCGATGTGGATGCGGCGGCGATCGTCGATACTCGATTTCTCGATGCCGCCCGCACGATGAAGTAGATGGTCTGTCTATGAATATGTCTTTCCCTCATTGGTTCCATGTCGGTGTCCTGCTTGGGACGCTGGCAGCCGCGCCGCTCGCGCACGCTCAGATCGAGGGCTCGATCGCGGGAGTGGTCAGCGATCCTTCCGGACAGGCCGTGGCCGCTGCCGCCATTCGCGTCCGCGAGGTCACCACCAATGCGGAACGCAAGGTCAATAGCGACGCGGCCGGCCGCTACATGGCGGCCGACCTGCCGCCGGGAACATATTTGGTGGAAGTCACGCAACCCGGCTTTGAAGTCTCGCGCATCGACGGATTGGTGTTGGCCGCGGGCCACACCCTTTGGGCCGACATCGGACTGAAGATCGGCGTATCCAGAGAGACAGTGTCGGTTACCGCCGAACGCCAACCGGTGGACAAGCAAGCTGGTGCGTGGAGCTCCGAGATAACCCAGCAGCAGCTTGCCGCGCTGCCGCTGAACGGACGGGATGTCTTCGACCTTGCCGCGCAACAGGTCGGCGTGCAGATACCGCCCACCGCCAACGCGACCATCAATACAGGGCTCGGCATCCACATTACCGTAAACGGCTCGCGCCCCAGTGAAAACGCGTACCGCCTCGATGGCATTTACGTCAACGATTCCAGCGGCTCGGCGCCCGCCAGCGCTGCTGGCTACCTCCTTGGCCTCGAGGCCATCGCCGAATTGAACCTGGTAACGGCGCCCTTCAGCGCCGAGTACGGCCGCACCGACGGCGGAGTCCTCACAGCAGTTTCGAAATCGGGCACCAACGAGTATCACGGCGCGCTTTACGAGTACCTGCGCAACAACGCGTTCGACGCCGGCAACTTCTTCGACGTGCCCGGCCAGCCGGCTCCCGCCTTTCACCGAAATCAGTTCGGCGGCCTGCTCGATGGGCCGATTCTCAAAAACAAGCTGTTTTTCCTCCTCAATTACGAAGCTCTCCGGATCGCCTCAAATAATACCGAAACCATCATGACTCCCGACGCCCAGGCGCGGTCCGGCCTGTTACCCGTGAAGGGCGTGTTGACGCAGGTCACCGTGTCCCCTAAGATCTTGCCCTATCTCGCCCTGTACCCGCTGCCCAACGGCGCCGATTTGGGGAACGGAACGGGCAACTATAGCGCTCCGGTGCCCACCGGCACACGCGAAGATTTTGCTGCCGCGAAACTCGATTACATCAAGTCAGAACGCTGGCGCTTCAATGCGCGCTACACTTTCGACGATGCGGATTCCAACACCGGCGACATATTCCAGGTCTGGTCCTATCTGAGCAGCTCGCAGGACAACCTGATGCAGGCTGCCGCCCAGTTTGTGCCATCGCCGAATACGGTTCACGAGTTTCGCGCGGCTTTCAGCCAGATTCGGAACGGCAGCATCGCTTCCTCCGCATCCGATGTCGCTGCGGACGCGTTTGTTGCCGGCCAAAACGTAGGAGCATTCCAAGTCACCGGCTTGGGCAATTTCGGAGGAGATCCGGCCCGCACCACGCCCGTGTATTTCACCTTGAGCGATGCCCAGACCAGTTACTCGTTCACCCGGATCTCCGGCGCCCACAAACTGACGGCGGGTGGCAGTTTCGACCGTATTCTACTCGACGAAACCGGGGATCTGGATCGCGCCGGCTATTACCAATTCACCTCGCTGCAGAGCTTTCTGGCTGCCCAAGCCTTTAAGCTCAGCATTTTGGCGCCGGGCTCCGGCACGCTGCGTCACTGGCGCATGCTCCAGCTCGCCGGATACGTCCAAGACGACATGCGTATCAGCCGCCATTTGTCGTTAGGCGTTGGCCTGCGCTACGAGACCGCGACCACCCCGGTTGAGCGCGACGGCAAAGTCGCCACACTTCCCAACCCTTTGATGAACCCGGCTATCACTATAGGCGGTCCTCTCTATCTCAACCCCTCGAGACGCAATTTCGCGCCGCGGGCGTCTCTCGCCTGGGATCCCGCGGGCGACGGCCGCACGGTGATTCGTATGGGCGGTGGCATTTATTACGATTTGCTTGGAACGCGCGAATTACTGGTCTCTGGCTTGTATATGCCTCCGTTCTACAACCGCTATACGATTAGCAAGCCTCCCTTCCCCAATGCTCTCGGCGCAATTAGCGCCAACCCGGCCCAGCAGTTATCTCTGAACATTCTGGCTTACTATCCGAATCAGCCGTACGTTATCCAGGACCAGCTCGTTGTGGAACATGAGTTCGGCCGCAGCATCGTCGGGCAAATCGGCTATGCCGGCTCGCGGGGCCTGCACCTCGAGGGCGTTATCAATAACATTGATACGCCGCAGCCCCAGGTTCTCGCCGACGGGCAGCTATATTTCTCCGCAAGCGCCCCACTGGTGAACCCGGCATTTTCCGCCATCAACCTTCGAACGCCCTCGTTCGACTCCGTCTACCACAGTTTGAATACGGGTCTGCAGATGGTGCTTATGAGGAGTCTGAATGTGCAGAGCAAATTCACGTGGAGTAAATCGATCGATGATGATTCAACCGCGGTTCATAACGACTTTTACGCGAACCTGACTGTTCCTACAATCTACAACCTGCGCCAGAACCGCGGCCTTTCTGACTTCGATTCCCCGTTTGCCTTCGCCACGAACTTCATCTACGATTTGCCCCGCGCGCAATCGCAGCCGCTCAGACGCGTATTAGGCGGCTGGCAACTGGATGGAACCATCCAGGCCCAGTCCGGCAACCCATTCGACCCGACGGTGGGCTTCGACGATGCGAACCTGGGCGGTTCCGGGGCCGGCACGGCGGAAAGGCCGAATCTGGTTCTCGGGCAGCCACTGATTATCGGCAATCAGCAACAGTATTTCAACCCGCTGGCATTTTCATTGCCGGCTCCCGGAACCCTCGGTAATCTGGGACGCAACGTACTTCGCGGACCAGGGTTGGTTATGCTCAGCGCTGCGCTCGATCGGACATTCTGGAAGCGCGAGAACCAGTCCCTCCGGCTACGGGCCGAAGTGTTTAACGTCATGAATCATCCAAACTTCCAGATTCCCTCGGGGACCTCCCTATTCGACAGCACCGGCGCCCGATTGGGAGGCGCTGGACAGATCACGGCCACCACCACTTCCTCGCGGCAGATCCAGTTTTCTGCTCGCTATTCGTTCTAGGGCCGCTCCAGCCTTATGGCGCGGCTGCCGGCACGCAACGGAAAACGATAATCTTGTCGGACGTGGTTGCTAGCAGGTGCGTGTACGTCGGACCGCTTGCGGTGAAGTGCGTCACGTTGGTCGCAAGGTTGGCGTTGGCGTTGAAATCGGCAACGGGGACAGCCAGCGCGGCCGCGGAGCCGGTGGCGGAAATCCCGGAGAAGTCGTACTCGTATAAGTTATAAGCGACGCCGGAAATCAAGCCGCTCACCGTCGCCTGCAATTCGATGTTCATCCATGAAGCGGGCGGGGAGTTAGTGCAGCTTGACCCCACGGAGCTGGTTCCAATTATCGGATTCTCGTAGCTATAACCGGCAATCGGATCGAGCGGGTTCGGCTCACCATTCGTATTGCTTGCCACTATTGCCACCTGAACCGGTAGCGTAACTCCATCGGTATCTTGCGGACCGGCGACAGAGAATCCGTAGTTATGCGGCCCCATAATCGAGACAACCGAATAGCCGGAACCGCCCGTCCCTGACACCGTGGATCCGCCTTCCGGAATGATGATGGAATACGCCTGCGCGCCCTGTGCATTGGCTTCCACGCGGGTTTGGGGCAGGGAGCCGAAGCTGTAGCCGAAGACGTAAACCGTGCAGCCCGTCGAATCGGAGCCCGCACCCGGAGGTATCGCCGGATTGGTCGTGAAGTGGTTCCGCGACAGCGTGTAAACGCCATGGTCGTCGAAGTAGAGAACATCGTCGGCGTAGTATGTCGGGTCGGTGGGCGGGTGGTTGGTGCCGATCTTGATCACCGCGACTTCGTGATCGTATTGTGTGCTCGTTCCCCCGTTAAGCAGCACCGCCACCGTGACCTGTTGTCCGGCGATAACTTTCGATTTCACCCACGACATGTACTGCTCGTATCCTGCACTGCCCGCCGGTTGCGCCGAGTAGTCGAAGGTGCTGCCGCTCAAGCGCGAGTTCGCCACGCACTGAGCTGCATCGGCATAAATGTTCGGGCCGCTCACGCCCGTCCCCGGATCTTCGATCAGAAGCTGGGCATTGTAATTCGGCACGTTATGATGCGCTGCGCAGGCGCCATCCGGGCCCGATTGCGAAAGGCCCGTGCCGCACACCAGCCGCGCATTGTATTGCGACATCCATTGGCCGTTGTTCAGCCCGGCGATCATCATCGAGACCTCGCCGCAATAGCCATCGTTGTTTTCCCATTGATAGAACGGCGTGACCGTCTGGCGCGGATAGATGTAGTATGCGGTCGCAGGCGGCGTGGTGCCGTCGACGAGCGCCTGCCCGCAGTCCGGCTCGGCCGCAGGCACGTCCGGCTGCAAGATCAGGGCCGCGATCAAGCTCAGTCCGATGGCCAGAGTGCGGCAAAGTTTGGGCATGCGCATCCACCTAGAGTGACCTGTTTCAATCCAGGATACGCCAGCGCGGGTGCGGGTGGGAGAGTCACGGCCCGTCACGATGTTCTCCGCAATCTCGGCATCGAGCTTCGCACTGTTCTACCCGGTGAACGGTTTACGAACTCAGCTTCCCACCCGCA
>Ga0335078_10012518_pt1 | contig 12587 bp, 11 predicted proteins | sample Lox_Sample_32_FD_206711 | JGI IMG/M metagenome (GOLD analysis project Ga0335078, IMG submission 206711) | Soil microbial communities from Loxahatchee National Wildlife Refuge, Florida, United States - Lox_Sample_3.2 | ecosystem: Environmental > Terrestrial > Soil > Wetlands | place: USA... | reverse complement strand
CCGTCGGACGGGCGTCCGGTTGCCCCTCGGGCCGGAGCTCGGGCTGGAGACCGGGCTCGAAGGTGATCTCCGGCTGCGCCTGGTTCCGCAGGTAGTCCAGGCGTCCGCGGACCACGTGCAGAGGCTCGCGGAGCTCGGAGGCGAGGAGCCTCTCGACGGCGAGCGCGTAGAGCGGCAGCTGGAGGTGTCGCCCTTCACCGAGCTCGCGGACGAGCTGGGCCCTGGTCTTCGGTCGCCCCGACTTGTAGTCGACGACCGCCGCGTCGGGCCGATCCTTCGCGGCGTCCACGCGGTCCACGCGTCCGCGGACCGAGAGCTGCGCTCCACCGGGCAGGTCGATGTGGAGCGGCTCCTCCGTGCTGCGCGGGTCCGCCCCTTCCCGCACCACGTCCCCGAACGACCACTCCGAGGCGACGGCCCGGGGCGGCACCGAGAGCCGGTCCCTCCTCCAGGCCTCCCCGAGGACCTGCTGGAGCTCCGACTCCTTCTCGCCGTACCTCGCCCGGGCCCGGGCGGCGAGCTCGTCGAGAGCCCGCCCCCGGGCGGGCTTCGAGGGGAGGACGGCCGCCTCCCTGAAGTCCCTCTGGGTGACGAGGCCCCTCGCCTGCGATCCGGTCCACCGCCTGACGGCCTCGGCGGCGCTCGGCGCGGGAGCGCCCCGCGCTCCGTCGAGGAGCGCCAGCGCGGCCCCGAGCTCGAGCTTCCGGAGAGCGTGGAGCGCCTTCCCCACCTCCGGATCGGCGGCCGACAGGGCCTCGAGTTGCGCGTCCGAGAGGCTCGAGAGCTCGGCCGTCGTCCCGGCCGGGAAGAGGCCCCCCTCGGGCTGGTCCGCTTCCTTCTCCAGCCAGCGCGCCAGCACCCGCTGCCAGCGCGCGACGACGCGCTCCACGAGCGCCGCGGGCAGGGTCGGATGGGAGGCGAGGTAGCGCCGGGACGCGCCGTCGAGCTCCCGGACGAGTTCGTTCCCCAGGCGCTCGAGCCGCTGCTCCCGCTCTGCCCCGCTCGAGCGGAGGCTCCAGGCGCCGTGGTCCCGGATCGCCTTCTGGGCGGCGAGCGCCAGCGCCTCGTGCAGCATGGAGCCCGTCTCCATGGGGTCGAGGTCCACCCCCTCGTCCCCCGCCTCCTCGATGCCGAGCACGCGCTCGAGAAAGTACCGGCTCGGACACTGTCCCAGCTGCTCGAGGGCCGTGGGGCTGTACCTCTTCGCGGCGAGGGAGACGCCCACCTTGCCGGCATAGGGACCGACGGGCCGGTTTTCGCCGGGCGCGCGCCCCTCGTCGAGGAGCCGGGCGTGGGCAGCCGCGGCCCGGGCCCGCTCCCAGGCGGAGCGGAGCGGGCCCGCGGGAAGGGCCCCGCCGATCCCGGCACCCGTCGACGCCAGGACGTCCGCCGGGCTCTCCACGGCGCTGTCGTCGGGCGGGTTCGCCTGGGCGTCGCCGAAGCGCCGCTCCGCCATCCCGTCGTGCCCCTCCCGGCTGCGCACCGCCGCCAGCAGCGGCCCCGCGAAGGTATCGCCCCCGGCCTCGTCCACCCGGGACCAGGAGAGGTGCACGGCCTCCCGCGCCTTACCCGCCGCCGCGGCGGCGACGCGGGCCTGGCGCGCGAGCTCCTCCTCCGGCGTCCCGAGGCCGAGGCGCGCCGCGAGCGCAGCCTCGTCCCGGGAGGGGCGAGCCGCCGTCCGCGGGTGCCCGCCCTCCTCCAGGCCGGCGAGGACGAGAAGCCGGGCGGCGCGCCCGTCGTACTCGGCGTAGCTGGCGACGCGCACGCCGTGCCGCAGGGGCGGTGCCGTCCGCACGAGCGCCGACGCCAGGCGCCGCTCGAGCTCGCCGAGCTTCTCGGCAGGCTGCCAGCTCGGCCGGGCCTTCTCCTCCTCCCCGAGCCGAAAGAGAGCTCGCCGGGTCCGCTCGAGCGCCGCGGCCGCCTGGTCCACCCCGGAGGCTCGGACCCGCTCGGCGGCCCCGAGCTCGTCGACGAGGCCGCGGAGCCCCTCGAAGAGGACCCTCGGGTCGGCGAGGTGGCCGGCGACGGCTTCCGCCAGCCGGTCGAGGCCTTCGCGGCGGCGACCCAGGTCCTCGGCTGCGGCGGCCTTCTCCTCCTCCCCCAGGCCTCGTTCCCGGATCTCCTGCCGCTTCCGCTCTTCCCACTGCGCCAGGTGGTCCTTCCACAGGGCGAGGGAGACGCGGTGCACCCGGAGGGACCGCAGGCACTCGCGCAGGTCCGAGCGCCGGGCTCCCGGCGGCATGCGGACGAAGGGCGCGAGGAGCGCGCCTCTCAGGTCGTCGCGGTGGACGGCGCTCTCTCCGAAGCGCGCGAGGCGGCAGAGGGAGAGGAGCCAGCGTCCGAGCGGAAGGCCCGCGACGGGGAGGTAGGCGGGGACGTCCGCGGCGATGCCGTGCCTCTCCAGGACGCGCTTCCAGGTCGAGCGCCGCTCCGGCGAGGCCGGCAGCAGCACCAGCACGCCGTCGAGCGCCTCCGGCCAGCGCTCGAACGGCTGGGGCGCGAGCCAGGCGCGGATCCGGCGCGCCGCTGCGATGGCTTCGAGCTCCGGGTCGTCGCAGGCCAGCAGGGACAGATCTCCCGAGCTTTCCGGCGGAGCCGCCAGCGGGTCCGCGAGGGCGGCCGCGAGGCGCCCGAACCTGGGGTTCCGGTCCCGCGCGGCGAGCGCCTCCCAGCCGGCCTCGGGCTCGAGCCCCAGGCGCCTCGAGACCCATGCCACGAAGCGGCGCTCCCAGGCCGTCGGCTCGACGAGGCCGAAGGGGACGAGCCGCGCCGGTCTTCCCACGCCGACGAGGCTTTTCTCGAAGAGTTCCTCGAGGTCGGCGTCGGCGAGCGGGCCCGTTCCCTTGGCGAGGATCGAGCCGGGCTCCGGCAGGTCGGGGACGGTGAGGAGGTGGCCGAGATAGCGCTCCGGGTACACGCCCGGCCGCACGATGAAGAGGTCGAGGCTCAGGTCGTCCGCCTTGCTAGGAGAGGACATATTACCCCCGGGGACGGACACCCCCCCGGGAACGGGCTCGCATGCGGCCTCGCAGGGGGTGTCCGCCCCACCGGGAGAATGGAGAAAGGCAGGGAGGTGAAGATGAAGGGAGCGAAGGGGGCCCCGACGAGGCTCACCCGGCGGTTCGGCGAGGCGATGGCGGAGGCGCTCCGCCTCCACGGCGAGCAGGAGCGGAAAGGATCGCGGGTGCCCTATCTCGGGCACCTCCTCGGCACGGCGGCGCTCGTGCTTCATTTCGACGGGGACGAGGACCAGGCGATCGCGGGGCTGCTCCACGACGCCGCCGAGGACCAGGGCGGCCGTCCCACCCTGGAGGCCATCCGCTGCCGCTTCGGCGATCGGGTCGCCCGAATCGTCGAGGGGTGCACGGACACGTTCGAGAGGGTGAAGCCGCCCTGGCGGCCGCGAAAGGAGGCCTACCTCGAGGCCCTGAGGCGCGAGGAGGAGGACGTGCTCCTCGTCTCGGCGGCGGACAAGCTCGACAACGCCCGGGCCATCGTGGCGGACCTCCGCGAGGTCGGGGAGGAGATCTGGGATCGGTTCCAGGGCGGGCGCGAGTCGCTCTGGTACTACCGGGAGCTCGCCGGCGTCTTCGCCAGGCGCTTGGCGAGCCTGCCCGGGGCGGGAAACCTCCGGGCCATCACACGAGAGCTCGACGCGACCGTGACCGAGATGGAGCGGCTCGCCTCTTCCGCCCCGAGGTGAGGAGGTCCCCGGACCCGGCTAGCGCCGCTTCGAGCGAGTGACGGCGCTCCCTCCGCCCCCTACCCCGCGGGACGAGGCCGCCCGCCTCGGCCCGCGGGCGAGGAAGTGGATCTTCCGCGGAGCGCCCATGCCCGGCTTCATCGTGGTCGAGTGGTGGATGTCGAGGGCCCTCCAGTCCGGGACGGCCCACGGCTCGGCCAGCCGGGCGCGGATGAGCGGCAGGTAGTCCCCGTTCACCTCGTAGCCGATGCCGCGCCGGTCCATCACCCGCGCCACCTTGAGCGTGGTCCCGGAGCCGAGGAACGGGTCGAGGACGACGTCGCCGGGGTCCGTGTACGCCTCCAGCATCAGGGCCACGAGTTCCTCGGGAAAGGCGGCCGCGTGGTACCCGAGCTCCTTCACGTTCGGGGGTCGGTAGGCCGGGATCCGGATCACGTTGCCGAGGCAGCGGCCGCGCTCGTTCTTCTTGTGGGAGCGGGGATCGGCCTCCCGGTACTTCTGCGGCACGCGCGGCTTGTGGAACTTGTAGCGGTCGGGGTCGCCCTTCAGGAACACGAGGAGCGACTCGTGCTTGTTGTCGAAGAGCCGCTCCATGTAGTGCTGGCACTGCGGCAGGGCGTTCGGGACGTACCAGATGAGGTGATCCCATAACCTCCAGCCCCGCGCCGTCCGGGCGACGTCGAAGGCGATGGGGTAGAAGTGCTTCTTGTGCCGGCGGCTGTTCACGTTGACGACGAGCACCGACCCGTCCTTCCCCTTGCGGAAGCACTCGTCCCACACCCTCGCGAGCCGCTCCAGGTACTCGTCGTAGCCCGAGTCGCCGATCTGCGCGGCGTGCCCGTAGTCCTTGAGGTTCCAGTAGGGAGGGCTCGTCACGAAGAGCGTGACGCTCCCGTCCTCGACCTCCCTCATGTCCTCGGACGTGCCGATGTAGAGCCGCTGCCCCCCGACCTCCATTCGACGCCTCCGTGCGAGCGAGGATGCCCCATCCCCGGCCCAAGCCATCTTAGCGCGATCCTTCGGACTCTCCTCCCCGCGCGGCGCGAGCTCGCGGAGGAGATCGGGGCGAAGCCCCGAGGCAGGCCCGGTTGCGCCCCCGCCGGCGGGCCCTTACGCTTCCCGCGCAGCCCCACCGGGAGCGAAGCGTCGCCTGGGGACCCGCGCCGGGCGTCGCACGCCGCGCCGCCCCCGGGACTTTCACCTCCGGTGGCCCTTGCCAGGCGCACGTCGCCACGGAGTCGCCATGCGGAAACGCTCCTCTCCCTACGAGCTCTACTACTGGCCGGGCATCCAGGGCCGCGGCGAGTTCGTCCGGCTCGCCTTCGAGGCCGCCGGCGTCGCCTACGTGGACGTGGCGCGCCTCCCGGCCTCGCAGGGTGGAGGCGCCGCCGCCGTCTCCCGCCTCCTCTCCGAGGCCGGCCCCTGGCTCACCCCGCTCGGCCCTCCGGCGCTCCGCCACGGAAGGACGCTCGTCGCCCAGACGGCCGCGGTCCTCCAGTACCTCGCCCCGCGAATCGGCCTCGTGCCTGGCGACGAGCCGAGCCGGTTGCGCGCCCACCAGATCCAGCTCACCATCGCGGACCTCGTCGCGGAGGCGCACGACACGCACCACCCGGTCGCGGTCTCGCTCTACTACGAGGACCAGAGGCCGGAAGCGGCGCGCCGCGCGGCCTCGTTCGTCCGCGAGCGCATCCCCAAGTACCTGGGATATCTCGACCGCGCGCTCGACTCGAATCCCGCCGGCCGGGGGCGGGCGCTCGTCGGCCGCGGCCTCTGCTACGCGGACCTCTCGACCTTCCAGGTGGTGGCCGGCCTGCGCTACGCCTTCCCGCGCGCCATGGCCCATCACGAGCGGCGGGCCCCGCGGCTCGGGGCCTTGCACGACCGGGTCGCCGCCCTCCCGCGGATCGCCGCCTACCTCGAGTCCGAACGCCGGATCCCGTTCAACGAGTGGGGCATCTTCCGCCACTACCCGGAGCTCGACCTCGCGCCGACGGCGAAGCGGAAGCGCTGACCTCCGGCCCCGGGCGCAGGTGGGGACGTGGGCGTCGCCTCAGAGGCACGCCCCGGTCGCCGGAGCCACGGGGCCACAGGTGATGCTCGGACAGCAGGTCGCGGGGTCGATGGCGTTCAGGACCGGGCACTGGCACGCCGGGATCATCGGACAGTTCACGGGCGTCGCGGTCGGGACGCAGGCGGGACACTTCTCCACGGGGCAGCAGGTCGTGGGGTCGACCCCGGCACTGACCGGCTCGGCCCCGCCGGGGCAGGCGATCTCGAGCATCGGGCAGGCGACCGGCGGGCTCGGCGGCGTGCAGCTCGGCGGAACGGGGACGCACTGGCCGGCGCAGGTCTCTCCCGAACAGCTCCCCGCGGCGTCACAGGTGCAGGTCGGGCTGTTGGCCGGGCACGAGCAGGCCCCTCCCGCGCTCCCGTTCGCGCATCCCCACCCGAAGCAGGCCTGGGAGCAGCGGAAGCCAGCCGGGCAATCCCCGTCGGACGCGCAGGACGACGACGCGGGCTGGCAGCTGCACGGGCCCCCGCACGGATCGGCACCGGCGCAAACGAGTTCCTGGCCGGGGCTGCAGGCGGGCTCGGTGCATCCGCAGGGAGCGGCCGAGGCGGACCCGGTCGCCGCAGCGCACGGGCACTGGTAGATGGGGCAGCACTCCGGGGTCTCACCGACCGGCACAGGCGTCAGGTTCCCGGCGCACGTCGGCACGGACGAGGAGCACGCCACCGCCACGTCCGGGTCGCACGTCGTCCCGCCCGGCTGGCAGGAGAACGTCGGGCAGCAGTCCGCCGCCGTGCCGATCGCCAGAGTCGTTCCGGGGGGACACGCCGGCGCCGGCGTCGCCGGGCAAGGACTCGCCGCCGTGCAAACGGGCTGGCAGCTCAGGTAGGCGCAGCAGTCGGCGGAGTAGTCGATGACCGCCTGCTCTCCCGCTTTGCAGGTCGCGGTCCCCGTGGCCGAACAGCTCGCCTCAGCCCCCGCGGCACAGCTCGCGGGCGGCGCCGTGCGCAGGAGCGCCTGCGAGTCGCCGTCGACCGTCGACCGGGTCGTGCACGCGGCGGCGAGAAACGTGCACGCTACGAGAGCGGGAGCTCGCATCTCAGCCCTTCGAAAGACAGGTTCCTGCCTCCCGAGGGGAGCTGTCAAGGACGGGACGGATCCGCAACGGGCCGCCCTCGGGGCGCGGGGCGGGGCCAGCGGGCGAGACTTCGCTCGCCGGTTCCTGCATCATCGGGCCCAAGCGAGGGCACTCCGATGGGACACCTGGTGGGGAAGGCGCTCTACCGCGCGCTCGGTCGGAAGATCGACGGTCTCTCGGTCCGGGCGCCGTGGACGGAGGCCCTGCACGCGATCCTGAAGGAGCTCTACTCGGAGGAGGACGCCGAGCTCGTCGTGAGAATGCCCTTCGGCCTCTCCCGGCTCGGCCGGCTCGAGAAGGCGACGGGCATCCCGCGGTCCAAGCTCGCTCCGCACCTGGAAAGCCTTTGTGCGCGTGGGCTCGTCCTCGACCTCTGCCTGGGCGACGAGGTCTGGTACGCGCCCTCGCCGATGGTGGTCGGGATCTTCGAGTTCACGATGATGCGCGCGGGCCCCGGCCTCGACCTCAAGAAGCGGGCCGGCCTCTTCCGGGAGTACATGGAGGAAGGGACCTTCTACGAAAGGAACTTCGCCGCCGGGCAGCGGGTGTCGATCGCGAGGACCGTCCCCCACGAGGGGACGGTGTGGCCCGACGAGTACGTGGAGGTCCTCGACTACGAGAAGGCGGCGGCGATCGTGGAGTCCTCGGACCGCTTCGCCCTGGGCCTCTGCTCCTGCCGGCATGAGCGACACCACCTCGGGGAGAAGAGGTGCGAGGCCCCGCTCGACAACTGCAGCGCCTTCGGGGTCGCGGCCGACCACCTCGTCCGCCACGGGCTCGCCCGCGAGGTCTCGAAGACGGAGATGCTCGAGAACGTGGCGCGATCCCGCGAGCTGGGCCTGGTGCTGAACGCCGACAACGTGCAGCGGAAGGTGAGCTTCCTCTGCCACTGCTGCCCCTGCTGCTGCAACGTGCTCCTCGGCGTCACGAAGCATGGCTTCCCGAACGCCGTCGTCACCTCGAGCTTCGTCGCCCGCCCGGACCTGGACAGGTGCCTCGGCTGCGGCAAGTGCACGAAGCGCTGCCCGGTCGGCGCCGTGCCCCGGGTGGCCGACCCGCACCCCCGCTACCGCAAGCACGGGCGCCCCGAGGTCGACGGGGACCGGTGCATCGGCTGCGGCGTCTGCGCCGTCGCCTGCAACGCCGGCGCCATGAGGCTCGCGAAGAGGGAGCAGCGGGTGCTCCACCCGGAGACCACCTTCGAGCGCGTCATCCTCCAGTGCCTGGAGCGAGGTACGCTCGAGAACCTGCTCTTCGACGACCCCGCGAGCAAGTCGCAAGCCTTCCTGCGCGGCCTCGTGGGCGGCTTCCTCCGGCTGCCGCCGGTGCAGCAGGCGCTCATGAGCGACGCCCTGCGCTCCCGGTTCCTGGCCGCCATGAAGAAAGGCGCCTCGGGGCGGGGGAGCCGCGACCTGGCGGAGGTCTAGCGAGCCGGTCGCCTTCCTAGGCTCCCTTCCTCGCGACGAGCTGGCGCACGTAGTCGATGTTGAGGCGCAGCCCGTAGAGCTGGTCCGCGTAGGCGGCCCGGACGCTCATGCGGTTCACCACCTCGTCGATCCGGTCGAGCTCCTGGCGAAGGTGCTCCTTCTTCGCGGGGTCGTCCTCGAGCAGAAACCTCCGCTCCAGGGTCAAAAGCTCGTGGTAGCGCTTGCGGATCCGGGCCCGCGTGGTCCACCGAAAGAAGGCCGGGATGCTCCGGAGCAGCGGGACGAGGACCACGATGACCGGGACGAAGACGACGATGATGCGGGTGACCACGCTCGCCAGCCAGAACGGCAGCACCCGGTAGAGGAAGCTCTTGCCCGACTTGTAGTACCGGCTCGCCTCGTCGCTCAAGGGAACGGCGTGCTCGATGGCGACCGGGAACTCCCCGCGCCGCTGAAAAACGCCCGGATGGTTGTGCACCTCCGTCGCGGCCTCGAGCACCAGGTCCACCAGCGCGGGGTGCAGGTCCTTCGTGGCGATGAGCTCGACCATGGGTCCGAGCAGCTCGACCTTGTGAGAGGGGATGTCGAGCCCGAAGTCGATCGCCCCCTCCGGCAGATCGAGGACGGAGAGGTAGTCGATCTTCCGGCTGTAGGCCTCGGCCTGCTTGAAGTTGAAGAGGTGAACGTCGTCGGAGCGCAGCAGGGACCGCAGGATGTCGGACGAGGCGCTCTCGCTCATGACGAAGGCGGCGTCGACGCTGCCGTCCTTGAGCGCCTTGCTCGCCGCCTCCACCTCCCAGTCGAGCAGGGTCGTCGACCCGCCCTCCTTGATGCCGTTCGCGGAGAGCAGCGCCTCCGCGAAGGTGCGCGTCCCGCTCCCCAGCGGGCCGACCACGACCTTCTTCCCCGCGAGCCCCGAGAGGAGCTCGAGCGGCTCACCCCGGTAGAAGAGGAGGAGCGGCTGGTTCGAGATGCTGCCCAGGGACACGAGCCGGTCGCCGGCCGGGCTGGGGATCCCGCACTGGACGAGGCCGATGTCCACGCGGGCCTTGGGGTCCGCGAGGCGATCCAGGTTCTCGAGCGAGCCCTTCGAGGTGAGGACCTTCGCCTTCACCCCGCGCTGCTCGAGGATCTTCGCGTACTTGAGCGCGTTCCGCTGGAAGATGCTCCCCTCCGGACCGGCGCTGATGGTGATGGTCGTGGGCGGGGCGGACTTGATGAAGTAGACGACGGCCGCGATGAGGACGAGCGCCGAGGCGGAGAGGGCGGTGATCGCCACGGCCGGCCCGACGTCGAAGAGCTCCATGATCGTCCGCAGGCCGAGGTGATAGGTCCTCCGAATGGCGTTCGGCCCCTGGGGCCCGTCTCTTCGTTCCATTGGTTCGTCTCCGAGTCCGCGAGGCGGTCAGAGTCTAGTGCAGGGAGGTTCCGCGAACACGCGCGCCGTCGACCGCGAGGCGGGTCTCGCTCGCCGCGCGGATCGAGGTGGGGCGCCCGCCCACCGCGGCCGGGGAGGTGGGAGCCCGGGACGGGCCCTCGCCGGGAGCACGGGCGGGGATGAGACGCGCCGCGCTCCCCGATGAGGAAGGGGGGCGAGCGCGGAGCCCTCGCCGCCCGACGGGCGCGCGACTTCTCGGAGGAACGGAGGGGAGAGCTACGCCCGCACCGCTTCCAGCGGCTCGCCGCGAAGCGGTGCGGGTGAATCGATCGGAAGGAGGAGAGCTACGCCTTGACGATGCACTCGGTCGGGCACACCGCCATGCAGGCGGACTCGCCGCCGTTCGAGGCGCACTCGTCGCACTTGGCGGCGTCGATGACGTAGTAGTCGTCGCCCTGGGTGATGGCCTGGGTGGGGCACTCGGCCTCGCAGGCGCCGCAGTTGCTGCAGTCTTCGGTGATCTTGTTGGCCATGACAAATCTCCGTGGGAGGGAGGGGAGGGACGCGGAGGGCACGCCCGGCGCAAATAAGGTCGCCGGCCAAGACCTCGTAATCCGAGTCGCGAGGGGGTATGCACGTCCTGCGCCATCCCGCCCGAAGGCGGTCGGCCTTGTACTATCAAGCGCATAGAAATCGAGGCGGTCTCCGGCGCCCGAACTCCGCGCCCGGGGCCTGCAAACCTTGCAGGCCCCTTGGCTCGGTGCAGTCGGCCGCTCGCAGCCGCGGGCCGGCCCGGAGCGCCCGAGAGTTCGGCTCGACGACCTCAGTGCCTGGGGTGCGGGCGCCCTCTCGCGCGATCCGCCACCATGAACATCACGTTCGCGGCGATGGCGACGATCGCCGAGAGGCCCGGGAGCTTCATGTCGTCGAGCCGGTCGGCGTAGTAGAGCGAGAAGCCTCCGACCGTGGCCGCGGCGAGGGCGAGGACGACCCCGAGGCTCAGCGCGAGGCGCCGCATGACGAGGGTGATCTAGGCCGGAGGCCGGCCAGGAGCCAGGGGCCGCCCGGTCTCCCCCGAATGGGCTCCGAGCGGGGTCGACCCCTTGGCCTTCTGGCCTCGCTTCCCCGGGGGGCGGTGCGAGACCGCTGACCCTTTTTGACGCGCGATTTCCCTCGCCCGCGGCGCAATGATCCGCCGAGGCAGGCGCGGAGCGAGCTTCCGGGGGCACCATGTCCAGCGAACCGAGCAACGTGGCCATCACCTTCTCGGGGGCGGTCGCGAACGGCGCCTTCGAGGCGGGCGCGCTCGCGGTTCTCTCCGAGGAGGATCTCCCCATCACGCGGGTGCTCGGCACCTCGTCGGGAGCGCTCAACGCCACGCTCTTCGCGCGCTACCTCCTCGCCGGGGACCCGAGGGCCGGGGCCAAGGAGCTCGTCGCCCTCTGGCGGACGGAGGCGAGCATCTGGCACGTCATCCGCCCGAGCTGGCGAGGCATCCGGACGTTCACCGGGCTCTCGGGCCAGGGCGGGATCGTCGAGATCCTCCGACGCCACGTCGCGCCGGTTCCCGAGGCGAGGGCTGACGTCGACCTGTTCCTCGTGGTGACGGCTCTCGACGGCCGCCTCGGTGACATCGGCGGGAGCGCGGCGACCACGCACGAGGGCGTGTGCCACTTCCGCGGGGACGACTTCGCCACCCCGGAGCGGCTGGAACGGGTCTTCCAGGCGGCGGCGGCCTCGGCGGCGTTCCCGGGCGTCTTCGCACCGGCGAACGTGCCCGGGCTCGGACCCTGCTCGGACGGCGGCATCGTCAACAACACTCCGCTCGCGCACGTGCTCGACGCCGACGTGGGGCGGGTGGTGGTCCTCGTCCCCTCCCCCCGGGTGAGCCACGACCAGCCACCTCGCAACCCCGGCGCGCTCCTCGGGCGCATCGCCGACGTGATCGTGCAGGAGCGGCTCTACCGCGACCTCCGCGCGGCGGAGAAGGTGAACGCCCGCATCGCCGCGCTCGACGACCTCGCCGTGAAGGGAAACGACCGATCGCTCCTCTACGACGCCCGGATCGCGGCCGGGCTCGGCGGGAAGCGGCGGGTGCGCATCCTCGAGGTGAGGCCCGATCGAGCCCTGCCGAACCCGTTCTCCGGCTTCTTCTCGCGAAAGAGCCGCGAGGACTTGCTCGAGAGAGGGCGGGAGGCGGCGCAGCGCGCCCTGCGCCTCGACGGCTGGCTCGACCCCGCGGCCACCTCCGCGCCCCGGGCTCCGGCCCGCCTCGCCGGCGCGAGCTGACCTAGCTGCCCTTGGCCGCGTAGAGGAGGTGCCTCACCGTCGGTCGCTCTCGCGCCAGGCGGCGGGTCGACTCCTCCACCAGGCGGTCGGCGGCCACCGGGCGCTCGTGCTGGCGCAGGTGCTCGGCCCAGGAATTGACGATGAAGGTCTCCACGTACCGGTCGGGCGCCTCGGTGTCGCGGAAGATGCCCCAGCGCGAGGCGCCGTCGCGCCGCCGCAAGCGCCCGAGTCGATGAGCCGCCTGCACGAAGGCGGCGGCCTTCTCCGGGTCCACCCGGTACTCGATCGTCACGAGCACCGGCCCGTCCTCGAGATCGGGGCCGCGGTCCCCGATGGGCGCGGGCACGGGCCAGTGGATCCAGGCTGTCACGTCGACGTCCGCGTCGGGGAGGGGAGCGACGAAGCGGAGAAGCGTGGTCGCCGCCACCCCGGCGCCCGCGCAGAGGAGGGCGACGTGCAGGCCCGCGTGCTCGGCCGCGAGGCCCCAGAGGACGCTCCCGAGAGCCAGGCCTCCTTGGAAGACGAGCAGCGCCACGGCGAGCACCCGGGCCCGCACCCACGCGGGTGCGAGGTTCTGGAGCATGGCGTTGAGCGTGGTGAGGAAGGCCATCCACCCGGCCCCTCCGGCGACCATGAGC
>Ga0335078_10012517_pt1 | contig 12588 bp, 12 predicted proteins | sample Lox_Sample_32_FD_206711 | JGI IMG/M metagenome (GOLD analysis project Ga0335078, IMG submission 206711) | Soil microbial communities from Loxahatchee National Wildlife Refuge, Florida, United States - Lox_Sample_3.2 | ecosystem: Environmental > Terrestrial > Soil > Wetlands | place: USA... | reverse complement strand
GCGCGGGATGGGGCGCGGGGCGGGACCTCTCATAGGTCGCGAGGAGTTTCAGCGCGGCCCGCCTATCGCTGCGGAGGATTGCTGGCAGGAGTGTTAGTGAACTGTTCCAACCTTGAAAGCTCGTCAGCAGCAGACGGTTCACCGGCGGCAGCGGCTTTGGAAAGGTAATCGCGCGCTTTGGCCAAGTCTTTCGGAACGCCCTCGCCGTCCCGATACCGCTCGCCCATGCGGAGCAGGCCGTAAGGTTCGCCTTTGGCTGCTTGGTCTTCATTCAGATGTAGAACTTTCAATTGCATTGCAACTTGAGCTTGCTCTTTCTTCTCCTTTTCTTCGGCAGCCTTCCTCTCGGCTTCGGTCGCTTTTTCATAAGCCTCATCTGCCTGCCTCGCCTGCTCGACTGCCTTTGTTGCTGCCATCATCGCCGCTTCGGTGGCCTCCTTAGCCAGTTGAAGAGCATTGACGGCCTGTTGTTGCATTTCCGATGCTTGGAGTTTAGCTGCCGTGACCTGCTCAGTTTCGACAGCCTGCAAATCTGGTACGACCACCTCCTTGGGCGCATCGTCAGGACACTGGCAAGGAGTACCGTAGTCCGGCTTCCTGACCGTGTGCGAGCCTCCCATCACCGTCTCGGCTTCAGTAGTGCGCGAGACGCCCGCTGCCGTTACCGTCAGTGCGTTTCCTTCCTTAGTCGTGTAATCGTTGGCTAAGGTGCATACTCCGGCGTCATGGGCTACCATTGCGTGGACATCACCACCCAAGCCGACCGTTTCGCCGTCCGCGACTGGGTACGGGAAATTTGCCACGAAAAATTCTTTGTCTGAATCAACAACCTGAAAAGGCCCGCCGTAACCGCCTTTGACGCGTATACCTCCTTTCTGGACTTCGAGCACTTTCCCTCTGAATTCCATCCATCCCGGAGCTTTCACAAATTGTTTGACACCATCGAATGCTCGCCACGGGTCTTTTGGAATGAAAAAAGTTCTGTACCGTTCCGCCTCGCGCTGGAGTTCCTCGACGTGGTCTTGGGCCGCCGCCGCCCGATTCTGAGCGTCTTCTGCTAGTTTGCAGGTATTTGTCGCCAGCAATTTGGCTGCGTCTGCCTCTGACTGCGCTTGGTCGGCCAGCCTTCGTTGTCCGACGGCGTACTCTTTGAGACGGTTTTGTTCCTCTTGCTGCGCAAGTTGTGCTTGCAGGGCCAAGGCTTGCGCCTGCGCCGCTTGTCTTCGCTGCTGTTCGTAGATTTGTTCCTGCTGTGCCGCTTGCTGCTGAGAAGACCCGCTATTTAACGGGCTGGGAACCGTGACAATTGAACGAATACTGCCTTGCCCAATGACTGAAACCACGCTCGCAAAGACGATTATCAATGCCAGCTTCATAAGCCGCCAAGTTTCGACGATTCTTATACGAGTCCGATGCTTAGTCAAGCCTGCTCAATGATTCAGTTGTCGAATTTCGCCGCCGCTCATCTCAGCGGCAGGGTCTCCTATTGCGGGCAGCGTGTGCAGGCCAGCACCACCGCCATCTCGCCGGTCTGCTCGTCGAAGTGCCTGACCAGTCGCAGGCGGTGAGCCGCACGTGAGGTACCGCACCGTGAACTTGCGGAACGGGCTGTTTGTGGGCGTCTGGGGCAGCTGGTATGTTTCGTCGTAACGATTGCAACGTAATTGGTCGAAGGATAGTCTTTGCCGTGATCACGTGACTGACGAATCTCTTTCCCATCGCCTCTCCGTAGTTGAGGGCGACATTACGCAACAGCGCGTGGATGCGATTGTGAACGCCGCGAACACGACGTTGCTCGGCGGTGGTGGAGCGGATGGCGCCATTCATCGCGCCGCTGGGCCGGAGTTATTGGCGGAATGCCGCACGCTCGGCGGTTGCGCCACCGGCCAGGCCAAAATCACCCGCGCTTACAAATTGCCCGCCAAATGGGTCATTCACACCGTCGGTCCGGTCTGGCACGGCGGCAATCATGGCGAGGATGAATTGCTCGCGAGTTGTTATCGCAGTTGTTTCGCGCTCGTGGAACAGCACGGCATCAAGACCGTCGCATTCCCGTCCATCAGCACCGGCGCGTATGGTTTTCCGATGGAGCGCGCGGCGGAAATTGCCGTGCGCGAGACGAGGAATTTCCTACAGCATAGCCCGTTGGCCGAGAAGGTGATTCTGGTTTGTTTCGGCGCGGGCGCGTTGGAAATCTACCGGCGAATTGTCCCCAAAATTTGCGTTTGATATTCTTCCAATCCAACTGGTAAAAAGTTCCCATGCGAAGATTAACTTTTCTGAAAGCGGCTTTGTTGGCGCCGGGATTGTTCGTGTGGCTTCCCCTGATGGGAAACAGCCAGCCGGCCACAAACGAATTGTTGTTGAGCCAGACCCGGACATTTGATGTCCAGCTTGACCGGATGTGTCTGCACACCAAGAAGAACAAGGTGCTGAATGCCGCCGGCAAGCGGGTTTTGCTGTCTGGCGTCAACATCGCCTCGCTGGAGTGGACCAACGGCGGCGACCACGTTGAGGAATCCGTGAACCGCGCCATCAGCGATTGGAAGGTGAATCTCATCCGTCTGCCGCTGGCGCAGGATCGTTGGTTCGGCAAAATGACCGATCAAGCCGACGGGGGGATGGCGTATCGCGCTCTCGTGGACAAACTGGTGGATGCCTGTGCGGCGGCGCAGGTTTACATTGACCTGGATTTGCACTGGTCGGATTGCGGCAAATGGGTGAACGACGGCGGCAATCTCGGCCAACACAACATGCCGGACGCAAATTCAATTATTTTCTGGCAGGACATGGCGACGCGTTACAAGAACGCCCCAAATGTCATATTCGGTCTCTACAACGAACCGCATGACGTTTGGTTTGCGGTATGGCGCAACGGCGGAACGGCCACCGACAAACCGGCGAAATGGAATCCGGACCAGACAAAAGTTGTTTACGAAGCCGTGGGTCTGCAAAAACTTTACGACACGGTTCGCGCCACCGGGGCGACCAACGTGGTGACGGTCAGTGGGCTGGATTGGGGTTATGATTTGAGCGGCGTGTTGCAGGGTTATGCCATCGCGGGCGGGAATTTAATTTATGAAACGCATCCTTACCCCAATAAACCGAAATGGGACAAGAACTTTGGCGATGTCAGCCGGAAATATCCGGTGTTTGTGGGCGAATGGGGCTTTGGCGGACGCGGCACGAATAATTTGATCTACGCCGAAAATCTGATGAAGTACACCCGGAAACACAAACTTTCCTGGACGGCGTGGGATTTGCACACGACCGCCGGACCGACGTTGATCCGGAATTGGGATTACGAACCGACTCTTTTTGGCAAGTTTGTCAAGCAACAGCTCGCGGCGGCAGCGCAGGCACGCGGTTCGAACAATTGATGCCAAGCCGAAGCTCCGCGCGGCGGAATTCGACCGTTGACTCAATCATTCAAGCCTTCGAGCACGAGCAAAACGAACGAGCTTCGGCCGTAGGTGAACGGCTGGCAGCTCACCCGCAATTTCACCCGGGCCGCCCTGCCGTTGCGAACCAGTTCCATTTGCGCTGACCGGCGGGTGACCCGTCGGCCTCGCGCGGCCATCCGCACGGATTTGAGCACCAGGCAGTCACGACAGGCCGAAGCGCTGCCGCACCCCCTGGGGCCTTCCGGCGAATGCACACAGTTTAACACGTCCCCGCCGCGCCGCCGGATAACGAGCTTTTTGCCCTTCTTCAACAGCCGGGCCGCCGCCGCGTTGTAGTCAAAGATGCATACGTCCTTGTCCACGACGAAAACCGGCATCGGCATGGCATCAAACAGCACACGATGAAATCCCTGATCCAGGAATTGAACGGCAAGCTGGCGCATAACGGGCCTAGTTTAGCAAGTTCGGCCAGGAATGACAGCAAAAAAAGTGCGACTAATAAGCCTGCTTTTGCGAAGGGCCCCGAGTCACTTCGCCGCCGGCTGGGCGGCCTTTTCTTCCTTCTCCCGCACCAGCGTTGCGCCCTTGCCGAGCCGCTTGCGCAGGTAGGTGAGTTTGGCGCGGCGGACTTCGCCTTTGCGTTCGACCTCGATCTTGTCCACGCGCGGCGAATGCAGCGGGAACACGCGCTCCACGCCCTCACCATAACTGATTCGGCGGACGGTAAAAGTTTCGTTCAGACCATGTCCGCGCCGGCCGATAACGACGCCCGCGAAAATCTGGATGCGTTCCTTGTCGCCTTCCACGACTTTGGTATGCACGCGCACGCTGTCGCCCACCGCAAAATCGGTTTTGTCCTTGCGATACTGCTCCGATTCAATTTTTTCAAGCAATGCCTGGTTCATAAATCAATTTCACGTAGGAGCCGAGGTTACGAGGCTCAAATTTCAATTTTCGTCTTTTTCTTGTCAGAGCTCCTACAATAAATCCGGTCTTCGCTTTTTCGTCCGCGCTTTTGCCTGGTCGCGCCGCCACTTTTCGATTTCGGCGTGGTGGCCCGAAACCAGAACGTCCGGGACTTTCATCCCGCGAAATTCCGCCGGCCGCGTGTACTGCGGATATTCCAACAGCCCGTGGCTGAACGATTCGTCGTGTGCGCTGGCGTCGTCGCCCAGCGCCCCGGGGAGCAACCGCACTACCGCGTCAATCACCACCATCGCGGGCAGCGCGCCATTCGTCAGCACGTAATCGCCGATGGACAATTCGTCGTCGGCGAGTTTTTCCCGCACGCGCTCGTCGAAACCTTCGTAATGGCCGGTGACGAGCAGCAAATCCGGCTGTTCCGCGAGGTCGCGCGCGATGGCCTGATTGAACGGCCGCCCGGCCGGCAACAACAAAATCACGCGCGTCCGGTCACGTTTCAAACTCTCAATGGCTTCAAAGAGCGGTTCCGGCTTCAACAACATTCCCGGCCCGCCCCCAAACGGCCGGTCGTCCACAGTTTTGTGCCGGTCATGCGTCCAGTCGCGCAGGTTGTGGATTTTCAAATCCAGCAGTCCGGTTTCCCGCGCCCGTTTGACGATGCTTTCGTCAAGCGGCCCGGCGAACATGGCCGGGAACAAAGTGAGCACGTCAATTTTCATTCGTTGAAGCTTGATTGGTTGAATCGTTGAATCGTGCTCAACTTTCCCGCTTCAACCGTTCAACGATTTAACCCTTCAACTCTTTTTGTCCTCGACGATTTCCACCGAGCAGCGCAGGCCTTTCCGGGCGCTGCCGGCCAGCAACAACGAGCGGATGGCGTTGATCGTCATGCCCTGCCGTCCGATAATTTTGCCCACGTCCGACTGGTCCAGGCGGAGTTCGTAAACCGTCATGCCGGCGCGCTCCACCGGCGTTATCGTCACGGCTTCCGGATGCTGCACCAATCCCTTGACCACATATTCCAAAAACTCCTGCATCGCGTCAAAAATCGGGTTCAGGCCGCCGCGGGCAACTTGCCGGCCTTCTTGATGAAGCTGGCGACGGTATCGCTCGGCTGCGCGCCCTTGCTGAGCCAGTACCTGGCGCGATCGAGGTTGAGGGTGAAATTGTCGCCTTTTTTCAAAGGCTGATACGAGCCAAGTTCCTCGATGAACTTGCCATCGCGCGGGCTGCGGCTGTCGGCCACCACAATGCGGAAAAAGGGAGCGTTCTTGGCCCCGACGCGCTTCATGCGAATTTTTACTGCCATAAATTTTTCAAAAGAGCCGGAAATTTAGTCATGGGCACACGGATTAGCAAGCTTTGTTTTGACAGAAAAACGCCGCTTGCCCCCTGTGCCAATCACTGCTTTGCTGATGCCGATGAACCGGCCGTATGAAGAGATCCTCGATGGGGCGTCATTGCCGCGCTCCGCGCCGGGCGAGCGCCACGAAACCATCTGTGACCGGCTGCACGCTCTGATGACCGCGAGCGTGGCGAACCTGCCGAGCACGCAGTTATTGGTGCCACGCACCCGGGTCCAGGTTTCCCGCTCGACCGCCATTTGCCCCGATCTGGCGCTTGTGACCGTGGCCACCGGCAAACTCTGGCTCGCCGTGGAAATCATCAGCCGCGATGATCACCGGACCGATACGGTCGTCAAAAAGGAGCTCTACGAAAAAATTCGCGTGCCGCGGTTATGGATGGTGGATCCGCGCTATGACAATGTGGAAGTTTATCACAGCACCGAATTCGGACTGGCGTTGAAAGGCATCCTGGCCGGCAGCGAGGTGCTCACGGAAAAATTGATACCCGAATTTCAGGTGGTCGTGGCCGAATTGTTTGCCTGCCCAAAATAATGAATTAATTTGGTTGAACGAAATTATTAACTATGTTGTCGTATCCGTCGTACACGTGAACTCAACAAGCCTATGAACAAATCTAAATGGTTCCTCATTCTGGCCGCCGGGCTTTTGGCGGTCACATTTGCCTCGCGCGCATTCGCTGCCGACAGTAGTGCGACCACCCTCACCGGTATGCTCGTCTGCGGCAAATGCAAACTGCACATCACCAAAGAATGCCAGAACGTCCTGCAAGTCGAAAGGGACGGCAAAACCGTCAACTACTTTTTGACTCAAAACAAGGTGAGCAAGGAGTTCCACGACAACATTTGCCAGAACGATGGCGAGAAAGTGACCGTGACTGGCAAGGTCAAGGAAAAGGACGGTAAGGAGATTCTGACTGCTTCAAAAATTGAGCCGGTTAAATAAGCCGGCAGCAGAGGTGGGGAACGGAGATCGTGTGGTCAGGGTCGGTTGCTTCATCCTGTATCAAGCGTTCTCCAACTTACGGCGGCGGCGGTTGAATTCTACGCAGTCTTCGTACTTCACGCCGCTGCCGCCGAAAATGTCCAGCGCCGAACCGATGGTGAGGTCAACTTTTCCCCGCCCCAGCCGCGTCACCTCCTCCAAATCCGAAAGCGCATTCGCGCCGCCGGCGTAAGTTGTCGGCATAGTGGTCCATTGGCCGAGTCTTGCCACCAGGTCGCGGTCAATGCCGCTGCATAAACCTTCGACGTCCGCCGCGTGGATGAGAAATTCGGCGCAGCTATCGGCGAGGTTTTGTAGGGTGTCCGCCGAAATAACCAGTTCCGTGAATCTCTGCCAGCGGTCGGTCACCACAAAATAATCTTCGCCGCGGCGACGGCAACTCAAGTCGAGGACCAGCCGGTTTTTGCCCACGGTCTTGACCAGTTCACGCAGCCGTTCCCGGTCCACGCGGCCTTCACGAAAAACCCAACTGGTGACAATGACATGTGACGCGCCGGCTTCGAGCCAATCTCGCCCGTTGTCCTTATTGATGCCGCCGCCGATTTGCAGTCCGCCGGGAAACGCCGCCAGCGCCGCGCGCGCTTCCGTTTCATTGCCCGGACCCAGCATGATGACGTGGCCGCCGGTCAATCCGTCGCGCCGGTAAAGTTCAGCAAACCACGCGGCCGGGCGGTCGGAAACAAAGTTCGTACGCGGCCCGCTTTCGCCGAGCGTGCCGCCGATAATTTGCTTCACCTTGCCCTCATGGAGGTCAATGCAGGGACGGAACATGGCGTGAGACTAGAATTGCGGCTGCGAAGTTCCAAGCGTCATTTTGACCACCCGCGATTTTGCGGGCCAGGCTGACTGTAGCGCACGCGGCACGCTGCGTGCTGACAGGACTGCCATAACAAATGACGTTTATTTGTATCCTGTTTTATATTGCCGACTCGTCTTTAATCTTCTAATATCACTCACAATTACAGAGTAAACTCCTAATGACTCTTATGAAGAGAACTCCATATCCGTTGAATTTATTCGTCGGGTACAAGGCGGTTTGGTTTTTTATTCGGGCAACCTGCCTGTCGGTTTTATTGCCGTTATGCTCGCCGGGCCAGACCGTTCCTATACCTGTCAATGGCCGCCCCCCGCAGGCGCCACCTCCTGCGCCACCGATCGTGACCCGATCACAACCTCAATATTTCACCCCCAGGACACCGCCTGAGGGGAACACGCCCTATTCAATTGGCAATCCGACTGACGAGGAGCAACTCTATCTCGAATACCTCAATCGTGCCCGGGCCAACCCTCCCGCCGAAGGCTTGATTCTGGCCACCACGACCGATCCGAACGTGCTCTCAGCCTACGCGTATTACGGCGTGGACACGAACCTGATGCAATCGCAGTTCAACGCGATTGCCGCCGCCCCGCCCGTAGCCATGAACGCGCAACTCCTGACCGCCGCGCGTGTGCACAGTCAGGACATGTTTATAAATATGTATCAGGGCCACACGGGAACGGATAATTCAACGCCCGGGGACCGGATTACAGCGCAAGGATACAATTGGTACACCTACGGCGAGAATGTCTATTCCTATTCCTACTCGGTTTTCTATGGCCACGCGGGTTTCGAGGTGGATTGGGGGCCGGGCACCGGTGGAATGCAGACGCCCCCCGGACATCGGCTCAATATTCACAACAATACCTTTCGCGAAGTGGGTGTCGGTGTCGTGGACGGCGTCAATGGCACGGTGGGGCCGCAACTGGTCACACAGGATTTTGCCACCCAGCAGTCCGCAACACCTCTAATCACAGGTGTCGTCTATTACGATCTTAATGGAAACGGTTTTTACGATGTGGGTGAGGGCATCGGCGGTGTCACCGTGCAGGTGCCTGGCTCCACGTATTTCGCTATCACGGCCAGTTCAGGCGGTTATGCCATACCGGTGACTACCAATGGCAATTATGCCATCAGCTTTTCTGCCTCCGGCCTGTCATCGAATCGCGTAGCAACAATTGCTGGCCTCGCCAACGTCAAGGTGGACTTTGTGCCGCCCTATACTCCGCCGGCATTGACGGGACCGAATCCCGCCGCCCTCACCAACAATAACTATTATTCATTCCCGCCGGTGGGTGCGGCTACCAACCACCAGTGTGAAGTGACCAGGCTTATCCCCTATACCACGGTTGAAGGCGCGGAAAATGGTCTGGCGAATGTTACGGTTGTCCAGTCGTCGGGATATTCCGTGATCATCAGTGATTTCGTGTACTCCGGAAGCTATGCCTTCCACCTTTGCCAACCGGATGCAGGGAACCAGTATTTGACGCTGAATCCGGTTCTCCTGCCGCGCACGAACAGCCAGCTCACCTTTTACAAACGGTTAGGTTGGGCAACCTCCAGTCAGGTGGCCCATGCCCAGGTTTCGACCAATGGCGGTTCGGTGTGGCAGGATGTTTGGAACCAGGCGGGTTCCGGCGGCAGCGGCGAGAGCGCCTACAGCCAGATTGCGGTTTCGCTCGGCTTTTGTGCCGGCATACCCACGCAAATCCGGTTCGTCTATGATTTCAGCGGCGGTAGTTATTACCCGCAGACGGCTTCCAACGTTGGACTTTGCCTCGACAACATCGCGGTTTCCAATGCGGATCAGGCGCAAAGTCCCGTTACCAACAACATCCCGACGGGCAACTTCTTCGTTTTTTACCCGACAAACACGGGTGATTATCAATTGCGCGTTTGCGGGCGACTTCCTGGACGGACGCTTCCCTGGGGACCGGCTAAACGCGTGACCGCGACGAACCTGCCGCCCATGACGATTCAATTTGCGGGTCAACCCATGCGGTCTGGAACCCAGTTTCAGGCCGGTTTCAATGTGGCGAATTATCGCGGTATGCCGTTCCAGGTGTTGACGACCACAAACCTGGCGACATCCTGGACCACGGATACGCTCGCATCCATCCAGACCGTTGTTACCAACTCTCAATTCCGTGTCACGACGACCAATGCTGGGATCCGCGCGTTTTTCCGGATCCAGGCAAGTCAATGACCGGGCCGGCGGGCTGAATTCACACTAAAAAATTTGACGGCGCCCACCGGGCGGAGAATCTTGTGCCTGCTTTTATTTGTGAAGAGGCTGTCTTTCAACCTCCGCGCGACCGGCAAATGCCTGCTTGTCCTCGCGTTATTGAGCAATGTCTTTCTGCCGGCTGACGCCAGACCCTACGGATTGAATGTACGCCCGGCCATCGGCGCATTTCTGAATGGCGCCATGCCGGAGACCGCACCGGGCATTTCCGGGAACTGGTCGGCGGTCGTCGCGTTCACGAACTTGCTCTTTACCAACGCCGTTGGCTTTACGTTTGTGCCGGGCACGGACGAACTATGCGTGTGGGAGCGCGAGGGCCGCGTGTGGACGTTTCAAAATTCCCCTGGCGCCACGCAAAAGAAACTCGTGCTCGACGTCGGCAAGCAATGCCAGGGCTGGGACGATTCCGGTCTGCTCGGGCTGGCGTTTCATCCGGGCTTTGCCACGAATCATTACGTCTTTGTCTTTTATACCTGGGTCAAGCCCGGCACGGTGGCCGGCAATCCCTATACGCGCCCGAACCCGATTCTGCCCGACACTTATCATGACCGGCTGTCGCGTTTCACGCTTGATGCGCAGGGAATAGCCATTCCGGGTTCAGAAACAGTGTTGATTGACCAGACCGACCAGACCATCTGGCATCACGGCGGCGGCATGTTTTTCCATCCCACCAACGGATTTCTTTACCTCACCATCGGCGACAATTCCGTAGGCGACAACGATCAGGTCATCAACCGCAGCCTTTTCTCCGGAGTCATGCGCCTCGACGTGGATTGCCGCGGCGGCAACGTAAGCCATCCGATACCGCGCCAGCCGCTCAACGGCGTCACCGCGCATTATTTCATTCCTAACGACAACCCGTTCGTCAGCCAATCCAACGTGCTCGAGGAATTTTTTTGCCTTGGCCTGCGCAGTCCGCACCGCATGACGTTTGACTCGCCGACGGGAAGAATTTTTATCGGCGACGTCGGCGAAAGCGCGCGGGAGGAAATTGACGTGATTGAACCGGGCGAAAGCGGCCTGAATTTCCAGTGGCCTTACTGCGAGGGCACGCTTGGTGCAATGAAACTGCCCTGCATCGGCATCAGCCGCGGACCGGTACTGGATTATCCGCATAGCGACGGCCGCGCCGTCATTGGCGGCTACGTCTATCGCGGGCGAAAATTCGCCGCCGACCTTGGCGGCAAATACATCTTTGGCGACAATGTCCTGCGCACTATCTGGGCCTTGGACGAAACCACCACGCCGTTCAAGAAGAACGTTCTTTGCGTCATGCCGAAAGGCAACGGCCCGAATTCGGGCTCGGATTACACCGGACTTTCTTCATTCGGCGTGGATGCGGACGGCGAGATTTATCTGTGCCAGATGAGCAGTATTGGTGGACGCATTTACACCCTCGCACGCGGCGGGCCGCCGCCACCAGCCAAACCGTTTCCGAAATTGCTGTCGCAAACCGGCGCGTTTATGGATCTCGGCAGCCTCACACCGGCGCCGGGTTTGATACCTTACAATGTTAATTCGCCTTTGTGGTCCGACGGCGCGGTCAAATCGCGCTGGATCGCGCTCCCGACCAATACCGTCATCGGTTTTGCACCGAACGGCGAGTGGAACTTCCCCGCGGGCACTGTGTTCGTGAAAAATTTTGAACTGCCCGTGGATGATACCAACCCGAAAATTCTCCGCCGGCTCGAGACGCGCGTGCTCGTCCGCGACACCAACGACGCAGTTTATGGTGCGAGCTACAAATGGCGGGCCGACCTCAGCGACGCTGATCTGGTGACTGCCGGAACCAACGAGGGCATCCGCATCAAGACGGCGACCGGTATCAGAATGCAACGCTGGTTTTATCCCGGACGGCAGGATTGTCTGACCTGTCACACACCCGCGTCCGGGGGCGTGCTCGGTGTCAAAACCCGCCAGCTCAATGGCCGGTTTAAATATCCCAACGGCGTTACCGACAATCAACTGCGCGCCTGGAACCATATCGGGCTTTTTGGTACAAACCTCGATGAAGACGAAATTCCGCACTTCACGCGGCTGGTTGCCGTCACCGATGTCAGCGCGCCGTTGGAATGGCGTGTGCGTTCCTATTTCGATGCCAATTGCGCGCAATGCCATCGGCCGGGCGGTGTCGAGGCGTTTTTCGACGCGCGTATTGACACACCGCTGGAGAAACAAAATCTCGTAAAGGGGCCGGTCGAGAATCCGCTCGGCATCTCCGGCGCAAAAATTATCGTGCCTCGCGACACCGACGAATCCGTTTTGTACCATCGCGTCAACCTCGTCGGTAATTTGCAGATGCCGCCTCTGGCCAAAAACGTCATTGACCGCAACGCGGTTTCCGTCATTGCGAAATGGATTAATTCGCTGCCGCTGTCCCTCAAAGCCGCGCTCCCGCCGGGCTGGGCACACAAAGACATTGGCAGCGTCGGGCAAGCTGGCGATGCGGGGTATTTGAACGGCGCGTTCAACCTGATTGCGTCCGGCAGCGACATTTGGGATACGAACGACGGATTTCATTACGCCTACACTTCGATGACCGGTGACGGACAAATTGTCGCGCGAGTGATGTCTATGCAATATACCGACCCGTGGGCGAAGGCGGGTGTGATGTTCCGGGAATTGCTCGCGCCTGGCTCGAAGCACGTCCTGATGACCGTGACCGACGGCGGCGGCTCGGCTTACCAATGGCGGCCGGTGACGAACCATGCCAGTCGTAACACGGATGGTCCGACCACCAATGTTCCTTTCTGGGTGAAACTGGTTCGCTCGGGCGACACCTTTGCCGGTTACGTTTCAGCCGACGGCATTAACTGGCAACGCGTGGAT
>Ga0335078_10012516_pt1 | contig 12589 bp, 11 predicted proteins | sample Lox_Sample_32_FD_206711 | JGI IMG/M metagenome (GOLD analysis project Ga0335078, IMG submission 206711) | Soil microbial communities from Loxahatchee National Wildlife Refuge, Florida, United States - Lox_Sample_3.2 | ecosystem: Environmental > Terrestrial > Soil > Wetlands | place: USA... | reverse complement strand
CATCTCCAAGTCGACTCAGGTGGAAGACAAACTCGCCGCGGATCCTTCGCTTCGCCGATTCGTTGAGGCGAACCGGCCGTCTTTTCTCGATCTGCCACCGGTCGCGGGCACAACCGACGACTGGCCCTATCTATATCAAAAGGACCACGCAATTCCCGGCGTCTTCTTTCTCCTCAGCGTGATTGTGATTCTGCTCGCTGCCGCCTTTTATTGGCAGATCCCAGAGGCGCGCAGGGGCGCGCCTTCTTTGTTTTTTTTCGGCATGGGAGCAGGCTTCCTGCTGCTCGAGGCGCAGGTCATCAGCCGGCTTGCCCTCTACTTCGGAACGACCTGGCAGGTGAATGGCATCGTCATCGCCACCATTCTTGCCGCTTTGCTTCTCGCAAACTATGTGACGGAGAAGATGCCCCGGCCTCTTCCGCGTTCGGTGACGCTCGCTCTTCTGATTTTGAGCATCCTCTTTGCCTACATGCTCCCATTCCATCGCATTCCCGGTTCGGCTGCCGCTGTCGGCAGTCTGGCTGCCTTTATTTTCGCGATTCCTGTTTTCCTGGCTGGATTGCTGTTTGCCGCAGAGTTCCAGTTCGCCGACTCTCCCTCCGCCGCCCTCGCCGCCAACATGCTGGGAGCGGTAGTGGGCGGCCTGCTCGAAAATACATCTCTGGTCTTCGGCATGAGAGCAGCGTTGCTCATTGCCGCCGCACTGTATGCGCTCGCCGGCATTGGCTTCCGCTGGCTGCCTGCACGTCCTTCATCGTCTTAGCCGCAAGATTCCACATTTCCTGTAGTGCGCGTCCGTTACGGCGTTCGAAAGCAAAGCCCCGCCGTCGGCGAGGCTTTCATTTTCCACAAACGAGATCAGCGATGACTGTTGCGCTATCTCTGATCCGGCTTTTGGTCGTCTGATTTTTGATCGTCTGACTTCTGGTCTGGCGCCTTGTCCTCCGACTTCTTATCCTCAGGTTTCACGTCTTTGCTCTTGTCCTGATCCTTGTTTTCATTTCCCTGAATTGAGACCAGGTCAACTTCGAAAATCAACGTCGCATTGGGTCCTATTTCCCCTCCTGCACCGTTTTGGCCATAGGCCAGGTCGGGAGGAATGAACAATTGCCACTTGGATCCCACGGGCATCAACTGCAGCGCCTCGGTCCAGCCCTTGATCACGCGACCCACCGGAAACGTCGCCGGTTTGCCCCGCTTAAAGGAGCTATCAAACTCGGTGCCATTGATCAGTGTGCCTTTGTAGTTGCAAACAACCGTGTCGTTCGCCGTCGGTTTAGGTCCCGTGCCCTCGGTCAATATCTTGTATTGCAGACCACTCGGCAGGGTGACGACCCCTTCTTTCTCTTTATTCGCGGCCAGAAAAGCTTCTCCGTCGGCCTTGTTTTTGTCCGCGGCTTCTTTCATCTTTGCCTGCTGCTCTTTCTGAAGTTCGCCACCAACTTCCTTCAGAACGGTCTGGGCCTCTTCAGTCGTCATGAGGGTTTTGGAATTGTTAAGAGCGTCCTTGAAGCCTTGCAGCATCAGCGCCGGATCGTAATCGACATTTTGGCTCTTAAGCCGCTCTCGCCAGCCGTTTCCGAGATTCATGCCCAGCGCGTAGCTGAATTTTTGCTTGCGCGTGTTGAGAGTTTGAGCCGCCGGCGTCGTGGTCGTTTTTGCCGGCGTCGTGCTCTTGCTGGCAGAAGATTTGGAGGTGCCTGCGGACGGGGTTTGCGCCGTCGCCGCCGGGGTTTGCTGAGCGCTCACATTGGCCGCCAACATGCTTCCGGCGGCCAATAGGACCGCTGCGGTGAAAGATTTACGCATGCCCTCTATTGTCACATTGCGAGAGATTCTCCGCCACAGCGGCAGGCTACAACTGCTCCCCGATAAAACAAAAGGGAACAGGCGCGATGCCTGTTCCCCGGACCGCGAACGAGACGCAACCTACTCTGCGGATGCGAGAAGAACTATATCTTTCTCTGCCATGTTCTGCGCTCGCAGTTCGGCTTCGAGCTTGCTAGCGGGTAGCTCGTAGCCTCGATTCTGCCCCTCGCGCTCAATGCTGGCGAGGAAATAGCGGTCGCCATATTTGTGGAAGACCATCTTCGTCATGTCGCTCGGTTGGTTTGATTCTGTGGCGTTCGGAAGAACGGCAACGCGCCCGTTATCACTCGCGATCCAAAGAATCGTCTGTCCATTGACTTCGGCTTTGACGGTACATTCGCCGGCCAACATCGTCTTGCCGTTCACGACATAGTCGAAAGGAACTTCGGCTGTAATGGTTCTTGTCTGCGCGCTCGCTAGCCCCGCCAGTGCGGCCAGCATCAGGATGAGAATTGCAACTCCATACTTTTTCATAACGTCTCTCCTTTGTCTGGTTGTGAACTGCGGGGAATTTTTTGTTCCAACCAACGAGTGTGATATTCGCCCAGCTCGGGAAAAAGGTCCATGGAGAGAGAATGAAGCGGGCTGAAGCGTTGTGAAGGATCGGGACACTGACAAACGGCGACTGTGAGTCTCAGTTTTGTCTATAATGCCTGCCTATGAGACACGCCAGCCTCTTTCCACTTGCTCTCCCGCTACTTGCAATCGCTCTTGCCACCGCAGCCATGGCGAAGACTCAGGTTCAGATGAAAGACGCTCAGGGAAACAGCGTCGGTACCATCGGTCTGTGGGAGGAAAAAGATGGACTGCACATCGATCTCAATTTGAAGAATTTGCCTCCCGGCGAGCACGCCATTCACTTTCATCAGAATGCTAAGTGCGAAGGTCCGGATTTCAAGTCGGCCGGTCCGCATTTCAATCCCGACGGAAAAAAGCACGGGTTCGACAATCCCGAGGGACATCACGCCGGAGATAATCGCGATTTCACGGCCGGTCCGGATGGCAGGGCCAAAGCTCACCTGGTGAACAAAGACTTGAATATGGGATCCGACCCGCATTCGATCTTCACAAACGGTGGCACCGCGCTCGTCATTCACGCCAAGGCGGATGACTACAAAACCGACCCGGCTGGAAACTCGGGCGACAGGATTGCCTGTGGGGTTGTCACCAAGTAGCACGCATACCCGCCGAGTTTGCAGGCATTAGACGGGTTGGCAACAGCGATCAGGCAGGAGGCGAGATGATCACCGGAACCCACGTCATCGTCTACAGCAAGGATGCGGAGGCAGACCGCGCTTTCTTTCGCGACATTTTAAAATTTCGTTCGGTCGATGCCGGCCATGGCTGGCTGATCTTTGCCTTGCCGCTGGCCGAAGCCGCGTTTCATCCCTCGGAAAAGAACAACGTGCACGAACTGTATTTCATGTGCGACGACCTGAGAGCCGCCAGGAAATCACTCGACCAACATCAGGTGAAGTACGGGCCGGTGAAAGAAGAACGCTGGGGAAGCCTGATTGAATTCACGCTCCCCGGCGGCGGCCATATCGGTCTCTATCAGCCGAAACATGCCACCGCGACTAACCGCTGAGGTCGACGCCTCAGCCCCTCAGCGTTCTATTGGTTTCCTGCTGAACTTACTTCGCCTCCGGCACGTAGATCGCTGGAATGTTCAGCTTGTTCACCATATCGTTGAGCGCCGGCAGCTCTTTCGTCATCAAGTCGTTCGCCTGTGCGAGCAGCGGCTGCGCCTGTTTTTCGAGTTCGTTGTAGACCTGGTATTGTTGGGCGGTCGGTGCGGCATCAGCTGAGTCGACGCTGAATACCAGCATGTGCAGGCGTTCGTCGATGAGCACCGGATAATTCAAATTCGACTCGGTGCTCTTGGCGTTCACCTGGATCAGCTGGGATTCAATGTCGAGACTCTTTTTATCGAAGTCCTTCATCGCTGCAACCAGCGAGGCATAACGCTGGTCGTCCCCGAAGCGCCGGTCGAGCGCCCGTGTTTGGGTGCGCACGTCCCGGAATTTAGTCGCAGCCTGATGAATCTGAGAAATCTCGGCAACGATCTTCCGGCTCAACTCCACTTGCTTCTGCACGTCATCGGCGGACGCTTTCACGCGCGTATCCATCTTCAGTTCAAGAGGCGCAGTATAGGACTTTCCTTCCGCGGTCAGCCGCACCTGATACGTGCCGGGGGACACAACGGCGCCGCGATTGCGAAACTCGGCGCCCGGCTCACCTACCAGCGGAGTTGGCCCTTGCCCGCGCAGGTCCCATGCGAATCGGTTCACGCCTGCATTGGTAGGAATTTTTTCCTCTGGAGGAGTCTGGTCGGGCCACTCCGGCGGAGTTTCTGCCTCTTTCTTTTCCTCATTGGAATAGCGACGAACAACTTTGCCGGAGCCGTCGAGAAATTCGAGCGCCACAACTCCCTTCGGCGCGGTCGGAAAGTAGTAATAAACAATCGCGCCGCTGGGCGGGTTTTCGCCTACGGGCTGGCGCCGCTCGAAGAAATCTGGCCAGCGCAGCCGATAAGTGACGCGCGGTTTGTAGAGCGTTGCCCCGCTCGACGCTTGCGCGGTCGCGGCTCGAAGCGGCGTCAGGTCGTCCAGAATCCAGAATGACCGCCCATGCGTTGCCACCACGAGATCATCGTTCTTCACGATCAGATCGTGAATTGGAGAGTTCGGTAGATTCAGCTGCAGCGACTGCCAATTTGCGCCATCGTCGAATGAGACATAAATGCCGAGTTCGGTGCCGGCGAACAACAGCCCCTTGCGCACCGGATCTTCGCGCACCGCGTGCGTGTATGCGCCATCGGGAATTCCATTGGTAATTTTGGTCCAACTCTTGCCGAAGTCGGTTGTCTTGTAAATGTACGGACGAAGGTCGTCGAGCTTGTGTGTGTCAACCGCGGCGTACGCCGTGCCCGCATCGTGCGGCGAAGCGTCGATGATGCTGACGAGGCTCCAGTCGGGAATGCCCTTGGGTGTCACGTTCGCCCAGTTCTTGCCGCCATCGCGGGTGAGATGAATCAGCCCGTCGTCGGTGCCGGCCCACAGCACGTCTTTCTGCACCGGCGATTCGGCAATCGCGAATACCGTGTCGTAGTACTCAACCGACGTGTTGTCTTTGGTGAGCGGCCCACCCGAAGAGGCCTGCTTGCTCTTGTCATTGCGGGTCAAGTCGGGGCTGATCGCGGTCCATGTCTTCCCTTCGTCGGTCGTTTTGAACACCCGCTCGCCGGTCGTGTAAATCACATGCGGGTCGTGCGGAGAGATCAGAATTGGCTGCGTCCATCCCAGCCTGTACTTCAGGTCACCAACGCCGTGGCCGGAACTATCCATGGGCCACACGCTGACGTCCTGTTCCTGATTGCTGTGCCGGTCGAGTCGTGTGACAATTCCCTGCCCCGATCCGGAGTAGATGATGTTTGCATCTTGCGGATCAGGTTGAATGTATCCGCTTTCGCCGCCGCCCGCGTCGAACCAGTGCTGGCGGCCGATGTAGCCATCATCGCTGCGACTGGCGATGCCAACGGTTGAGTTGTCCTGCTGCGCGCCATACACGTAATAGAGAAATTGATTATCGGCCGCCACGTGATAGAACTGCGCCGTTGGCTGGTTGTATTCGGTCGACCAGTTCTTCCCGCCATCTACGGAAATCGTCGCGCCACCATCATTGCCATTGATCATGCGATTCGGATTCTGCGGATCGATCCAGAATCCGTGATGATCGCCGTGTGGAGCGGGTAGCAGGTTCAGCGTCTTGCCGCCGTCGGTCGAGCGAAATACGCCGGTATTCAGCATGTAAACCGTGTCCGCGCTCTTTGGATCGGCAAAAATATGCGTGAAATACCAGGCGCGCTGTGTGAGCCGTTGATCGTCATTGACGCGCGACCAATTCGTGCCCCCATCATCGGATCGGTACAGCCCGCTCTCCTTCGACTCGATCAGCGCATAAACGCGATTCGAATCTGCGCCCGAAACACTCACCCCAATGCGGCCCAGAATGCCTTCCGGCAGCCCATTGCCCTCGAGATGCTTCCAGGTATTGCCGCCATCGGTCGAACGATACAAACCGCTGCCCGGCCCGCCGCTGTCGAGGCTCCAGGGTGTGCGCCGAATTTGATACAGAGCGGCAAACATCACATTCGAATTGTGCGGATCGACGGAAATATCGATCGCACCCGTGTTCTCATCTTTCGAGAGCACCTTCTCCCAGGTTTTGCCGCCATCGCTGGTGCGATAGACGCCGCGGTCGGCATTGGGGCCATAGGCATGCCCGAGCGCCGCCACCAGCACGTGATCGGAATTGCGCGGATCGACCCACACACGCGCGATGTGCTGCGTATCTTTTAGTCCAATGTGAGTCCATGTCTTCCCGCCATCGGTGGTCTTATACATCCCGTCGCCGTAAGAAATGTTGCCGCGCAGGCAGGATTCGCCCGTGCCCACGTAAATCACGTTGGGATTCGATTCCGAAACGGCGATGGCGCCGATCGACGAGATAACGCTTCCGTCCGAAATCGGCTGCCAGCTACCCCCGCCATCGGTGGTCCGCCAGACTCCGCCGGAAACGGCGCCGAAATAATAGGTGAATGGATTGCCAACAACTCCCGTGACCGCGAGCACACGTCCGCCGCGATATGGTCCGATATCCCGCCACTGCATGCCCTTGAATTGCGCTTCGTTATACGGCTGTGCTGCGGCGCCAATGGCCATAGTTGCAAACAGAACACACCACACCCACATACGGCGTGATTTCATCAACCCCCCTTGTAGAGAACGAACCCACTTTTGAAGAAGACCCACAATATTAAACCTTGTGGCGCGGTAGTACTACTGGGTCTAGTGCTCGACGGTTTTGCCGAGTGGGGCATTTTCGTTCGCGAAAAGAAAGGCCAGCGCCTCGGGAAAGCGCGCGGCCCATGCCGACTCTGAGTGGGTGGCGCCTTCGTCAATTCGTAGTCGCAAGCGCTTATCGTCGAGCCCGGCGGCGCGGAGAATATCTGCCAATTGCCGCGCGCTGGCCACAATCCTTGCGTCCATTTCCGGATTGCCCACCTCTCGCGTCCCCATGCCCACATAGACGCGCTCGGGCCATTCTCGAAAGCGGCGGCATTCATCCAGAATTTTCCCATCAGCAACAAATAGGGAGGGACTCTCGATCAGCAATTGCCCGAAGATTCCCGGCGCAGCCAGCTGCGTGTAGAGAGTGATCAGGCCACCCAGCGACGACCCGCCCAATCCCGTATTCTCCGGCCCTTTGGCAATCCGATAATTCGCTTCAATCAGCGGCATCACCTCACGTTGCAGGAACTCCGGATAACACCTTCCCTGCGGACGCAGAAGCTTTGGGTCCCGCGATTTGTAAGGAATATATTCCCGCAGCCGGTTCTTGCCGGTGTTATCGATGCCCACGATGATGAGCGGCCGAATCTTCTTTCCGGCAATCAGCCGCGTCGCCGTCTCACCGGCTTGCCAGTGGATGCCGGCAAACGCGATAGCCGGATCAAATAAGTTTTGCCCGTCATTCAGGTAAAAGACCGGATAGCGCCTCGCGCCACTCGCCTCGTAGCCAGAAGGTAGCCAAACCCGCACCAGGCGTGTATTGCCGAAGAGCTGACTGCGCAATTCGTGCAGCCATAAGTTCCCGACGCGCACTGGCGGTTTTGGCTCGGGTACCCGTTTCGTTCTGTTTCTTCGAGGAATTGACGGCGGCATGGATGTGCAGGTTATCGAATATCTCCAAGCGGGAACAAGCAGCCCAACGTCCGATGCGCGTGCAGCGCTATCGCTCCTCTCGCTTCCACCAGAGCACACCCGACATCATCGTAATTGTGGCAATAAGCGCCAGCGAGGTGAGGCAGAGAATGCAGTACACACCGAGTATTCGCGATTCCACATACGTAAGATAAAGCGCAAAGGCCAGCCCGGCCGCGGAACCTACAAAGAGCAAAGTGCGTGCCTGGGGCCGATCGCGATAAACCGTCGCCAATCCCGCCAGCGCCGCGTAGCCTAGCATTCCGATCAGCGCGACCGGAATCCCTAGAATCGACGAGTACTGGCTGCGGTTCACAATGTCGCAATTCAGCATCGCCCCCAGGTCGCAATAGGCCGTCTTCGAGGTCGCGAAATGATGTTGCAGCGAGACGGAAGAGACGACGACTCCACAAACGGCGAGAATGCCCACCAAGCTCATCAGACGGCGGGAAAATTCGGTCACGGCAGCGGGCACCCGGTGCGGTCGCTCAATTCCTGCAATGTAAACACACGCTCCACGCGCTCGCCCGTCGGAGGAAATTGCCAGGTAGGATAGTGATTTACTTTTTCATCTTTGCAGGCCTGCGACTGCGCGTGAAGGTTGCCCTTCACACCGCACTCCACATAAGGAACGTATTCGAATGAAGCGCCGAAGTCCTCTTTCTGCTCCTGGCAATGCGGACACCAATACGCCCCGTACATCTTGACGCCGCGCTCGCTCAGGCAGCGTGCAAAGCCATCGTATTTGTGCTGAACCCGGGTTCCGAGATAGTACGCCAGCCCGAGGGCAGCGAAAATCAGAACGCCGTAAAGCGCGCGCTTGGCGAGTTTTGCTGAGTTCTTTTTGCCTTGGTCCCGTTCCCGCTGGCGCTGTCGTCTTTCTTCTGACATAGAGTTTTTGCTATCGATTCCTTATATCACGGCCTTCGCGCTCGTTCGCCTGGCTTTCACACCGGTTATTTTCGTTCTCGCGGACTCCCCTTAGACGATGACTCGCAACGCCGAAGGCAGCACGTCGATCTTTTTGCATTCCAGTTCCATTACTTCGCCATCGATCATCACATCCACCGGCTCATTCAGCTGAAATTCGACTTGCCTCACCGCGTGCCGCTCCGCCAAAGGATGCCGCGTGTGCGTGCCGTCATAAAGCGTCGGCAGATTTTTTATCAGCCCGAGCCGCCCAATTGGACCCCAGCGCACATATTCGATCAAACCGTCGTCTGTGCGAGCATCGGGTGCAATCATCATTGTGCCGCCCGTAAATTTGCTGTTGTTGAAGGTTAGAAAAAGGCAGCGGCGCGCGTCGAAATTGCCGGTGCCATCGATGCGCACGGGAAAAGGACGCCGCTTCAGCCGTGCCAAGCTGAGAAAAATCGCGGCCAGGTATCCAGCCTGGCCTAACTTCAGAAAGCGTCGATGACGCAGTGCCGCCACATCGGCAGCGAATCCCACGCTCAGAATATTGATGTAATAAAGCTCTCCACCTTTATGAGTGAGCCGCAAAACATCGCACGCTCGCGATCGATGTGCCTCGATGGCCCGCATAGCGTGGTCGCGCCCGTGGTCGGCGGCTTTCGGATCGCTGAAGTCGCGCAGAAAAGAGTTGCCAGTACCGAGAGGAAGAAAGCCGAGCGTGGGAATCTCACGGACTTCACTCTCGGAGGGTTCCTGAGCGCCAAGAGCTGAGAGCTCACAGCTGCTTTCCGGAAACAGACCGTTTACGATTTCGAACGATGTACCGTCGCCACCGACGGCCAGAAATTTGCGAAAGCCTCGCTGGTAGGCTTCGCGCGCAATTCGCGTTGCATCGCCTGCCGCGGCGGTCTCCGCGGTTTCGAGCGCGATGCCTGCATTTCGCAATCGGGTGAGCGCAGATGGAACCAGTTCGCGGCATCGCCCGCCTCCCGCCGCCGGATTGATGATCGCCAGAAAGGTATCGTTCACAAAATCAGCTCTCAGCTGCAACCTCTCAGCTCCTAGCTGTTAGCTCTTAGTTCTTAGCCTTTAGCTTTTAGCTGTTATCTCTTTGGTCCCAGGAAACTAAGGCCTTTTCTAACACCCAACACCTAAGACCTAACACCCGATATCCGACACCCAAGAGCCGCTTCTAGATCCCCACAATCTGCCCGCGCGTCGCGCTTTTTCCTATCGCCGTCGCCAGGTCCCCGCGCTTGATCTTCAAGGAAGCCGTGCGCGGAAAATCCGTCTCCCAGATCAGATATCCCCCGACCCGCTTGAAATCGGGCAAACGCCGATTGCGCGCTTCGATCTCGCCTCGCAACCCATCATCGAATTGTTGGCCCTGTTCAAGCCTCAGAACCAACACCAGCATCTCCTTGTTCTCACCCAGAGATTTCGGCGGCCAAAGATAATTCGCGGCAAACACGCAAAACTCTTTTACCGGCAGGCCATCGAACACCGACTCGATGTCTTCGGGATAAATGTTCTTTCCGCCCTCAGTGACGATCATGTTCTTCTTGCGCCCGAAAAGCTGTAGATGGCCGTGCGTCTCAAATCGTCCCAAATCGCCCGTCAATAACCAGCCTTCGACAATCGTCTGCGCAGTGAGCTCCGGGTCGTCAAGATAATGCGACATCACCGCGCGGCTGCGTACAGCAACTTCGCCGATCCCGTCCGTATCCGGGCTCAGAATCCGCACCTCGCTTCCCGGCAGCGGCTTACCGACGGTGTTCGCGTGAAACGGCTTCAGGTCGTTCAATGTCACGGCCGTGCACGCCTCTGTCAGTCCGTATCCGCAGGTCACCGGAATCCCCAGATCGTAGAAGAATTGCATGGTCGTCGGATCGGTGAATGCTCCGCCAACAATCAGCGCCAGCAATTCGCCTCCAAAGGCCTTGTGCACCTGTGGCAGCAAGCGCCGGCTTAGCGCGACATGCGGTCGCCGCCGCGTCAGCGTCTTATTCAATCCGATCAGGCGATCCAGCATCCGGCGCTTACCCTTAGGCAGTTCGTCGAACTTTGCGCGCAACCCGCGTTCCAGATTCTTCAACACCATCGGCACCAGGCTCACGTAGGTGATGCGATAGCGCACAAACGCATCACGCACGAATTCCGGCCGCAGGGTTCGCAGGTGCACCACGCAGGCTCCGCACACGAATGGACCAATGAAGCCGACCATGAAATCAATGGCGTGATTTGTCGGCAAAATGCTCAGATAGCGCACGCCTGGCCAAAACGGATACCACGCCGTCAACGCCGCACACTGTTCGAGGTAGGCGTCGTGCGTCAGCACGCATCCCTTGGGACGTCCGCCGGTTCCCGACGAGTACACGATGCAGGCCGTATCCTCACGCTGGCGCGCCACAAGTTGGGGCTCGCCTTTGCGGCGAAACTCTTCCCACCGATAAGCGCCGTGCAGGTCGGCGCCGACGGGCGCCTCGGTGACCAGAACAATCTCGGCCGCGAGTTTTGAAAATTCCGGCGACTGCGTGATGGCGCGCCACAGGTAATATTCGACAATTAGGAATCGCGCTTTCGAATGCGCCAGCAACTGCAGATGCTCGACCGCAGATAGCTTGTAATCGAGCGGCACGAGCACGCCTCCGCAGAAGAAGATGCAATACGCCGAGATCAGCCACTTCGACTGATTGGTCATGATGATCGCGGCGCGGTCTCCGGGCTTGAAGTCGGCATCCTGGAGCGCACGGCACAATTTGCGCGCCGTCTCCTTAAAGTCGGAGTAAGAGAGCCGAACCTTCTCGCGGTCGCGATCGGCTTCGATCAGGCAGGTTTCATTGGGCCAGCGGTCGAGCGCGGCCGTCAGCGCTGCGCCCAGGCTGCTGTATTGACGAAGATCAAGCATTCAAGCGTTTGTCGTTGTCACAGCCTCGACTGAATCCTCTGCGCCAGCGTGCGAAAATCCGACACGCCCTGCAACTCATAATCCGGCAGTTCAATGCGGAAGTGCTGTTCGAGTCGAGTCAGCAGATCGAGCGCCTGCAGGCTGTCGATGCCAAGCATCTTGAAAAAGTCGCCGTCGGGCGTCAGCTTTTCCCGCGAAACCTTGAAGTGCGCGGCAGCCAAGTTCAGAATTTCGTCAAGCGTTTGATCGGTTGTCGGCATAAACAGCTCACAATCCTTCGGCAGTATCGCTAATCACTAACCACCAATCAACGGGCACAACTCAGGGCAAATACGGCTGCAGCGTTTCATTCTCCACAAATTTCCGCAGCCCTTCTTCGACGGCTGGTTGTGAATACAGGTCGCAAAAAATATCGATTTCCTGTTTCAGCTCTTCATACGGAATTGGCTTGACGAATTTCTTGGCTGCCGCCGTCGTTGCCCGGTCAAATTTTCCAATCTGGCTGGCGGTCGCACGGGCGATGCGCAGGGCCTCGCCTTCGGCAGCAATCTGGCTCACCAATCCGATCTGCTGCGCTTTCATGACATTGAAACTGCGTCCAGTCAGTAATAAATCGCGCACAACCGCATTGCCCAGATCGCGTTTCAGGCGCGGGATTCCGCCGAATCCCGGAATCAAGCCAAGACGCAATTCCGGAAAGCAGAAGCGCGCCATGCGATCCGCAACAATAATGTCGCACACCAGCGCCAACTCGAATCCGCCGCCAAAGGTTACTCCGTGCACAGCCGCGATGGTCGTGATGGGCAGCGCGTCAATCGTGTTCATCACGCGATGTATGCGCTCGAGAAAATCTCGCACCCCGCGCACGGCCTCGCTCTTTCCCAGTTCGCGCGACCGTTCATAAAGTTCACGCAGATCGGCGCCTGCGCAAAAGCCGGCGGGCTGCGCGGAATGAAGTACCAGAGCGTGCGCCTCATTAGCCAGTTCTGGCAGTGCTTTGGCAAAGCCTTCCAGCTCCTCGAGCATCAACGAGCCAATTTCGTTGCACGGCTCACGGTGAAGCGTCAGTTCAACCGCGCCATTCACAATTTGCCATGAAAGCGATCGGCCCTTGTGCCCGGCGATGACGTTA
>Ga0335078_10012515_pt1 | contig 12589 bp, 12 predicted proteins | sample Lox_Sample_32_FD_206711 | JGI IMG/M metagenome (GOLD analysis project Ga0335078, IMG submission 206711) | Soil microbial communities from Loxahatchee National Wildlife Refuge, Florida, United States - Lox_Sample_3.2 | ecosystem: Environmental > Terrestrial > Soil > Wetlands | place: USA... | reverse complement strand
TAGATGCGCAACTCTCCGCCGCGGAACGACTTGGGCTCGCGATGGAAGAAATACACGAAGGTGATCTCGCGCGAGGCGACCTCCGCATGCCCATCGTCAGTGTGCCAGCGGAAAAAGTCGCCATCGCCGCTAGCGGTAATCTGGGCCTCGATCCGCGAAATGGGAAAGGACTCGATGCCGAGTTTGTCCAGTATTCGCGGCAGACAGCTCTGGATGCGGTTGACGATCACCTCTTGATGTTTACCCAGTTCCATGAGGACGCGCGAGCGGCGATACTCGAAGTCAACCGCGCCTCCTTGAACGCCGGGCGAGACGACTTGGCTGACGCGAAAGTCGTCTTCTTGAGCGAGAGCATATTCGATGAGCTCGGCGACTTCTGCGGGAGCGAGGAACTCGTCAAAAACCACACACTCGGCCGCTGCGATCTGCGGCATATCGAGCACGGCCACGCCGCCCTCGGCCCGGTTCGCGCGTTGACTCGACCGTTGAACGTCGCCGTTCGTCTTTGGACTCGGAGGCTGGAAAGACATTTTTGGGCTGGGCGGTTCGGGTGAGCCCTTAGGGCTTGGGGGCTCGGGCGACCCTTTGGGGCTTGGGGGTTCAGGCGACATCTTGGGACTCGGTGGTTCCGGCGAACGCTTCGGACTGGGCGGCTCGGGCGAAGCCTTCGGACTTGGGGGTTCGGGCGACATCTTGGGACTCGGTGGTTCCGGCGAACGCTTCGGACTGGGTGGCTCGGGCGAAGCCTTCGGACTTGGGGGTTCGGGCGAGGTTTTAGGGCTAGGCGGCTCGGGCGACGCTTTGGGGCTGGGTGGCTCGGGGGACCTTGCCGGGAAAGCGAAGTCAACAATTGAGCCGCTCCGCCCGTTCAATGGAATGGCGGCCAACTGTTCGGTGATGCTGCTTCCCAGGAGCCTGAACGCGCGTTGCGCCACCACCTCACCTACAGCTTGAGTGATGGTTTCAGTCAACGCTATGTCATCTGGACGGTGAGTTCTCGCCTGCTCCAGCAGACAAACCAACAGTTCCTTCTCACGCGAGCTAAGGATGAGTTCATCCGATAGCGCCGCGCCGGACAAATCGTGAACCAACTCTTTAACCGTCATTGCCTGGCACCTCCACGATAACGGGCCTAGCGCTGACAGTCCTTAAAGCCAATGGGGGGTCGCGCAAGGGTAGCAAAAAACCTGGCAGGGTAAAAGAAATAATTCGCTGAGCCTGTGGAAATCGGATTTTGCCCGCTGCTGGCCTATTTCTCTGCCATTGCCGAAGTGAGGGATTGGAAGATCCTGAAGCCTTCGGTGCCACCTAGTTCAGGTTCGCTGGCGCGCTCCGGGTGCGGCATCATGCCGAGAACGTTGCGTCCCGGATTGCATATCCCGGCTATATTATCCAGCGATCCGTTGGGATTCGAGTCGGCTGTGATCTGGCCTTCGGCGCTGCAATAGCGGAAGACGACTCGCTGCTCGCGTTGGAGTTCCGTCAGCGTCGCGTCATCGCAGAAATAGTTGCCTTCCATGTGCCCGATGGGGATAGTCAAGACTTCGCCTTGGCGGCAGGCGTTGCTGAAAGGCGTGTCGGCGTTCTCAACCCGGACGTGCACCGGCTTGCAGACATATTTGAGGCCTGCATTGCGAGTGAGTGCGCCCGGAAGCAGTCCCGACTCGCATAAAATTTGAAATCCGTTGCAGATTCCCAGCACCAGGCCTCCGCTGGCGGCAAACTTCTGGACGGACTCCATCACCGGAGAAAACTTGGCAATCGCTCCGGTGCGCAAATAATCTCCGTAGGCGAACCCGCCGGGCACGATGACGACGTCACAGTTCTGCAAGTCCCGCGACTCGTGCCACAAATATGTTACCGGCTGATGGGCGACCTGTTGAATGGTCCAGTATGTGTCCTGATCGCAGTTGGAGCCGGGGAAGACGAGAACGCCGAATTTCATGGCCGCGTTTCCTCGATGCAGGGATATCCTCGAGTCTAGCACGGCCGGCGTAGGGACAGCCCTCCAGGCCGTCCCTGCGCTGTGTCCCGGCGCTATCGCTTCTTGGCTTCGAATTTGGCGGTTGTGCCGTGCAGTTTGTCAGTCACGTCCATCGTCATCGTCTGGCCGTCGGCGGACACTTTCATGCGGGAAACGCTGATGACCTTGCCGTTGCGTTTGTCGGTTTCCTCGATGGTGTTGGCATCTATTCTCTTGAGCGACACGCTCGTGGTTCCGGGATCGCCCTTATAGGGATAGTCCTTGCCATCAAGTTTTGCGTCGTAGGAGTCCCCCGAGGGGTCGCTCATGCTGAGGGAATCGCCGGTCATTTTGTAAGTCACCGTCGAGGCGCTGTCCGAGATGCTTTCCACCTTCTCGGGTTTCCATGTCCCCGAGATCTGGTTCGCGCCCGCCGGTGCCGCGGCAATTCTTGTGTACCCGGCCTTACCGTGACCTTCCTGACCGTTATCTGAGATAAAACTCCATTCGACCGTCAGCATCTTGCCGTCGGCGGAAGCCGTCAACTTGCTCGTCCCAACAACTTTCCCGCCTTTCTTGCTGGCGATTTCAACGGTGTGATCGTCAACTTCCTTGACATTGATCGTGTCGGAGTATGGAGATCCACTTCGGGGGTGATCGTTGCCGTCAGCTTTGACCTCGACTTTCGGCGCGCACGATTCGCACTTGTACATGCCTTTCTGCAATGAATAGCTATCCGGCTTGCCGCCGAACTGGGCGGTCTGCGGGTTGAAGCGCCAAGTCCCGTCGAATACGCTGTCTGCTAACAACACGGACGGCGCAAGGACTACCAGAGCGAGCAACAGTTTCCTCATGGCTTGAACCTTTCTTCTCGTAGGCGCGGTTGGTCCCGGAGTCGCCGGAGAAAACCCCAGCGCCGTATCAGGCGCACGGCTCTCCGCTCTCCCAGGCCGACACGTGCGCCCAGTAGTGATTTTTTTCTGGATGTTCCGCTTGGCCCCAAAAAACGCCGCTATTCTACACCGGTGAGGATTTCTCGGCTTACATCCCGACCACGCCCGGCGGAATGGGGTAGGAAAGATCGGTGGAGAATTCAGATGGGCAAACGCATTCTTCGCCAGCCCGCTTGGAGGGGGATCAGCGCCGGCGTGGATAAGCCGGCGCCATTCGTCTGCCAGGTCGTTATCAGAGTGAATCGCCGGGACCCGGCGGAGCTGAGGCCGGCGGCTGTTTGTCATCCGTTGGCGGAGGCGGCGCGTGCATGCCCCGGCGGCCCATTCCTGGATGGCTCATGCCGCGTTCACGCGGATGAAATCTGCCTGGCCCTCCGCGCTCTTTGTGAAGGTCCTTCAGTTGCCGCCACTGCTCCACCGAGAGCACCTTGCGCAGGTCGAGATTCATCATGGTAAATTCGCGTTCCAGCTTGCCGCGCGCGGCAAGTGTCTGGTCCACTTGGGCGCTCACTTGCGCGTCATCTGGCCGGTCGGCATCCAGCAGGGTCTGCAGTTTGAAGTTCTGTTTTTCGACGTCGGCCTGATAATCAATCAGCTTTAGGCGGTGGTCATAGTACTTCTTGTCCAGTTCCTGGATCTGCTGGTCGGTGAGCTTCAGTTTCTGTGCGACATCAGAATTCTTCCACCACTCTCCCATCGGGCCTCGGCCGCCACCAGGAGGTCCGGGGCGACGCATGCCCATCATGCCGTGCGGGGCTGGCGCCGGGGGAGGATCTGGAGGCCCTTGCGCCACCAAGGCAACCGGCAGCAGCAGCGTCGGCAATAGAAGTAAATAACGGGCGATTTTCATGGTTGTTGTTCTCCCTTGTGCGTTGAGTTCGAATCGGTGGAAGCGGAAAAATCCTGCGGGCTGATTTCCTGCGCCAGCATGGCCGCGGGGGCCAGCGCCTCCGGTCCGTTCTCTGATAGAGATTGTTCCACCCGAAGCAGCAAATCGTGGTCCTGCACGGTCTGCGCTTGCTGGACCGGAAACGGCGTAGCCGGGCGATGCCACGACAGCACTCCGGCGACGATCAGGGTCGCAACCGCTACCGTAGCTGCCACCCAGATAGAGCGCCGCAAGGGCGTGGCCTTCGCTGTTTTCCAGCGCAAGATTCGTGCGTCAATCGCTTCTTCCTGGCGCAGCCAGAAGGACTCGTCTTGTGGCTCATCCGCACGCAGCACCCGCACCGCCTCGCGCAGATTGCTGGTTTCGTCGAGGCAGGCATCACACAGCTCCAGGTGCGTGTCCACGCCCGAGGCCACCGTAGTCAGGAATTCCGCCATTTGGTTGTCGCTGAGATGAGGTGTTATCTCCATTGCTGCTCCTTCATCATCTGCCGCACGCTGCCCAGGGCGCGAAACAAATGCGCTTTCACGCTGCCGACTCGCAATCCGAGCACTTCGGCGATTTCGGCCAGTGACATCTCTTCTACGAACCGCAGCAGAAACACGGTCCGCTGCTGCGGCGAAAGCGACTCTACCGACGCCAGCACCGCCTTCACTTCTGCGCGGGCAAGCAATTCGCGCTCGGGCGAGGGATGTGGCGCTGCGATCGGCGAGGCCTGGTCTGCATCATCCAGGCCAATCAGTTTTTTCCAGAACGAAGCCCGCCGGTTCTTCACGTGGTCGCGCACCAGATTCACCGCGATGCGCAGCAGCCAGGTTTCCACTCGGCATTCACCGCGAAAACTGGGCAGGTTCTGGTAGGCCCGCAGAAAACATTCCTGAGTCAGAGTGTCGGCGGCATCTTCGTCCTTTATCAGCAGCGAGATTACGCGGTATACGCGCCGCTGGTGTTGGCGCACAAACTCGCCAAAGCTTTCCGCGGAAGCCACTGCCGCCGTTTGTGCCGGAGCTGTCAAAGCCGTCGTTAGTGCTGTTCCCACGCTACTTGTCCCTGCTATCAGTATTGACGAATTTCGGAGTGACAGGTTTACATCCCCAATCCAATTTGATGCCAAGTTTCAAACTGGTTAGGTGATTCGGCGAAACAAACTGAGAACCGGGAACTGCCAACCGGGAACTGGGTTTCGCCCAGCAATCGCTTGTGCCTGCGCCGATGCCGCGCGCACGGCGCGATCGCCCAACGATTTTCTGTATCATCAACCCGCAGGAATAACGCGGCATCCCAGCAAATATGGATCTCGGCGCACATGCTCGGCTGACTGGCGGCGCGCTCAAGAATTGGTTTCTCGCTCAGTTGCAGGACTCGCTCGCCGCGGGCGCAATCTGGTTCCTCGGACTTCACCTGATTAAAGTCCCGTGGGCGCCGCTCTGGGCGCTGCTTGCCGCTGCACTGCATTTTATTCCGCACCTGGGCCCGGTGCTCGCTCTGATCGGCCCCGTGCTCACCGCGGCCTTTCATTGGGGAGACTGGCAGCACCCACTCTACGTGCTGATGCTCTACGCGGCCATCGTGCTGGTGGATGGATTCCTTCTGCAGCCCTACATCATGAAACGAACCGCGAGAGTTCCCATGTGGGCCTCAATCCTCACGCCCATCGTGTTGGGAATCGCTATTCCATTCTGGGGAGTGCTGCTGGCGCCGCCACTGCTGGCGGTCATCTACGCGTATGTGCAGAGGCACAAGCAGCAGCTGGGGTGAGATCGGCACTTGGCATTTAGCACTTAGCATTTAGCCAATCAGCGTGGGGTCCCGCTGCCCGAGAAAATCAACCGGGTCAGGTCCGATTCGCTGGACGGGCCAAATGCTAAGTGCCAACATGCTGAGTGCTAAAGCTCCCCAAACACTTTGAATTCCGGCCACTCACGAGTAAGATTCCCCCGGAGATTCCCATGACCCTTTCCCGCCGTTCGTTTCTTGCCGCTTCGGCTGTGCTGCCTTTCGCCCTGCGGGCCTCGGCTTCGTCATCGCTTCCGGTTGGTCTTGAGCTTTATTCCGTGCGCGACATGCTGAAGCAGGACCCTGACGGCACGCTACGGGCCGTCGCCAAAATGGGATATCAGTGCGTGGAGTTTTACGGCCCGTACTTCGAATGGACCGAGGGCCAAACCAAGCAGACGCGCAAGTTACTGGACGATCTCGGCGTGCGCTGCTTCTCCACTCACAACAACTATGAATATTTCAGCAAGGAAAATCTGCCGCGCGCCCGCGATATGAACCTGACTTTGGGCTGTAAGTACGTGGTGATGTCGAGCTCGCCGGAGCAGACTAGCCTGGACGGGTGGAAAACAGTCGCCGATACGCTTAACTCGGCCGCGGAGCGGCTGGAGCCCTCGGGGCTGAAGCCGGGCTACCACAACCATCAGGCGGAGTTCACGCCGTTGCAAGGGAAGCGGCCGATTGAAATTCTCGCCAAGAACACGAAACCGTCAGTCATGTTACAGCTCGATGTGGGCACGTGTCTGGAAGCCGGCTCCGATCCCGTAGCTTGGATCAAGGCGAATCCGGGGCGCATTCGATCAATGCACTGCAAGGATTGGTCGCCAGACCCGGCGAAGGGATACAAAGTGCTGTTTGGCGAAGGCGTTGCCGACTGGAAAAAAATCTTCGCTGCGGCGGAAGGCGGAGGCGGACTGGAGTACTACCTGGTCGAGCAGGAAGGCAGCCGCTATCCCGAACTCGAAACCGCAGAAAAATGCCTGCAGGCATTCCGCAAAGTTCACCCGGCTTAGTTTTCCTTCGTGGATCTCCTTTGCGCACCTTCATGTCCTCAGTGGTTGCTTCTGACTTCATGCCAAAATGCAAAAGCAACCACTAAGGCCACTAAGGTACACAAAGGAAAGACGAAGGAAATCGTCGAACGGCGTGTTATACTTGTGCTTCGCCTGCGTCTGGTTCGAGGCAAATCAAGTGATCTCCTCTACGGGCGATTCCGGTTTACTCAAGATCAGTTCAGTTAAGATCGAAAGTTCAGTTCTCTAAACGCGAGGTATTTCCATGTCTGGCCACTCAAAATGGGCCACAATCAAGCACAAAAAGGGCGCGCTCGACGCCAAGCGGGGCAAGATTTTCACCCGCCTCATCAAGGAAATAAGCATTGCCGCCAAGAATGGCGGCGATCCTGACACCAACCCGCGTCTGCGCGGCGCTATCGCTGCCGCTAAAGCCGAGAACATGCCGGCCGACAACATCAAGCGCGCTATCCAGCGCGGCACCGGCGAATTGCCCGGCGCAACTTACGAAGAATTCTCGCTTGAAGGCTACGGCCCGGGCGGAGCGGCCATTCTGCTCGACATCAACACCGACAACCGCAATCGCACGGTCAGCGAAATTCGCCACGCCTTCGGCAAGAACGGCGGCAACATGGCTGAGGCCGGCGCCGTTTCCTGGATGTTTCACAAGAAGGGCGACATCGTTGTTCCCAAGACCGCTGCCAAAGAAGACGACCTCATGAGCATCGCCCTCGACGCCGGCGCTGACGACCTGCGCGACGACGGCGAAAACTGGGAAGTGCTCACCGAGCCCTCGGCTTACGAGGCTGTGCTGGAAGCGGTGAGGAAGGCGGGCATCGAACCGGCGTCTTCAAGCGTGACCATGATTCCGCAGAACTACATCAAGCTGGAGGGCTCGGCGGCTGCCACCATGATTCGCCTGATGGAAGCTCTGGAAGAGCACGATGATGTGCAGAACGTGCACTCCAACTTCGATATTGATCAGAAACTGCTGGAAGAAGTCGCCGGCTGAAACCTTCCGGTGGAAGTTGTGATTCAAAATGTGGACGCGGGCGTCCTCGTCCGTGCATCCGTCTCCTCAGCGCCCAACCAGAATTCACCAGTACTCCAGCACGGGCGGGGACGCCCGCGCCTACACTCGCTCCGCGAAAATATACTTTTCAACAACATCGTGGAAAATCGTGTGGAAAAGACCAAGAATGCTCTGTTAAGTGATGCACCGTCAGTTGTTTGTACAATCTGCACACGCAGGGGTGCTGCTTTCGGGTTGCCATTGACGCGCGGAGAAATGTCTGAAAGTCCGTCTTGATAAATTGCTTGTTGATCGCGGCCTGGCGGCTTCTCGTCCGCGGGCGCAAGCCCTGATTCTTGCCGGAAAAGTTCTGGTCAACGGCCAAAAGATTGAAAAAGCCGGCGCTGCAATCAAACCTGATGCTGAATTGTGGCTTCTTGGAGAAGATCTCAAATACGTCAGCCGCGGCGGCCTCAAGTTGGAAAAAGCTCTCGCTCACTGGCGGATCGAAACCGGCGAAAAAATTTGCATGGATGTCGGCGCCTCGACCGGCGGCTTCACCGACTGCCTGCTGCAACACGGCGCAGCCCGCGTGATTGCGGTAGATACCGGCCACGGCCAGATTGATTTTCGCCTTCGCCAGGACAGCCGAGTCCGCCTGCTGGAGAAGACCAACGCACGCTACCTTACTCGCGAGCAACTCGGCGAGATCGTCAATCTCATTGTCGTGGACGTCTCCTTCATTTCCGCCACGCTGGTGCTGCCGCCGGTAATCGCGGCCGCTTTCCCGCTGTCGCCGGACGAGCGCCGCGGCCGCCAGGTAATCATTCTGGTGAAGCCGCAATTCGAGGCAGGCCGCGATCAGGTAGGCAAGGGCGGCATTGTACGCGATAATGCCGCGCAGGCCGCCGCGGTAGAGAAAGTCCGGCATTGTGTTCTGACGCTCGGCTGCGAGACGACCGACGTGATTGAGTCGCCGATCCTCGGCGCCGAGGGCAATCGCGAGTTTCTGCTTTACGCTCGTTTCTGAGCCGGTTCGTGTGGGAGCAAGGCTGGCTGTACAATTTCTTTACCCATGGAATCTCAGAACGTTTCCACCTCGGGCAAAGCTGTCGCCCTCGTCTCCAAGCCAGGGAAATCCGAGCTCGCTGAGATTCTGCCGCCGCTCGTGGCGTGGCTTCGCGAGCACGGCTACAAGGTTGTGGTGGATCAGGAGGCCGCCCGCTACTCCTCGGGAGTCGAAGTCGTGCCGCGCGATGAGCTGGCCTCCCGCGCCCTCGATTTTGTGGTCGTGCTGGGTGGCGATGGAACACTGCTTTCTACGGCGCGCGCCGTGGCCAAGGCGGGAATCCCGGTGCTGGGAGTAAACCTCGGCTCGCTGGGATTTCTCACCGAAGTGCCTCTCGGAGAGCTCTACCCGACGCTGCAAGCCATCGAAGACCGCTGTTGTGGCGTGCAGCTACGCTCCATGGTGCACTGTGCAGTGATGCGCAGGGATTCGCAAATCGCTCACTTTGACGCGCTCAACGATGTGGTGGTCGGCAAAGGCACTATCGCGCGCCTGAACCACTGCGACGTGTACATTGACGAGGAGTTCGTCTCCAGTTATCAGGCCGATAGCCTTATCATTTCTACGCCCACTGGTTCCACCGCGTACTCTCTCGCATCTGGCGGGCCGATTCTTATGCCTTCGGTCAACGCGTTTGTCATCACCCCGGTTTCCGCGCACTCGCTTACTCACCGCCCACTCGTGGTTCGCGACACGGCTGAGATTGAGATCGTTGTTCGCACCGGAGAAGACGAGGCCTACTTGAGTATTGACGGCCAGGTCGGGATGCCCATGCTCGATGGCGACCGCCTCCACTGCCGCAAGTCTCAACACCAGGTGAAGCTGCTGCGCTTCAAAGGCACGTTTTTCGATGTGCTGCGCGCCAAGCTGAAGTGGGGCCAGAGATGATTTCTAATTTTGTAGTCGGGTAATTTGTAATTTAAGAACCTTGTCGGCACCACGGTGTTCAAATTACAAATTACCCGATTACAAAATTACAAATCCCGTTTAACCGAAAGCCTTACTCCAACATGGTACTTTCGGACTTGTACTTCCGCGTGTTGACTTAGTTTCGATATGAACCTAAATTCCCCGTTAACCAGATTAGCCATTTCTAACCTTTCAGGCCTGCGATAGGCAACAAGCACTGTGGGGCTACAACCGCCCATTAAAAGCTGATCGCTTTCCCCCGACGCGATTGCTTTTCCTTCCTTGGCCCGCGTCGGCCAGCACAGCTGAAGTGCGCTCCGCCACTGGAATCAGCAAGCCCAACTCAACGGCAGAAGTGTGTCTAATTCGTGGAGGATGCGATGAAGTACGCAAAACTACTTGCTGCAATCATATGCTTCGTTCTTCTTGCTTACGGCCCCGAGGCAGTCGTGGCCCAACAAGGGCGGAGGAGCGGAAGCGGTCACTCATCCGGAGGTGCAAGTGCTGCTGTCGACCCTGGTCCGCGCGGCGGGTCGGCAGGGGCGGGTGGCCCTATAAGCAAACTGGACGCCAACTCAAAGGCTTATTTCCAACAGGCACTTGGAGTTTTCCTTCATGTGGATTCGGTCTCTGGAACCATACCCGGCGAAGACGATGCCGGCTTGGGACCAACGTTCAACGGAAACAGCTGCGCGATGTGCCATTCGCAACCGGCCTTCGGCGGCAGCAGTCCGGGCTTGCACAGTCCGCAAAGCCCGGTGCCTAACCCGCAGGTAGCGCTTGCCAACCTGGACGGGGCCACCAATACGGTGCCTCCCTTCATCACGCCCGACGGCCCGGTGCGCGAGGCCCGCTTCATCCAGAATGCCAATGGTTCTCTGGATGGCGGCGTACATGGTCTGTTCACCATCGCCGGCCGCACCGACGCGCAGGGCTGCACCCTGGCTCAGCCAAATTTCGCTCAGCAAATTGCGGCCAATAACGTCATTTACCGTATTCCCACCCCCCTCTTCGGCCTCGGCTTGATTGAATCTGTACCCGATGCTGTTCTGCTAGCTAATCTGGCTGCCAACGCCCAGGCCAAAGCGGCCCTGGGCATCAGCGGCGGTTTTAACTCCAGCGGCAACGACGGCACCATCACCCGCTTCGGCTGGAAGGCGCAGAACAAGTCTGTGCTAATCTTCGCCGCTGAGGCCTACAACGTAGAGGTAGGAGTCACGAACGAGGGGTTCCCCAATAAGCGGACCGGGGTCGCGGGTTGCGTATTCAATGGGACTCCAGAAGATGCTACCAACACGACTGACACCGGTACGGCGGTGGAGACTTCCTCCGACGTCGTAAATTTCGGCCTGTTCATGCGGTTGTCCGCTCCGCCCACGCCGGCTAATTTTTCGGCGTCGGCACAGAACGGATGGCAGGTGTTCAACAGCCTGGGCTGTGCCTTGTGCCACTCGCCAACTCTTACCACCGGGCCCTCGGATTTCCCGGCGATGTCTAACGTGACCATCCATCCGTTCTCGGATTTTGCCATTCATCACATGGGCTCCGGGCTCTCGGATGGAGTCAACCAGGGTGCGGCTGGGCCCGACCAGTTCCGCACGGCTCCGCTTTGGGGTGTGGGCCAGCGTTTGTATTTCCTGCACGACGGCCGCGCGGCCGATTTGCTGGAAGCCATCCAGGCGCACAGTAGTCCCGGTTCGGAGGCGAATGCTGTGATCAACCGCTTCAACAGCCTGAGCCAATCGCAGGCACAGGACCTGTTGAACTTCTTGCGCTCGTTGTAACGTTTGCTTGATCGCGGAGGGCCAATAGGCCCTCCGCTCCCTATTTGTGGTCGGGTTTGCGATGCGCTTAGCTCTGGTTTTATTGGGAGTGATAACGGCCGCGGCAGTTGGGCAGGCGCAGACTCCAGTCTGTGCGCCTGGGCCAACGATTCGCGCCGAGCTGTTGAAGGCTGCCGCCGCGCCGGTTGCCGATTCCGCCGATTTCGAACGGAACATCGCGCGCTTTCGCGCTCTGCGCGAACGCTACCCCGACGATCTCTTCGTACACGAGAGTTATCAGGATGCGGTGCAGCGGTTTGGCATCGAAGGTCACTTGCGAAGCCTCGCCGCGGAATATCAAGGACTTCTCAGCCAACACCCGGATGATCTGAAATACCGATATCTCTACATTCGCAGCCTGATCGGCCGCGGCACCGCGGGCGCATCTCTGGGCCTTACTGACATCCTCGCTGAGAATCCGAATTTTGCACCGGCTCACGGCACGCTGGCCGAGATTTACGCCAGCGACGCTTTCCGCGATGCTGAGAAAGCGAAGATCGAACGCACCAAATTTCTGGCGCTTTGCCCCGGAGTGACTTTGCAAGAACGGCCCGATCCCCCGCCGGCCCCAACCTTGCTGATTGACCGGGCAGAGCAGCTATTGAGCACCAACCCCGACCAGGCCGTGGCGCTGGCCCTCCAAGGCATCCGGGATGAGGAATGGCGGTTGCAGCGGGTCCGGCCCTTCGACTGGTACAGCGTTGATTACAAGCGCCAGCTTCAGCGCGAACTGCAGGGCAAATATTGGAGACTGTGGAGCATCCAGGTGCGCGGTTACCGCAAGACCGGCCGACCGGAGAAGGCAGCTCAAACCCTGGCGATGATGGAGCAGCGCGCCGCGATGTTCCGCAAAGAGTCCGGCCCAGTTTATTGGGACGCGCTGGCCACGCTTACCCGGCTGTACGCCGAGGCGAACGAGAAGGAACAGGCCAGGCAGAAGCTGGCTTCGTTGCAGCAAATATTCGCCGGCCGCCCGGATGCAGCCCGCGCTTCTCAGCTTGAAGATTTGCGCAGCTTAATCGAAGGCACGGCCCGGTAGCGATCGTCAGCCTCTCCGCGTTTCCGCGCTCAGCAGATCGGAAATGCTTTCCCGCCTGCGGATCAGTTTTGCCGAGGCACCCTCTATTAGCACCTCGGCGGCGCGCGGCCGCGTGTTGTAATTGGAAGCCAAGACTATCCCGT
>Ga0335078_10012514_pt1 | contig 12589 bp, 12 predicted proteins | sample Lox_Sample_32_FD_206711 | JGI IMG/M metagenome (GOLD analysis project Ga0335078, IMG submission 206711) | Soil microbial communities from Loxahatchee National Wildlife Refuge, Florida, United States - Lox_Sample_3.2 | ecosystem: Environmental > Terrestrial > Soil > Wetlands | place: USA... | reverse complement strand
ATGGGCCTTCGTCCACGTGGCCTCGCTTCCCCAGCTGCAGAATCGGTTACGGGTCGAAACCCAATGGCTTTGGTCTTACCTCACCGGTCAGCGCGGCTCGCGCCTGATTTCCGAACCGCCGAGGACGGTGGCGCACTGAAGTACCATTGCCTGCTTGCTAACATTTTTAAACCACGGTCGCCGCAATTGCGGCCACCGGTGCGGATTGCGATCGCGGCGAATCTGTCATCAGCTCTGCCAGGCTCGCTGGCTAAAGGGGGCCACAATTACCATAACCGCTGACTCCGTCTCTGGAGCCGATTACGCAAGGAGAGCGCCATGACCCAACGTGCTCGTCTATCTACGGTCGATTCCGGCGATCTCCTCGCCTGATTCGCCGGCACCCAAGCCTACGCCAGCGTCGGACATGCCCAAGGCGATGACGGTAAGTTTGGATCCACGTGGGAAGCAGGTGTTTGAGGGAGCATGGGCGAGCTGCCATAGCTGGAACGGGGGTCAGCCTTCTCGTCAATGAGGCCACGCTAACCGGCAACCGCTCGGTGAATGACAAGACCGCTACCAACGTCACGCAGATTGTCCTGTCCGGCGAGCGGCGTCAGACGCCTAGTGGCTTGGTGATGATCCCGGCATTAGGCCCCACCTACTCCGACGCCAAGATCGCCGCCGTCGCCAATTACGTCGTCGCGCGTTTCGGCACCATGGCGCCGCCACTCACGACCCAGAAGAACGCACCGACCGGCGCCCGGCCTTCAAAGTGGTTGAGGCCGAGTTCCTCCTGGAGTTGCTGATGCGCCTGCTCACAAACCCACCTGGCCCCGATCGTGGCGGCGAGCATCTTGAGGCTCGCATCGGCAGGCAAGTTTAACACACAGTATTTCGGTCGCCGGTCGACCGTCGTTCGCCGACGAGCCAGACTGGCTTGACCTGGCGCTAAACGTTTGTATTGCCCTTCAGAGTTCTTTGGTGAGGAACTGCGCTCGGCCCAGCCCAAAGGACCAGTCTTCGTCTGTGCAGGTGACGAAGTTCATCATGACATCAGACGGCGCGATGCCGCATTGCTTTTCGAGCTCCTCCGCCATGCGCTTGTAAAATTTCTCTTTCATCTCCCGGGTCCGGGGACGCGTCGTGATCTGGATCATCACAAAGTTGTTGGTGCGGGGAATGTTAAGACCAGTGTCCTCCATGATCATACGTGAAGGCCGGCGCTCGTTGACGATCTGGTAACGATCCCGAGCTGGCACATTAAGTGTCTCCAGCATGACGTCGTGTGCGGTATCGAGCAGATTTTTCAGCTCCTTGTCGCTGCGCCCCTCATACAGGTCAAATCGCATCAAAGGCATCTGGTCCTCCTGAACACCCAGAGTTGTTTCTGCCGCTTGGGTGAGGCATGGCGATAGCTTCCAATCGCCGTTGCGGCTCTCGCCGCGTGATCCCGCTGGATAACGACTTTGCTGAGGTTGAGTTTCATGACCTGATGCGTGAGACGAAAAAAGTGCAAATCTCCACTCATGACGCTCCTAGCGCTTTGCTAGCCCCGACATTGTCGGGGTTGTCGTGGGCGGCGCGGCGGCGCTGGAGCCCGATACTTGGCTCGTCGACCCCCTTTGCCAGCGATCGCAAGCTCCAAAAGATGCCTCGGGGCCCGCCGCGCATGACCGTGCGCACCAGGGCACTTGTTTCAGAATTGCTCAGCGCGAATCGACTCGAGTTCTTCGCGGCAGGCCTCGCTGAAGCCGCCGAAAATGTTGATGGCATTGCTGTCGACCATCTCTCGTAACTCAGGGAACGTCTTGTTCGGCTCCAGATAAGTATCGATGATCTCTCGTCCGATTTGTTCGGCGCTGGCGACGATCCGCGGCGAGGACAGCACGTGCATTCTGCCAATCTTGGCGTAAAGCTCAACCAAAGCGGAAATCTCCGGTTGTTCGTGTTGGAGCGCGTCAGCATGGCATTTCGCCGCGACCTCGATGAATTCCTTGTAAAGGTCTTGCCGGCGGATTTTGTCCTGTGCAAGCCACTGCACGCGCGCCTGACTCTTTTGAGTCAACCAAGACGAGAGTACTGATGTAAGGCCGCCTGTGGCGGCTCCTACCAGCGCCGCAAGAGCCGAGATAAATGATGCGTCCATGAGACAATCCTTGGGCTGTCGGTGAGGATTCGCAACTATATCTTGGGCCTAGTCGATGACGTCAACTGCACTGATCCGATGTTGGCCCGTTTTTACGGGGCGCCGCTCGCTGCACCTGCTGCATGAGGGGCACTACATCATACCTTGCTCACGGTAATAGACTCGCTCGCGAGTGGTCTGTCGCGCCGCACGAACCCCGCGGTAATGCGGCACTGGCGCCCAACGGCGACGAAAGGATGGATGACATACCCCGTTTTGCACGAGACGCCGATTGGCATCAACGTGATCGGAACACGGCGCGAGACCGATGGGCGAAATCGAGGTGCCCACCGATCGTTATTGGGGTGCGCAGACGCAGCGCAGCCTCGTCCATTTCTCGATTGGCGACGACCGCATGCCGAAACGCGTGTACCGCGCCTATGGTTACGTCAAAAAGGCGGCGGCGCTCGTGAATGCTGCGGCCGGACGGCTACCGCAATGGAACGCGGACGCCGTTTTGCGCGCTGCCGACGAGGCGATCGGCAGCAAGCTGGACGAGCATTTTCCGCTTTATGTGGCAGACCGGATCAGGCACGCAGTCGAATATGAACATCAAAGAAGTGCTGTCGAACTACGCGATCCAACTGCTCGGCGGCAAGATTGGCAGCAAGTCTCCGGTGCACCTGAACGATGACGTGAACATGAGGCAGTCGTCGAACGACACTTTCCCGACTGCGATGCACATCGCCGCCGTACTTGAGCTCGAAGGGCATTTGCTGCCCCAGGCCGGGGCGCTCGCCAAGGCGATCGAGGCGAAATCGGGAGAATGGAAGGACGTTGTCAAGATCGGGCAGACGCATCTCCAGGACGCAGCGCCGCCGACGGTTGGGCAGGAATGGTCGGGTTGGGCCCATCAGATCCGCGACGCCCTCACGCGCATACGTACGTCCTAGGCGGGGCTGTTCGAACTAGCGGCGGAAGGGACTGCCGTCGGCACTGTATTAAACGCGCCACCGAACTTCAGTCGAGAGATCGCGTCCAAGCTCGCCGAGCTGACTGGCCATCCATTCGGAACGGCGCCCAATAAGTTTCCCGCGCAAGGATCTTTGTGTCGGGATACATCTTATTGTGAGAAATTCCGGGTTCGCGGCGGGTTTGGACATCTTATTGGTTCTTCCTCATTCTCTGTGGCTACGGCAATCTTTACGACGCCATAACGGTCAACAAACACTCCAGGATTCCGCGAAATCCGGCTTTGAAAAAATATGCCTAGTGAGAATGGGAGATTCAGGTCGGTTTTGAGCGTTTCGCCGGTGGTTTGCGCGTCCATTTTTTCGCGAGGGCGGCTACGTCGCTGGAGAGGCGACCTTCTCCAACCCCAATTCGCGCGCAAGGAAAGCCGCGACCTTCGCGCTCGTCCACAAGCCGACGTCGTCCGGCGGCTCCTTCAACCGAAGGCGCAGCTTGTCGAGCAATTCGGGCTTCAACACCGTCGCCGTCGAGCCGTTGCGCCGGCGCAGGTCTCCCAGAGATTCGGGAGCTTCGGCGTTGTAGCGCGCCGCAAGCTGCTCGATCCAGCGCGGAGCAAAGGATGTCGCCTCAGCGACTTCGCCAATGGTGTGGCCCTTGGCGAGAAGCCAGATCATATGGAAGTGCCGCGCCTCACGGCCGTTCGAACGCGAAACATACCGTTCATGCAACGCATCGACGCTCAAATGCGCAGCTATCGTCGCCATGACCCACCTCCAGCGATTCACGGCGGCGCAGCCTAACCGCTTCAATTCTCGACGGGAATGCCCCATCCGCCAAGTCAATCAGCCGGAACCCTATCAGGCGTCAGGTTCTGATCGTCAGGCTGCAGTTTCTCTTGGCTGCCTTTATTTGACTCCGGCTCGTGGCCGCGCGTTCAATTGCTGGCGGGCATCCTGATCGTTGCTTTCATGCCAGGTTTCATCGCTGCGCGCGGGTTGGGAGCCAGCACAACGACTTCGGCGACCGCCGCGCCCTGTACGGCGGCGACCCGGATGATTTCGCCTTCGAATGTCTCTCCCTGAAGCTGGTCGACGGTGAAGACCACCTTCTCCCCGGCTTTGAGCGCCGCCGCTGCAGACCCCGGCGCAAAGCCTCTGAACACGACTGTCGTCGCATCGGGCGCGAGCAAAAAAAGCGGATGCTGCGAATTCGCAGCGACCGCCTGGCCCGGCTCGACGTTTCGCGCCAGCACGACGCCATCCGTTGGCGCAACAACTTTTGCGTCCTCGAGCCGCGCTTTGGCGGCGTCGAGCTCTTGCTGAGCCGCGGTGGCGCCGCGCTGGTCGCTGCTTAGCGCTTGCCGCAAGGTGTCCACGCGACCTTTGGCGGCCGGCCGATGCGCGGCGCGCGCCTGCGCCGCGGCGAGCGCAGCCTGGTCCTGCGCCATACGCATCTGAGCCGCGCGTAACGCGCCCTCGCTTTGGGCCACCGCCTGCGCGAGGGTCGGCGCGTCGATCGTCGCGCAGAGCTGACCCCGCCGCACCCGCGATCCGACATCGCAGTCGATCGACCGGACGACGCCTCCAACCTTCGCTGCAACGGGCGTTGGGCTCGCGGCTTCGATGACACCGGTCGCGTTTTGCGAGCCCATCGCCCCCGCCGCCGTGACCGCCGGCGCGGCCATTTGCGTCATCGGCGGCATATTCAGGTTCATGTGGTACATGATCCAGAGCGTGCCGCCAATCACGAGCGCCACGATCAAGGTGCCGAAGGCGAGAGCCAGCGAATTGTTCACGCTGTCCGGCGCCGTGGTCAGATGCAGGAAGAAGGCGAGATGCACGCCGATCTGCGCCACCGCGAGGACGCTGAGCGCCACAGGGATGCTCGGCCCCCACAGCCAGTCGGAGCCCGTGAAGAAGAAAGCGAGAGCCGTCAGCAGGGCTGACAGGACGAGGCCGAGAAGATAGCCCTGCGCGCCTTGCCAGAGATCCTCGCCGCGCGTCTCTTCCGCGCCGGGAACCGCGTCGAGCGCCATGAGCTTCTGATGATTTGCGGTCATCGCGCGACTCCGACGAGATAAACCAGCGTGAAAATGGCGACCCAGACGATGTCGAGCATGTGCCAGAACATGTTGAAGCAGAGCAGCCGCCGCTGAATGTCGGCTCGGAAACCCTTGACGTAGAGCTGCGCCATCATCGTTCCAAGCCACAAGAGACCGACGCTCACATGCGCGCCGTGACATCCGACGAGCGCGAAGAAAGATGACAAGAACGCGCTCCGTTGCGGCCCGGCTCCCGCCGCGATCATCGCCGCGAACTCGTGCATCTCGAGAAAGAGAAAAGCTACGCCCAGCAGTCCTGTGACGAAAAGCGCCGCCTGCGTCCACGTCACGCGCCGTGCCTCGGCGGCGAGGGCCGAGAGCCCGCAGGTGAAGCTCGACAGGAGCAGGCAGGCCGTTTCGATCGCGACCCTGCGCAGATCGAACAGCTCGCGGCCCGTTGGACCGCCGTCCGTCGCCGTCTGCAACACCGCGTGCGCCGCGAAAAAGGCGGAAAACATGACGATGTCGCTGATGAGAAATATCCAGAAGCCATAGGCCACGATCACGAGCGTCGAGGCGGGGCCCCCCTCGCCGTGGCCGGGAGCCTCGGCCGTCGCATGGAGGCCCGGCGCGCGCGGCAAGGTCACTGTCGCTGTCGCCGTCATCCCACCTCTCCCGCGCTGGCCCTGCGCCTCAACCATTCCTCGCGCGCGCGCCGCCTTTCGCCGTCTATCCGTCGCACCTCGCTCGCTGGAATCGCGTATTCGTCCTCGTCGCGCCAGGCGAAGACGACGAAGCCCACGTAAGCCAGGACAAGCCCCAAGCCGACCATCCACCAGATATGCCAGATCAGGCCGAAGCCTGTGACGGTCGCAAAAAGGGCGGTCACGAAGCCGGTGGCGCTGTTCTTGGGCATTTCGATTGCTCGATACTCGCCTGCGGCGGCCAGATGCTGGGTCTCGATCGCGCGCTGCTTGATCGCCCAATAGGGCTCCTCGCCCTTGACGTCCGGCAGAAAAGCGAAATTGAACACAGGCGGCGGTGAGGCGGTCGCCCATTCGAGCGAACGCCCGTCCCAAGGATCGCCGGTCTCGTCGCGAAGCGCGGCGCGGTCGCGAATGCTGACGACGAGCTGAGCGATCTGGCAAAACATCGCGACGGCTGAAATCGCGACTCCGACGGTCGCCGCCAAAACCCAAGGACGCCACTCGGCGACTTCATAATGCTGCAGGCGTCGCGTCATGCCGAGCAGCCCGGCGGCGTAAAGCGGGAGAAACGTCACGTAAAAGCCAACGAAGGTGCACCAAAACGCCGCCTTGCCCCAGCCCTCGTGCAGGCGGAAGCCGAAGGCTTTCGGGAACCAGTAGACGACGCCGGCGAAGGCCGCAAACACGACGCCGCCGATGATCGTGTTGTGAAAATGCGCGACGAGGAACAGGCTGTTGTGGAGCTGGAAATCGGCCGGCGGCACGGCGAGCAGCACTCCCGTCATGCCGCCGATGACGAAAGTGAGCAGAAATCCGAGCGACCACAGCATGGGCGTGTCGTAGCGGATGCGGCCGCCATACATCGTGAAGAGCCAGTTGAAGACCTTCACGCCCGTGACGATCGCGATGACGCTCGTCGCGATTCCGAAGACCGCGTTGACGTCGGCGCCGGCGCCCATCGTGAAGAAATGGTGCAGCCACACGATGAAGGAGATGATGCATATCCCTAAGGTCGCGATGACCATGGACCGATAGCCGAACAAGGGCTTGCCGGAAAAGGTCGAGATGACCTCGGAGAAGATGCCGAAAGACGGCAGCACCAGGATGTAGACCTCCGGATGCCCCCAGGCCCAGATGAGATTGACGAACAGCGCCATGTTGCCGCCGGCTTCGTTGCCGAAGAAGTGAAAGCCGAGATAGCGGTCGAGCGCGAGCATGATCAGCGTCGCCGTCAGCAGCGGGAAAGCCGCGACGATGAGAAGATTGGAGGCGAGCGCGGTCCAGCAGAACATGGACATGCGCATGTAGCTCATGCCCGGCGCGCGCACCTTGAGAATCGTCGTGACGAAATTGACGCCGGTCATGAGCGTGCCGACACCGGAGATCAAGAGCGCCCAGATATAGTAGTCGACGCCCACCCCCGGCGAAAAGGGGAGCTCGGAGAGCGGCGGATAGGGCAGCCAGCCCGTTTGCGCGAATTCGCCCACGACGAGCGAGATGTTGACGAGCAGCGCGCCTGTCGCGGTGAGCCAGAAACCTACCGAGTTCAGCGTCGGAAAGGCCACGTCCCGCACGCCGAGCTGCAGCGGCACGACGAAATTCATCAGCCCGATGATGATCGGCATCGCCGCGAAGAAGATCATGATCGTGCCGTGGGCCGAAAAGATCTGGTCGTAATGATGAGGCGGCAGATAGCCCGGCGCCTGAAACGCCACGGCCTGCTGCGAGCGCATCATGATCGCGTCGATGAAGCCGCGCAGCAGCATCACCAGCCCGAGCAGCAGATACATGACGCCGATTCGTTTGTGGTCGACGCTCGTGATCCACTCGCGCCAGAGGTAGGGAAAATGACCCTTGAGGACGACCCAGGCGAGGACGGCGAGCAGCCCGAGACCGACCACGGCTCCGGCGACGAGCGGAATGGGCTGATCCCAAGGTATGGCGTCGATGGTGAGCTTGCCGAACATCGTCACTCCATCGTTTGAGCCTGACCGCCCGCAATCCCGCCTTCGCTCGAAAGCCTTCGCGTCGCGACATTCTCAAAGAGCGCGCGATCGATCGAGCCATAGAGCCGCGTCGGCGACGCCGCGCGCTCGCGCGCGAGCGCCAGATAGGCGCCTTCGTCCAGGGTCGCCTTGGATTTTCGCGCTTCGGCCGTCCATTGCGCGAACGACTCCGGAGCAAGGGCGCGCAGCAGGAAATGCATATCGGAAAACCCGGCGCCGCTGAACTGCGCCGACTGGCCGTAATAGCCGCCAGGCCGATCGGCTTTGAGATGGAGCTGGGTCACCATGCCGTTCATCGCGGCGATCATGCTGCCGAGCTGCGGCACGTAGAACATGTTCATGACGGTGGCCGAGGTCACCGAGAAATGCGCCGGGCGATCGGTCGGGAGGGCGACCTCGTTGACGCTGGCGACGCCTTGCTCCGGATAGATGAACAGCCATTTCCAGTCGAGCGACACGACTTGGATTTCGACGGGCTTCGTCTCTCCGGCGAGCGGACGCGCCGGGTCCTGGTCGTGCGAGCCGATCCACGTCACGCCGCTCAAAAACAAGATCACCAAGAGCGGAATGCCCCAGACGATGAGCTCGAGGCGCCCCGAATAAGCCCAGTCGGGCCGATAGATCGCCCTTTTGTTTGATGCGCGGAACCACCAGGCGAAAGCAAGCGTCGCGAGTACGGTCGGGACGACGATCATCAACATGATCGCCACGGCGTTGATCAGGATCTGCGCATTGCCGGCGCCGACCGGCCCGTGCGGCTCCAGCACGCCGCCCCCAACCCAAGCGCGTTCGAGCGCCGTGTTCGCCTTGGCCGCGAAAGGCGCAAGGGACAAGAAGTGAAGCTGCATCATCTCCGCCGTCCCCCCTCGGGCCGAAGCTCTGGCCGCGGCCGAATCGCAGTCTCAAACCCAAACTAGGTCGAGGAATTGCGCCGTCTACACCGCTGCCGCAAATCTACTTTGTCGGCCTCGGGCAAGCGACGCGGTCGCTGGGCGGCGTGGATGAATTTCGGTAACACCGGCTCGCATGGCGAAGTGGGATAGAGCGTCCCAAAAGGGATGCGCCGCCCTGATACCTCCGAAACCGCAACCGGCGGAGCCGCTGTGAAAGCATTTAATATCAATGCGTTTCGCTTCACGCATATCGAGCTGTCGCTCGATCCGGCGTCGCGCTTCATCCTTCAAGAGGCCGCCGCGATACAGTTCAAGGTTCGCGTGCGCTCGGCAGCGATGCCCAGATCTCCTGCGCGTCGCTCTCGACCTGTGTGTGCCGAAATTGTGTTCCGGAAACCCCATCCATGTTGATGGGGTCTGAGAATCGGCCATCCCGGCGGCATGATCGCGCTGCTGTCTTTCCTATTGGCCCTCTTGGTTTCGCCGTTGAAGTCGAGGACTCGAGGCGGAGAACGCGACGCTGCGGCGGCAATTGATTGAGGAGGCCCGCCAAGCCAAGGCTGGCGCGCCCTTTCTACGAAATCACGCGCCGGCTGTCGCCGCGATGGATTTATTCGTCGTGACGACGATTGGGTTTGCCATACAGCATGCCTTGGTCGTTGTCCGATTGCAGCGGCGAGCGTTGGTTTGGGTCGGCGTAACCAAACATCCAACCGCAGAGTGGATTGTGGGTCAGATAACCGAAGCGTTTCCCTGGAACGAAGGTCCGCGTTACTCCTCCGTGAACGGGATAGCGTCTTTGGCGTTATCGTGAGGCGTCGTTTGCTCGCTGAGGATACGCAACAAGCGCTCAATTCCCCGTGGCAGAAAGCTCACGCTGAAAAGCTGATCGGATCAATCCGTCGCGAGTGCGTCGTCTTGGGTGAGGCCCATCTGCGTCGAATTCTGCGATCTTACACGCGCGATTACAGCGAGATCCGCACGCATGGGTCGTTGAACAAGGACGCGCCGAGCTCTCCCGCGGTTCAAGGAAGCGGGGTCTTCAGATCACTGGCGATCCTCGGTGGACTTCATCATAACTACGTCCGGATCTCGTTTTCGATACAGACAACCTCGAAATCGCAAAATAGGGCCCGATACGTGTCGGAAGGCTGATCGCTCGAAACGGCCGCTGACTCTATCAGTCATTCAAACAGGGCCGAGGCCCCCAGACATGAGATACTACCCGCGGAAAGGCTGCGCTTGATCATCCTAGTTTGCACGGTATTTTCGAACGAAAAATTCATCGATAATCGATAGCTGTCAAGCTTGGGAGCCTGTGAGGTAGGTCGACGGCTTTCGAACCTTGAGAGTGCGGCCGTCCGCTCCGCCTTTGCCGACGCAAAGCGCAAGGGAGTGCCGATATGGTCAAAACCGTCGCGGACCAATTCGCGGAGATTCTTGCCGTTGCAGGCGTCAAGCGGATTTATGGCATCGTTGGCGATAGCCTGAACGGCCTGACCGACTCGCTTCGCAGTCAGGGCGAGATCGAGTGGATTCATGTCCGGCACGAAGAAGTCGCAGCCTTCGCGGCGGGCGCCGAAGCGCATCTGACGGGTGAACTCGCCGTCTGCGCCGGCAGCTGCGGGCCCGGCAATCTCCACCTCATCAACGGCCTATTCGACTGCCACCGCTCGCGGGTCCCGGTACTCGCCATCGCCGCGCAGATCCCATCGGCCGAGATAGGGTCTGGCTATTTCCAGGAAACCCATCCGGAGACGCTATTCCGAGAGTGCAGTCACTACTGCGAGCTCATTTCCGGGTCCAATCAGATGCCTCGTACCTTGGAGGCTGCAATCCGACAGGCCATAGCCAATCGCGGCGTTTCGGTTGTGGTGATCCCCGGCGATGTTGCCCTGCAGCCCGCGCTGAACGCGCCGCCGCCGAATGTTTCAGGACTCCTCCCCAATCGCGCGGTCTTAACGCCCGCGCACGCGGATCTCGACCGACTGGCGGCGCTATTGAATGGCGGGCGCCGCGTGACGGCGCTATGCGGCTCGGGATGTCAGGGCGCCCATGATCTCCTTCTCAACCTCGGCGATAGGCTGAAAGCTCCGATGGTGCATGCGCTCAGGGGCAAGGAGCATGTCGAGTGGGAGAACCCCTATGATGTCGGCATGACGGGCCTGATCGGCTTCTCGTCCGGCTATTACGCCATGCTCGATTGCGATGTCCTCCTCCTGCTCGGGACCGACTTCCCTTACCGTCAGTTTTATCCTGAGAATGGAACGGTGCGCATCGCCCAGGTTGATTTAAGGGCAGAGAACATCGGGCGCCGCGCAGTGGTCGATCTAGGGATCTTGGGTGACGTCCAGGCGACACTCGAAGCGCTCCTGCCGCGCCTTGAGGAGAAGCGTGACCGTTCGCATCTCGACCGGGCGCGGGAACATTATCGCAAGGCGCGCGAGAGCCTCGATGATCTGGCCAAGGGCACGCCCGGAAGGAAGCCGATCCACCCACAGCAAGTCGCCAAAGCAATCAGTGATCTAGCTGCTCAAGACGCCATCTTCACCTGCGACGTTGGTTTGCCGACGGTGTGGGCCGCCCGCTATCTTACAATGAACGGAAAGCGGCGGCTTCTCGGATCGTTCTGGCACGGCTCCATGGCCAATGCGATGGCGCAGGCGATCGGCGCACAATCCGCATTCCCCGGTCGACAGGTCATCTCGCTGTCGGGCGACGGCGGGTTCGCCATGCTGATGGGCGACTTCCTCAGCCTGGCGCAGTTGCGTTTGCCGGTGAAGGTCGTTGTGTTCAACAACGGCGCTCTTGGCTTCGTCGAACTCGAGCAGAAATCTACAGGTTTCCTTCCCACCGGCACCGGACTTCAGAACCCTAATTTCGCGGACATGGCCGAAGCTGCCGGCGTGCGCGGGATTCGGCTCGAGGACCCAGGGGACGTCGAGGCGGGCATCGCTGCGGCGCTCGCTCATAAGGGGCCGGCATTGGTCGACGCGGTCGTGAACCGGACGGAACTCGCCATGCCTCCGGTGGTCACCGCGGAGATGGCCAAGGGCTTCACGCTCTATATGGTGAAGGCGGTGATGAGCGGTCGGGGCGACGAGTTGATTGATCTCGCCCGAACGAATTTCTGGCGTTAGTCTTGCCGGGCTCCGATGGATGCCACGGCGCTTATCCTGTCCCGATCTTTTCACAATCGGATCGGGGCCCTGGCGCGCCATCCTTGAGGCGCTACATCTTTTGATCGGCCGCTCGGCGTGCGGGACCATCTTTGAGTTTCGGCGCAAGACATTTGGGGTGGCATCCGACCCTGGGATCATCAAACCAGAGGAGCAAGCGTAGCCATGGGACGCCCATTGTCGCCATTCATGTTCCCGACCTGGTACCGGTTCCAGATCACCTCGGTGTTGTCGATCCTGCATCGGCTAACTGGCATTGCGCTAGCTATCGGCTCGATCCTTCTCGCGTGGTGGCTCGTCGCCGTGGCGGCGGGCGGCGAGGTGTTTGCAGCGACTCATGCCTTCATCGCCTCCCCGATCGGGCGAACGCTTTTGTTCGCCTGGTCGGTCGCGTTTTTCTATCACTTGTGCAGCGGGATCCGCCACCTCGGTTGGGATGCCGGTTACGGCTTCGACATCCCCACCGTCTATCGCAGCGGCTACGCTGTCCTCGCCGCTACGGTCGTGCTGACCACGCTCGCCTGGCTCTATGTTTGGCTGGGCGCCTAGGAGGTTTCGATGGCGGATACTCGCTTTTTGTCGAATTCGACCGCAGAGCGCGATCAAACCATGCTTCGGCGAGTGCGCCACCTCGGCAGTGCGCACAACGGCTTGCGAGAGTGGCGGCTGCAGCGCCGAACCGCG
>Ga0335078_10012513_pt1 | contig 12591 bp, 11 predicted proteins | sample Lox_Sample_32_FD_206711 | JGI IMG/M metagenome (GOLD analysis project Ga0335078, IMG submission 206711) | Soil microbial communities from Loxahatchee National Wildlife Refuge, Florida, United States - Lox_Sample_3.2 | ecosystem: Environmental > Terrestrial > Soil > Wetlands | place: USA... | reverse complement strand
GTCGAGCGCGCCGACGCGCCCGACAGGTGCGTCCAGGCGGTCGAAGAGCTCGGATGCGATGCGCGCGGCGATTTCGGCGCCATAGCCCCAGGAGAGGCAGTCTTCGTGCGCGATCAGGACGCGGCTGGTCTTCTCGACGCTGCGGCGGATGGCCTCCCAATCGTAGGGCGCCAGCGTGCGCAGATCGAGGATTTCGATGCTCACCGAGGAATCGCGCTTCTCGATATCGATGGCGGCCAGAAGCGATTTCTGGACCAGCGCTCCGAAGGTGACTATGGTGAGGCTGCGGCCGCCCTTGACGACGCTGGCGCGGCCGAATGGAATCAGAAAGTCCGGGCCGGGATGGGCCGAACGGTTGTAGGGTTCGCGGTATAGGCGCTTGTGCTCGAGGAACAGGACCGGGTCGTCGGCGCGTAGCGCGGTGCGAAGAAGGCCGCAGGCGTCGAGCGCGTTGGACGGGAAGACGACGCGCAAACCGGGGATGTGCGTGAATTCGACTTCGCCGCACTGGCTGTGATACACCGCGCCGCCGCTGAGGTAGCCTCCGATGGCGACGCGCAGAACGGCCGGACACGCGAAGCCGCCGTTGGAGCGCCAGCGCATGCTGGCTAGCTCGTCGCGGATCTGCATCATGGCCGGCCAGATGTAATCGAAGAACTGAATCTCCGCCACGGGCTTCATCCCGCGGGTGGCCATGCCGATGGCGCGACCGGCGATGGCGGCTTCGGCGAGCGGAGTATTGAAGACGCGCTCGGAGCCGAACTTCTTCTGCAGGCCGTGAGTGGCCTTGAAGACGCCGCCCTTGCCCTTCAGCTTGCGGAGGTGATCTTCGCGGCTGCAATCGGCCACGTCCTCGCCGAAGATCACGATCTGCGGGTTGCGCCGCATTTCCTCGGCCAGCGTGAGGTTGATCTCGTCCACCATGGTGCGCGGATCGCCGGCGAACTGCGGCGGCGTCGCGAATGCGTCCGAACAGGGATCAACTCTGTCCGAATAGAGATGCAGCAGGGCCGAGCCGGCGGGGGGCGGGGCGGCGTTGAGCGCGGCCTCGGTCGCGGCCTGAATTTCCAGGTCGATGTCGTGGACCAGAACCTGCAAGGCGTAACGGTCGAGCACGCCTTCCTGGACGAGCCACTCTGGGAACTTGACGATGGGGTCGCGTGCGGCCTCGGCGGCCCGCTCCTCGTCGGTCTTGTACAGCTTTTCCTCGTCGGAGAGAGAGTGCGAGTAGGGCCGGATGCAGGTGGCGTGAACGAGCGCGGGCCCTTGACCAGAACGGACGTACTCGGCGGCCTGCCGCACAGCCTGATAGGAGGCGACGAAATCGCAGCCATCCACTTCCTCGATGGCCAGGCCCGGGAACCCCGAAACGAGTTTGGCGATGTTGCCGCCGGCGGTTTGCTTCTCGAGGGGGACCGAGATGGCGAAGCCGTTGTTCTCGATCACAAACACGACGGGCAGGCGATCGAGGCAGGCGGCGTTCAGGGCCTCCCAGAACTCGCCCTCGCTGGTGGCGCCATCCCCGGAGGTGACCAGGGTGACGGCGTCGCTCGAGGGATCGAGATGGCGGGTGGCCTCGGCGCAGCCGATGGCTTGCAGGAACTGAGTGCCGGTGGGCGAGGACTGGCTGACGATGTTCAGGCGCGGCGCGCCCCAGTGGGACGGCATCTGGCGGCCGCCCGAAGCAACGTCGGCACCGGCGCCCACGGCGGTAAGCAGCATCTCGGCGGGCGTGACGCCGAGCGCGAGGCACATGGCCCGGTCGCGGTAGTAGGGGTAGAACCAGTCGCGTCCCGCGCGGAGGGCGGTGCCCGCGGCGGCCGAAATGGCCTCGTGGCCGGCGCCGCTGATCTGGAAAAAGATGCGGTTCTGGCGCTTCAACAGGATCTCGCGGTCGTCCAGCCGGCGGGAGGTGTGCATCACCCGGAAGGCTCGGATCAGGGCCTCGGGTTCGAGGCCTCCATAACGGACGGCAAGGTCGGCGGTAACCGGCGCTTTGGTGCGCGTGGCCATGGGGAAGGCGTCCTCCCAGTCCAAGTGTATCCGAACGGGCTTGTGGCTCGTGGCCCGTGGCGCGTTGATCCCTGAGAGCGATTATTGTGCTGTGCGCGACACGAACGACGATCGAGTTATGCGATCATCGTAGCTTCAAACCGTGCACGATCTGAACTTCTTTCGATCCAATCTGGACGCCGTCGCCGTGCGACTGGCGACGCGCAACTTCACGCTGAATGTGGAGGAGTTTCGTGAGTTGGACACACGCCGCCGGGCGACTGTGACCGAGTCCGAGCAACTGAAGGCGCTCAGACGGACAGAGAGCGAGGAAGTCGGCAAACTCAAGCGGCAAGGCGTTGATACTTCCGAGCGGCAGCAGAAGTCGCGCGAACTGGGCGACCGCATCGCGGCGCTCGATGAGCAGGTGGCGAAGCTGGATGAGGAATTCCGGGAAGCTCTGGCGAGCGTCCCGAATCTGCCCCACGAGTCAGTTCCCGTGGGCGCGGGGGCGGAGGCCAACGTCGAGATCCAGCGTTGGGGCGCGCCGCGCGAGTTCAATTTCGAGCCCAAGGCGCACTGGGACCTGGGGCCGGAGCTCGGTATCCTCGACCTGGAGCGCGCCCCGAAGATCACCCGGGCGAGATTCGCCATTTACCTGGGCCTGGGCGCGAAGCTGGAGCGGGCGCTGGCGGCCTTCATGCTCGACACGCACACGCGCGAGCACGGGTACACCGAAATCCTGCCGCCGTTCCTGGTGAATTCGGCGAGCCTTTTCGGCACCGGGCAGTTGCCGAAATTCGCGGAGGATTTGTTCAAGATCGAGAACTCGGACTTGTGGCTGGCGCCGACGGCGGAAGTCCCGGTGACCAATATCTACCGCAACGAAACGCTCGACGCGGAGCGGCTTCCCATCAAGCTATGCGCGTTCACGGCGTGTTTCCGAAGCGAGGCGGGCTCCTACGGGCGCGACGTGCGGGGCATCATCCGCCAGCACCAGTTCCAAAAAGTGGAGCTGGTGAAGTTCACGCGGCCCGACCAGAGCTACCAGGAGCTGGAAGGGCTGACCGAGGACGCCGAGGACATTCTGAAGCGGCTCGGGCTGCCGTTCCGGCGCATCGTGCTCTCGACGGGCGACATGGGGTTCGGATCGGCGAAGACCTACGACCTGGAGGTGTGGCTGCCGGGGCTGGGCGAGTACAAGGAGATCTCCTCGTGCTCCAACTACGAGGCCTTCCAGGCGCGACGGGCGGCGATTCGCGCGAAACCGGCCAAGGGCAAGGCCGAGTTCCTGCACACGCTGAACGGCAGTGGACTGGCGATCGGCCGCACGTGGGTGGCGATCCTGGAGAACTACCAGGAGCGCGACGGCAGCGTGGTGGTGCCCGAGGCACTGCGGCCGTACATGAACGCCGAGCGGATCACTAAGCGGGGCGAAGCGAAGTAGCAAGACGTTTGCCACCGTTCCCCGTCTAACCGGGACGGAGGTAACCATGCTCGTGCGGCTCTCGGTGATCCCGATCCTGTCCTTCTCCCTCGCCCTCGCCGCCGCCGGCGACCGGGTCCAGTTGACCCTTGACACCAGCGAAGCCGACCAGGTGTTGGCCATCCTGGCGCTTCGCAATCTGGGCAAGCCCATTCCCGAAGATGAGTGGCAGAAGTTGTTCGCCACCGCTCCCTACCGGCGCCTCAAGCAGCGCGAGAAAGCCATCGGCGAGAAATTCCACGATCCACCATCTCTTTCAGCGACGACGACTTCAGACGCTTCGTTCTATCGGACGACCTTCTCTCGCATAGCGCGGCACTACTGAGCACGCTCGATCGCTGGAGGAGAGCCGATCTCGGGCAGGACGCCGGCCGGGTCCTCGCCTGTCTTCCCGACATCGCCACCCTGTCATCAAGCGACCCGCGCTGCCTGCTCGTCCTCTACAACCGTGCAGCCGCGGAGCGGAACGCCGCCGGCAAGCCGCCTCTGCCCCTGTGGTCCGAGGCCATGCTCTCCGCCGTCCGTGCCGGCGGCTGTTCGCTGCCTTGACGATGGCGGCAGGGGCCGCGTCTGGCCGATGACACGCTTGAGCGGAATATTAGTCCCTTCCTGACTTCCACTTACACCGTTCCATGGCTCGGACACCCGCCGGGTGCCTCCTTACACTGAAGCCGGTGATGCATTGGCGCTAGGGCTCGGGCCTTGGGCGGGTCCGGGCCCTTTTTTTCAATCGAGGAGGCTGACGATGTTCGCGTGCGGCTGGAAACTCCGCCTGGTGGCGGCGATGACGTTCGGACTCGCGGTGGGGTGGGCGGACCCTGCGCTGACGACCATACAGGATACTCTCTACAATGCCGACGGCACTCCCTTCAGTGGTTTCGTGCTGATCGAATGGCGAAGCTTCGAGTCCGCGGATTCGTCGAACATCGCGACTAACAACCTGACGGTTCCGATCGTCAACGGCATTCTGGCGGTGCAACTGGCGCCGAACACGGGCAACTCGAGTTACGCCGTGCGGTACATCAGCGACACCAAGGCGCAGTTTTGGGAAGTATGGGTGGTCCCGGCCAGTCCGACGCCGCTCGGTTTGCAGGACGTTCGGGTCGCGGTGGCGCCGTCGTCCTCGGGTTCGGGAACGGGGGGCACGGGGGAGGACACGCAGATACCCGAATCCTCGGTGGTGGGGCTGTTGTCCGATCTGGCGATGCGGCCGCAGCGGGGGGCGAATTACGCTCCGTCGCAAGCGGTGTACATCGACTCGGCGGGTCTGCTCGAGGCTGTGCCGGGCAACCTCACCGATTGCGTTCGGGTGAACGGCACATCGGGGCCATGCGGATCCTCGACCGGCCCCGGTTTCGCGGATGGAGAAACTCCGGCCGGGCTGCTCAACGGCACCAACGCGGTTTTCACGTTGGCGAACCCGCCCAGCCCCGCGGCGAGCCTGACGCTGTATCGCAACGGCCTGGTGCAGCAACAGAACGTGGACTACTCGGTGGCGGGCAACGTGATCACGTTCGCGCCGGGCTCGCTGCCGGGCGCCGGGGACAGCCTGATGGCCTCTTACCGCCTGATCGACGTCAACAACCCGACGGGAGTGGCTGGTGGGGCGCTGACCGGGTACTTCCCGAACCCGCTGCTGGGGGCGGGCGTGGTGGCGGACGCCAACGTCTCTGCGACGGCCGCGATTCAGGAATACAAGCTGGCCCTGAACTTCGCGACGCACTCGAACGCGAACGACCCGAGCGCGGGCCAAAAGGCCGCGCTGGCGGGAACGGCCGGCGTGCCGGCGGATACGAACCGTTACGTGACGGCGTCGGACTCGCGGCTGGCGGACTCCAGGACGCCGGTGCCACACGCTCTGCTCAGCTCCGCTCACTCGGACACGACCGCGGCCTCCGCCGCGCGCGGTGACCTGATTGTCGCGCAGGGGACCTCGCCGCTCTGGACGCGGCTTCCGCTTGGGCTCGCGAACCGGTGCCTGATGTCGAACGGCGCGGACGCGGTCTGGAACACGTGCCTGTACACGGCGTTCCCGGCGGGATCGATTCCGTTCGTCGATGCCAACGGAAACCTGGCGCAGAACAGCGCGCAGTTGTCCTGGGACAACGGGAACCGCAAACTGTCGGTGGGCAACAACAGCGACACGACGACGCTGTACCTGTGGGACGCGCAGGCCTCGACGGGGTCGACAACGCTGGTAGTGCGCGCCGGGCAGGGACAAGGGAGCGCGCCGCTCAGCCGCTGGCTGGACCCCTCCGGTAACGAGTTGGCTCGCGTAGACCTGGACGGGCGCGTCCTGGGGCCGTCGTTTCACGCGGCGACCTCAGCGACGCGCGCCGCCTGGGAGGATTCGGGCAATACAAGCGATCCGAGCACACGCAGCGATGGCGATGCCTGGTACAACACTACCTCTCTGACGCGCAAGACGGCCGAGGGCGGGCAGATCCACACGACGCCGCAGGTGCTGTGCAGCAGCACGGGCACGGCGACCAGTTCCACCACGCTCACCTCCCTGGGCACTTGCACGATCCCAGTGGGATTCCTGCAGCCGGGCGACCGCGCCGATATTCGCTTCGACTATTCCCACGAAGGCACGACGACGGGCTTCACCTTTGAGGTGCATTGGGGAGGGACGACGCTGGTGTCCCGCTCGGGCGTTGCGGGCGAAGCGGCCACCGGCGGCCGGGCCGAAGCTGGAATCGATTCGAGCGGAGCCCACTGGAGAGTGGAGAGTTGGGGCGCGACGCTCGCATATGCGGCGTCGGCCGGCAGCGCTTCGGATTCGCTGGCGGCGCCGCTCACCGTCACGTTTCTGGGCCGCTTGAGCGCCTCCACCAGCAACACAGTGACCTTGCGGAGCCTGACCGTGTTGCGTTACCCCGCACAACAAAATCCGTAATCTCCTTGACCAGACTGCTCTTCGCGCCGTACCATTCGGATCAGGGAGAAATGAATGGCTGACAAAATCCAGCAGGTGAATTACTACATCGGCGTGATACCGAACAAAGTGGGAGAGGGGGCGCGTCTCCTGGGTGCAGTCAAAGAGGCTGGGGTCAATCTTCTGGGGGCCCTGGGATACCCTAAATCGGCGCGGAAGTCGGAGATCGTCCTCATCGTGGATGAGAAGGCCCCGAACCTGGCGCCGATCGCGAAGAAGGCGGGCACGGCCCTGGGCAAGAAGCAGAAGGGCCTGCTGGCGAGCGGCGCGGACCGGCCGGGCGTGGGCGCCGAACTGATGGGTAAGCTAGCGGAGAAAGGCATCAACGTGGTATCGCTGCACGCCCTGTGCGGCGGCACCGGCACATACGGCGCGCTGATCGTGGTGGCGTCGGCAGACTTCCGCAAAGCGGTCAAAGTTCTGGGCTGACCTTCCATCGGCGCGGAGCGCCGCCAGTGGATTGTTGAGGACGATCCGAGCGCGCTAGCGCGCCATCACCACCCGGACCTCATTGGGACGCACATCGAGTCGATCGACGTGGTGCGCCAATGCAAAGGGCCGGCCGATTACGGCCTCGGGGTAATGGGGACGCACGAAGTTGCGGATGAGGTAATCGAGGGCGGAGCCGCTGATCGAAAAGCCCGAGACGGAGACCCGGTCGAGGTCCACCTGAGCTCGTCCGCCGCCCGAGCGGATGTGCGCCTCCACCTGCACCGGGCGCTCTCCCTCGAGGAACCACGACATCAGCCGGCCCAACGGCCTGCCCATGGCCTGGCCCAGCTTCGGAAAGTCGATATACGCGAAGCCGGTGGCTCGGCCGGTGCCCAGATCGAGCCGGGCCCCGCGAATGCCCTGCCGGAACATCTGGGCGATCTTGCCGTTCACGTAGAGGTTCAGCTCGTCCCGCCCCAGGACCACAACCGTTCCCCGCGGCACCTTGTCCAGCTCGATGGATTGGAGTTTGCGCTGGGCGGTGTCCGGCACCGCGCCCGCCAGCAAGGCGGACGCTGCGACGAATGCGGACAGGAGAGCGCGCGCCATTCTCTATCATTAGACGCTATCGAGCGCACTTCGTGGTGGCGAGTGTATACTCTCGTCAGGAGCACATTGAAAATGCACAGTCTCTCGAAGGCGGTATTCACGATGGCGCTTGCGGCAGCGGTGCTCTGCCCGACGGCCTATGCCCAGCGTGACGACGACCGGCGCGACCGGGACGAGCGGCACGACCACCACGATGGGCCCTACGGGCGGGCTCGCGATCTGATCGGCCGCGTCCAGTACGATCTCGCACGGGCCCAGAGGATGGCGCCGGTAGCGGGCCGCCAGCGAGACCGCTACGACAACGCGCAGCGCCACCTGTCCGAGTTCGACGACAAGTTGAGCCGCGGCGAGTTCGACAAGGACAAGCTCGACACGGCGATCGACGACGTCAACAACGTATTCAAGGGCAACGTTCTGTCGCCGCGGTCCCGCGACGATCTGAGAGACGACCTGGCCGACCTGCGTTCGATGCGGGCGGCCCGGGGCAGGATCTAGCTCCCTATCGCAGGCCGGCTTTCGACAGCATGGCCAGAAACTGCCCCATCGTCCGCATGTCGATGGCGGTGGCCACCAGCTTTCCGTCGCGGTCGTAGAGGTAGCTCTTCGGAATCCCTTCCACGTCAAACAGCGTACTGACCTTGCTGCCCGGGTCGAGCAGGACCGGATACCGGACATCGTGTTCCTTGACGAACGCCGCGACCTTGTCCGCGTCGTCGTCGGAAATGCCGAGGATCACGAAGCCCTTGTCTCGAAAACGCGCGTAGAGCGCACCCAGATCCGGGATCTCCTTGCGGCAGGGAGGGCACCACGTCGCCCAGAAATTGACCAGCACCACTTTGCCGCCGAGGGCGCTCCGCTTCCACTGCTTGCCCTCCAGGTCGGGCAGCGCAAAATCCGCCGAGGAGCGGCGGCGGTCCTGCTCTTCAAGCCGCGCGAGCGAGGCGGCCAGCGGGGGCGTATCCAGCGAGACTTGGATCTGCTCGTAGCGAATCAACTGCGCCAGGGTGCGGTAGGGCATCGCCGGCTCGCCGTTTTCGTCCGGCAGCGGACGTTCCCGCAACGTCGCGGCCAGAGTGTCGGCCACATCCTGCAAAGTCTGGCGGCCGAAGTCGCCTTCCGTGGCCAGGTTGGCCAGACCTTCGGCCAGACGGAGCTTGTTCGGACCAGCCGGCAATCCGCGGATCGCTGCGGCCAACTCCCGGGTAACCGCGCCCCGCGTGTCGTCGGGCACATGGCGCAAGCCACTCAAGTGATCCGCGATCGGCTGTTCCTGGGCGCTCCAGGTTGGCTTGTCCTTTGCGGACACTGAGAGCGCTGCCAGCAGCAAGATTGTCGAGAGGAGAGCCCAGTGCAGTTGCATCGATGAGTCAGTTTATCATCGATCGATCCGCTTCGGCCTCGGGTCGCTTTCCGGCGGGACTTTTGGCACACTGGGAACTCCATGAACCATACCTCGAAGTCGACGATGTTGGCCCTGGCGCTGGTCCTGGCCGCGAGCGCGCAGACTCCCGCGGGCGACGATCCTCTCTCGCGCCTACCGGCCGGTCTTCAGGTGAAGGACGACGGCCCGCGCACCTACCGGTTCACCTGCGACTACTTCCACCTCGACGTCAAGGGCAACCAGGCCGGCCCGACGCAGCGGGTGGCCGGTGAGTATACCCGCGGCCTGCCCGGCGACAAAGTCCGATGGAACAACGTCACCGTGAACGGGCAGAAGCGCGAGTTCCTCGAAGGATTCACTTACCGCCTCGCCGACCGTGGCGACAGCACCAAGGCCGAGTTCTTCAACGGGATCCCGGCGATGGCGTTCCAGGAGAGGAACCTGATCTGGGATACCGCGATGTTCGAGTCCTTCGGCCAGGACTTTTTCGACAAGCTCAGTCTGAACGTCCCTTATCGCATGGAGCCTATCACCATGGCGCTTGCCGGCGCTGGCGAGTTCGAGAACAAGAACGTGGAGCTGACCTGGATCGGCGTCTCCAGGCGGAACGGCCAGCCGTGCGCGCTCATCGACTACAACGCGTTTTTCAACAAACTGAACGCCAAGGTCCCCGGACTCGAGCTGGTGGGACGCAGCCACTACTGGGGCCAGATCTGGGTGTCGCTCGCCACCAAGCAGATCGAATACGCGACGGTCTACGAGGACGTGCTCGGCGAGATGAAGCTGGGCGCGCAGCCGGCTCCGCAACTCATCAACGTATTCCGCAAAGGCCTGTTCGAAAGAGCGACGGCGAACTAGGTTCTGAGCGGCCGCTGCAGCCTCACCGCCCGATACAATGAAATGACGTCATGATCAACACCCTGTTCGGCTCGATCCCCGCCCAGCCTTCGCTGCTCGATCGCCTGAAGAGCGGCATCGCCAAGACTCGCAGCGGCCTGGTTTCGCACCTGGAGACGGCGCTGGCCGGGCGCAAGGAAATCGATGCCGAGGTTCTGGAAGAGCTGGAGTACACGCTGATCAGCGCCGACATCGGCATCCGAACCACGGGCGAGATCCTGGAGCTCATCCGCCAGCGCGTGGACCGCCAATCGATCGACGACGTGGAAGAGCTCAAGGGGCTCATCCGCAGCCACCTGGTCGAGGTTCTCGAGGCCACGGAGCGCCCGCTCCCGCGCGTCACCGAGCCTCCCGCCGTGGTGCTCATCGTGGGCGTCAACGGCACCGGCAAGACCACCACCATCGGCAAGCTGGCGCGCCTGTATCGTTCGCAAGGCCACGGAGTGCTGCTGTGTGCGGCGGACACGTTCCGGGCCGCGGCCATCGAGCAGTTGCAGATCTGGGGCGAGCGCACCGGAACCGAGGTGATCCACCAGAAGCCGGGGGCGGACCCCAGCGCGGTGCTGTTCGACGCGCTGCAATCCGGCCGTTCCCACAAGATCGACTACGTGATCGTGGACACCGCGGGCCGCCTGCACACCAAATCGAACCTGATGGCGGAGCTCGACAAGATGCGCCGCACCGCGGCCCGGCTCATTCCGGGTGCGCCGCACGAGGTACTGCTGGTCATGGACGCCACCACCGGCCAGAACGGCCTGGAGCAGGCGCGCCGCTTTACGGAAACTTCGGGCGTGACGGGCATCGTACTCACCAAACTCGATGGCACCGCCAAGGGCGGCGTGGTGGTTCCCATCGCTCGCGAGCTGAACCTTCCGATCCGTTATGTGGGCGTCGGCGAGAAGCCCGAGGACCTGCTGCCCTTCGAGGCGGACAAGTTCGTGTCATCCTTGTTTGAAGGATGAACTCCGACTACATGCGCCAGGCGCTTGACCTGGCCCGGCAAGGCGAGGGCCTCACCAGCCCCAATCCCACCGTCGGCGCCGTGCTCGTCCTGGGCGACGAGATTGTCGGCTCCGGCTTCCACACTTACTCGGGCGAGAAACACGCGGAGATCCTGGCCCTCGAGCAGGCGGGAGAGAGGGCGCGCGGCGCCACGCTCCACATCACGCTGGAGCCCTGCTGCCACGAGGGGCGCACGCCGCCGTGCACCGATGCGATTCGGGCCGCCGGCGTTCGCCGCGTGGTAGCCGCGGTGGCCGACCCCAATCCGCGCGTCTCGGGCGAAGGCTTCCGGCGCCTGCGCGCGGCGGGCGTCGAAGTCGAACTGGCCCCGGAGCACGCCCGCGAGGCCGAGAAGCTCAACGAGGCTTTCTTCCATTTCATGCGAACCGGCCGCCCGCTGGTCACGCTCAAGGCGGCACTCACGCTCGATGGCAAGATCGCGGCGCCCGTCGATAATCGCGGCTGGATCACGAGCGAGAAGGCGCGCGCCCACGTGCAGCACTTGCGCCACATTTCCGACGCCATCCTCACCGGCATCGGCACCGTGCTGGCGGACGACTGCCTGCTCACCGACCGCACCGAACTGCCCCGCAGCCGGCCGCTGCTGCGCGTGGTCGCCGATTCCCAGTTGCGCCTGCCGCTGCAATCGAAGATGGTGGAGAGCGCGCAGGGCGACGTGCTGGTGGCGACCACATCCGCGGCGCACGCCGATCGCCGCCGCGCCCTCGAATCCCGCGGGGTGAAGGTGATCACGGTCGACGGCGCCGGCGGCCGCATCGACCTGCGCGGGCTGGTCGACTACTTGGGCAAGGAAACCTATCTCTCGCTGATGGTAGAGGCCGGGAGCAAGTTGAATTGGGCGGTGCTGCAGAGCGGCGTGGCCGACAAGATTTTTCTCTATTACGCCCCCAAGATTCTGGGAGGCTTGCAGTCGCTACCCGTCGTCGGCGGACCCGGCCGCGGAAGCCGCAAAGAGGCCATCCAGTTCCGCGACCTCGTTGTGGGCCCGATCGGCGAGCCGGATGAGTTCGCCGTCGAGGCCTGGCTCGTTAAGGAGACCTGAGCCATGTTCACGGGCATCATCGAGGAGACCGGCTCGGTCGAGCGCATCGGCACTCTCGCTTCGGGCGCGCGCCTCGAGATCCGCTGCCGCACCGTGCTCGCGGACGCGACCGCCGGCGCCAGCATCGCGGTCAACGGCGTGTGCCTCACCGCGGTGAGCTTTACGCGCGAGAGCTTCCGGGCCGATGTCTCGCCCGAAACGCTGCGCCGCAGCAGCCTCGGCGCGCTCGGAGTCGGATCGCCTGTGAACCTGGAGCGGCCGCTCTCGCCCTTGGGCCGGCTGGGCGGCCACCTGGTTCAGGGGCACGTCGACGCCACCGGAGAGTTCCTGGCGCTCGATTCCCTGGGCGACGGCAACTGGTGGCTGACGGTTCGCATTCCCGAGGAGATCGACCGCTACGTGGTGGAGAAAGGCTCCATCGCCATCGACGGCATCAGCCTCACGGTGGCATCGATCGATGCGGGCGTGCTTGCGGCCACCATCGTCCCGCACACCTACGCGACGACCGCGCTCGGCTCCCACCGCGCCCAAGACCGCGTCAACATCGAGTGCGACATCCTGGCCAAGTACGTCGAAAAGCTGCTCGGAAATCCGAAGGCGGCGAAATCCACGCTGACCATGGACCGGCTGCGCGATCTGGGGTATTGACGCGGGCCCCCGGCCCGTTTAGACTGAATTAGTGAACGGCAATGTACACTAAATCAGCCAGCGCAACCGCCACCTATGTCTGCCCCGCCTGCAAAGAAGCTCTCGTCGAGCAGGCAGGCTCTCTCCGCTGCGAGGCCTGCTCG
>Ga0335078_10012511_pt1 | contig 12591 bp, 18 predicted proteins | sample Lox_Sample_32_FD_206711 | JGI IMG/M metagenome (GOLD analysis project Ga0335078, IMG submission 206711) | Soil microbial communities from Loxahatchee National Wildlife Refuge, Florida, United States - Lox_Sample_3.2 | ecosystem: Environmental > Terrestrial > Soil > Wetlands | place: USA... | reverse complement strand
GCATCACCGTCGAAGAGGTCGATCTCCCCGACGGGGGTCTTGGCTACGAGGTCGAGAACGTATGCCCCGGTGCCGCCGAGCCCCACGATGGCAATCCGACCCATTTTGAGCTTCGCGTTGATGTCGGCGATGCCCGCGCGGCTCGAAGCCGTATCGACGTACAAGAACGGCGCGTCCTCGTCTGTGGATTTGACCACCGGATAGGTTCGAGAGGTGGAGCTCGGTTCGATGGCATGGGCTTCTCCCTCAAGTATCCGTATGTAGGTCGTCATCTTATCGTAGCAGTCCTTGTAACCGCCTTCCGGTTTGTGGGAGAAGGAGAATCTGGCGATCAGGTTGTCCCTTACCTTTTCCTGGAGGTTCGCGTTGTTGACCAAATTTGCCAGCTGCGATCCCCTAGAGTCGCAAGGGTAGTCCCCGGCCCACAACGTTACGTGGTCGGGTGGTTTCACGGTGGTGTCGCCCGCCAGCTGTAGGTGCGACGCCAATGTCCCATACGCCACGTGCCTTTCGGCGTTTACGTAGGGGATGTGACCAATAACGAGGTAGCCGTTCGAGATGTCGACCTCGTAGCCTTCGTCCCGAAGGCGCTTCAGGTCGTCGTTACGACTTATCAGTGCGAGTGACATGAAAGACCATGCCGCTCTTTACTCTCACTGTCTGGCCTTCGACAAGAGTTCCTTGGGGATTCTCCTTTGGACCGCGGCTGTACTGGACCGTGAATATCTCGGTGGGCTTGTGAGAGCCAGGAAATGCCAGTTCGACGACCTGCGAGTAGCTGATTGTGTCTTCGTTCCAAGGCTTTGGCTTGCCATTTACGATTATCTCGAACTTCTTGTGGTCCTCGGGCACTTCTCTCTTCTCCGTCTCTTGAACCCGCTTTTTTGTCGTTGGGCGAGATAAAGTTTTCCGATGACCGTTCGCTTTCGAGTAAGGTAGGCGTAGCCTGACGATGTGCAGGAACCCGGCTTCTTGTCCATAACGGCGAGGGGTGTTACGCGATAGGGCTGAGTCCGTATTTAGAGGTGGGCTCTGGCTCCGGTATACTTCGAACCCTCCGCACCACCACGCCCAGTATCGCAACTGAAAGTATCGCCAGATCTATGGCGCCAACGAGGAACATGCCGGTTACAAGGTAAGCATTCAGTCCGTCAACCCCCGAAGAGGGCGCCGCGACTCCAGACACGTCCCTGAACGCCGAAAGCATCCCGGCGAGGAAGAGGATTGCGGTGGCCGTGGCGGAGTACATCAGCAGGTTATGATTCTCTTCTCGAATCGCCGTGATAAAGAACCCGGTCGTGAGCAGCGCGAAAGACCCGACCTCAAAGCACTCGATGGTGGAGAAGGGGACCCCGCTTTGGATGAAGGGGGCGACCAATCCGGTGCCCGCGACGAATAGGAAGTGGAAGGCGACGAACCTCCTGGCATGGAGGCCGGGTTCGAACTCGATGAAAAGAAACGACGTGATAGCGATCGCAAGGCCTCCAAATGCCTGTGCCTTCTGGAACCACACGACTCCTCCGATTGCGAGGCCGTTGTACACGCAGACGAGGGCAAGGGCTCCGAGAACTGCCGCCGTTGGCGCGACTATCATCAGCATGGTGGGATTGATCCCCCAGATTGGCGCCCTTTTCGACGGCCTGCTCACGCCGTCGCCTAATGAGCATTTGCGAATTAAGCATGTTAGCCAGGCGTCCTTCCAGAGAACATCCGCGTCCCAGTTCGCTTGATGACCCAAACTCTAAGTCGAGCGACGTTGCACCAAGACTCCATGTCGTGGCTTCGGCCCAAGAAATTGCCGCCTCTTCTCGGGGCTCCTGACGAGGTTATTGACGCGCTTTGCAGTCGCGTAGAGTACTATGGCAACCAGACCTTTGTGTGGCAGTTCTACATCGGAAGGTCGAGCCGGATAGAAACCAGGCAACGCGCCCACGACTCCGACGATTACGCCGTGCTATACGAGACTGAAAGCTTCGAGGATGCCATGGAAGTGGAGGGCCGATTGATACGTGCCTTCCAAGGGCACTTCAAGTACAACAACAGGGGATTGAGTTCTGGAGGCGGCAGGTCGCACAGGACTCCGAACCTCGTCTACATCGCCTGGTGGTGGCCTCGCGCCGCTGGGATACCGAGGAGGCGGACAGACCCTAGGCCTGACGACCACCCTGTGAATGACTGGGTCGACCGTTACCACGGCTTGGGCTGATAAACAATCAGCCTTTCACGGCTCTGCAGTTGATTACGGCGCGGTAAGAATGTAGTTTGGTTTCGCTAAGATGCGTGTTTGCTAGCGGTTCGTCAGTCCTTCCGCCCTTTCTTCCAAGGCGTTGTCTCGACCACTGCAGCTCGAACTATGAGCATCTTCTCGCCTTCGAATTCGACAACGTCGGGTGCCGTTTCGCTCATGACCTTCTTCGTCCTTGACTGTGATATTAACCTATTTGTTCGCAACCAGTATGAGCACCGAGACGACCACTGGAATGGTGAGCCAAAGCTTGGTTCTATGCGTCAGTGGGTTCGTCACCAAACCAAGAAATCCTACCGTCGACACCAAGAGAGCTTGGCCTAGCGTAGTGCGGTTGGACACTATGGACGAAGAGAGGCCAGATAATATTCCAAGCCAAGTGAGGCCGCCGTAGACCGAGAACAGGACGAAGGCCGACGAAACCGTGAGACTCCAGAAGAAGATCCTGAACAGCCACTTCTCTTCTCCGTCTGGGAGCACCTCGTACGCCCCTCTGAAGGTGACGGTCTTGGCCCTCGTGGGAAGCGATAGGTCGATGATTGCCTTTTTCGGCGTGCGATGGTAGTCACCGTCCTTCTTCAGTGGAGTCTTTCGACCGCCTTCACCGGTGACCTCGCCCTCGTCCTCTTTCAGGTTCAGCTCAAAGCCGTCAGGAGGCAGGACAACAATCTGGGTTCGATAGCCTTTCTCCAACGGCGGCCTGAGCTTAATGTCAAATTTTGGGGTGCTCAAGAGGCTGAGATATGGGATGTCGGGTTCCTCTTGGTCCGTGTAGACCAGCCTGAAGACGCGGGTCTCCATCGCCGCCAGTGGTCTGTCTTTCGGCAGGCTGACCACCAAGACGGCTTTGTTCCGGGTCACCAAGTCGGAGAGGAGGCCCTTGCTCCAGGGCGAGCCAACCTTCTCGAGATACCGCTTGACCCAGTCGTTCGGCTGGAAGGCCAGTTCAGAGTCATCGTTGTCAAGAACATGAAGGTTCCCGCGGTAGACCCCGCCTTGGAACTCGAACAAGACCAGCCCCAGCTTGTCTTCGCTTTCGTTGCGAACGGTGAACTCGTCCGTGATTCTCCTTACCTTGGGACTCTGGTGCTCGATGATCTGCCGGTACCTTAGAATGGCCACTGGCCCTCGGCGATTAGGTTGCTCTGATTCTTATAAGCGTGGATTCCATCTCCCTATCAATTCCAAGCCACAGCTAGCGCATCTGTTCCGGGTCTCCTTCCTGATTCGCAGAGGCGAAACTCGAACTAGGGTTCCGGTTCCTATTTTCACAAGACCCGCATTTCGGGGCACCTGCGCAGGTGATATCTCCTACGAATCTATGCGAAGTTAAGCAGGGCATCCTTGAAGATTCACCCGGCGAAGCGAATCGCAAAGCTCCTTCTAACTGATTCGGTTATTAGACGCTCCAAGAATGATTCGGAGGCGTTTGGACGACCGGAGAGAGGTAGTCAGGCGCTGGGTCAGGCGGCTTCTGATCGGCCTGACGGTCTTCTACGGGCTCTACATCTTGGTGCTTCTGACTCTGTGGTCGCTTCTTCATCTCGGGGGCTTCTACTTTTTCTGGTCATACGGCCTCAGCGCAGTCTGCTCCTACCTTCTCACGGATTTTGCCTCTCGAAGGCTGTTCGACAGGCTCAACGTCGGCTTGGGCAGAAGGTACGAAGTGCTCCATGCGATCGCCTTCATCGAGCTGATCTTCAGCACGGCCATACTTGGATCCCTCTTCAACTACCTCTATCAGTATCTGGTGGCGAACCAGATTGGCTGGGTCGCAGCGGTCATGACGCCGAGCGTCGTGATCCTCTCGGCCCTCTATTACCGCTACGTTTACAGCACCGATTTCGTACAGGACCGAAGCAGGATTTAATCAGGTCTGATCGAAATGCAGCGTGTGCGCTTCGCCACCGCTCTCCATTTTGAGGGAGACCAGGTTGTGCGGAGGCTCGAGGGTCACGCCTGTGATGGCCGTCAGGCTATGCCCCATCGTCAGGCCGTTCACCTCTGTCCCGGCGATGGTATAGCTGCAGCGAGCGCCTCGGAGGAGATCAAAACGGCCGCTGTCGTGCCTGAACAGGGTCGGCAAAATGAAATGGAAGGGATGACCCAGTAGCTCGGTCAGTTCGACTTTGGCGATTTCGCTGCTATCCAAGGGCGACGAGGCATGACGGTTCCTGACGTAGACCAACCTCATCGATGTCCCTTGGCCGAGGCTTGCAAGAAGAACGCTGTCAATCGAGGAGTCGCTCGGCTTGAACGCGCCTTCAAGAAGGCTCTTCAGTATGAGAGGATGGAAGCACGTCAGCCTAGAAAGGTTGACGACTACAGAGGAGTGAGTCCGGTTCACACGGTTCTTGTGTGCTTTCCTTCGAATCTTTTCGTAGATTGCCTTCGCAAGCTCCCCCTGCCAGGGGCGGGTGTCGATGAGCAGCTCGCCGCCTGCCAATAGGCTTCCGCCATGTAAGGGCTTGGATTCCAACTTTAGGAGTGGATTGATCATCGACTGCGAATAGATCGCGGTGGTGAAATCCCCCCTGCATCTCAAGAGCTCCTCGGCAACCGCGTGTCCCAGCCGCAAGGCCCTCGCCTGCACCTCGTTCTCGGTGATCGTTACCACCTCGAAGCTCGGCCCGCCGGTGACAAAGTCCGGATATCTGGGTCGCCCAAGTTCTCTGTATACTCGCGCTAGAATCTCATGGACCTCAATTTCTCCTATTGTTCCCTCGAATGCTGCACTTCGAGGGGGGTCTCCGCGCACGATTGGTTCGTAGAAGCTGACATCCGATCCCTTCCCCCTCAACAACTCCACCCGTCGTCTCAGGTGCGCCTGAGCCTCGATGGCATTGTTCTCGCTCCATCGTCGAACTAGCCGATACGCCAAAACTCGATGGCAGAGAGCAAAGTCAGCTAAAAACTTGAGTCAAAGAACTCGATGGGAGTAGTCCCTGGTTGGTAGATTACACAAGCCGTTCGGTGTGACATTGGTGGTCACGCGCAATGGGGTTGATTCCATACTGTAAAGCAGGTCCCAGGACAGGTTCCTCCTCCCTGACCCGTCTGGACGGCTGCAGGCAGTGCTAAGCCTCACTCTTCGGAGGCAAGCGAGAATCTTAAATCCGACCCTGCCGTCGCGGGAAATAGGCGAGGCCCGTGAGCATCGGCGACACTATAGCGAGCGGCGTCGAGAGAATAGAGCTAGCTATCGTAGGTGCGATACTCTTTGTGGTGGGCGACTACATAATGTCGGCTTCGTTCAATGCGCTGACTCAATCCATGGTGAGCATGCATTCTCCTCTGTATGTGTGGGCACTGATAGTCGCCGTCTATGGCGGCTTGCTGATATCCGAAATAAAGGCGGTTCTGGTCGGTGGCCTCCTATTTTCTGGTACTGTGGTCTATCTCGCCACTCAGATGCATGATTGGCCATCCCTCGCCGTTGTTGGCGCTGCATGGGGCTGCTACGCTGGATTCAAGTATCTCACAAGAGGCTAGACTGTAGGGCGCGAAGGCCGCCGTTCCTGCGTTGCCACCCCAGGCGCGCGGGGTCATAGCACCCCGCCGCCTCGTTGCAACCCATGAACATAGGTGTAGCAAGAAGAATGCCAGACCCACTCGGCGGTGAACGAATGGCATGGCCCTTGGAAGGGACGGAATCCCCGACTCGGATGCCGGTCCTTGCGGCCGGCCTGACCATCGAAATCGATCTGCGACACGGAACCCGAACCAGCGCTATCCTGTGCCATTGGCTGCAGCTTGCTGGCTCCGTGAGGGCAAGAGTCGCGCTCTCTGAGTGGTCTTTAAATTCCAAAGCCAGCATGATATTCGCATGCCTCAATCCAGCCGAGAAAGTTCGAAGAGCAACGAAGGGTTTGGACTCGAGCGGTGGCGGGCCCGGCAGGATTTGAACCCGCGACCTCTCGCCGGGTGCTTTGAACACCCTACAGCTGTCCTCCGCAGGCGGATAGAAGGATCGACCTTATGGGTCTGCCGCGCTATCCATTCTGCGCTACGGGCCCCTCGACCAGCCTCCCTTCATACCCTAAAAGCCCTTTCCGCCAAGAGCGGTTGCCCGTTTCGTCCATCTCCTTCCTCTTCTTTCATAGAGCTCGGGCCAGTGTGACGCGGCCCCTCGTGAGCCAAAGCGATCGAGTAGGTCAAGGCCATCGTCCAGCACGCACTGCTTTCGCCCGATTGAGAAGCCAATCGCCCTTGAAAATGTCCGCACTGACTCTCGTCTGGCGATTGTGAGAAAATACGAGGGCTTCCTCTTCGTAACGACCCTGTGATACGCCAGGGACGAGTAGCCAGCGGCTCTCCCGGGAGATATGAAAGAAGCTATGCCGAAATTCTCTAGCATGAGATTCTGCGCGTTGCTCAACGTGTGGAGATTCGTATTGCTGGCTTGAACCTTCAGAGAGAGCCTGCCACCGTGAAGGTTCGGACTTGCGCTCCCATCTGAATCATAGAAGCCCTGAAGAAAGTCGCCGGGAAATTCTTCGGCTATTGGTCTGAGCTGATCAAAGTCCCTGTCCAGCACCTCCGACAGCTGAATGCTGCTGTACCGAGCATGGAAGAAGGCGGCCCCGTCCTTGTCTTCTTGGCTCTCGAATCGTATCCTGTTGGGGCGCTCTCTCTCGAGTACACGCGCGACGGCCCGGTTGAAATGCTCCGCGAAATCGAAGTCTCTAACGCACAGCCGGATCTCTTCCTTGCCCTGAGGTTGATAGGTTGTCCTGAACCCGTCACCCTTCATTACCCCAAGTACGTAAGCCAGCTCGCGAGAGGGTCTGAGTTCGAAGACGTTCCAATGCCCGATGGGATTCGACCTTCCTGATATCCAAAAGTAGACCGTGCTATCGGGAACGCGAGTGCCGTACCTCCGTTGAAGTTCAGCCGCAATCTGCCTGTGATTCCATTCAGGCGATTCTCCGAGCTTCATGGCGTCCAAATACATACGTTTGTGTAGCGCGAACGGGGTTACCCGCCGAGTGATTTCAGGCGCTCTCAAGAGTCTATAACACGGCTTTACCTCTTAAGCGCCACGGGAAAAGAAGTGAGCCTAGCCACTCGTAGGCCCGCCAACCTGCTGCTGCGCCGGACTTGCGCCGCCCCTTGAGAACATCAAGCCGTTCCACCAACTGCAGATCTCATAGGCCACATACCAGAAGCTCGGATTGTCTGGCCTCCGGGCCGGTATGGGCTGCTCTATAGGCCTGTAGACCATCACCGTCTTCATGGTCGCGCGGTCCAGCCGGGGCGCCTTCCCGATGAACCCCATGTTCATGAACGTGCGGAGCACATTCCGGTAAAAGTTGTGCTTGGAGAACTTGAACCCGAACGCTCCCGATTCCAGCCTTCTCACGAACTCCGCCATCTCCTTCGGCGTTAGGCTTCCTCCCCTGGACTGGAGCTCCGCGATGAGCGCCTTGCCAGCCTGCAAGGAATCCCTCCTGAAGAAAAGATACCCGAGGATGAGGTCACGGTACTCCGCTTCTGAGCGGTTCAAAAGCTCCCATTTGGTGAGAACGCCCTGCCAGTATATGAAAATTCATACCCTGAATCAAGTCGGACAATTCGAAGCGGGACATCCTCCCCTCTTTGTCTTGGGGGCCGCAGCCTGGCTCTGCGAGACGACCGATCCCGCCTAACTCGCCGTGCACCTTGTTGCCTGAGGCTCAGCAGCGCCAAGTTCGGAATACCTGTGTCGCCTGCTTGCGCGCAACTCCTTACCGGATTGGATTCGTTCGCGGCCGTTCGGCATAGTCCTCGGTACCAGCCGTTTGACCCCACAGTCCGCTGAAAAATTGCGGCCGAGAACAGCTGGGAGCAGGAGAACAGCCACGCTCCATTGAACCAACCAGACAACCCAGGCCCCGCACTCGGAAATCATCGAGCCGTTTTCGGCGAACCGGCGAACCGCTGCGGCTACGCACACCTGACAGGCCCGGTAGAGACCGCAGGCTAGGCCAAAGCAGTCGGCATAGAGTCGGGTCTGCCTCTTGGGCGACAGCTATACCTTCGGGAGCGGCCTCGCCGGTTCGCTGGTGACGCGACCCCTACCGCGACCAGCTGAACACCTGTGACCGCTATTCGGTATCACCTTTGACCCCTCCGAGACCCCTAAAAATTGCGGTCGCGTCCGGGAACAGACCCCTGTTCTCGACCCCCCCTCGGGAACAAAAAACCTGTTCCCGCTGTTCCCGACCGCTCCGGCACCCCTCCACACCCCATTTTCGGCGAGGGGTCTGGGCGGTCGGGTCGGGGGTGCCCTCCGAGCGGTCGATCCCCGGATGCGGTCATCGAGGGGTTTTTGCGGTCGGGAACAACCGGGAACAAGGGAACAACTACGCTCAGAATCGCCAACCCGACAATCCAGACTCCACCCCCACCGCCCATCGAGTCGCCATAGAGTCGGATTGCTCTCTCCAGCGACAGGTATGCCTTTGGGAACGGTCGCGCCTGTTCGCCGGTTCGCGGGCGACCCCTCACCCCACCGCGACCGTTCGCGATCCCGGCACCATCCGCCGGATCTTTGCTGTCAGCCGTTTGCCGGGGGACGCCCTGTTCACGCCTGTTCACGACGGTCAACCCTGGTGTTCACGACGGTCGATTTTTACTGTTCGCGACCCCCCCTCGTGAACAGGCGAGCTGTTCACGCTGTTCACGACGGTCGGGGGCTCGGTCCTCGCCGACCGTAAGGATCGACGGTCAAAGACGCGGGCTGTTCACTGACTCCCGCCGACGGTCGATCCCGCGCAATCTTCGACCGTCGCGAACAGGTTGAACAGGTGAACAGCTACGCTTACGCACACCTGACAGGCCTGCCAAAGACCGCAGAGTGCAGAAAGCGTGTCGTCATAGAGTCGGGTCCGACTCTGGGGCGAGTCGGTATACCCGGGCGCCGGCCTCGCCGGTTCCCGGGTTCCAGCGCGACCGGTCGGACCGCGGCGAACTTGGCTTTTAATTCATACCGACTACGCCCGTGGTTTCTTCTCTGCGCACTTGCCGCAAAGCTTCCTGACTTGGCCGCCCTCGTCGATTACTGCGATGTTCGATTTGTCAGCATCCAAGACGGCTCCGCAGCTCGAGCAGGCCTTGGGGCCATCATCCGCCAAGAGCGCCGGCGCGGGTCGCCTCTCAGAACTGTCAAGGAGCATCGCATCCCTTAATATCACGTATCGGGATGTCACCGCGTCAATTCTCTCGGCGAGGGAGGAACTCTTGCTCGCGGCCCACTGCAAGGCGCGCTTATCGGCTTTGAAGTCGCTCGTGAACAGGAGCGTGAGGGTTGCTCTGCTGTATATCCCCGAACGCTCTTGCGCTATGTTCGCCTCCATACGGGCGCTCGTCCTCGACTGGTAGGCCTCCCCCGTCATCTTGAGGGTGGTCCAGATCGTCCCCGAGGTCGGCCTAATGATTCCCCAGCCGACGAGGGCCAGGAAGATGCCGCCCACGAATTCCGACCCGAGCATCCAATAGGGCGCGCTGGATAGCGACCTGACGACCTCGTAGAGGAGCCAGAGCCCGCTGAAGAACATGAGCAATCCCACCAGCAGGAGCACCGGAGGGACCCTCTCCTTGTACCGCTCGGACGACCTGATGGCTCCATTGAACTCGGCCACGTTCTGCATGGCGGTCTGCCCGAGGGAGGGTTCCCTCTGCTCGGTTATCGAGTATCCGCTTGCCAGGAAAACGACCAGCACCTCCCTGAAGAACTCCCTCGGGGATCCGACCTCGACGTTCCAGCTCTTCACTATGTGGTCGGACGTGGGTCGAACGGCCCGATGTCGTACCGGCGAGCCCGCCACTGTCTCTGGATGCAGCCAGAAGCACCTGTAATCCATACGTTATCCATCGACAAGATAAGCCTTCCTTGGATTATCCATGAGCCAGGGTCTTGTCAACCAACACGAAGAGGTACGTTAACGTCAAGGTCCCTGAGGAGCTCGCCGACGAGATTGACAAGGTGCTGGCCGACAGGAAGCTGGGCTACCGCAGCAGGGCGGAGTTCATAGTCGAGGCGACCAGGCAGCGACTGATGGAGATGAAGAAGGGTTCGGATTGACGGCGAAGTAGTCGGCTTTCGCAGTGGAGTGCAGGCCTTCCTTTCCTGTGTTTTCGCAGTCGGCGCTTAAATCCAGAGGCCGACTACCAAGCCGTGACAGACCCAGAGCCAAAGAAGCGTCAGTCCGAGCCCTCGCCCGAGGCGCTCCGACTCATCCAGACGGGCATGAGGGCGACGATAGTCGAGCTGGAGCAGAGGATCAGGTGGGCGTCCGAGCGCGAGGTCCCTTCGCCCGGCGACTCGCGCCTCGCGGAGGAACAAAGGCGGTTCTGGTCTGGCGTCAAGACCGACTTTGAGGAGATTAGAGCCACCTACGTCATCGCCCTCGAGCGACTGGAGCGCGCCGAGGCTGGCATGGGCCTCCCGCCGAACATCCTCGCAATCTCGTCTCGCCTGTCCTTGTCGCTCAGAGACCACTTTTCGTCGTCCACAGGACTGGTCGTCAGGGCTTGGCCGGCCAACGTCCGGGAAAGGACGGCGGAGGCCTCGCTCGTCGTGCACGCCAAAGCGAAGGGACGATGGTTCGCGGACGTCTTCGTCCGCATCACCGAGAAGATGGACGGGGCGTATGATGTGTTCGCGGAGGCGAGCATGCAGCTCTACCATTGGGAGGTGGATCTTAGAAGTCGCAGAATCGAGGAGGTCCTGGGGAAGTACAGGGAAAAGTACGGGGCGAAGGGGGCGGTGGGGGAACCCTACGACTCGCTGGAGGGCGAGCCGAATTACGGCGCCGCGTTGGGCGTCGTCTTCCCAATCGCCAGCTCGACCTACGACGCGAAGGACTTTAGCACGGAGAGGGTCTGCGAGGAGCTCGCCAAGTCGGCCGCGGAGAGGCTGCCCGAAATGGAGAGGCTGTGCAAGGAACTTGTAGGCGCGCTCTCGGCACAAGATGCCCCCTTAAGACCCCCGGAAAGAGACGCCTCAAACTCTTCTAATTTGTTCACGTGATCGCTTGTACATAGACGACCTACACGTGCGTGACGGCTCTGGCTTGCCGAGATCCCGAGATAATGTGCGCCTATCTTAAAAAGTGAAACACCGACGCCTGCAATTCATGGTAGCCAATGGGCTCGCGCTCTTGGGCCTGCTCATCTCATTCTGCGCAGCATTCGTCACTGCGATTCCCCTCGTTTGGTATCGCACGCTCAAAGTGGTTACTGTCAAGACAACGAGTGTCACAACAATAGGCGATCTTGCCTTCAGCTCTATTCCTTCAATAGACGCAAAGGATTTCGAGTGGACTTTGGATCGGCAGAGATGCTATGCGATTATGGGGCTGCAACTCCTAGCAATCGGCGTGCTATACGGCTGCCTGGGAATTTTCTAGCTCCTCAAGGCCGCGTCAATCTCTAATCCCAAGTAAGCGAACGTCAGGCCGAAGCCCGACAAGAAGATTAGGAAAACCTCGTAGGTGTCGGTGTCGATGCTCGGAAGAGTGGGAACTAGGAAGAGTGGTAGCAGTACGCTTGTGGCGCCGAAGTAGACTAGCACCAAGAACCCGAATCTTATGTATGTAGGGAAGACAAGATTCGATAGTCGACTCTCGAGCTCCTTCAGACGCGCCCTTTCGAACCACCTTGGTTGTGAAGAAAGCTCCAACTATGGCGACGAACGTCGCTGCACTTTGAATCAGGGTGTAACAGAGAACCGACGTCGACCACTATCGTGCCTCCTTCTGAAACCGATCCTCGAACGGCTGGACCATGGCGAGGAGGTCGTTGGAAAGGAAGCCAGGCACTCGGAAAGTGTCCCGCATCGACCTGTATCTCTGGTAGGCCTTCTCCGTGTAGCCCGAGAGCTGCTGCATGTCCCTGCGAAAATCGTCACGGTCCTTTCCCCTCAGGGTCGACCCAATGGCCCCTTCGTATGCGGTCAGGATGTTGGAATAGAGAGCTCCAAGGACGACTTTCGCGTAGTCGTCGAGGACATGGATGGTGTCCGTTGTAACGGTCTCGACGTTCATGGTCCCTCTGGAATAGTACGACCCCCATAGGAAGTGAAGGATGTTGATCCCACCTTGGTAGGCATTCTCGACGTGCTCGAGCCTGCCCATGTAATACGAATGAAGAGCGTTCAAGCCAAAGAAAACCGCGATTGCGATCAAGGCGAGGACGACGAGAGAATACTCAACGGTCAATAGGTCGATAATCTTGAGCGTAGCTAGCGCCACGTCCAGGGTGATGATGAAGGCAATCAGGGTCAGCACATTGTTCCGAAGACCCATGATGGAGTCCGAGACCGACTCTGCCAGACCGCCAAAGGCGTCGTATTCATCTTCAAT
>Ga0335078_10012509_pt1 | contig 12593 bp, 10 predicted proteins | sample Lox_Sample_32_FD_206711 | JGI IMG/M metagenome (GOLD analysis project Ga0335078, IMG submission 206711) | Soil microbial communities from Loxahatchee National Wildlife Refuge, Florida, United States - Lox_Sample_3.2 | ecosystem: Environmental > Terrestrial > Soil > Wetlands | place: USA... | reverse complement strand
GAGCGTGCATCTCCCGCATGGCCTCCAGGCGATTTGCCACGTCCTCGTCCGTCACCGCGGCCTTTTCCACCTCTGCCTCGATGCCTTCATAGGACGGCAGGTCGAACTCGGGCTCCACCTCGATTTCCATCTTGTAGCCGGGCTTCTCTTCCAGGAACTCGATGCGAGGCTCGCTCAGGGGCTCCACATGGGTCTCGGAGAGGGCATCGCCCATGGTCTCTTCCACCATCTTCCGTTTCGTTTCTTCGTCCACGTACTCTTTGTAGAAGGACTGGAGAACCGATTTGGGTACTTTTCCCGGCCGGAAGCCCTTTACTTTGGCGTGCTTCTTCAGCTCCGCGTAGACCCCTTCCCGGATCTCGCTGATCTTCTCTTCATCGAGGATCACCTCGACGTTCTTCCTCACCCTGTCCAGGCTTTCCACTGCTACTTTCATGCAACCTCCGAGCTCGAAAAAAAGGGAGAATTATGTTTTCTTGATGAGTTTTCAGTATAAACGGAAATCGGGAAATTATCAAGGGCACCGGAGGAAGAAAGGAACAAAGGGCGGGATGCGGCGCGTTCTGCATTGTATCCAATGGAGCCCTTAGCCCTCATGAGTCGGCGCCGCGGGGAAAGGGTATGACGATGGCCTTCACCTTGCACTCGGCCGCGCAGAAGCCGCACTCCTCGCAGAACTCCTCATCTATGCGGGCCGATCCGTCCTCCATGACGATGGCCCTGGGAGGGCAGACTTCCATGCATTTCCCGCAGCCCGTACATGCCTCCCCGTCGATTATCGGTATCATACCCGCATCCCCAGCCTGTAGGCCTCGTGAATGGCGTTGTGGAGACGCCTGGGCCTCTTGGCGTCTCCTATGAGAAAGACCTCGGCGGCCGAAGAGGCAAAGGCCTCGCGGGCGGAAGGTTGGGCGAGCCTCGATGCGATGACGACGTCGTCGACTTCGAAACTTCTCTCTCCCTTGGCAGAGGCCACGGAGGCTTTCCCGTCATCCCATCCCTCGAGGGTGGCGCGGGTGACCACTTCAACCCCTCTCTGCTTGAACATTTGCAGGTAGCGCCAGAGGTAGAAGGGGCTCACATCGCGGCCGAGTCTACCCGATTCCTCTATCAGTATAATATGGTGGTCGCCGGTGCGGAGCAGATAGACGACGACTGCCAGCCCCACGCCGTCTCCCCCTGCGATGAGCACGCTTTTGCCGGGCCGCTTCTTCTCCCCGATGATTTCGTCGGGCGTCAGATGCCCCGAGCCAACGCAGGGCCCAAAGAGAGAGCCCTCCGCCAGGACGAGCACGCCCAGGTTCATTCCCTGCAGCAAATCCGGCGTACACGTCGTGGCAGGCACAAGGGTAACCCCCGCCTCCCGGCACCTTTCCTCCAGATAGGCGATGGGCCGAAGCAGCTCTTCCTCCCCGTCATCGACCCTGGATGCGAGGAGGATCGATCCGCCGAAGACGGCCTGCCTCTCCCACAGGGTAACGTCGTGCCCCCTTTCGGCTGCCACGGCTGCGATTTGAAGGCCTGCGGGCCCCCCTCCCACCACGCCGATCCTCTTTTTCTCTCTCGCTCGCGCGAAGCCGTAGTGGCCCCACGCCTCATCCCCTTCGCGGCCGAGGGACGGCCGGACCGTGCACATGATGGGCTGGTGATAGTAGAGGCGAGAGAAACAGAGGTTGCAGGCGATGCACGGGACGACCGTGGATATCTTTTCCCGGGCCGCCTTGTTCGGCAGGTCCGGGTCTGCGATCATGGGCCGGCACGCCTCCCAGAAATCCATCACCCCATCGGCGATCGCCTTTTCGGGTATCTCCGGAAGAAAAAGGCGGAATGCCATCATGACAGGCACCGTAACGGCCTTTTTGACCCGTTCTGCCACCCAGAGCCATCGACCCATGGGCACGTCCCTCGTGATGACGGAAGACGATGACTCGTGCCAGCCCACGGTGACGCTCACGTAATCGGCGCCCGCTTTTTCGGCGATGCGGAAGCTTTCGATGCTCTCTTCGAGGGTATTGCCGCCCCGGTCATCGAGGAGCTCCGCACCGCACAGCCTGATGCCGACGGGAAACGTATCTCCGGTCTCTGCCTTTATCGCTCCGAGGATCTCCTTCATGAGGCGGCACCTCTCCTCGACCGTCTCTCCCCCGTATTCGTCCTGCCTCTTGTTCGTGTACCGGGAGATGAACGTGGAGATGAGGTAGCCCACGATTCCGGAAAGCTCGATCATGTCAAAGCCGGCATCTATCGCCCGCCGTGCCGCTGCGGCGTGGTCTTTCACCGCCTGCTTTATCTCCGCGGTGGTGATCTCCCTAGGGGGCTTGAAATATGAGAGCCTCTGGGGCACGACCGTGGGCATGAGGCAGTAGTCGAGATCGACTCCGCCTTCCCGGCCGCAATGCAGGATCTGGAGGGCAGCGAGGGCCCCGTTTCTCTTTATTACCTCGGCTATTCTCGCAAGCCCTGGAATGAAGCGGTCATGGGCGATCGACATGGTGCCGCGGAAGCCCTTGCCCTCGCCGAGTGCGTCAGGATAGGCCCCCTGGGTGGTCACGATGGCAGCCCCTCCCCGCGCCTGGGCCTCCATATAGGCTACCTCTCTCTCCGTGACGAAACCGTCAGGGGTGTTGAAGTTCGTTTCGGTGGCAGCGTATTTTATCCGGTTCTTCGTGGCGAGCGTATTGATTCGTCCGGAAGAGAAGATGTGGGGGTATCTCATCAGGCTTCCTGGAAAAAGAACGGCCGTCTTCACTTGAGGAAAGCCCGTCCCTCTCGTATCATTGGTAGCACGGGGGAGGCAGAGAAGTCAAGGCGGACGGCGACGCCCTTAGAGATCATCCTCCGTGGCGACTTCCACGCATGCATCTGCCCTGCCGGTGCGGCAGGCGATGGGCCCTGTCATCACCTTTGTGCGTGGCACGGCGATCGATGTTCCCGAGGCTTCATTTCGCACCTAAAGCCCCCTTAAAAAGGGCCCGCACGAGGGCTGAAATATGGCAAAGCTCTTGATTATTTGCGAAAAGGGAATAGAATAATACTCTCATGAATCCTGAAGCCTTGCGTGAGCTTTCAAAGGACTTTTACCGATATCTGTCCACAGAAAAGGACGTATCCCTCAACACGCGGAGGGCCTATGAGGGAGATATCGAGCGGTTCCTCGCCTTTCTCGAAAAGAATCACTACGGGGAAGTGGATCTGAGGGCGATCAGGGCCTACGTGGGCGAGATATACGGGAACTTGAAGAAGTCCTCCCTCTCGAGGAAGGTCTCCTCGATCAAGGTCTTCTTCAAGTTCCTGAAAAAGAAGGGGCACATAGCCGATAACCCGGCGGCGCTGGTGAGGAACCCGAGGATCGAGAAGCATCTCCCAAAGTTCTACACGGTGGACGAGATGTTCCACTTTCTCGATACGCTTCCTGAAGAGACGTGGATCAACCTGAGGAACAGGGCGATCTTCGAGCTCATCTATTCCACCGGGATGCGGGCCTCGGAGGCACTGTCCCTGGACGTTGCGGACGTCCACCTGGAAGGCCTCATGGCCCTGGTCAAGGGCAAAGGCGGAAAGGAGCGCGTCCTTCCTTTCGGGGAGAAGGCGCGCGATGCGATCGAGAGGTACCTCAGTGAATTACGGGCGAGACGGAGGGAATCTACCAAGGCGCTTTTCGTCAACAGGCAGGGCGGGAGGCTCTCCTATCGGGGCCTTCTAAAGGTCATGAAAAAGCACCAATTGGATGCGAGTCTCTTCAAGAACCTGGCGCTCCACGGGATCAGGCATTCCTTCGCCACCCACATGCTGGACGGCGGCGCAGACCTGCGGAGCATCCAGGAGCTGCTCGGCCATTCAAAGCTCTCGACAACGCAGAGGTACACCCATATCTCCATGGACAAGATCATGGAGATTTACGATAAGGCCCATCCGAGAAGATAAATGAAGAGCACTACCATTTTGTGTGTGCGACACAAGAACAGGGTAGCCTTGGCCGGTGACGGCCAGGTGACTTTTCAGAATACCGTGATGAAGCACACGGCCAAAAAGGTGCGAAAACTCTACCAGGACAAGTGCCTGGCCGGCTTTGCCGGGTCAACTGCCGACTCCTTCACCCTCTTCGAGCTGTTCGAGAAGAAGCTCGAGCAGTACCACGGCAACATCGTGAGGGCATCCGTCGAGCTCGCCAAGGATTGGAGGACCGACCGGTTGCTGCGGCGGCTGGAGGCTCTTCTCCTCGTGGCCGACGCGGATCACACCTTTATCCTGTCGGGAACCGGGGACGTCATAGAGCCGGACGACGGCACGGCAGCCATCGGCTCGGGAGGGCCGTATGCCCAGGCAGCGGCAAAGGCCCTCATCGCGCACACGGATCTTTCGGCCGTTGACATCGTGAAGGAAGCGATGCGCATCGCATCGGAAATCTGCATCTTCACGAACGACAGGATTGTCATAGAGGAGCTTTAGATGAAGACAATGATACCCCGGGTGATCCTCGAGGAGCTGGATAGGTTTATCATCGGTCAGGATAAGGCAAAGCGTGCCGTGGCGATCGCGCTTAGGAACCGGTGGAGAAGGCAGATGATACCCGAAGCGCTGAGGGACGAGATCGCGCCCAAGAACATCATCATGATAGGGCCGACCGGCGTGGGAAAGACGGAGATTGCGCGCCGCCTCGCCAAGCTCGCGAACGCCCCCTTCCTGAAGATAGAAGCGACGAAATTCACCGAAGTCGGCTACGTGGGAAGAGACGTGGAATCCATGATCAGGGACCTCATGGAGCTCGCGGTGAACATGGTAAAAAAGGAAGAACAGGAGCGCGTCATGGAGAAAGCGCGCGAGATGGCGGAAGAAAGGATACTCGACCTCCTTGTCGCGCCAAAGAAGGTCTCCAGGCCCGGCGAGGAGCAGCAATCCTACGATCAGACGAGAGAGAAGATGAGGACCTTCTTCATTGAGGGGAAGCTGAATGAAAAATCCGTCGAGATAGAGGTCCCCGAGCGATCCCTTCCCATCATAGAGATCTTCTCCTCCCAGGGCATGGAGGAGATGGACATGCAGCTTCGGGACATGTTCGGGAACATCCTGCCTAAGAAAACGAAGAGGCGAAAGGTAAAGGTGGGCGAGGCTTACGAATACCTGGTTCAGGAAGAGGCCAAAAAGCTCATCGACATGGACCGGGTCGTCAGTGAGGCGGTCAACCGTGTGGAGCAGGCGGGCATCATCTTCCTCGATGAGATCGACAAGATAGCGAGCCGCGATCAGACACACGGGCCCGACGTTTCCCGCGAGGGAGTTCAGAGGGACATACTCCCCATCGTGGAGGGCACCACGGTAACCACAAAATACGGCATGATCAGGACGGATCACATCCTCTTCATAGCTGCCGGGGCCTTTCACATGTCGAAGCCATCGGATCTGATACCCGAGCTTCAGGGAAGATTCCCCATCAGGGTGGAGCTCGGCTCTCTGGGAAAGGATGAGCTCTTCCGGATCCTCACGGAGCCTGAGAATGCCTTGATAAAGCAGTACAAGGCCCTCCTCGAAACGGAGGGGGTAGCGCTCGATTTCGAGCAGAGCGGAATCCTCGAGATCGCAGAGATAGCCCAACATATCAACGAGATAACGGAGAACATCGGGGCGAGGAGGCTTTACACGGTCATGGAGAAGCTCCTCGACGACGTCTCCTTCGATGCGCCGGAGATGAAAGAGAAGAAAGTGGTCATAACGAAGGAATACGTGAGAGAAAGGCTTGGCGAGTTCCTGGAAAGGGAGGACCTGAGCAGGTATATACTCTAATGGAAAAGATCGGGGTCTTATTAGAAGCGCTGCCTTACATAAGGACCTTCTCCGGCTGCACCTTCGTGGTGAAATACGGAGGCGCGGCTATGGAGAAAGAGGACCTGAAAAAGGAGTTCGCGAGAGACCTGGTGCTCCTCAAGTATGTGGGCATAGATCCGGTCGTGGTCCATGGCGGCGGGCCCCAGATAGAGAGGATGCTTACGAGGCTCGATATCCCTACCCGGTTTGTGGATGGCCTCAGGGTCACGGATGAGGCTACGCTCGAAGTAGTCGAGATGGTGCTCTCCGGCTCCATCAACAAGGAGATCGTGCAGCAGATCCACAATATGGGCGGACAGGCCATAGGCCTTTCCGGAAAAGACGGGAAGCTCCTCATGGCCGAGAAGGTCCGGGGCAAGGACATAGGCTTCGTGGGTGACGTGGTCAAGGTGAACGACAAGATCATCAGGGATATCTCCCGTTCGGGGTACATTCCGGTTATCGCGCCGCTCGCATGCGGCGCGGACGGGTCGACGTACAATGTCAATGCCGATACGGCTGCCGGCAGCATCGCAAAGGCCGTGGGCGCTGAGAAGCTGATCCTTCTCACGGATGTGCCGGGCGTTCTCGATGAGAATCTCAAGACCATATCTATGCTGAAGAAAGCCGAGGCGAAGAGGCTGGTGAAGAGCAAGGCGGTCAAGGGGGGCATGATCCCGAAGATCCAATGCTGTCTCGATGCACTGTCAGGCGGGGTAAAGAAGACCCACATCATCGATGGAGGGACTCCCCATGCCGTGCTGCTCGAGGTGTTCACGGATTCCGGCATAGGCACTCAAATAGCAGGAGAATAGGATGCAGCAGGAATGGTTAGACAAGGGAAAGAAGTACCTGGCGAACACGTACACGAGGTTTCCCATAGGCATCGCAAAAGGGGAAGGGTGCTGGCTCTGGGACATGACCGGCAGGCGCTACCTTGATTTCCTGTCCGGCATAGCGGTCTGCAATCTTGGCCACGCCAACAAGGCCGTCGTCGAAGGCATAGCCAAGCAGGCGCGGAAGCTCATGCACATATCGAACCTTTTCTACACGGAAGCCCAGATCAATGCCGCCCAGCTCCTCGTGGAGAACTCTTTCGGTGACAAGGTCTTTTTCTGCAACAGCGGGGCTGAGGCGAACGAGGCAGCCATCAAGCTCGCGCGCCGATATTCATGGAAAAGCCACGGTGAGGGAAGGTCCGATATCATAGCCATGGAGAACTCTTTCCATGGAAGGACCATTGCCACCTTGAGCGCCACAGGCCAGACTAAGTTCCACACCGGCTTCGCCCCCCTCGTCGAAGGCTTCACCTTCGTCCCCTTCAACAACATAGGGGCCGTGGAGAAGGCCATATCGAAGAAGACCTGCGCCGTCATCCTCGAATGCGTCCAGTCGGAGGGCGGCGTCTTCGTCGCGGAGAAGGAGTATCTCAAGAAGGTTCGAGAAATAACGAAGGAGCAGGACATCCTCCTCATCCTGGACGAGGTCCAGACAGGCATCGGCAGGACAGGGAAACTATTCTGCTACGAGCATTACAACATCGAGCCGGACATCATGAGCCTGGCAAAGGCCCTGGGAAGCGGCTTCCCGGTGGGCGCCATCGTCGCCAAAGACCGGGTGATGGACGCCTTCGAGCCCGGAACCCACGCGTCGACCTTCGGTGGGAATCCTCTCGCATCGGCTGCGGTGATCGCCACGCTCAACACGATCATGGATGACGGGATCGTAAAGAAGTGCGAGAGTATGGCTGCCTACCTCCACCAGGGCCTCCTCGCCCTCAAGAAGGAGTATCCCTTTATCATCGACGTCCGGGGCCTCGGCCTGCTTCTGGGGATGGAGCTCAGCGTGGAGGTGAACCCCATCGTGCAGGAGTTCCTTGCGGAGGGCGTGATTCTCTACGCATCAAAGGGCAACGTCATCCGACTCCTGCCGCCTCTCATCATAGAAAAGGAAGAGATAGACATATTCCTCGAGATAGCGGCCAGGATATTCGAAAGGCTCAAAGGCAAATGAAAAGGGACTTCACGAGGCTTCTCGACATAAGCGGAGGGGAATGCTCTTTTCTTCTTGATCGCGCCCTCTTCCTGAAAAAGATGCACAAGGCAAAGGGTGAGTATACGCCGCTTGCGGGGAAGACCCTGGCCATGATCTTCGAGAAGGCCTCAACGAGGACGAGGATATCCTTCGAGGTCGGCATGGAAGAGCTGGGCGGCCGCGCCATATTCCTGAGCCCCGGAGAGACGCAGATGGGCAGGGGCGAGCCGATACGCGATACGGCGCGAGTGCTCTCAAGGTACGTGCACGCCATCATGATCCGCACCTTCTCCCAGGGCACTGTGGAAGAACTGGCCCGATGGTCGTCCATCCCTGTCATCAACGGGCTGTCCGACGTCTACCATCCCTGCCAGACACTGGCAGACCTCCTCACCGTGCGGGAGTACAAGCAAAGGCTGGACGGCCTGAAGATAGCCTACGTGGGCGACGGGAACAACATTGCCAATTCGTGGATAGAGTCTGCCCTTCTCCTGGGCTTCTCCCTGGCCGTGGCCACGCCGCAAGAGTACGCTCCCCTTCCCGAGCTCGTCGAAAAAGGGCGGGAAAGGGGCGTGCTCACCATCTCCACGGACCCTCTGGAGGCGGCGCGTGGAGCCGACGTGATCAGCACGGACGTCTGGGTGAGCATGGGCATGGAAAAAGAGCGGGATGAGCGAAAGAAGGCCTTCGCGGGGTTCGGCGTGGATGACCGGCTCCTGAAAGCCGCGAAGAAAGACGTCATCGTCATGCACTGCCTGCCCGCGCACCGGAACGAAGAGATTACCGAAGACGTCTTCGAGCGGTTTCAGGAGGTCATCTTCACGGAAGCGGAAAACCGCACTTATGCGCAGCAGGCCCTGCTTGAATGGTTGATCATGGAGGAGCTGGATGGATGAGAAGGTAAGGAAAGTCATACTCGCCTATTCCGGAGGCCTTGACACGTCTATTCTCGTGAAATGGCTCGCCGAGGAGTATGGATGCGAGGTAGTCGCCTATACGGCAGACGTGGGACAGCAGGATGAGCTGGACGGCCTCGAGGCCAAGGCCAAGAAGACCGGCGCGTCAAAGATATACATAGAGGACCTCAGAGAAGAATTCGCGCGGGACTTCGTCTTCTTCGCCATCAAGGCAAATGCCATTTACGAGGGGACCTATCTCCTGGGGACTTCCATAGCGAGGCCCCTCATCGCGAAGAGGCAGGTGGAGATAGCGCTTAAGGAGCATGCCGACGCGGTCTGCCACGGCTCTACGGGCAAGGGCAACGATCAGGTGCGCTTTGAGCTTACCTACTATGCCCTGGCGCCCCACATCAAAGTCATCGCTCCGTGGAGGCAGTGGAGCTTCTCGTCGAGGGAAGACCTCATTGACTACGCCAGGAAGCACGGGATAGACGTGCCGGTGAGCAAGGCGAAGCCTTACAGCATGGACAGGAACCTCATGCATATCAGCTACGAGGGCGGCGTCCTCGAAGATCCGTGGAACGAGCCGGACGAATCCATGTTCCGCCTCACCGTCTCGCCGGAGCGCGCCCCTGACAAGCCCACATACGTGGAGATCGATTTCGAGAACGGCTCTCCGACCCGGGTCGATGGCAAAGTGATGAAGGCCCACGAGATCATCGACCTTCTCAACAAGAAGGCCGGCGAGAATGGGATCGGCAGGGTCGACATCGTGGAGAATAGGTTCGTCGGCATGAAGTCGCGGGGGGTATATGAGACGCCCGGCTGTACGGTCCTTCACGTCGCCCACAGGGCGATCGAGTCGATTACCATGGACCGGGAGGTGATGCACCTCAGGGACAGCCTCATCACCAAGGTCTCGGAGCTCATCTACTACGGCTTCTGGTACTCACCGGAGATGGAGGCCATGCGCGCCTTCACGGAAGCTGCGCAAAAAGGCGTGACTGGAACGGTAAGGCTCAAGCTCTACAAGGGAAATACGATCGTGGCAGGCAGGAAGTCGGATCAATCCCTCTACAAGCAGGATTTCGCCACCTTCGACAAGGACGCGGTCTATGATCAGGGCGACGCGAGCGGCTTCATAAAGCTGAACGCCCTTAGGCTGCGCATAAGGGCCATACAGAACGAGCAGTGGAAGAAAGGAAAGTGACGAAGCTTTTCATAGGTCCTATAGGACCTATAAGACTTATCAGAAGCTTTGAGCCTTGAGCTTTTGGCTTCAGCACGAGAGCGGGGATGAAAGGTCAGGACATCAGGGCGTACGAGCCTAAGGCGATAGAAGAGCGGTGGCAGGCCGTCTGGGAGCAGGAGAGCCTCTTCCACGTGGAAGAGGAGAAGGGCCGGGAGAAGTACTACCTCCTCGAGATGTTCCCCTACCCCTCCGGCAAGATCCACATGGGGCACGTGCGGAACTATTCCATCGGCGATGTCATCGCCCGGTACAAGAGGATGATGGGCTTCAACGTGCTCCATCCCATGGGCTGGGACGCCTTCGGCATGCCGGCGGAGAATGCGGCCATACAGCACGGGGTCCATCCGGCGGCATGGACCAGGGAAAACATCGCCTCCATGAAGAAGCAGCTCAAGAGGCTCGGCTTCGGTTACGACTGGGACCGTGAGCTTGCGACCTGCGACGTCGAGTACTACGGATGGGAGCAGTGGATCTTCCTGAAGATGTACGAGAAGGGCCTCGTTTATCGGAAAAGCGCCCCTGTCAACTACTGCGAGCAGTGCCAAACGGTCCTGGCCAACGAGCAGGTGGAAGAGGGGAAGTGCTGGAGATGCGGGAGCGAGGTCGTTCAGAGCGAGCTGACCCAGTGGTTTTTCGCCATCACAAAGTATGCCGACGAGCTTTATGAGTATACATATAAGCTCTCCGGTTGGCCCGACCGTGTGCTCGCCATGCAGCGAAACTGGATCGGGAAGAGCTTCGGCGTAGAGGTGGACTTTCCCCTGGAGAGGGGAGATAAGCTCACGATATTCACCACCCGCCCGGATACGCTCTACGGCGTCACCTTCATGGTTCTCGCTCCGGAGCATCCGTTGTCCGGGACGCTCGCCATAGGGACCCCCGAAGAGAAGGCGGTGGCCGCTTTCGTGGAAAAGGCGAAAGCCCAGGACAGAAGCTTCCGGGCCGAGCTCAGCCTGAAGAAGGAAGGCGTATTCACCGGCACCCATGCAATCAATCCCGTCAACGGGCAGAAGGTGCCCATCTTCGTGGGGAACTTCGTGCTCATGGAGTACGGGACCGGCGCGATCATGGCGGTTCCCGCCCACGACCAGAGGGACTTCGAGTTTGCGAGGGAATTCGGCCTGCCCGTGATCATGACGATCTCACCGGCCGAGACGTCCCTCGACCCCGCATCCATGGAGGGCGCCTATGAGGGGGATGGCGTGATGGTAAACTCCGGTCCCTTCGACGGCATGAACAACAGGGACGCCATACCCGCTATCTTAGACTACCTTGAAGAGCGCCGTCTGGGCAGAAAGACCGTCAACTTCAGGCTCAAGGATTGGGGCATATCGAGACAGCGCTATTGGGGAACTCCTATTCCCATGATCCATTGCGGGGAATGCGGCGTCGTGCCCGTCCCGTACGAAGATCTGCCGGTGGTGCTCCCCCTCGATGCCAAAGTCGAGATGGTGGGGAGATCGCCGCTCGCCGACAATCCCGCCTTCTACAACGTGAAATGCCCGAGCTGCGGAAAGCCGGCGAGGCGGGAGACCGATACCATGGATACCTTTGTCGAGTCGTCATGGTATTTCCTCAAGTTCGCCTCTCCCCATACGGACTCAGGCCCTCTCGACAGGAGCAAGGTCGACTACTGGGTGCCCGTGGACCAGTATATCGGCGGCGTGGAACATGCCGTCCTCCACCTGCTCTATTCCAGGTTCTTCAACAGGGTCCTCAACGAGCTAGGGTTCGTGGGCTCCAGGGAGCCTTTCGAGAACCTCCTCACCCAGGGTATGGTGATTAAGGACGGCTCGAAGATGAGCAAGTCGAAGGGTAACGTCGTGGACCCCGACTATCTCGTGGACCGCTTCGGCGCAGACACGGCCCGGCTTTTCTGCCTGTTTGCCGCACCCCCGGAGAAAGACCTGGATTGGAGCGACAAAGGCGTGGAAGGGTCCTATCGCTTCCTCCAGAGGCTGTGGCGGCTCGTGATGGAAAGGGCAGATGAGCTGCGCGCGGTGGAGCCCGCCATCGTCCTGCCCGCTCCGGACAGGGAGGTATCACGGCTCCTCCACATGGTCCACAAGACGATCAAAAAAGTCACGGAGGACCTGAAGAGGTTCCACCTGAACACCGCGATTGCGGCGACCATGGAGCTCGTGAACGGCGTCAACAGGTTCCTCGAACTGGACAGAAAGGATGAGGAGGCACGGAAGGTGGTGAGGGGCGCCGTGGATCTCCTCATTCTCCTCGTCAGTCCCTTCTGCCCGCACATCACGCAGGAGCTGTGGGAGGCCCTCGGCCACGAAGACCTTCTCGTGGGCGCTGCCTGGCCTTCCTATAACGAAGCATACGTCATCGAGGACGTGGTAACGGTTGCCATTCAGATAAACGGGAAGCTGCGCGACACGGTCGAGGCAGAGCGGGACATGGCAGAAGAGCCGCTGAAGGAGATGGTCCTCTCCCTCGAGAAGGTGCAGCGCCATCTGGGGGACCGCCAGATCAGAAAAGTGATCGTCATCCCGAATAAGCTTATCAACATCGTGGCGTGAGGGTCTTTCATGAGCCTAAAGAGAACCTTCCTTCTTCTTGCCGTTATCTTGCTGCTCCCCGGGTGCGGCTAC
>Ga0335078_10012508_pt1 | contig 12593 bp, 14 predicted proteins | sample Lox_Sample_32_FD_206711 | JGI IMG/M metagenome (GOLD analysis project Ga0335078, IMG submission 206711) | Soil microbial communities from Loxahatchee National Wildlife Refuge, Florida, United States - Lox_Sample_3.2 | ecosystem: Environmental > Terrestrial > Soil > Wetlands | place: USA... | reverse complement strand
GGCGATGCTTCTCCGACCTCGCCCATCGCCTCCCGGGCCCTTGCGGGATCACCCATGGCCTCATGGATCCAGGCCAGCGTCAACAGGCCCGCGGCCAACGGCGCGGAATAGACGAACCGGCGGCACAGCGCGATGCCTTCGGTCGCGTGCCGCAGCGCGGCATCTAGCTCATCCCGCTGGTAGGCGACCTCGGCCAGACCCACATACGCCGGGCCCGCCATCGCCGGGGCCGGCTGGCCGGGCGGGGCGGCGAACTCCAGGGCCTGCTCGCAGGTCTGTACGGCCGCGTCCAGACGGCCCTGGGCCTGCTGAACCTGGCTGAGCTGATACCCGCCGAACGCCGCCATCGTGCCCTGGCCAACCGTTCGCCACGCGGCAATGCTGGACGCGAAGGCGCGCTCGGGCGCCACGAGCCGGCCGCTGAGCCACTCAGCGGTTCCCAGGTTCCACTGGGCGAGAGACTCCACCAGCCGCTCGCCTCCGCCGAGCTCGGCCAGAACCTGTCGCGCGAACGCGGCGGTGTTCTCGGCGTCTCCGCGAAGTTTGGCGAGATAGCTGCGGACAAGCGCGATCAGCGCGGGGACGTTCACCAGCATGCTGCCCGCCCGCCCGGCCGTAGGCTCGAATGGGTCCCCGGCCAGTTCCCCAGCCGCGCCTGCGGCCGCGCGCTCGGCTGCGCCGAGAAACGGCTCGACGGCCTCCAGGTCGTTGCTGGTGGCGGCCATCAGTGCCTGCACGAGCAGCAGCCGGGGACGTGACATGGCCAGGTCAGGTGAGAGCGCCGATACCCAGCGCCGGATCGTCGCTCCCTCGCTGCGCCAGTAGTAGACCGTGTCGAAGTGCTGCTCGATCAGCCGGGCAGCCGAGGTCATCTCCCCGGCGGCCACCGCGTGCCGGATCGCGTCATCGGCCAGACCGTGCTCCTCGCACCAGGCGGCGGCGTTGCGGTGCAGTTGCGTCACCCGGCCGGGGTGCTCCGCCTGCAGGCGGGCGCGCAGCAGGTCGGCGAACAGGTGATGGTAGCGCCACCAGCCGCGCACCTCGTCCAGCGGCACCAGGAACAGTCCTGCCGCCTCAATCTGCCCCAGCCGGGCCTGGCTGCCGGTGCGTCCGGTGACCGCGTCGCACAGCTCTCCTGACAGCCGCTCAAGCACCGAGGTCTCCAGCAGGAAGGTGCGCACCTGCTCGCTCTGGTGCTCGAGCACCTCCTCGGCCAGATAATCCAGCACATAGCGGTGGCTGCCGGTGAACGCCGCCACGAACCCGGCCACATCGTCGCGCCCGCGCAGCGACAGGCCGGCCAACTGCAGCCCGGCGGCCCATCCCTCGGTGCGGGCGGCTAGTGCGACCACCGCCGTTTCCGGCAATGCCACGCCGGAGACGGCCGTCCCCTGCCGGAGCAGCGCCGCCGCCTCGTCCGTGGTGAATCGCAGGTCAGCGGCACGCAACTCGGCCAGTTGCCCACGGCCCCGCAGCCGGGCTAGCGCCAGCGGCGGGTCGCTGCGGCTGGCCAGCACCAGGTGCAGCCCCGGCGGCTGGTGCTCGACCAAGAACCCGAGCGAGGTGTGCACGGCCTCGGAGTCAATCAGGTGGTAGTCGTCGAGCACCAGCAGCACCTCGCCGGTCTCGGGCCGGACGGTCAGCTCGTTGATCAGCGCGGTCACCAGTCCGTCGTACGACGAAGGCGCGGGCGGGCCGAGCAGCGGCCCCACCCGCTCGGCGAGTCCCGGCCGGGCCTGGCCCAGCGCGGCCACGCCGTGGCGCCAGAACCGCGCCGGGTCGTTGTCGCCGGCGTCCAGCGACAGCCACGCCACCGGCTGCTCGCCGCTCCGCGCCCAGTCGGCCAGCAGGACCGTCTTGCCGTACCCCGCCGGGGCGCAGACCAGCATCAGCCCGCGCGCCAGGCCCTCCTCGAGGCGTTTGGCCAACCGCGGGCGCGGTACCAGATCCGGGCGCGGCCTGGGCACATGCAGCTTGATGGCCAGCAAGCCATCTCGCTCGGAGGCCGCCTTCGACGGGGCCGCGAGGGGCGGCTCACTCATGTCCCAACTCTATCCGGCATACCCGCCCGTAACCACGCTCGACGAGCGCGAATGCCACGGCACTTCCGTGCCCTCGCCGCCCAGGAAAGATTCCACCTGGCATGTCACTTTCGGGTGACGCGCCGCGTACCGGGCCTTCTTTACCTTCGGCTCACAGACCTGCCCAAACGCAGATGAAAGCAGCGCTGACGGCACGTCTTAGCGGTAGGAGGCTGCACATGAAACAGATCCAGAGGACCAAGCGCCAACGCCGGCTGGCCGGCGGGGGGCAAGAGCCGCTGGCCATCGACCCGCGCGACCCGGACATCATGCACGCCCACCGGATCACGCCTCGCAGCAGCCGTCCTGGTGCCGGCCAGCGCAACCCCGCCGCGCCGACCCCCGAGCGGTAACGCGTCATGGCCAGCTCCCTGGTCCTGCTGACGACGCAGGCAAAGGCACTGGATGACCTGCTGCCCTGCCACCGCGAGAACCCGCAGCTGTGGTTCTCCGACCTGCCGGCTGACCTGCAACTCGCCAAGGCATACTGCCAGCCCTGCCCGGTGCGCCAGGCCTGCCTGGCCGGCGCGGTCGAACGACACGAACCCCACGGGGTCTGGGGCGGCGAGATCCTCGCCTCCGGCGCGATCATCACCGAGAAAAGGCCGCGCGGCCGACCGCCCACAAAGATTCCACCCGCATAGGCCACCTTTGGGTGACGCCGATCCCGTCCCCGGGTTCGTAGCGTGCAGATCCACGGACCTTAAACCGAAGGACGGTACATGAGCTTGAACTCGCGCTACGAGATCCGGGTCAAGGGCATCCTCGACGCGCGGTGGGGCGCCTGGTTCGAGGGCCTCCACGTCAGCAGCGACGGAGAAGAAACCGTCATCGCAGGCCCGGTCGCCGACCAGGCCGCCCTGCACGGGCTGCTGACCAAGGTACGCGACCTCGGGCTGTTCCTGATCTCGGTACACCACCTTGGTCCAGACTGACCGCAGCGCGACGCCCCCGCCCGGCCGTCCGCAGGAAGCACCAGGAGGAACCATGCATCCGGTCATCATGCAACAGTTCGCAGCCGACCGCATCCGGGAGATGCGCGCGGAAGCGGAGGATGAACGCCTGGCCCGCCAGGCGCGCCGGGCCCGGCACCGCGCGCGGTCCATGCGAGCAAGGCTTCCGGCTAGCGGGACGCTCAGGATCAGCTCGGCCACTCCACAATCACCCTGACCGCTGGCACCTGCCGTTATACGCCGGGGACGCCAGCCCGCCCGCGCCCGGTGGTCTCACCGTCATCTGCAAGGACCTGATCGCCGACGAGGAACGGAACCAGCAGGTCACCGCCGACGTGCACGCAGCCCCTGGCCCGGGGCAGGAACTGCCTCGTCCTCACCAACTGGACCGCCCACCTGGCCACGCTCGTCGGCGCCCTGCGCGGCCTGGGCCACGATCCCGTCATCCTGCGCGGCGGCATGGGCGCCAAAGACAGAAACGAGGTTGACCTGCCCGAAGAACAGCGTCATCGCGACCGGTTCGAGCCAGAGGCTCACCGCGGCGAACAGCACGAGCGCGGCCATGAGCCAGGCGGCTGGCCGCATCCGAGTAACCGCTTCGTCTCCTCAGCCCTGAACTGCACTAGTCGCGTTCGCTGACCATGATGTCAAACCGGGCGACTCACGTGCCGGCCCAAGACTGGGTTGTGGCCGCCACGGCGCGGTACGTTGCCATAGGGAGCACGACCATCGTCCGCCACGGCGAAGATTGAAGGGCAGCCGTCCATGCCGGCCAGCACCGAACGGATTCTCGTGTCTCACGCCGGGGCGCTACCCCGGCCCGCTGCCCTGCAACGCCTCTTCGGCACGGGCCCAGGTTTCCAGGACGCCATCGACGCGGCGCTTCCCGGCGCCGTGGCGGAGCTGGTCGACCGGCAGGCGGCCGCCGGCGTGGACATCGTCAACGACGGGGAGATCTCCAAGCAGGGACTGTTCACGGGCTACATCCGCGACCGGATGACTGGATTCGAGGCCGTGGCCGACGGAGACCGCCCGCCGGCCAGCGCCGGGGTGACGGGCCGCGACCGCAGGGACTTCCCTGGCTTCTTCGCCGCTGGCTTCGGCGGGTTCGACTTCAAGGGGGCGATGCCAGCGGCGGAGGTCGCCAGCCTGGCGACGCAGTACGTGTGCACCGGCCCGCTCAGGTACGTGGGTACGGCCCTCGTCCAGGCCGACATCGACCGGCTGGCGGCGGCGGCAGGCGCACATGGCGTCACCGCGTTCCTGCCCGCGATCACGCCCGGCACCGTCGAGCACTGGCTGCGGAACGACTACTACCCGGACGACGAGTCGTTCCTCGGCGCGATCGCCGACGTGCTGCACGAGGAGTACACGGCGATCACGGACGCCGGGCTGCTGCTGCAACTGGACGACCCGGACCTGCCCGACGGATGGCAGATGTTCCCTGACATGACGGTGCCCGAGTACCGCCGGTACGCTGCGCTGCGGGTGGAGGCACTCAACCACGCCCTGCGGGGCATTCCGCGCGAGCGGGTCAGGCTGCACGTCTGCTGGGGCAGCGGTCACGGCCCGCACCGGGACGACATCCCGTTGCGGGACATCATCGATCTCGTCCTGTCGGTCCCAGCCGGCTGTTACTCGATCGAGGCGGCCAACCCACGGCACGAGCACGAGTGGACGGTCTGGGAAGACGTGCGGCTGCCGGATGGGGCATCGCTGATGCCCGGTGTGGTGGGGCACGCCACCGACATCATCGAGCATCCCGAACTGGTCGCCCAGCGCCTGCTCCGGTTCGCGAAGCTGGTCGGCGCGGAGAACGTGATCGCCGGCACCGACTGCGGCCTCGGCAACCGGGTTGGCCACCCGGAGATCGTCTGGGCGAAGCTCGAGGATCTATCCGAAGGCGCCCGGATCGCCTCCCGCGCCCTGTTCCGGTAGCGCTAGCCGTTAGTCATTGTGACGCACGAACCCGCGGAGGAAGCGATGTTCGACACCACCATCGCCGGCAGCCTGCCGAAGCCGGGCTGGCTCGCGGAGCCGAACCGCCTGTGGGCGCCCTGGCGGCTCGCCGGCGCCGAGCTCGAAGGCGCCAAGCTCGACGCCACCCTGCTCGCACTCAAGCTGCAGGAGGACTGCGGCATCGACGTCGTGACCGACGGCGAGCAGTCCAGGCAGCACTTCGTGCACGCCTTCGCCGAGTTCGTCGACGGCATCGACTTCGCGCACAAGGTCGAGATCGGCATCCGCGCCGACCGCTACAAGGCGCTCGTACCGCAGGTCACCGGCGAGCTTCGGCTCAAGGGCCGCGTGCACGCGGCCGAGGCGCGGCTCGCGCGCGCCCATACCGGGCGCAAGCTCAAGATCACCCTCCCCGGCCCGATGACCATCGCCGACACCGTGGCGGACGCCCGTTACGGCGACCGGGCGGAGATGGCGATGGCGTTCGCCGGCCTGCTGAACGCCGAGGCGCGCGCCCTCGCCGCCGACGGCGTTGACGTGATCCAGTTCGACGAGCCGGCCTTCAACGTCTACCTGGCGGCGGTCAAGGACTGGGGAATCGAGGCGCTGCACCGCGCGATCGAGGGGGTCGGCTGCGCCACCGCGGTCCACATCTGCTACGGCTACGGCATCAAGGCCAACATCGACTGGAAGGCGACGCTCGGCGGCGAATGGCGCCAGTACGCGGAGATCTTCCCGGCGCTGGCGCGAAGCCGCATCGGCCAGGTCTCGGTCGAGTGCCGCAGCTCGCGCGTGCCGATGAGCCTGCTGCGGCTCCTGGACGGCAAGGACGTTCAGGTCGGCGTGATCGATGTCGCCACCGACGAGGTGGAAACGCCCGGGCAGGTGGCCGCCGTGATCGGCGAGGCGATGAAGTACGTGCCGCGCGAGGCGATCATCGCAAGCACCAACTGCGGCATGGCGCCGATGCGCCGGGATGTCGCCTACGGCAAGGTCGCCGCCCTCGCCCAGGGCGCGGCACTCGCACGTAAGAGGTTCGGCTAGCCTCGACCTAGGCCTATGCCCTCGCGACCCTCGCGGCCGCCCTCTGCCAATTTGAGCACAAGCGCTTCGGGTGAAACTCGGTAAGATCATCCACTGCCGACGCTGGAGAAAGGCAAGGGAATGGTCAAGCTCCGGTGGAGCCCGCCTGCATTCGCCGTCACCATGCCTTGGCCGGCGGGGAGTTCCCGGACGTGTCGAGTGGGTCGCTGGATTGTCGTCGGCGCCGTCGCGGCGTACGCGTCCGGCTGCGGGGCCGCATCCACGACCAGCGTGACCGCTACGCCGCGCACCGCAACGCCGCGCGCGGCTACAGCGGTCGCGGTGGCTGCGCCGGTCACGGCGGCTGCGCCGGTCACGGCTGGACCGGTCACGGCTGGACCGGTCACGCCCGCGCCGGGTACCGCGGCAGCGGTCCCCGGCGCGCCGAACTGTCCCATGTTCCCGGCCGACAACGTGTGGAACACCAACATCTCCAAGCTGCCGGTCAACACGCACAGCGCGGCGTGGCTGGCCAGCATGAACTCGGCGACGACCTTCCTGCACCCGGACTTCGGCCCGAACCCGGGCGGCTATCCCTATGGCATCCCGTTCACCGTCGTCACTGGCAACCAGCCGCTGGTCAAGGTCACATTCCAGTATGCGAGCGAGAGCGACGAAGGCCCGTATCCGCTCGGCCCTGATACGCCGATCGAGGGCGGCGCGAACTCCGGCGGAGACCAGCACGCCGTCATGGTCGATCCGCGTACCTGCACGCTGTATGAGCTGTGGGACGCCCAGTACTCCGCGAACGGCTCGACGGCGGGCTCGGGCGCCATCTGGCAGCTGCGATCCAACCAGCTGCGCCCTGACGGCTGGACGTCAGCGGATGCGGCGGGGCTGCCCATCCTGCCCGGTCTGCTGGACTTCGCGCAGGTGGAGGAGGCCGCGGCGACGGGGCAGCCGATCACGCACGCGATCAGGTTCACCGCGCAGGTCACGCAGTCGGCTTACTTGTGGCCGGCCCGCCACAGCGCAAGCTCAAACTCAAGTCCGAACGTGCCGCCGATGGGCGCCAGGTTCCGGCTGAAGGCGAGCTTCGATGTGGCGCAGTTCTGCAGTGACTCCCAGTCGGACTGCCGTGATGCCAAGGCGATCCTGACGGAGATGCAGAACTACGGGCTGATCCTGGCGGACAACGGAAGCAACTGGTACTTCCAGGGCAGTGCGTTCCCCCAATGGCCAGACGCCCTGGTGTCGCTGCTCAAGCAGATACCCGCGAAGGCTTTCGAGGCCGTCGATGAGTCCTGCCTGATGGTGACGCCCGACTCCGGCGAGGCACGCGCGAAGCCAGGCTGCCCCATCGGCTGACGCGCGGCGCTATGCGGCGGCTGGCGGTGCGTGGGATCGGAGAATGCGCCGACCCTGTAACGGCAGCGCCGGCAAAGGGGAAGTGGCGGCTGAGCCGGCCGACGGCAGGCCACCCGCGCGCAGCGGCGATCTCAGTCCCGCGTCGCAGGCGTGCCACTCGCCTGCCCCGCCCGGCGCGCCGGCACCAGGCGGTCAGCAGCCCTGAGGCCAGCAGTACCCGAGACAGGCTCCAGACATCCCTGGGGCCAAGGCGGTCAAGCGGCTGCCTGCAGGCGCGGGCCAGCCGAACCGGGAACCAGGCGGGCAGGATGACCGCTTGCGTGCCTGCGAGGGCAGGCGGCGAGCCGCGGGAGTGTCCGCTGTGGCTGCATCATGATGTGGTGATGCTATGATGAGATTATGCGTACTACTGTGGACCTTCCTGCTGACCTTCATGCCCAGGTGGTGGCGATCGCCCGGGACACGCACCGGACGCTGAGCGACACCGTTGCGATGCTCATGCGTCGTGGTCTCGGCGAAGGCCGGGCAGCCGAGCTGACTCGCAGCTCCGTTACCGGGCTACCTGTCGTGCGCCTGGGCCGGATGATCACTACCGAAGATGTCCGTTCGCTCGAGGACGACTTATGCCGGCCGTCCTTCTCGATGCCAACGTGCTGATCGCGCTCGTCGTCGATAACCACGTCCATCATGGTCACGCCGAGGCGTGGTTCACATCCTCGGGAACTGGCTTCGCCACCTGCCCGATCACCCAGGGCAGCCTGATGCGGCTGCTAATCCGCGAGGGCCAGACCGCCGAGGCCGCCCGCTCGGTACTGCGAGGCATTGCCAGCAGCCCGCGGCACGAGTTCTGGCCGGACAACGCTTCCTACCACGATATGCCGGTAGCCGGAATCGTGGGCCACCGCCAGGTAACCGATGCTTATCTGGCACACCTGGCCCGCTCCTACTCGGCCCGCCTCGCTACCTTCGATCAGGCCCTGGCGAAGCTTCATGCTGACGTCGCCGATCTGATCCCTGCCAGCTGACGATTCCCGTAACGATTAGCGCAGCCGCTCCCGCCCTCGGGCACAGGGCAACGGAGCACAGCAGCCATTTCAGTTTGCGACGTAGACGTGCCACTCGCGCCCTGGCGGGCGCGCCGTCACCAGCCCGTCAGCACCAGCGCTGACGCCAGCAGTGCCCGAGGCGGGCCCCAGGGCAACCACGAGCAAGACGAATGGCCGTACAGAGGCGGGGCTGCCTATGGCGGCGAGAGCCATGATTCCGAAACCCCGGAGCCTAGCGAGTGGGAGCGGCAAGCACCTTACGCCGCCACCCCTCTCAGCGACCGCGGATAGCGCGTCCACGTCGGACAATCCCGCAGCAGGACATGGCCGACGGCGTACACCTTGTCGATTCAATGGCATCAGGACGTGCTACATAGTGCTACTTTTCTATAATGCGTATCGGAGTTTATATAGACGGTTTCACCTGTACTACGGAGCTCGCGGCCTGTGCGGTCGCGGGACCCCTGGCTGGCGCTGGCTTGACTTGCGCGCCCTCGCGGCAGATCTCGCCGGGCGGCGCTCCAACTGGCCGGGCGCCCAGATCCATCGCGTCGTGTACTGCACCGCGCGGATTGACGGTGCCTCCAACCCGTCGGGCCAGGCCGACCAGGATGTCTACCTGAAGGCGTTGATGGCCGCGGGGAGTGTGGATCACATCGAGTACGGCACCTACGTCGCTCGCGTCAAGACGGCTCCGCTTGCGGAGAAGGGCTCCGACGTCAACGTGGCCGCCCATCTCCTCCTTGACGTGCTGCGCGGCGCGGTTGATGGAGCGCTGATCATCTCAAACGACAGCGACCTGCGCTTTCCCGTGGAGCAGGCGCGCCAGCATGTGCCCATCGGTGTCGTGAACCCCTCACGCAACTACCTCGCCGGCGACTTGCGCGGCACGGTCGGCAGCGGCGCGGGTCGACACTGGTGGCTCGGGCTGACCTCAGGCGACTTGAAGGCGCATCAGCTGCCAGATCGCGTCGGCCAGTACAGGCGTCCAGTGGGCTGGTAGCGATAAGCCCGCTTCACTGAAAGACTCCGCACCAAAACTGCGCTATGGTTAGCTCATATACCACCCGGCTCCTTGTGGGCCGGGTTTTCTTATGCCCTCTGTCGCATGCGCCCCGTCTAGAGTCAGGTCCGCGGCGAGAGCACACACCAGTCCCGGCCGGGACGTTTCCCTCGCTGAACGGGTTGATGACGTTGACCTCGCCGAGGCAGCAGGTCAGCCGCCCGGTGCGGATACGTCGCGGGAAGACGCGCGAGGTATAGTTCGGCGTCGCTACCTCCCACGACGTACATCGACACCTCCAAGGGGTGCGAGCGCCGCCAGCACAACAGGCGCGGGGCTGCGGCGCGCAGGGGTGGTTCCAGTTTTGCGTCGTGAATTAGCGGAATTGGTTGATCACCCGGACCCCGGCGTAGTCCTGGCCGGCTCCCAGGTCCTCTTATTAGGACTTCAGCGCATCCCATCGCGCGGGACGCCTCGATGATCGCGGAATCCCAGTACGAGAGCTGGAACCGCTGGCGCGTGTCCAGCGCTGCCATCAGGATCGCGCTGGTGATGTCCTGAACCGGGAACAGGCCAGCCGGAGGATCGATGCTAGCGAACGAGTGCGCCGAGCTGACTCCAGGGAACCTTGATGCGAACGGGCACCTCAAGGACGCTCACCTCGTCTTCCGGCGCCAGGGTCCGCAGCAGCCGGTATGCCTCGATCGCGTGATCAAGGACATACACGTCGATGGATGCGACCCGGTTGTCGGTGATCCACACCAGCCAGTAGAAGGGGATGCCCGCCGCGGCGTACTCTCCCATCTTGTCCACCCGGTCCGTCTTGTCGCTCCCAGGCGACACGACCTCGATGATCACCCGGATGTACGAAGCCGGCAGAGTCAGGTCACCGCGGATCACCCCGGCGCCGCCGAACGTGGTCCCGGCCGCACGAAGCGGTCACCGGGATCTGGCTCGTCCGGATCGGGCTGCTGCGCCCGGCAGGCCTCGATCGCGCAGGCGGCGATCGTGGCCAGGTCCTCGACCGGGGCGCCGGCCGCGGCTGCCGTGCCGCTGGTGACCACCACGGTCTCGATGACCGTCGGAGCGGTCGTCCTGCTGACGGCGGGCGCGGGCACCGAGCGCTGGCCGGCCCTGTCCTGGCAGGCCGTGGCCATCATCGCCTGGCTGGCGGTCATCAACACGGCCGTGGCCTTTACCTTGTGGAACTTCTCGCTCCGTTATCTGACCGCGGGCGAGTCCTCGGTCGTCAACAACGCGATGCTCCCCCAGGTCGGCCTGCTTGGCTGGCTGTTCCTCGGTCAGGCGCCCGGGCCGTGGCAGTGGGCCGGGATGCTCCTTGTGTCGGCCGGCGTGGTCATCGGCCAGCACCGCCGTACGACGGCCACACGCGCGGCAGTGGATCGGGACACGCCTCATCCGGTGCGGCCAGGAACCGGAAACCCGCCGGACGTGGCTTCGCGATGTGCACCGCCGTTCGCCTCTTCCTCGACCTGGCTCAGGAACCGCTCGATGAGGCGCTACTGGCGCTGGTCGTTGGCCAGCGCTTCGCCAAGGATCTTCTCAGCCAGGTCCACCGCCACGTTGCCCAGCTCGGCCTTTAGCTGACCAATCGCTTGGCCCCGCTCGGCCACCAGCCGGGCCTGGCCACGGGCGATGATCTCCGCGACCTCCGCCTGGGCCGCCGCCGATGCCCCGTCGACGATCTGTCTCCGCTGCTGTTCGGCGTGGGCGCGCAGCCGCGCGGCGTCGTGGCGGGCGTCGGCCAGCGCCGTCTGGTAGGCGGTCTGCGCCTGCTCGAGGAGATGCCTGGCCTCCTCGCCGTCGCTCACCAGCTTCCGCGCCATTTCCTGCCGGGCGGTCATCCCTTGCCGCACCGGCGGGATGACGTACCGCCGCAGAAACCCGAGGACGATGACGAACGCCGCCAGCTCAACGACGAAGGTCATGTTCGGAATCAGGAAGTTGCCGCCGGCAAGTGCGTGTGACATGGCGTGCACTCAGACCGACTTGCCGAACACGAACACGAACAGGGCCATGAACGCGAGGTTGATGAAGTACATCGCCTCGCACAGGCCGACCGTGGTGAAGAAAGATCGTGAACAGGCGGGTCTGCGCTTCCGGCTGCCGGGCGACACCGTTGATGGTGGCGCTGCCGGCGAGACCGTCGCCGATCGCGGCGCCGATGGCGCCCCCGCCGAGCAGGAGGCCGCCGCCGATGAACGCACCCGCGGCTTCGATTGCCTTTTCCATGTCTGTCGCGGCCACTGGTCCCTCACTTCCGATTGCTGTCTGAACGTTGCGTATCTTCGGACTCCACGGCGAATCCAAAGTAGAGAATGGTCAATAGGGCGAAGATGCCTGCCTGGATCAGGCCGATGAACATATCGAAGAGGTCCCAGGCGGCTTCACCAAGCGCCGGGGCGATAAAGAACGGCAGCAGGGCAATCACTGAAAGCATGATGCCGCCGGCCAGCATGTTCCCGAACAGCCGCAGGGCCAGCGTGAACGGGCGGACGATTTCTTCGATGAGATTGAAAGGCGCGAGCCAACCGGGGCGCCCGGGCGGGAAGAACACGTGCTTGATGTAGCGCCGCAGCCCCACGTGGCGCGCACCGTTCACGTGCGCCCAGATGACGACGAGCAGCGCAAGGGCGTAGGTGAAGTTGACATCGGCGCTCGGCGACCTGAGGTATCCGTCGCTGGGCAGGAGTTCCAGCCAGTTAGCGACCAGGATGAACACGAAGATGGTCACGGCAAGCGGCGTCGCGATGGGCGACGGCTGGCCGATGTTCTCCCCAACCTGCGCTTCGATCGTCTCGACGATGGTCTCCCAGAAGACCTGGACCTTGGTCGGCACGGCCTTGGTGACACTGAGGCGCAGGGCGAGGCCGAGTCCGATCACGATCACGGCCGCGGCAGCTGTCGTCCAGATCGTGTCGATGTTCAGCGAGAAGCCGAAGAGCGTGACCGTCCTGTGCACGCCGACTTCGATGTTCGCGGAGGCGAGGACGTACCGGCCCCCGCCACGGGATACCCCAGCAAGCTGAGCACGATAAGCCCGGTGAGCCCGGCGATGGGGCACACGATAAGGACCAGCCGATAGCGTCTAGCCACGTCTGCAAGGGCTTGGGGGCTCACGTGTCAACCTCCAGTCAGC
>Ga0335078_10012507_pt1 | contig 12594 bp, 8 predicted proteins | sample Lox_Sample_32_FD_206711 | JGI IMG/M metagenome (GOLD analysis project Ga0335078, IMG submission 206711) | Soil microbial communities from Loxahatchee National Wildlife Refuge, Florida, United States - Lox_Sample_3.2 | ecosystem: Environmental > Terrestrial > Soil > Wetlands | place: USA: Florida... | reverse complement strand
CTCCGACCTGAGGGGGCCGCGCGAAATGCGTGTGCCCCTTTTCCGTTTTAGCAAGGAGAATTATGAAGCACGCGCTCGCCGCAGCCCCGCAGGGGCGAAATAATTTAGCCCAGGACGTAAGTCCTGGGTAAGTCGAGCAATCGATTTGGGCATAGCGATGCTCAATACCGGTTCAGTAAATCCGACGCTGACCGCCACGGCTCAAGCCAACCGCATCTTGACTCCGCGAACCCTCGGGAGTATTGTTGGCGCGTTCCCCCGCACGGGCCCCGCAGTTTCCCCCCTCAGAAGTCACGCTTCATTGGAGAAAGTCATGAGCAAGTCTCTTCGTCCGGCGGTTTTCTTCTGCGCCTCGCTGCTCACGCAACTAGCCTCCGCCCAGTCCGGAGCCGTGATCCCGCAAGGCGGCGCGGGCCACGCAAACGAGGCCAGCTGCATAATTCTCAAACGTATGGGCCCCGCCGATCAGGTCACCAGCCGCCTTTACTCGTTCGGCATCCGCGGAAAACAGTTTCAGTACGTAGAAGGCAAGCTACCTAGCGGATTCCCCTTTCACGGCAGACTAACGGACCATGATGTTCGGAATTTGCAAGGACGCGGTGCCGAGGTGATAGTGCTCAATCAGAACTACACGTCCGAGGAACTGAGCCAGGCTAGGGCGGACTGCCGAGGGGAAACCGGCAAGACGCCGAATCAAGCCGAGGCCCTGGCTGCGCCCTCACAACCGCAGACGACAGCAGCCAATACGCAGGCTCCGGCGAATGTCCCCGACCACGTAGCCGCGGACGCCCCCGTCCGCCCACACGATGCCGTTGCAAGCGCCTCTGCGCAACTGCAAATCTCCTCCACTCCCGACGCCGCCGACATCGAAATCGACGGCAGCTTCGTCGGCAACACCCCGTCCACCATCGGAGTCGCCGCCGGCGCACACCAGATTTCCGTGAAGAAGTCCGGCTTCAAACCCTGGGAGCGGAAGATTACGGTGTCGAGCGGGCAGGTGAATGTGAATGCTATGTTAGAACCTGACGTGAAATAGAGATAGGTGTGAACTCCCGGCCCCTTGCAATGAGGCAGATAAGGGGTAACCGGCAAGGGAGGATTGCTTAAATGGCAACTCAGCCAACACCAACGCAACTACCAATCGACACGATTTACGTTAACTACTTCGACTCCATAAACGATGCGAAAACGAAGGCTCTAATGGCGATTTGCTCTGACATTGTCGCTAAACAGAAGCCACGTACGATCTATTTCTTGTTTTCCTCGGTGGGCGGGCAAGTGAATTCCGGTATTACCCTTTACAACTTCCTAAGGGCTCTGCCTGTTGAGATCGTGATGCACAACAACGGGTCGATTGATTCGATCGCAAATGTAATATTCTTGGCGGCCTCGAAGCGTTACGCTGCTAGGCACTCAAGTTTCTTGTTCCACGGTATCAATTGGAACTTTGCTGCAGGCGCGTCCCTGACCTTCTCTCAATTGAAAGAAAATTTGAGCAGCTTTGAACGTGAAGAAACCAAGCTGGTGTCCATAATCGCAGAGCGGACCAAAATGTCGGAGGCCGATATCCGGGAACTATTTCACCAAGGGGAAGCCAAAGACCTGACGTTCGCCGTAAACAAGGGTATCGTCCATGAGATCAAAGACCCCGTCGTGCCCAAGGACGCACCACTTATCACCGTGAATCTCAACTAAGGCCATCGGCTGGTCGAATGCCCCTGCGATAAAATAGCCGATTGTCGGCTGGTTGGCTGTCTGATTTTCCATACCCATACCCCATGTTTACATCGGCAGTGTAACGCTCTAGATCAGGCGAACACTGTATAACGGAGGGTCATGCTCTGTCGCGGCGAAAATTAGAATGACGTTAGAATTCAACGTCGCCTACTATCGGCCCCTTGATTTCCTTGCAACTTCGTTACCACCCGCAGCTTCCCGACTCGGAACACCCCACCCATCCACACTTTAACCGTGCTCCACAAAAGCCCGGTGCCTGGGTGCCCGCCGGGAACTGACCCCAGCCCGGTGGCGGGCGTCGAATCAAGAGCGATGCACACGACATCGCCATGCCTGAGCCGGTTGGCTGGCCTACCCAGGACTTGCGTCCTGGGCTAAGTTATGTCGCCCCTGCGGGGCTGGTGTGGTGATGAACGACCGGCGTCCTCGTTTCCAGTACTTACTCGCGGGAAGTTGAGCGACGAATCCCCACGTCTCGCAAAAAGCGCGAGACATGGGGCACCCGACCGACCACCTCCCCGCTAACGGCTAACGACGAACGACCACCGTCAACCGACCACCACTGCGATTAGAACCCCTAATACTTTCAATACTTTACCCCCATCCAATCCCCGTTTTCCCCACTAAACCCCGTTTTTCACCCGCTCGTTGGGATATGCGTGCGCTTCTTCTGACCCTCCAATAACATACAAACAACGAACTCCGTGGGAAGAGGTGCATCTGCCTCGGCCCGCGAGGTGAAGGTCAATAAGTCAGGAACTTGGTAGTGACGCAGCTTGCTGTGTCGCAAGGGTAGGGGACAGGCAAATCCCGGGGATGGGCAAGAATCTTACTTGCCTTGACTCCCAGCAATGGAGAGCGAGAGAAATGCACAAGCCCGTAAAGTATGTAGAGAAAGCTGTTACCGTTGCCGCCACCGGTGTGTGGGCCGTTTTTGAACGGCTGAACCGCATCAAGCCCAATCCGTCGCCCAAGCCCAAGTGGTCCGACAAGCCGCTGCTCAAGTCTTATGAAAAGACCAAGCCGCCGCTGGGCTGGCCGCGCGCCACTGACTCGCTGTGCCCGAGGTGCGTCCCGGAGATCCGCCAGCAGATTCTCGACGGCCACCTGCCCCACGAAGTTCTGATGAACGAAAAAGTCGGCGAGATCAAAGCCACCATCATCGAACGCGACGGCAAGATCCTGATGGTGAAGCAGTGCCCGAAGCACGGGACATTCGAAGACGTGATGTCGATCGACACCGAATTCTCCAAGCATCTGGAAGATGTTTTCCCCGGCCGCGACATTGCCGCTCACAATGACGAAAAGCTGCATCATCACGGCTCTTCGACGGTGAAGTACGGGCGCGGCTCGGTGCTGACCATCGATCTGACCAACCGCTGCAACATGATGTGCGATCCCTGCTTCATGGACGCCAATCAGGTTGGCTTCGTGCACGAGCTCACCTGGGAAGAAATCAAGACCATGCTCGACAATGCCGTGACCATCAAGCCGCGGCGGCAGATGTCGGTGCAGTTTTCCGGCGGTGAGCCAACGCTTTCGCCGTACTTTTTGGATGCGGTCCGCTACGCCCGTAAAGTGGGATACAACAGCGTGCAAGCCGCCACCAACGGAATTGAATTTGCCAAGAGTCTGGAATTCGCGCAGCAGGCTGCCGAAGCCGGATTGCGCTACGCCTACTTGCAGTTCGATGGCATCGGCAACGCTGCCAACGCGCACCGCATGGTCGGCAACCTATTCGATGTGAAACTGAAAGCCATCGACAACCTGCATGCCGCCGGAGTGGAAATCGTTCCGGTCGTGACCATCGTTAACGGCATCAACAACGAGCAAGTCGGACGCATCATTCAGTTCGCGCTCGATAATCCCAAGAAGATCGGCTTCCTGTCGTTCCAGCCAGTCAGCTTCACCGGTCGCGACGAAGCCGTAACCGACGAGCGCCGTCAAGCTCAGCGTTACACGCTCTCTCATCTAGCCCACGACGTAAAAACCCAAACCGGCCTCGGCGAACCTGCCCGCGACTGGTTCCCCATCAGCTTCATGGGCACCTTCAGCGACTGGGGCGACGTAATGCACGCCGGCGAAGCCACCAATGACTGGGGCCAGCTATCCTGCGGCTGCCATCCGAATTGCGGGACTGGAATGGCTGTGATGATTGATAAAGAAACCAAGGAGTGCGTGCCGGTTACCGCGTTTTTGCATGGGGATCAGCTGGCGAAAGATATTGCCAAGGTGAACGATGCGGCGCGGGGGAAATTTCTTACCGTGTTTGGAATGGCGCTGTGTTTGATGAAGAATTACGATCCGTTCCAGTCGCCGACGCATTTCCGGCTGATGGATCTGCTGAAGAAGTTTGACAAGAACTACAACGCCACCGGCAAGAACTACGGCAAGGTTGGTCCGGACCGGACGATCGACGACGTGATGAAGCGGCGGCAGGATCGCTGGAATTTCCTGTTCATCGCGGGGATGTGGTTCCAGGATCTGTTCAACTACGACTTCCGGCGCACCGAGCAGTGCATCATTCCTTACGCCACGCAGGAAGGCGAAATTTCTTTCTGCGCGTACAACACCGGCGTCGGCTGGCGGAACATTATCGAGAAGATGCACATGACGGCCACGCTCACCAAATGGTACGAGGAGCACGGACGCCATGAGATCTTCGCCGGCGGCAAGAATGTGAAGATGGAAAACGTCGACCATTCGCTGGTGCTGCGCGAAGGCATTGTGACCGAGGAAGAGCAGCACGACCTGGACCGGCTGGGCATCGCCAAGAACTCGCGCGAGGAGAAGATTCGGGCGCGGGATGCGAAGCAAGCCGAAGCGCGTGGGCCGAAGAAGAACGACGCGGCTTACGATGCACGCATGGCAGCGCTTTATCGTGAGGTTGTGCTGAAAGAGAAGCCGGCGCAATCGCAGGATGGCTTCATTCCGCTGGGAGCGCTGGCGAAGAGCGCTCCGAAGCCGGAAGTGGGCGAGCCGGTAGCTGGCGACTAAATCAAACCACAGAGTTTCACAGGGCCGCCTGCGAAGGCGGCCTTTTTCTTTTGCTCACCCACGCAGGCAAAATCGGCTCGGGTGAGGCACCTGCGCTTTAACTTGTTGATATTAATATGGTTGGATCAATTACCAAGGTGCCAGTGGCTGGCACGGCGGGGCCATTCACTAGAGTTGGAAGGTGACATAGGCTAGGGGCTGGAGATGACCTATGCTGCAGGAAATCGTTGGAAATGACTTGCTGGTCAGGCTGGCGCATTCCTACGAAGAAGATCCCCGCCAGTTCGTGAGCCTGCCGAAGCCGTTTCTGGATTCGTCAGACGCGCGCATGGCGGTTGCGGAACTGAGAAACGAAGGCTATGTGGAGGAGCAGATACGGGGCGTGGTGCGGCTTACTCCGCTGGGATACAAGGCCTACAAGAGTTAGTGCAGATACATCTTCGCCACGTGATCCGCTATTTTGCTCGGCTCGGCGCTTTCCAGGTTGGCTAACACCACAACAGTCAATTTATCGTCCACGTAGCGGGAGATTTCTGTTCTGAAGCCCTGCCAGCTGCCGCTGTGGCGAATCAGGCGATGTCCGTTCCTGGTTTCAATCTCCCAACCAAAGCCGTAGTCGCCGGAGTTGGGCTGGCCGTTCTTAAACTTAACCACGGTCCACATTTCATCGAGGCTGGAGCGCTTGAGAAGTTTCTCGGTGTAGAGAGCTGCATCCCATTTGGCTAAATCCAGAATAGAAAAATAAAGAGCGCCGTCCGCCGTGGTGTTCAGCGTGGGGGAGACCCATTCCTGATTCTTGAGTTCTCCCTTCACCAGGCGATAGCCGGCGGAGCGGTTAGGGACGATGTCGGCTTCGCTGATGATGCGGGTGGTGCTCATGCCGAGCGGTTGAAAGATTCTCTCCTGCAGGAAGTCGCCATAGAACTGGCCGGTGACCCGATGGATGACGATGCCCAGGGTCAAGTATCCGAGATTGGAGTAGTCCCACTTGGTGCCGGGCGGGTAGGCGAGCGGGATGGCTTCGACGATTTTCAGCAGATCGGCTTCGGTGTAGTCCTTACGGAAATCGAATTTCTTCGGGTAGTCGGTGAAGCCCGCAGTGTGGCTCAGCAACTCACGGATGGTGACTTGTTGCCAGGCGGCGGGCGCATCTTTGAGATAGCTGGTGACGGGATCGTCGAGTTTAATTTTGCCTTCTTCCACCAGCATCATGATGGCGGTTGCGGTGAACTGTTTGCCCATCGAGCCGGATTGGAAGACAGTCTCTGGTTTGACCGGCACCTGGAGTTCGACATTGGATAGACCGTAGCCTTCGGCGCGGACAGGGTTGCCGTCGCGCGAGACTAAGAGAGCCAAGCCGGGGATTTTTTCGCGCTGCATCTCCTCGTGGATGTAGGTGGCGACGGGGTCGGGGGTTTGGGCGAAGGCTGCGGAGATTAGACAAAGCGAAAAGAGGATTATGCCGCCTAAAAAGCAGGGCCATCCACTCCGCTTCCCCTTCCTGGCAGAAGGCAAAGCTCCGGTCGGGATGACAGAGAAAAAGGTCTTTTCACTCTGCTCCGTTCCGCTTGCGATGACAGAGTTTTGCATCGGATCAGAAAGTTAGTCGGGCGCCGATTTGGCCGATGCGCGGTGCGGCGCCTCGGAAGGTGCCGGTACTGGTGATTTGTCCAAAGTTGACGCTGTTAATGTTTGTGGCGTTATCGACGTAGGTTGGTTGAGCGAACTCGGGATGGTTGAGCACGTTAAAGAATTCCAGGCGGAGTTCCAAACTTATGCGTTCGGTAATGGTCGTGGTTTTGGCCAAAGCGACATCCACGTTGAAGAGGTGTGGGCCACGCATGGTGTTGCGGTGCAGGCCGTAGGTGCGGTCTTTAGGGTTATTCACCGGATCCAGCGACGGGAAGCAGGGATTGGGGGCGCCTTCATCGAAGTAATCGCTGTTTTCCAGCGGTACGTTCGAGAAGCTATTGGGATTGAAGTAGAAGTTGCCGGTGACGGGGGTGGTCGAGATCTGGCACCCACCCGTGTTGGGGTTGATTCCGTAGGTGATTTCGTTGATGGTGCGCTGGTGGTCGGGATTGTAGGTAGTAAGCGGACCGAGCACGGCGGCATTGGTGAGGTAGGGATCGCCGGCACCGGAAGTTCCCGGGTTGGCGGGATCGCTGCCGTCCGGCAAGGACGCCGAAATGTCGAAGGGGAAGCCGGTGCGCCAAGTGACAATGGGATAGAGACTCCAACCTTTGGTCAGGCGCTTTGGTCCGCCCTCCCAGATGTGGTCAAAGGGCATATCCCAGCCGCCACTGAAGCTGATGCGGTTGCGCACGTCGCTGTCGGCGGAAGCGTATTCAAAACCAGGATCGTAGGTCGGCACGGTGGAATTGCGCTGACGGAAGCCGGAGGCGTTGTCCAGGTTATGCGAGTAGGTGTAGGACAAAGTGAAGTAAGCAGTGCCCAATTTAGACGCCTTGGACTGGCGAGTGAGGCTGGCCTCAAAGGCGTTGTAGTTGGCGTTGACTACGTTTTGGAACTCCGGCAACGGGCCAAAGCAAAGGACGTCGACGTTGTCACACGCGCCATTGCCGGGTCCTTGATTGAGGACGCGGGTGGTGGTCCCGAGGATCATGGGATTGATGTCTTTGAGCGAAGTCAGGCCGTGCGAGGAGCTTCCGACATAGTTCGTCTCCAAGACCATGTCAGCGAAGACGTTGCGTTGCAGGCTCAGATTGTATTGGTAGATGTACGGCGTGCGCAGATGCGGGGCCACGACATAGACGATGCCGCTGCTGTTGATAGGCACGAAAGGCTCGAAGGAGACGTTGGAGGTGGGCGGAGTTGAGGGAAAGGAATTAGGGACGCCGGTAGCCACGAACGGCTGGCTCAGGTAGTTCAGTGCTCCAGAGCCCGGCCCAACGTCGTCGAAGTAGAGACCGGCGCTGCCTACGAAGGGAGCCTGACCGTTAAACTGGAGATTATCCTCGCCCTTGAGGATGTCGTAGAACATGCCGAAACCGCCGCGCAAGCTGGTCTTACCCGAGCCGGTGGGATCCCAGGCGAAGCCAAAGCGAGGAGCGAAATTCGTCTTTACAGGGAAATTGGCGCCTTTGGGCGCGCCGGGGTCACCGGGGAAGACCAATCCTGCTGGAGCATTCACGAAGCGGTGAGATTGTTCCCCGGGAATAATGGAGAAGCTGCGGCCCTCAGTGTCCGTCTTCGGGGTGCTGTACTCGTAGCGAAGTCCCAGAGTAAGAACAAGATTCTTCTGGATGTGGTATTCATCCTGGCCAAACACATACGTGTTCTTGCTGCGGATATTGCTGGGAGCCTTGGCGCTCTGGTAATACGCGTCGGGAACACCGAGCAGGAAGTTGGCATAGGGGTTTTCGGTCGCCAAGCCACCGGTATAGAAATCAAATTCTCCGTTGATGATGAAGTCGTAAACCAGATTTTCCTGATAAGGCGTAAATCCCGCGCCGAATTTCCAGTTGTGTTTGCCGTGTGTCCAGGAGACGGAGTCCGTCCAGGAAAAGGTGTTCTCCACGTAGCGGGTGGGTCCGTTCTCGCTTTGTCCGATTTGAAGTCCGGTATCGAAATACAAATTGGTAGGGCCGGTGGGAACGTCCGGGGTTACGCCGACGCCTAACGCCGAGGGCGGAGGTAATTTGTTGACGGGGGTGTCGTGGAGGAAATTGCTGCGATGGCTCACAAAGTGAAATTCGTTGAGCAGAGTCGGCGAAAAGATCCGGGTATAGCCAATATTAGTGTAGTAGTAGTTGGCCACGGTGAGGCTGGGAAACCCAGGTACGGTGGCAAAGGGAAACGGGTTGGAGAAAGGCGTCCGATTCAAGCCGACAGTGGCGGAAATCTTGTCCTTGGCGCTGAGATTGAAATCAAACTTGGAAGTTAATTCGTCAGCATTGCTGAATTCGCTGAGCGTTGTGGAAAACAGGCCGCCGGGAGCGCTGGGGATGTAGCCGGCCTTGAGATAGTTCTGTGCCACCGGATCGAACTTGGTGGGATCGATGATGGCATTGGCGGCGAGAGCCGGGTTGGACTGGAAGTAAGGGTTGGCTTGCAGGAAGGCTGCAACGCCAGGGTCGGGTCCTCCATCCACGGATTGGGAAAAGTTCCCCTGCAACTCGAGCGGGGTGAAAACGGGAGCGTCGATATCGGGCAAGGCCTGGACCTGCCGCTGCCCCTGATACGCGAGAAAGAAGAAAGCCTTGTCTTTGATGATGGGGCCGCCGAGGGTGGCGCCGAACTGGTTGCGCTTGAGGTCGAGACGCGGAATTCCCTGCTGAATGTTGAAGAAATCGTTGGCGTCGAACTCACGATTGCGAAGAAACTCGAACATGCTGCCGTGAATCTGGTTGGTGCCGGACTTCACCACCATGCTGATGATGCCGCCGCCGTTGCGTCCGTACTCGGCCGTGTAGTTGCTGGTGAGCAGGCGGAATTCGGCTATGGCATCGGGATTGGGATCCAGTAGATTGCTGTTGTCCAGCAGATCGTTATTCTGGCCGCCATCGAGCAGGTAGGTAACCGAATCCGTACGGCCGCCGGCGATGCTGAAGTTACCGGCGCCGCCGTTGTCATCATTACTTTCAGTGATTCCCGGCTGCAGCAGGGCCAGATCGAGGGTATCGCGGCCGTTGAGCGGCATATTGGTGAGAGTTCGTCCGGTAACGGATTGACCGAGGGTCGAATTGACGGTTTCAACCGGGGCGGCCTCAGTACCCACCTCCACGGTCTGGGCGACGGAGCCGACTTCCAGTTTGACGTCGATGCGCAGGGCCTGACTGATCTGTAGTTTGTTCTCGTCGCTGACGAAGGTGCGGAAGCCTTCGTGCCCGGCGGCGACCTTATAGGTGCCGATGGGAAGAGCGAGAAGCTGATAGTAACCTTCCTGGTTCGTCGTGGTCTTGCGGGTGACTTGGGTGGCGGTGTCGGTGACGGTGACCTCGACGCCGGGAATCACGGCTCCGGTGGTATCGGCGACGGTGCCGACAATTCTTCCCGTGGCGTCCTGAGCCGGGGACAACGCCGACATCAGCAGCAGGACCAGTGCGAGCAGCGCTACAGTTCTAAGCTTCATAGAGAGACTCCGGCTTCTTCCTTGCGATCCAGGCTAGTCTTCAGGGGGAGAATGAGGTCGGGCTAGCGCAGAACGACAGTCTGCGTTACCAAGTCGAGCTTTGGTTCAGAGATCACAGGCCGGCCGCAAGTTTTCCGGGATTGATCATGCGAGCAACCTGTTCCAGGGTAAACAGTCCCGAGCAGACGGAATTGTGCAGCATTTCGCGTCGAGCCCCCAAAAAGAGAAGTGTTCGGCATCTTGGCAGATGGCGGGGAGCGAAGTCAAGGACAGGATGCAGTCTGGCATTGATGATATAAACACTCGGGACTGTTTTTTTTGGCAGCGGATGCGAGCCGGCAGTGAAGCTGTTTCGGTGCAAAGCGGTCGAAGCCGCGTCAGTGCTGGGTGTCAAGCGGGGTTTCAAAAGGTTATTCACAAGAGTTGTTGAAAACGGGATGCGCAGTGGAGATTGATGGCGTAAAGGGAGGAATTCATGAAGAACATTTGCAGACTGTTGGTCGGGTGCGTTTTGCTGGCGAGCTGTAGCGCGGGGTTTGCGCAAAGCATGCAGGCGAGTGAACGGAAAACGGTGGCCCAGGTGCTGGATCATGGAATCAAAGGGGTGGAGGGTGAATTTGTGCCGGCAGCCGATGCCATGCCGGAAGGCAAGTATTCCTTTGCCCCGACGAATGGCGAATTCAAGGGAGTGCGAACTTTTGCGCAGCAGCTAAAGCATGTGGCGGCGGTGAACTTTATGTTGGGCGGCGCGATCCTGGGGGAGAAACCTCCGGTGGAGCTTGGCGGAGAGAATGGTCCGGACGCAATGACCAGCAAGGCGGACATTCTCAAGTTTGTGAAGGAGTCCTTTGCGTATCTGCACAAGGCGGTAGCCACGGTGAACGAAAAAAATATGCTGGAACCGATCAAGAGTCCGTTTGGAGAAGGGATGGGGACGCGGCTGGGATTCTCGTCGATGGCTCCGGGACACTGTTTCGACCACTACGGACAGATGGTGGAGTATTTGCGAATGAACGGGATTGTGCCGCCGGCGAGCCGGTAGGCCGAATTTGGCACTAAAGTGCCATTTACAAGTTCGGTAACCGGGAAATATTCTGCGCTTTCTCCCCGCTAGAAGGTGGGCCCAGAGCCCGACGACACTTGTGTCCGCTGGAAGTGTCTTCGCTGTCGGGGGCTCCGGGAGTTGGGGGGAATCGTGATGAGGATTAAGAAGTTCCAGCCGACGTTACGGCCGCCGGAAGCGGACGATTCGCGCGATGTGCAGCAGGAGATTGATTATTTTCTGCGGGCGCTTCGCTCTTACCCAGACAGCTTCGCACATAATCCACGATTAAGTTTCGAACAACACCTGTTCCGCATCATGGGGAGTGAAGCCGGCGAGCACCGGACACACTGAGCTGCCTTCCCAGCAGCTAGGTGGTGGGCCCATGAATAGCGTCTCTGCGCGACTCCTTAGACATCATTCTTTCAGTGAGATCGTTGAGCACCGCCGCGAGGGGTGATCTCGGCGGGGAGCAGTTCTGCCTGGAGGCCTTCGGCGTTCAAATGATCGCGGACACGGGCTTTAGTTCGGGCGGGGTTAGCTTTGGGATCGAGGAAGATCAACACCGAGGGACCAGCGCCGCTGAGCGCGACGCCGAGAATTCCGGTGGCTCCGTTCAGTTTTTGCAGAGCGGGCAGGAGCGGGCAGAGCGGAGCACGAAATGGCTGGTGGATGCGGTCTTCGAGCGCGGAGGCGAGCAGGCCGCGGCGTCCCTGGGTGAAGGCGGCCAGCAGCAGCATGGAATTCTGAATATTAATGACCGCGTCGGCGCGGGAATACTGATCGGGAAGAACGCGGCGGGCTTGCTCGGTGGGGAGAGATTGCGGCGGAACGGCGAGCAGGAGTGGCCACTTCCCTTTCGGAGTGATGAGCGCGACCTGGGCATCGCCATCAGCGGTCATGCGGGCGACGGCCAGGCCTCCCATCCAGCAGGCGGCGGCGTTGTCGGGATGGTGCTCACGCTGCGCGGCTTCGCCTACGATGCGGGCGTCATTCCAGTGCAACCTGCCGAAGTGAACCGCCAGGGCAATTCCCGCGAGGCGCGCCGCGGCAGACGATCCGCAGCCTTTGCCGATAGGAATTTCGTTTTCCATGCGCAGGGCGAGCGGGGTGATGGGCTTGCCCTGATCGAGGAGAACGTCGCGATAGGTGGTGAGAATCAGGTGGTTCTCGAGCTGGCCACAGATCTGGGCGTCGCGTCCGTGGGCCTGGATGGAGAAGTCGGCTGCAGGTTTGGCGCGGACGGTGAGAAAAACAGAGAAAGCCAGAGCAGCGGCGTCGAACGCCGGTCCGAGGTTGGCGGAAGTGGCGGGGAGCGTGAGGGTAAAAGATGATGGCCGGGTGGTCATGGTTTGAGAGTCGTGATGGATCGGGGTTTAGTCATAGTGTTGCGTGAATCGCAGTCAAAAAGCATTTCGGCGGTTCGACGGCCGGGCAAAAAGGCACCAACCACAAAGGACACGAAGGTTCACAACGGATCAGATCTAATTGTGTAGCTTCGTGCTCTCGAATTTTGGCCAGCGTCGTTATTTCTTTCGCTCCTTCGGAGCTCGCACCCACGGCTTGCGCCGTGGGCTTTATTCTTTTGCCGCTTCGCGGCTGACGTTGGACGGGCGAGACAGCCGTCCCGCATTATTTGCGACAACCACGATTACGATCCACGGTCCGCTCTTTCCAGGACTTTCAGGACCTGGTCGGCGGAGGCGTCGAGGACGATCGGCGC
>Ga0335078_10012506_pt1 | contig 12594 bp, 13 predicted proteins | sample Lox_Sample_32_FD_206711 | JGI IMG/M metagenome (GOLD analysis project Ga0335078, IMG submission 206711) | Soil microbial communities from Loxahatchee National Wildlife Refuge, Florida, United States - Lox_Sample_3.2 | ecosystem: Environmental > Terrestrial > Soil > Wetlands | place: USA... | reverse complement strand
GCTGTATTTCTGGCTATGCCGTGTACGTCATTCGTTTGCTGAGCTGAGAACACCGCGCCGGCACCCACCCGGCGCGGGGCTCGCTCCCGGAAACATATACGTAGCGGCTTCACAGGAGACTCGCAATGGGGATGGACGTAGGAAGTAGCAGTGGTTCGATGGCCACGCCGAATGTCGTGCCGTTAATCGACATTCTGCTGGTGCTCATCATTATTTTCATGGTTATCACTCCCCTCACGCCCAAAGGTCTGGATGCGTTGGTGCCGCAGCCCTCGCCGAATCAGCAGCAGAACGTCGAGCTGGAGAATAAGACGGTCGTCGTTCAGGTGATGATGGGCGGCAAGCTGAAGATCAACAATGAGGACACCACGTGGGAGACGCTCGAGCCCCGCATGGAGCAGATCTTCAAGGATCGCGCCGAAAAGGTGGCCTTCGTCAAGGGTGATAACGATGTGCTCTTCATGGACGTGGCCCACGCCATCGACCTCATGAAGGAAGCGGGCATCGACAAGGTCGGACTGATTACCGCCAAGCTCGAGGCCGGCCAGTAGGATTTTCGGATTTGCGCAGGGTGTAAGGGTCCGCTCGCGGGGAACCAACAAGTTGCAGCTCCGGTGTTCGCCGGCGCGTGTAACGACTGCGAGGCGACTCATGGGAATGTCAGGAATTGGCGGTAAACGCGGGATATTGTCGGAAGTCAATGTGGTCCCGCTGATCGATATTCTGCTGGTGCTGCTGGTGATTTTTATGATCATTCCGCACCGGCAGATGGGACTCCCGGCGAGCTTGCCGCAACAGGTCGGCCAGCCGGAACCCTTCGCTCCACCCGATCCCATCGTCGTTCAAGTTGCAGGCGATGGCACCGTGTGGATTAATGGTTCGGAAGAAGTAAAGCTCGATGAGCTACGCGGTCGTCTCGAAAAAATCTTCGCCCTGCGAGCCAACCGCGTTGCCTTTCTGCAGGGAGACCGTTCCCTCGAGTTTCAGGCGGTTGCCCAGGTCCTCGACCTCATGCATGTTGCAGGCGTTTCCCCTGTCGGTCTGCTGAGTTCAGAACTGGAAAAAAATCGCTGAACGTGATGGAATGGCCCTATCGGGGCAGAAGTGAATCCACGCGCCAGCCGCCAGGATTTGCAGTTGGCGCAACTCAGGGATGGATGCGTCCATGAATCAAGAAACAGTTTCGGGGGAGAGTTGCTCGCGATTCTCCCAACTGACGGTGCGATGCGTGTGTGTGGCGATGGTGCTGGTGGTAGCAGCGGGCGCCTCCGGATGCAACAAATTGCGCGCGCGCGATCTTTTGAATAAAGGCGTGGCGGCGTTCAAGAACGCACAGTTCGATGCGGCAGTCGAGGATTTCAAAGAGGCTGAAGAGCTGGATCCGGAGTTGCTCAACGCGCGCCTGTACCTGGCCACGGCCTACGCCAGCCAGTACATTCCTGGAGCGCCCTCGGACGAGAACATGCGCCACGGGCAGGAAGCCATTCAGGAATACCGCAACGTGCTGGAGAAGGATGCCAATAATTTGAGTGCGATTGATGGTCTGGCCTCCATCGAGTATCAGATGGCCGGGCAGCCCTTCGACGCCAAGAAATTCGAGGAGTCCAAGCAGTATCACCAGAAACACATCGCGTTGCGCCCGGCCGATCCACAGCCGTACTACTCCATCGGCGTAATTGACTGGGCTTTGGCCTATCGCGGCAATACCGAGATGCGCGCCGACTACAACAAGGCGCACATCAACAAGCAGGTGAAAGACACCGAGCCGATGCCGCCGGATGTCCGCAAGGCGTACACCGAAAAGTACGAGCCGCTGGTGGACGATGGCATCGCGAGCCTGAAGAAGGCCATCGACCTGAAGCCGGACTACGACGACGCGATGACTTATCTCAACCTGCTGTATCGCCGCAAGGCCGACATGGTCGAATCCACCGCCGAGCGCGACGCCTTGACCAAGCAAGCCGACGACCTGCTGGACAAGGTCAAAGAGATCAAGCAGAGGCGCTCCGAGCAGCCGAGTCCTACGACCTGACGCGCTCCTCTTGACGTTGCACAATCTCGAGGCCCCGAGAGCGTCTTCGGGGCCTCTTTCCTTTGCGGTTTGCCCTGGCGCATTCCTGTTGCGATCAGCGCTTTTTCTGCCATCCCGGGAGGCGTAAACTAGGCTATGGCTTCTCCTAACCTGCCGCTGAATTTCAACCGCGACCGTACCGAGCGGCAGATTAATGCCCGTCTGGAAGAACTCCTGGAAAAACTGCGCATCAACCGCCCTTCGGAAGATCCCTGGCTGGTGCGCCGCGCTTTTGACATTGCCGCGGAGCGCCACCGCGACCAGTTCCGCAGTTCCGGTGACCCCTACGTCACCCACCTGTTGGAAGTCGCGCACATCCTGGCGGACCTGAAACTGGACGCCACCACGCTGGCGGCGGCGTTGCTGCACGACGCCATCGAAGACACGGAATATCCGTTGTCGCGGCTGGAAGAGCGTTTTGGACCGGAGGTGGCCCGGCTGGTCGGCGGAGTCACGAAAATCGGCCGCCTGAACATGATGGCCCCGGAAGCCCGGCAGGCGGAAAACGTGCGCAAGATGCTGCTGGCCATGGTGAACGACGTGCGCGTCGTGATGGTCAAGCTTGCCGACCGTCTGCACAACATGCGCACGCTAGAATTCCTGCCGCCCGCGAAGCAGCAGCGCATTTCCCGCGAAACTATGGACATTTATGCGCCCATCGCCCACCGGTTAGGGATGGCGCTGATCAAGGGCGAGCTCGAGGACTTGTCCTTTCGCTACCTGGAGCCGGACGCCTATTTCGCCTTGCAGAAAGAAGTCACGGAAAAAGCGCCGTTGCACAAGCGCTTTCTGGAAGACGTGCAGAACACCATTCGTACCCGGCTGGTAGAGAACAGCATTCCCGCGGAACTGGAAGCGCGCGTGAAGGGCCTGTATTCGCTGCACCGCAAAATTGTTCGCCAGGAGCGCAGCCTGGACCAGATTTACGACTTGCTGGCGGTCCGCGTGATCTCCGATTCGGAGCGAAATTGCTACGCAGCGCTCGGCGTGGTGCACCACATCTGGCGGCCCGTGCCCGGCCGGTTCAAAGACTATATCGCCATGCCCCGGCCGAACCTCTACCAATCGTTGCACACCACGGTAATTCACGGCGGCCAGCCCTTCGAGGTGCAAATCCGTACCCAGGAAATGCACCGCCTGGCCGAGGAAGGTGTTGCCGCCCACTGGAAGTACAAGGACGGGCGCACCGTTTCCGACGCGCAGGACGACCAGCGCATCGCCTGGATGCGCCAGTTGATTGAGTGGTCGCAGGAATTGCAGGAGCCCGGGGAGTTCCTGACGACGCTGAAAGTGGACCTGGGGCCGGTCGAAGTGTACGCCTTCACGCCCAAAGGACGGGTGTTGGAGCTTCCCCGCGGTGCCACGCCCGTAGACTTTGCGTACCTGGTGCACACCGAAGTCGGCAACCAGTGCGTGGGCGCCAAAGTGAACGGGCAGATGGTTTCGCTGCGCCACGAAATTGCCAGCGGCGACGTGGTGGAAATCCTTACGCAAAAGGGCCACAAGCCCAGCCGCGATTGGCTGGCTTTCGTCAAGTCCTCGCATGCCAAGAGCAAAATCCGCCACTTCATCAACACCCAGGAACGCGAAGAGGCCACGGAGATGGGGCGGCGCTTGCTCGAGAACGAGTCGCGCAATTTCCCGAAGGGTTTGAAAAAGATCCCCGAGGAGGATTTGCAGAAGCTCAGCGCGGAATATGGACTCTCGAAGATCGAGGACCTTTTCGCTGCGGTGGGCTTCGGAAAATATTCCGCGCGGCAAGTGCTCTCGCGCTATTTCGGCGAACCGGGCAAGGAGCAGGAAGGCCCCCAGGAAGAGACGCAGCCTGCGATCGTCAAGACCGTCAAGCGTATGCTGGGCTTCGGCGAAGCGCCGCTCATCGTGAAGGGCTACGACGACCTGCTGGTGTTTCGCGCCAAATGCTGCAATCCCATTCCCGGTGACGACATTGTGGGTTACGTGACGCGCGGGCGTGGTGTGGCAGTGCACACGCGCACGTGTCCGAACGTGCAGAACCTCTTGTATCAGACGGAACGCCGTATCGCTGTCGAATGGGGCGGCGGTACCAGCGCGACCTTCCCGGTGGAACTTCAGATTCGCGCCAAGGACCGCCCGGGATTGCTGGCCGACATCACCGCCGTGATCAGCGGCGCAGGCTCGAACATCCGCACGCTGGAAAGCCGGCCCGACCGCCAGAATGCGCGTGTCGACGCCAGCCTGGAAATCACCGACAAGCGCCAGCTCGAAAACATCCTCACCAACATCCGTCGCGTCCAGGGCGTTTACGGCGTCGAACGCACCTACCAGGTCTGACCCTCCTTCTGTCCCTTGGTCCGGTATACGCCAGGACACAGGCAGGTGCGCGGCGCCTTGCCGCCCGTAAAATAGGGATATGCGTGGAACGTTTCCCATTTTCCTTTGCGCGTTGCTACTGGTCGCGGCGGGGTGCAAACAGAAGCCCAAAACGGACTATGCCTCGTTGGACCAGTCCGGCATGTGGTCTTCCAGCCTTGAGGAAGTCAAGAAGTTCAACGTTACGGACCCAGAAATCGTGCAGCTCACGAAGCTGAAGCAGGCTGGCGCTTCCGACGACCTGTGCATCGCCCTGCTCAAGGCGGCGCGCGATCATCATCACGAATTCACCAGCGCCGATGGCACTATGGATCTTTCCCGTGCCGGCTATAGCGACGCTGAAATTGTCGAAATCGCGCAAGCCGACCAGGTCGAAATCCTGAGCGGGGAAGCGGTCACCCTCAAACTCATCGGGCTTTCCAATCCCACCGTGCAAGCGATCATGCACCGCCGCTTGAAGGGTCTACCGACGCTGACCAGTGAACAGATTGGGCGGTTGAAAAACACCGGGATGAGCGAAAAGCAGATTCTCGAGGTGGTTAATCGGGGCTACTCGAACCAGCAGGCGGAGACGTTCATTGCCCAGCGCGAAGCGGTCCGCGACCATTCCAATACCGGATTCGTCCATGTCAAGGGCCGCCGCCACTGATTCCCCGGGCGAAATTCCGATCTGCTATCCTTGAACTCCGAATTCCCGGAGGCTCTCCATGAAAGAAGTGGTTTTTACGCCGCGGGGCCCCAAGCCCATCGGTCCGTACTCCCAAGCGATCAAAGCAAACGGTTTCTTGTTTGTTTCCGGGCAGGTGGCCCTCGATCCGCAGTCCGGCGAGATGGTCGGCAGCGAGGTTCGGCAACAAACCGAACACGTTCTGGAAAACTTGAAAGCCATACTGGAAGCTTCGGGCTCTTCCTTTAAGCACGTGGTGAAAACCACCGTATACCTGAAAGACATGAACGATTTTCCAGCCATGAACGAGGTCTATGCACGGTACTTTACGGCCACGCCGCCGGCGCGTTCCACGGTGCAAGCCGCGCGCTTGCCCAAGGACGCGTTGGTCGAAATCGATGTCGTGGCGGTTCTCTGAGTGCGCCTGCCTGATATTACTATATGGTATCTACCGCGATTCTTGCAGGACGCCAGGGTACTTGACAGTAATCTAGCCGAAATGTAACTGTCTGTTAGCAAGTGCTCCGTCCGATCAGTTCAGGGAAGTCCTCCGCGCGTAATTGACGCACCTCCTCGAGTGCGACAAGGGGCACCTGTCAAAAATATAGTTGTGGAAAGGAACCTCCGATGGCGACCCCTAGCCCCTCGCTGAGGGAGAACTGTGGCTCTGGCAGTCAATTTGCTGTGGCAATCGAAGCGATAAAAGCCTTGCACGTGGTTCTCGCGTCAGTTATGAGCGACCTTGCCGCCCTGCGCCGCACGGTGCTGGACGATCCCACTTTTGCCGGCCTCTATGAAAAGAATCTTCGCGCGGCCAGTAGAACCGCACGGCCTCTCCTCGCAGAGGCGATTGCCCACTACGACGAAATGATTGCGTTGGAACGGGAAAATCCGGAATTCAACTAAGCATCAAGCGCCAAGAAACAAGCGGGAAGGCAGAATTTACGGGCGATCCGGGCTTTCCATCGCTTTGTAGACCGCAACCGCGGTGCCGACCGCGATGATTCCGGTAGCAAGCAACAGGAAACGGCTACGGCCCGCGGCCAGTGGCCCACCGCTGCCTTTGTCGTGGTCGTGTTTGCCGCCGGAGCCGGCGCCTTCCGGGCCTTGCGGGTCCGCAGGATCCATTACCACTCGAAAGGAACTTCCTTCTGGAATGCTCTGTACTTCGTCTTCTACCGTGACGGTGAGCCCACCGCGGCGCGCGGTCACGATCAGTTCTTTCTCGTTGAGATACGCCACCGTGCCGATCGTAGGCACGTCGGTTTGCGGCCGGATCGCGGCCTTCGAAGCGTACAAAGTGAAGGCATGCACGTTGCCAGTGGAAAATGTCGCGGTTCCGAGGAGGAGTTTCGCCGAGGGTGCGCCGGATTTATCGTCAACAATCGCCGCGGAAGAACTCATTAACAGCAAACGCGCAGCACCGGCACGCACCTGTATACTGCCCTGAAGATCCGTGCTGACGCGGTCTCCGCTGTAAACGGTCGTGCCGACCATTGCGCCAGCCTCACCGACGTGGGCGCGATCCGCGGCAATCACCGTGCCTAGTGCCATTGTATTCGGGCTGCCCCCGGCATACAGCGGCGTGCAGGACACCACAACGCTCAGAGCCAATGCGGCGAAGGCGCGCAGGCTTTGCATATTCCCCTCCCCGGGCCAGATCGTTCAGAGCATACTGCGAGCTTTGCTCCGGCGTCAATCAGGAAGAAAGGAAAAGGCTTGCGAACTTCGCGTCGGTGCGGTTTCCCACGCCCGCAAAAGACGAGATTCACAAGCGGCAACTAGTCGCGCTGGCGGAACCTCGCCTTTCGCTGTTAGAATCGCCTCAACTGTATGGCCGATTGGAAACAAATCACAGCCCGAATTCGCCGCGCCCGCTCAGGGAAAGATCCCGCCGGGCAACTCACCAATCTTTTTTCCAAAACCCGCGATGCCATGGTGGCTTTTGAACTGGCGCGCTATTTCGAATCCCAAGGAAATACCGTGGATGCCGGACGTTGGTATCTGACCGCGGCGGAGCGCTTCCGCCGCTCCGACTGGAAGACTAAGGCGCAGGAAAATGCCACGCGCCTGGGGGCCACGGAACCGGCGGAGATTCCCGCGCCTTCCGCTCGCGAGGCGGAAGCGGCGCCACCTGCGGCAACGCCCGATGAAACTGCCCCACAGCAGGAGGCAGTTGAAGGAGCAAGCGCTACAGCCGATGCCGCAACGCCCGAACAGGTTTCGCAGGCGCCGGTAGAAAAATCGCCGGCTACTCCTGACCACGGCCGCCACAGCCGAACGCGCCGCGGTGGGCGAGATCAGCGCCACGGTCGCCGCGGCTCTTCTGCTTCAGCTCGCGAACGCGCTCAGGAACAAACTCTGTCGCGAAACGTTCGCGCGGAAGAAGAAACGTCGGCGGTCGCTCCGCGGCGCGCGGATGTCGTAGAGGCCTCGGTCGCTGCACCGGGCGTCCGGGGACGATTTGGCGATCCGGGGCTGGCTTCACGCATGACGCAATTGGAAATGAATTTTCGGCGTCTGCTGGCGTGTCCGCCGTGCTCATTAGAAGATGCCGACAAAGCTCCCGCGGGACCGGGCGTCTGGGTGCTCACCGATTCCGATCTAAGCACCTATTACTACGTGGAGCCTTGCCAGACGCTGCGCGTCGCGATTCCGCATCTGCTGCGAGCCAGCAGCGCGCGCCGCGCTGAATCCATCAAGCCAAGGCTGGCCGAACATCTCGGCATCCCGGAAACGCGCGTCGCCAAATATCTGGCGGATCATTGCGTGGTGCGCTGGCTGCAGATGGATGAGGACGCCTCGCACTTCGCGCATTTTCTGATCGCCGTGCTGCGTCCCGCGTTGAACGAATAAGACCGATTTCGCACAAAGTACTATTTCGGTTCCTAACAGTAACCCCTTTTTGATTCTTAGAGTTAGCCCGTTTACTGGGCAGAATGACCCGTTTAACGGCGATTTTTGACCGTTCGGCGGAACCTGCTGGTGTAAACGGTTGGGCACCCTCAAGCTATAGGCACCCCAAGCTTTAGCATTTGGACTCGCCAATGTTACTCTAAAAAAAGCCTGGGGCCGTACCAGACCAAAAGTACTGTCAGCTTGATTTGGCGTTTTGGGGATTTTTCGAGAATCAAGGTCCAATTTTTGAAAGCGAGGCAGCCGCAGCATGCCTAATTCTCTATCCACACAGTTTTTCCGCTCTCTAGACTGGGTGGTCTGCAAGACCGCCGGGATTACCTTCGACACCGTTCAATATTTCAATAAGCGCAATCCCAATCCCTCGCCCACTCCGCAGTGGTCGGATAAGCCGCTGTTAAAGTCCTGGGAAAAAACCAAGCCGACTCTTGGTTTCCCGCGGCAAACCGATTCGCTGTGCCCGGCGTGCGTCAAGGAAGCGCGCCAGGCCATCATTGCCGGACAAAAAGACTGGCGCGATCTGATGCACGAGAAGGTCGGCGAGATTAAAGCGCAGATCGTCGAGCGCGATGGCCAGGTGTGGATGGTGAAGGATTGCCCGCAGCACGGCCACTACGAAGATCTCATGGCCGTCGATTCTTCCTTCCTGAAGTGGATTGAAAGCCAGTTCCCCGGCCGCGACATTCCTGCCCACAATGACGAAGGCCTGCACAAGCATGGCTCTTCGAACGTGCGCTATGGTCGCGGCTCTGTTTTGACCGTGGACCTCACCAACCGTTGCAACATGATGTGCGACCCCTGCTTCATGGATGCCAACCAGGTTGGCTACGTTCACGAGCTGTCCTGGGAGGAAGTCACCGAAATTCTCGATAACGCCGTAAAGATCAAGCCGCGCCGCCAGATGTCCGTGCAGTTCAGCGGCGGCGAGCCGACCATGAGCCCATACTTCTTCGACGCCATTCGCTACGCGCGCAAGGTCGGGTACAACTCCGTGCAGGCGGCCACCAACGGCATCGAGTTCGCCAAGAGCAAGGAATTCTGCAAGAAGGCCTTTGAAGCCGGCTTGCGCTACGCGTATCTGCAGTTCGACGGCATCGGCAACGACGCCAACAGCCATCGCCAGATCGGCAACCTGTTTGACGTGAAGCTGCGCGCCATCGAAAACATGCACGAGGCGGGCATCGAAATCGTGCTGGTGGTGACCATCGTCAACAACGTGAACAACGACCAGGTTGGCACGATCGTGAAGTTCGCCATGGAAAATCCCAAGAAGATCTCCTTTGTCAGCTTCCAGCCGGTTTCCTTTACCGGCCGCGACGAGGACATTACCCCGGAGCGCCGTTTGCGGCAGCGCTATACCCTCTCGCACCTGGCACAGGACGTCAGCAAACAGGTCGGCAGGGTCGAGCCGACGCGCGACTGGTTCCCCATCTCGTTTATCAGCACCTTCGCGGGCTTCGCGGATATGGTCAAGGGCAACGAATCGCAGTGGGGTTCGCTGTCCTGTGGTTGCCACCCGAATTGTGGCGTGGGCACCGCCATCATGATCAACAAGAACACCAAGGAATGGGCGCCGGTGCCGCGCTTCCTGGATGCCCAGGGCCTCACCCAGGACGTTACCGCCATTACCGACGCCGCTCGCGGCAAGGGCTTCTCGAACTTCATGATGGCTATGGCGCTCCTGAAGAACTACCGCCCGTTCGCTGGTCCCAAGGGACTGAAGCTCTGGGATCTGTTCAAGAAATTCGACAAGACCTGGGCGCTCACCAAGGGCGCGACCGCGAAGTACGGTAAAAGTTCGCCGGATCGCACCTACGAAGACGCCATGAAGCGCCGCACCGAAGACCCCTGGAACTTCCTGTTCATCGCCGGAATGTGGTTCCAGGATTTGTTCAACTACGACTTCCGCCGCACGGAAATGTGCATCATTCCCTACGGCACGCAGCAGGGCGAAATCAGCTTCTGCGCCTACAACACCGGCATCGGCTGGCGCCAGATCATCGAGAACATGCACAAGAACGCCACTGTCGCGGAATGGTATCGTACTCACGGCAAGCACGAGATTTATGCCAAGGGCAAAAACGTCAACCTCAATACCTATGAGCACTCACTGAAAATTGACGCGGATGACGCCGCGCGCGTACGCCACATCGAGCATGACATCCCGCTGACCGCCGCGGAAGAAAACCGCATCCGCCGCAAACAGGCTCTCGAAGAGCAGGCCAAGGTTCGCGCTATCTACGAAGAGTTGGTGCTCAAGAAGCCCCAGGCCGCCGTCGTGCAGATCGGTAGCTTGACGGACATCGCGAAAGCGGTTCCGGCCAACTTCACCAACGCCAACAAGCCCGTCAGCATCGACCCGGCTCCCAAAGCCTCGGAACAGGCCACCGAAGCCGTCGCCGGCGACTAAGCCCATATCATCACGACTTATCCCAACGCCTCCTGAACGGGAGGCGTTGCCGTTTTTGGGCCTTTGCTGACGCTTTTGCCTTAGCCAGCGGATGTTATAATCGCTAAGTACATTCGAGAGGAATGGTCATGCCGATTTACGAATACATTTGCGAGGACTGCAGCGCGCGCTTTGAGAAGATCGTGATTAACAAACAGCAGGAGATCGCTTGCCCGAAGTGCTCCAGCAAGAAAGCTACGATTCAATTGTCCGTGTTTGCTACCGGTGCCAACGGCTCGTCCAGCCCCTCAGGAGGCTTCACCGGGGGCGGCGGAGGCTGCTGCGGCGGCGGTTGTTCCTGCCATTAGTCTGTCGCCAGTCACATTCATCCCGCGGGATCTGGCTTCCGCTTCTCCGCTGCCAAAGCAAAGGGAAGCGGGCGTTCACAGGCTCTTTGTGAGCGACACCACAAAACCCTGTGACTAACATCACATTCACCGCAGGTGGTCGCCCTCACACTGTGCCTGCACGTTCGCTCTCCTGCTACTGGTTGCTCCTTCTCGAATTGCTTTGACGGGCGTTTGGCGATGATCCGGTGAAGCCAAGCGACGAAGGGAAAGATCTTATGTCGAAGTTGGAATGGACAGCGCAAGAAAAACTGGAACTTTTGGCCTCACTGGAGGCATTGATTGGGTGCATGAAATCGTTGCACGCCACCATGGGCGCAGTCATGGCCGACGTATCGGCTATCCGCAACACTTTGTTTGACGATCCCGAGGATCTGGCTGTTTACCGCTCCAATCTGCGGCTGGCCGCAGCCACGACCAAGCCCAAGGCCGAAGAAGCCCTGAGTTCCTACGACGATTTGCTCGCCGAGATTGCGGACTCTCAACGTTACGCCAACTGACTTTTGAGCTGCCCAGCCAACGGGGCCTGCTTCTGCCCGGAACGTTCCAGTAGGCCTCGTTTCCTCAACGCGAGTACTTCTTCAAGTACTCGGGAACTGGCGGATCGTTCTTGCTCAGCGCATCCGGCTCCGGGTTCTTCGCCACGACTTTCAACGGCAAAACGCCAGCCCACACCGGCAGCGCATAGTCAGGTTCGTCGTCGACCGGCCCGCCGGTTCGCACTTTTGCGCTGACTTCCTCGAGCGGCAATGCCAATACCGTAGTGGCTTTCAATTCCTGCTCGGTAGGCTGGCGTACATCATCCCAGCGGCCCTTCATGACGTGCTCTGTGAAGATCCGCAACGCTTCCATCTTTTCGGCGGGATCTTCCACCAGCCGGGCGGTGCCAAAAATCACCACGGAACGATAGTTCACCGAATGGTGGAACGCCGAGCGCGCCAGCACCAGGCCGTCCACGAGCGTCACCGTTACGCAAATGGGCACGCCGCCGCTTAGTGTCTTCAGCATGCGGCTCGCGGCGCTGCCATGCAGATACAGCGTATGGCCGCTGCGCCCGTAATTGGTCGGAATCACGTAGGGCTGCCCCTCCACGCTGAATCCCACGTGGCAGACGAATGCCTCATCCAGTATCGGGAAGACGGTCTCCTCGTCGTACCGCCCGCGCTTGGGCAGGCGCTTGACCTGGGTCCGTTCCGTGCGTTGAAATTCGCTCATACTACTATTTTAGTGGCTCGAGCCGGCCGCGCCAGAGCCAACTTGGCTGCCCGATACTCGGAGAACCATTTCGTAGTGCTGGCTTGTGCTGAGTTCCAAAGCGCTTCCAGCCGGCCAGCGCGGTTTATCGCGCGGCGGAGCCGCCGCGCCGCTGCGAGGAAAGCCAGGGGACCAGGTCCGGCTCGGCAAACGCACTCGCGGCAGCTTCTCGACTCACCTTGTGATACTCGCTGTACCGCAAGCTGGCATTTGCCTTCTTCAGTTGGTGCATCATGTCGCGCACCATCGTAACGGGCACGGAATCGTCCCGGTCACCCTGAAACACCCACAGCGGCACTTGGGCAATTGCACCGGTATCGGTGAAATTGTCGTACGCGGAGATGATCAGTGCACCTGCCCACTTGCCAGGATATTTCTGCAGTAGCGACCACACGCCCAGGCCGCCCATTCCCTCGCCGCCGATGTAGATGCGCTCCGGATCGACGGGGAAGTCCGCCTGGACCTTAGCGAGCGCCTCCACAGTCATTTGCAGCGATTTGCCCACCTGGTTAAGCTCCGGCTCGGCCCAGTTTTCCTT
>Ga0335078_10012505_pt1 | contig 12595 bp, 10 predicted proteins | sample Lox_Sample_32_FD_206711 | JGI IMG/M metagenome (GOLD analysis project Ga0335078, IMG submission 206711) | Soil microbial communities from Loxahatchee National Wildlife Refuge, Florida, United States - Lox_Sample_3.2 | ecosystem: Environmental > Terrestrial > Soil > Wetlands | place: USA... | reverse complement strand
TAGGTCTTTCCCCGCATCGTCCCGCTCGAACGTTTCGCTCGCAGCCAGGCGACGAACAGGAAGGGTTTCGCCATGGTGAACAGGGTCATCCTCGTCGGCAACCTGGGCAAGGACCCGGAGGTCCGCTACACCTCCGGCGGCCAGGCCGTCGCCAACCTCCGCATCGCCACGTCCCGGAGCTGGACCGACAAGCAGTCGGGTCAGAAGAAGGAGGAGACGGAGTGGCACGACGTGGAGGTCTGGGGAAAGCAGGCCGAGCAGTGCGGCGAGTACCTCGCGAAGGGGCGGCAGGTCTACGTCGAGGGGCGGCTCAAGACCGACAAGTGGCAGGACAAGCAGTCGGGCCAGGACCGCTCGCGCGTGAAGGTGGTCGCCGAGACGGTCCGCTTCCTCGGCGGCGGCGGGCGCGGCGCCGCCCGGCCCGCTCCCGAGGAGGCCGGCGCACCGCCGGCCGGCTTCGAGGAGGCCCCGGCCGAGCCGCCCTCCGGCGGCAGCGCCGACGACATTCCCTTCTAGGGAAAGCGGCGAGGAGGGTGCCGAGGCACCCTCTCCCCGCTTGCGTTCCGCCGACCGGCAGCGACGCCGCCCGGGCAGCGATCGAATCCGGGGCGGCCGAGCCCTCTCGAGGGCGCCGAGGGACGATACTGGCTGGCATGCCAAAGACCGCCCCGCGCTGGGCTCTGCTCCTCCTGTCCGCCTGCGGTCCGCTCCACCACACCGCGGTGCGGCCGGAGCTGCTCGACCCCAGGACCTCCCGGGCGAGCGGTCCCCTCTCCAGCCCGGGCAGCGAGCGGTTCCGCGTCGCCGTGTACGGCGACGCCCAGGGCAACCGCCCGGTCCACCGAGCGGTGGTCGCGGCCATCGCTCGAGAGCACCCGGACCTGGTGATCTTCGCCGGCGATGCCGTGGACTGCCTCCCGGTCGGCCACCTCCCCGACCTCGGCGGCTGGCAGTACCTCATCCCCCTCTGGCCGCAGTACGTCCGCGACTACCCGGCCGTGTCCCTGGCGAGCGTCGTGCCGTTCCCGGCGCTGGTCCACGAGACGCTCCTCGGCTGGGCGGCGCCGCCGCGCGACGAGGCGGGGCTGAACGGCTTTCTCGAGGACTCCGCTCCGCTCCGCCGGAGCGTCCCCTACCTCTTCGCCCCCGGCAACCACGACCAGTACCACCGGGCCGATCGCGAGGCGTTCGCGAGGTTCTTCGGCCCCGCCGCCGACCCGGACCGGACCCCCGAGGCACTCTGGTTCTCGGTGGACCTGGGGTGGTGGCGCTTCATCGTGCTCGATACCGGCGACGACCTCCTGGGCGACCGCGACCCCATGCCGGAGGGGGGTCCCCAGCTCACCTGGCTCGACGCCCAGCTCTCCGAGGCGGCCGAGAAGGGGCAGCGCGCCGTGGTGGTGCTGCACATCCCCCCCTTCTCGTCCGGGCGCGAGGAGGGCGGAGCCCCCTGGGTCGAGAGGCGGGTCGTGAAAGGGGTCCTCGACAGGCACCCGGTGGCTCTCGTCCTCTCCGGCCACGTCCACGCCTACGAGCGCCTCGAGCGCCCGGGCCACGGGGGCCAGCCCCTCACCTACCTCGTCACCGGCGGCGGCGGCGGGCGCTTCTTTCACGCGGCCGACGAGCGCGACCCCCGCTCGCTCGTCTTCGCGGAGGAGGTCCGGCACTTCGTTCTCCTGGAGCTGGGTCCGGACGGCATCCGGGGACGGATGGTGCCCGTCTCGACGGCGGGCGGGGGGTCCGCGGACGGGCACCCCGCCGCCCCCGGCGACGAGTTCCACATCGCCCTGCCGTGAAGGGGGCGAGGGTCAGTGGTGGTGGATGAAGTCCCAGCGGCCGGTGAGGCCCACTTCCCACATCGACTGGTAGATGCCGGTGAAGGGGTACTGGAACGCCACGACTCTCCCTTCCACTCCCAGCGCGAATGGGTCGGGATTCCAGACGAGCGCCGAGGCGGTGCCCAGGAATCCCACCGTGAACTGGCTCAGCGTGCTCGTGACACCGGCCACGTTCGTCTGCACGACCACGTCGTAGAGACCCACGCCGACGCGGAACCGGAACCAGTCGATGTCCCATCCCGGGCCGAGGACGAAGCCCCAGGCCCAGGTCGAGTTGCTCGCGTACACGGTCTGGGACCCTCCCAGCGTCAACACGTTGACGGAGCTGCCGCTCGAGAGGATCGGGACGTAGGAGATGTCGAAGAAGGGATGGGTGAAGTGCGGCCCCCGGTACGCGAAGGTGAGCGCGAAGGCCGGCCCTCCGTTCGACCAGCCGACGGAGGTCGTGTCCTGCGGAGGCCAGGCGAGCTGCCCGTAGCCGGCGAAGAGGTCGGCTTCCCAGGTATGGAGCGGCTTCTCCTCCCCTCCGGCGGCGGGAGCTGCCTCGGCATCGGCCCGGGCGACCGACGCGGCGACGAGCGCGATGGCGAGGAGGAGGCGTCTCACGGGGTGGGCGGCGGGTAGGGTTCGTACACCTGGTACGGGGTGTAGGGGGGCGCGGTGCCCACGGCCTCGAAGCGCTGGTTCAAGAGGCCGAGGTAGTTGGTGAGGATGCCGTTGGGGACCGCGGTGGTGAGGAAGGCGTCGATGGTCGCCTGGTCGTTGATGGTCCAGAAGCCGACGAAGTAGCCGCCTTGCTGGAGCTGCAGCACGTCGCTCGTCATCGGTCCGCGGGTGTAGCGGGGCATCCAGGCGACGCAGGGAGTCCCGGTCACGTCGGACATGGCCTCCTCGACGAGGCAGTGCTGGTTCTTGGAGAGCAGCCCCGCGGCCAGGAGCTGCTGGTAGGTGGAGACGAAGCTGGAGTCGGGAAGCCCGATGATCCCGCGCTGGGAGACGGTCAGGCTGCCGGGGAAGAGGCACCGCTTCCCCGGCGGCGGCCAGGGCGTGGGGTGGCCAGCCGGCGCCGGGTTGCAGCGCACGTACCCGTTCGAGTTGTCGACGTTGGGTGGGAGCTCGCTTGGGGTGAGCTCACCGTCCAGGCCCGCGATGATGTTGGCCACGGGCTGAACGACGTCCGTGGTCTTGCTGTCCAGGTAGAGGGGCAGGTCCGTGCGCGCCACGATGTAGTCGATCATGTCGACCACGCGCGGAATGATCTCGCCGTTGCGGAGCCGGCAGTCGGCGAGCAGCTGATCGTAGGTGTAGTCCTCGACCTGGCCCGTGCAGTAGACGCCCTGGACCACGGCCGGGTTGAGGCCCAGGTGGAAGAAGACCGGGACGTTGTCCTTCGTGAGGTGGGTGTCGACCTCGAGGTAGTCGCCGCCGAGCTGGGTGGCGAGGATGGCCGTCTCCGGCGTGTTCTCGGAGATCCCGCAGTTGTCGGTCGTCTGGCAGCCGCCGTGGTGCACCCCCACGAGGAAGCTCGGGGTGCCGTCCGGGCCGTTGCGGCTCTTGCGGGGCCGCAGCCACGTCACCGTCAGCGGATCGCCCGGCTGGTTCTCCCCGTTGCCGGTGGAGCCGGTGAGGACGACGTCGGCCTGGCTCGGCGCCGGCCGGGGATCTCCCGGCGGAAGGGTCGAGTTCCAGGCCGGCGCGCCGCACACGTAGTCCACGACCGCCTGCGGCTGGACGAAGAGCCGCACCAGGCCCGTCGTCGTGGGATCCGGATCGGCCACGTCCAGGTAGCGCCAGTATCCCTCCAGCACCAGCTGCGTCGTGGTGAGGGAGGGGATGGTGAGAGGGGCCAGGCAGCCCGCCTGGAGGATGGCGAAGCCGTCGTGGTTCTGGGCGAGGATGGCGACGGACGCCTGCACCTCGGTCGAGAGCGAGCCCCACTGGCTGGCGTGTACCACCACCCCGGACCCGAACAGGCTCGTGGTGTTGTAGACACCCTCGAGCGCGCTCTGCAGGGAGTAGGGATTCGGCGGCGGCGTCGAGAGCGCGAGCAACCCGCCCGCCTGGAAGCTCGGCGGCGTCGGGCTCGACCGCGACAGGCAGGCCGTGGAGGTCAGCACCGACAGCGCGAGCGCCAGGATTCGACGGTCAGAATTCATAGCCTGCCAGGAGCCCGAGGTACCAGATCATCTGCGGGTTGAACGGTTCCGACTCGGGCGTCGCCTCGACGTTGAACCAGAGCGGGAAGTTCGCCGCCGTGTGGTAGAGGCTCACGCCGTAATAGATCACTCCCTGCATCCAGGGGGCGTACTCGACGGCCAGCGAGGCCCCGAATCCCATGTAGGCGGGAGCGTTGGGGCTCAGCACCAGCGTGCCGAGCTTCTGGGCCTGGTAGGGGCACAGGTACGCCTCGAACTCCAGCGTGAGCCAGGAGTCGCGCGCCACCTGCAGGCCCGCCTTGGCGCCGGGGTCGATCAGGATCCCCCACCCGCTCGCGTCGAAGGAGGTGGTGGCGATGAGCGCCTTCCCGAGCGTCCCGAAGTAGCCGTCCACGTGCGCCATGAGGCCGAGGGTGAAGGGACCCGTCTTGGCGGCCCACTCCGCCCCCACTCCGAGCTGGTTGTAGAGGATGACGGTCTGGACCTCCGCGTCCAGGGTGAAGCCGGCCCCCACCCCGCGCCGGTAGTCCGCCGTGAACATGGGCGCGATCATCCAGACGGCACCGACGGCCCAGCGCTCCTTCCCGGCCCCGGGCCCGGCCGGGAAGAGGACGAGACCGCGCTCCGGGTACTCCCAGGGTGAAGTCGAGGTCGCGGCGGCGACGAGGGCCGTCGGCCTCTCCTTGCCGGCGCTTCCCCCGGCGATTGCCGTCGGCGCGCCCTCCGCCGGGGCCGGAGGCGAAGGCTCCTCGCCCGCCCAGGAGAGCACCGGAGCGACGAGCGCGGCGGCCAGGAACACGACGGTTCGCAGGGGCGCTTTCCTCAAGGAAAACCCGACACGGTGCGTCGAAGGTCGCTCCTTTCTACTAGGAGCGCCGAGAGACGTCCACGCTCTCGCAGCGGCCCCGATGGGGCGAACCCGCAGCGCGGTGCGATGAATCGATCAGCCCTCTCGTCCGGGAATCCGCCCCGGCCTTTCACCCACCGTGCCCCGGGCCGCGCTCGCGCTCACGCACGGGTGAAAAAAGCCACGCTCAGAAGGCGAAGGCGAGTCCCACCGGGGGAGTGCGAAGCCGGGCCGCGGGCGAGGAAGCGGGGGCAGGGGAACTGGGAGGGTGGAAGATGCGGGGAACGGCCCAGCCGACGAGTCCGCCGGCGGCGGAGCCGACGAGGACGTCCGTGAGGTAGTGCTGATCGGCGGCGAGCCGGAGGTACCCGACCCCCGCCGCGAGCGTGAACCCCACGCCCGCCGCGATCCCCGCTCCCGGGTAGCCGCGCATCGCAGCCACCGTCACCGTGGCTGCGACCACGGAGAAGGCGAAGGAGGCATGGCCGCTATAGAAGGAGAGGTCGTCCTCGCTCTCCGGGTAGCCGAGGTCGTTCCCGAAGAAGGCGTACGGCCGCTCGCGGCCCGCCAGGTACTTCACGATCTGGTTCAGCAACAAGGCGCCGGCGGCGGCCTCGGCCACGAGCAGCGAATCCACGAGGCCTGCGTTCAGGTTCCCGCCGCTGCTCGAGGAGAGGAGGAGGTAGCCCAGGGCGGAAACCGGCACCGCGGCGTCGACGGCGGTGGAGAGCGCATCCGCGAGCCGGGCGCCGTCGCGCCAGACGAGGGCGTTCCGGACCTCCGCGTCGAGGGCCGGCGGGGCGCACCAGTGGCAGCTCGAGGGCAGCAGCGCGGGCTCGTACACCTTGAGCAACACGGCGGAGAGCGCCATGGCTCCCGTCACAGAAGCGTCGAGCGCGAGGTTGTACGAGAGCGGCTCCTCCCCTCGAGCCGGCGGACCAGAGGCAAGGAGGAGAGCCAACGCGGCCGAGCGAATCACCCGCACGCAGCGACATTAGCATCTCGGCGAGCCCGGCCTCGCGATGGGCCTCGCGGCGGCACGCGCCCTGGCCCGTCCTCGATGCCGGCCGCCCGGGCGAAGCGGGCACAGCCGACTCGAGCCGACGGGCCGGCCCGCCCTCGCCCCGATTCCGTGGCGCCGGGCGCCTCTCGCCCGTCGGCGCGGGCTCGCTCGAGCGCCGGGTACTGCCCTCCTCCTCGACGTCGAAAGCGTCCGCGAAAGAGGTCCGGGCGAGGCTTGGTGGCGCCCGAGCTCGTGCGGCTTTCGACGTCGATCCCGGATTTCAAGAGCTTGCCCCTCCGAGACGCGCAGGATCGCCCGGCCGGCGCCCCTCTCCGCTCCCTTTCGCCTCTCCCCGGGGGCGCCCGGCGATGGTCCTGGCGAGAGCTCCTCCGGGAAACGCCGGGCCTTCGCCGGCGCGACGACATCCCCCGTCACCCTCCCACCCGAGGCGAAAGCGGAGAGGCCGCGGGCCGCGTGCTAGCATCGAGCCACCGCGCGCATGGCCAGCTCCCTCGTCGAGCAGTACGAACGGATCCTCGCCGCCGACCCCCGGTCGCGGGTGTTCGTGGATCTGGCGCGCGCGCTCCTCGCCCGCGGCGAGGCCCGCAAGGCCGCCGACACCTGCCGCCGCGGCCTGGCCGCGCACCCGGGGTCCATCCAGGCGCGGATCCTCCTCGGCCGAGCACTCCTCCGCTGCGGCGAGGTGGAGGAGGCCCTCTCCGAGTTCCAGGCCGCCTCCGAGGTGGAGCCCTCGAACCCCTACGCCCTGAACCTCGCCTCGGAGGCGCTCGTGGAGCAGGGGCTCGCCGGCCGCGCCCTCGCGCTCCTGGAGCGCGCCGCCGCGCTCCAGCCGGGGAACCCCCGCGTCCTCGCCTGGCTCGGAGAAGCCCGGAGCGCGGGCGCGAGCGGAACGACGGAAGGGGGCCCGGTCGAGGCCTCCCGGGAAGAGGCGGCGGCCCCGGCGAGCGCGAACGAGGGCGAGCCCGCGCCCAGGGAGGAGCCGGCGCAGGGGAGCGCCGGGGCTCTCCCGGCGCCGGCCATGCCCCGGGGCGACCCGCCCAGGGGGATCGAGCTCGAGGGGCCGACGGCCGCTGCCTCCGACCTCGCGGGCGCAGCCGCTCGCTCGGAAGCGGAGGCGGAGGAGGTGACGGGGGAGGTCTCCCCGGCGTCCGCTGCGCCCGGCCCGCCCCCGGAGAGCGAGCCGGTGGACGACGCCTCCGACCTCGCCGAGGCCTCCGCCCTCGAGGACGAGGTTCCGCCGCCCCCGCTCCCGCCGCACGCGACGCCGCCGCCCCTTCGCCTCACACCCCCGCCGGTTTTGGCCGCGGAGGCAGCGGACCTTCCCGGCCTTCAAGCCGCCGGCGGGCTCCTGGGAGAGCTCCCCCCGGGCGAGGGGAAGGCCTTACCCGAGAAGAAGGCCGCGCCGGACGTGGCGGAGGCGGAGCGCATCGCCGCGAGCTACGAGCACGCGCTCCGCGAGGAGATGCTCGCGGCGAGCCCGCCCGCGAAGTTCGCGCCCCGGCGCCAGTTCTTCGTCGTCGCCGGCGCGGCCGCCGCCCTCCTCGCGCTCGGGGGCGGCGCCCTCACCTACTACGCCGTGCGGAACACGAACCGGGTCGGGGACGCCCGCGTCCTCGCGGAGCGCGCGCGGCGCGGGATCCTCCGGGACACGGACGGTTCGCTGCGGGAGGCCTCCCGCGCGCTCGCCGAGGCCCGCTCGCTCGACCCGAAGAACGAGCTCGCCTCGTCGCTCCTCGCCGTCGCCGCGGCGCTCCGCTCCGCGGACCAGGGGGACGCCCAGGCTCGCTCGCTCGCGAAGTCCATCCTCGCCGGGAACCAGGCCAAAGAGGCCGCTCCCGTCGTCCGCTACCTGCTCGCCGACTCCTCGGCGGAGCGCGGCGCGGCGGCGGAGGCCCTGGCCCGGTCCCCGCACACGCCCGCGGGCGTGGCCGAGGCGGTGGCGGCGGAGGCCCTCCTCTCCCGCGGCGCGGCCGCCGACGCCGAGCTCCAGCTCGAGGGCGCGGCGAGGGCGAACCCTCCCTCCCTGCGCGCGCTCGTGGCGCTCGCCCGCGCCGCCAACGACCGCGGCGAGCCGGAGGAGGCCTTGCCCTGGGCGGACGCGGCCCTGGCCGCCCACGCCACCCATCCGGGAGCCGCGCTCGCGGCCGCGGAGGCGCGGCTTCACCTGCGCCGGGACCTCGGCGAGGCCCTGGCGAGGCTCCGGGCCGTCGAGAAGGACCCGGGGAGCCCGCCTCGCCTGGCCGATCGCCTCCGCTTCGAGCTCGCCATGGCGAGGCTCCTCGCCGCAAACGGCGAGCAGCCGGCGGCTCTCGAGCGGCTCGCCCGGGACCGGGAACGCTTTCCGAAGGAGCCGGCCCTCTCGCTCGCGGAGGCGGAGATCCGGCTCGCGAAGGGCGACTGCGACGACGCGGAGGGGGTGGCGCGCCGGGGCCTCGCCATCGGCGGCGGGCTCCCGGCCCGCCTGCTCGTCGCCCGGGCCCAGGCCTGTCAGGGGCGGTACGCGGAGCTCCTGCGCACCTCCGCCGGCCAGGAGGCTCGCGAGCTCAAGGTGATGCGCACCCAGGCGCTGCTGGCCCTCGGGCAGCCCCGCGCCGCTCTCGAGGAGATCGAGTCCATCGGGCACGGCGGCCGGATGTCGGCGGACGCGGCGGCCTGGTACGCCGTCGTCCTCGACGCCCTGGGTCGGCGGCTCCAGGCACAGGCGGTCGTCGACCGGCTCCTCGCCATCGAGCACCCGCCCGCCCAGGCGTTCGCGACCGCCGCCGCGTTCGCCGGGAAGGACGGCCGCATCGACGAGGCGGAGGCGCTCTACCGGCGGGCCGCGGCCGCGGACCCGGAGCTCGCCGAGGCCCACTGCGGCCTCGGGCGGCTCCTCCTCGGGCGCGGCCGCGGAACGGAGGCCGCGGCCGAGCTCAGCCAGGCGCGCTCGCTCGCTCCGGCCCACGTCGAGGCGCTCGTCGCGCTGGGCGAGGCGCGGCTCCTCTCCACGGACGTGGCCGCGGCCAAGGAGGCCTTCCGCTCGGCCCTCGCCCGGGCTCCGGGCGACGGAGCCGCGCTCCGCGGCCTCGCGGAGGCGGACCTCGCCGACGGGAACCCCGCCGAGGCCCGGGCGAGCGCCGAGAAGGCGCTCCGCGCGGACCCGCGGGCGCCGGAGACCTGGCTCACGGCCGCGAAGGTGGCCCTGGCGCGCGGGGATCGGAAGGGCGCGGCGCACCTCGCCGAACGGGCGAGGAAGCTCTCCCCGAATGGCCCGGCGGCGAGCGAGGCGGCGCGCCTCATCGAGGAGGCCCGGCGGCCCCGGGGGTAGCGAGCCCGGGGGGCGAGGTCCCGGGAGGACCTCAGTGCCGGCCGTGCTTTCCCCCGCCGCCGTGCGGGTGAGCCTTCGACGAGTTCGCGTGCGTTCCCTGCCCGTGGGAGCCCTGGCCGTGCGTGCCCTTGGCGCTCCCACCGCCCTTCCCGCTCGGCTTCGAGCCGGACGCGGGCGAGCCGTGGAGGGCGGACGAGGCGGGCGGCCGCGCCATCGCGAGCGGGGCCGCCGCCGGGCCGGGCCGAGGGGCCGCCGCCACCGCGGCGCCCCCCCAGTGGCCGTAGGCGCCCGCCGCGAACCGGGCCCCGAAGGGCGCGGGCCGGAAGCCGTAGTAGCCGCCGTACGGGTGCCCCCAGTAGGCCGGACGGAAGCCCCACATCGGTCCCCAGTGAGGTCCTACCCCGTAGCCCCACCAGTAGCCCCAGGGGTGCCAGCCCCAGCAGGCGGTGAGCCCCCAGCCTCCCCAGGAGCTCCAGTAGACGCGCATGCCGTAGCCGTAGGTCCAGGGCGCTCCCCACCACCGGGCGCCGATCCACGGGCGGTACCAGTAGCCGGTCCCGTAGACCACCACGCCGGAGGTGGCCACCGCGCCGTAGTAGCCCGGGGTGTAGCCGACGTAGACCTCGTCCGGGGTGGCGCCGTACACGCGCGCGTAGGTCACGTAGGAAAGCGGCGACGAGGGAGGAATGGAGTAGATGGCCGGCGCCACCCGCGCCGCCACCGACCAGGGGCCGTTCGCGGTGGGAGCGGTGAACCACACGCCGTCCTTGAGCGCATACCACTCCCCGTCCGCCACCCGGATGATGGGCACCGAGGTGTTCGGCACGTAGGAGAGGGAAGTGCCCTCGATGGGCGAGAGCCCGGGGGGCCCGTCGTAGGCGGGCTCGAAGGAGGCCGAGTCGCGGCGCACGGTCGCGGTCTGGGGAACCCGGCTCGCCGCCACGGCCTCGCGGGCCTGCGGCGTCGAGGGCAGGGAGGCGAGCACGGCCTCCTTGGGGTGCCCCGGGGGGATCGCCGCGAACGAAACCGGAACCGCCCTGGGCTCGACGTAGCGGAAGGGCCCGTCGGGGGTGGCCGCCCGGAACCAGCGGCCGGCGAGGAGGAGGTAGATCTGGCCACTCGGGGCGTCCACGAGGACGTCGGAGGAGGTGTTCTTCCAGTAGAGGACGCCGGTGTCGCCGATGGGCTCGAGCTGGGGCGCGCCCTCGGTGACCACGAGCTCGGCGGGAACGGTGGAGACGACGATCTCCGGGGCGCCGGACGCGAGCGAGGGGCGCTCCCCCTTCGCCCCCGGCTCGGGCTTCTCCACCGCATGGTCCTCGGGGCGCGCCGCCAGGAGGTCGATGGCGGGCTCGGTCCCTGCCCAGGCGAGGACAGCGGCGAGGCCGGCCGGGGGATCGGGGAGGACGGCGTAGGGCCCCTCGAGCGCCGGCGCCGCGAGCCACCCGTCCAGGAGGCGGAGGTAGTGGCGGCCGCTGCCCGGCTCGAGGACGAGGAGCGGCCGGGTGTTCACGACCCGCTGCCAGGAGGCCCCGGGGACCTCCCGGTACACGGGCTTTCCGTCCACGACCACGAGGAGCGCCGGGGAGGTGCGAAAGAGGATGGCGGGCGGGTCGTTCTTCACGCGGCCGCGGCCCGACCCCCTCACCGCCGCCGCGATGGCAGCGGCCTCCCGCAGGCGGTCGAGCGGCACGTCGAACCGATCCGGCAGGTGCCGCTCCACGAGCTCGCGGAGGCTCCGCTGCTCCCCGCGCGCCCCCGGAAAGCTCGCCCGGACGAGGCGGAGCCCCGTGACGTGCACGGTCGGGCCCTCCTCCGCCGTCGCGGCGGCGAGGTCGGCGACCCCGTAGATGGCGGACCCACCCTCCGGCTGCACGGCCACGGCCGCCTGGAGCTCGAGCGAGCCGTCGGCCCAGCGGACCGGGTCCGGGCAGTAGAGGGAGAGGGTCCGCCCCTCCTCCGCGAAGGTCCTGGGCCACGGACCGTCGAGGCCCGAGGCGCGATCCCCGCCGGCGGCGGAAGCCGGCGAGGCCGCCGCCGCGGAGAGCGCGCCGAGGAGGAGCAAGGGGCAAACGGGTCTCACGGGCTCACCTCCCACGACGGGCCAGAGACTCCAATAACACGGGGAGCGGCGGAGGGTTTCGGCGCGGCGGGAGAGAGGGGGCCCACCTAAGCTCTCTTCCACGGCGAAGGGAGGAGTTCATGGCGCTCACGGTCGGCATCTACGTCTACGACGAGGTCGAGGTGCTCGACTTCGCCGGTCCATACGAGGTCTTCTCGACGGCCTCCCGCGTCGCCGGCCGGCTCTCGCCGGGCGCCGCCCCGCCCTTCGCGGTGGGACTCGTCTCCGAGGAGCGCCGCACCGTCGTCGCCCGGGCGAACTTCCGCGTCGAACCCCACTTCACCATCGACGAGCACCCACCCCTGGACGTCCTCCTCGTGCCGGGAGGCGTCCACGACCGGGAGCTCTCGAAGAAGCGCGTCGTCGACTGGATCGCCCGACAGCACGCGCGTACGCGCCTCACCGCCTCCGTATGCACGGGCGCCTTTCTCCTCGCCCAGGCCGGCCTGCTCGAGGGCCTCGAGGCCACCACCCACTGGGAGGACTCGGCCGACCTGCGGGCGCAGTTCCCGGGCGTCCGCGTCCGCGAGGGGGCGCGCTTCGTCGAGGAGGGACGCGTCGCCACCTCGGCCGGGATCTCCGCCGGCCTGGACCTGAGCCTACGCATCGTGGCGCGCCTCGCCGGCGAGGAGCTCGCCCGCCGGACCGCCCGCCAGATGGACTACGACTGGCGCCTCGCCTGAAAGGGAGGCGCCACCGCAGGGCGGCGCGCCGGCCGCCGGGCGCTCGCGGCGACGGAGAGGGCGTCCCTTCACGCGTCGAGCGATGGTCAGCCCTCGGCGATGCGCGCCCGGAGCAGCTCGCGAACGCGCGAGGGAGGGAGCGGCTTGCCGGGGCCGAAATGGAGGGCGCTCTTGGTCTTCTCGTAGCCTTCCAGGTCCCCGGCCAGCGTCGCCAGCGTCCTGCCGCTGAACGGGTAGTACGAGCACCCCTTCGACGTCGCGGAGAAGCCGGCGATGACCCTCCCCTCCAGGCGGAACGCGGGGATGCGGTAGCTGATGCACTCCTCCACGCCTGGCACGACGGCTCGGATCGTCCTCCGCAGGGCCTGGAGCAGGGCGCGGTTCTCCGGGCTCGTCCGCGCCAGGTACTCGTCGATGGCCGGGTCTCGAGCTTTGCGCCTGCGACCCTCCACCTGCTCCCGGAGTCTCTGGGGTACGGGGCGGCAGGCGCAACGCGCCTGGTGCTCCCGGTGCCACGCGATGCGCTCGCCGAGCGAGGCGTTCTTCGGCAGCGCGTGGCGCTCGTGCCATCCTCTGTCCATGGCGGCTCCTTTCCTTCCCCGCCCTACCGGACGAGCG
>Ga0335078_10012503_pt1 | contig 12596 bp, 8 predicted proteins | sample Lox_Sample_32_FD_206711 | JGI IMG/M metagenome (GOLD analysis project Ga0335078, IMG submission 206711) | Soil microbial communities from Loxahatchee National Wildlife Refuge, Florida, United States - Lox_Sample_3.2 | ecosystem: Environmental > Terrestrial > Soil > Wetlands | place: USA: Florida... | reverse complement strand
AACGCCATACCCCTTTTTGTATCTATCGAAGCTAGTGAGCTGAACAGCTATTCCTAACTCGGCCTCTCCCGACTGAACAATCTGGTCGGGCGTGGCGCTGGTGAGTGGCTTTACATAGGTTGCAACATTGGATATTCCGCTGACGGCCCCAGGTTGAGCGATGCTATCCAACCTGGCATAGCCCCACCCCCATAGGGGAGAACTAATTCGCTGATTGGCCGCACGGAAGGGGACATCAAATGAGCCGTTGGCAAAAAATCTTGCTTCCGGATTTGCTGAGCTGGATGCGGCCACGTCGATGCCAGCTATGATCAGCGACTTGGTTACTTTTCCGGGATAGTTGTATGCCGCAGTGGGCACCACAACAGTCCCGGCTTCGTCCGCCCGTTGGCAGTTGTTCGGATCCGGAGGTCCCGCGCCGGCATCAGTGCTGATGCAATATTTATCATTGTTCGCTGAGTAACTGGCTAAGGCAGGCACATCCAGCTCAAAGGTGTATGGCGGCGTAGAGCCAGCGACGAACGAGAAGTTCATTACATGGTGATACCAGTCATATCCCGTATATATGATGCTTGTGGACGCGGATTTTGGCGCTGTGATCGGCGCACGAGGGGTGCTGATGGTCATCGTCGAAGGTACTACGCCAGTGGCGCATAGGATAGTGTAGTTATATGCACGTGTGCTTTGGTCGGGTGCGGTTTGGCAGGCAGCATTCTTCGATCCATTATTAGGTGAGGTGGCAGAAGGGCCTCCGGAACTTCCATTGCCATCGCTCTGGTTTTGAGCTTGTGGGGATTGCATAGTGCATTGCCCACCATTGCTCGTCGTCTTATTCGACATGGGAATCCCAGCAGTGAGGGTGCAACCAGTCAACGGCACGCCGGCCTGTCCGCCGCCCCCTGTTGTGACCGGCCCGCTACCTATCGGAATCTCTTTGCTGACCTGTCCATACTGGCCGGGACCGACTATGCCCTGAGCAACAACTGTGTCCTTGGGACTCACTGCGATGGTGTTTGTGCCGCCGGTGAACTTCCCATCGGTTACGGGCACCTTATCGATGGCTTGGAGATCATTAACGCAAATGCGAACCATATTCCCACTGCTCCACGTACCCGAGTAGGTGACTGTATTACTCGTAGGCGTGCCGAGAACCAGCGTGGGAGCTGACGGTGCATCGGACGCATCAGCCTTACAGCTTCCAACCACCAGTTTCGTCGGGTTCGTCGGCTTGCCCGGGACACCCTGGTCGTCGATAAACTGTGTGCTGATCTCCTCGCCAGCGGTGGCAGCCGCTATCGACATCCTGAAGGTTCCGTCTGTGTTCACTGCTCCCATTCCCAGAATCTTGCCATCGTTGCAAGGCTGCACGTTTCCGCCAAAGACGTTGCCGCCCGCGAGCCCGCAGCTGCAGAGCTGCACCTTCCCTTTCGGGATGCTCCCGGCCGGGAGCGCGCCGCCCGACGGTGTAGTCAGCTTTCCCATAACGTTCGTAATATTGACATCAATCTTGGGAATCGCCGGAACCGGAAATTCTAGATTCACGCCGGCTGTTATCGGACAGGCGGGGTCTGCACTTTGATTGGCTGGTGGGGTAGGTGCGAGGGTTTGCCCCACGCCACCATTTTGTCCCCGGTTACGACTCCTGGGCGGTGCGGCATCAGCTGTCAAGTCCGTCATCTCGGGTGCGGTCGCACCGGGCAAGTTGCCTGATGCGACCGGTGTTGACGAGGCCGGTCGCTGGGGGCTCGAGATTCGAGTGCTCGCGGCGGGAGCGACGGCGGTAATTGAGTGGGCTGACGTTGGCGCTATCGTCGAAGAGGGCGCGGCTGCGCTCGAGGGGGCGGGTACGGATGGTCCCTGCATGCCGTCGCGGACGTTCCGCACGGAGGCTTGAAACATGGCGTCCAGAATGCGGTCAGTCACGCCGTTGTCCGTCAGGTATGCGATGCCCGCAGTCGACAAATCAAATTGCGTGGAAACGCTACCGATCTTCTTGATAATGTCGGTGCTATTAAAACCCCATGCTACCAATTGGACAATGGACTCGTTCGTCATCGTGGGCGGTGGGTCGGTAGCACCTTGCAGCGGAATATTTGGACAGCAAACCATGACAAAGATAATGACGACTGGGACAAAGTATCGCATGTGTCCTCCCTCGGAAAGTGAGCGCCGGCCTCGAAACCTACTGCTTGGTGAATTGGTGCCAGATACTCGGCTTCCGTTTCTTGGCTTCACCAGCCTAAAAGGGGCTAGGTGGGTAGGCTCCCTCATCTCCGCTCGGGAACGGCACCTGGAAGTGTCAGTGGCGGGGCCGGAAGGAAGGAGCTGGCGCGCACTCCCTCGTGAAAAGTTTCGTTTGGTGGTGCGAACGGGTCAAGCACGAATGCGGATGAGGCCAATTTAATTTTCTCAGCTCGTTTCGAAATGGGAATCAGCAACTACGATCTGGGTTGAATAAGATTCAGGGTTGCCCACTGGCGCGCTCAGGCAAGCCGTGCCATCTGCTACCCTCTACCCGTGCCGAAGTTTTTGTTTTGGAACCTGAATCAGCGCGGCATTCCAGATTTGATTGCGCGGGTGGCGTGGGAGGAGCTGGTGGACGTGCTCATCCTGGCGGAGTGTGGGAGCTCGCCTGCGCGCATGCTGGAGGCGCTCAATGCCGAGCGCACGGAGTATGACTTCGGGTTCAGCAGTTGCCCCCGGCTGCGGGTGTTTACGCGCTTCGATGCGGGCATGATGCCTCCGCTGTGGGAGTCGGAGCGGATCACCATTCGGCGGCTGACGCTGCCGGGACGGCATGCGGTGCTGGTGGCGGGGGTGCATCTGCCCAGCAAGGTCAACGTCTCGGAGGAGAGCCAGGTGTTCGAGTCGATCCACCTGGCGCGCGCGATCGACGAGGTGGAGAAGCAGGAGAAGCATCGGCGCACGCTGGTGATGGGCGACCTGAACATGAATCCGTTTGAGGCGGGGGTGGTGGGCGCGCGCGGCGGGCTGCACGCGGTGGCCAGCCGGGAGGTGGCGCAGCGCTTCGTGCGCACGGTGCAGCGCGAGAACTATCGTTTCTTCTACAATCCCATGTGGAGCCACCTGGGCGATCGCAACGATGCGGGCGGGACATATTATTACGATGGCGGCGAGGCAGTGTGTTACTTCTGGAACATGTACGACCAGGTGCTGCTGCGTCCCGCGCTGACGTTTCGCTTTGCTCCCGAGCATGTGCGGATTTTGACGGAGGCGGGTGGGGTGCCGTTGCTGGCGCAGGGGCGTCCGGACAGGAGCGTGGGGTCGGACCATCTGCCGGTGGTGGTAGAGTTGGAGTTTTGAAAAGCAGTGGCCAGTTGCCAGTGGTCAGTGGTCAGTCCCACTCATCCGAAAAACGCGGATGAGTGAGGCACTCGCATCTGGATTCTGGCTACTGACAACCGACAACTAAGCTATGCCTGACGATCTTTGGCCAGCGAATATTGCCGACTCGAAGATGACCACGCCGGTCATTATTCTTAAGGAGCAGGCGGCGCTGCTGGGGGAGAAGACGCGCAACCTGGTGCAGGGAGAGGTGCTCACGCAAGCGGTGGGCAGCATGTTTGTGCACCATTTCTATTTGACGGCGCCGACGCTGAACTACAAGTACGAATTGTTTCAGGCGTCGCACAGCATCAACTTCTATCCTATGAGCCTGCGAGTGGGCCAGCAGGAGGGGCGCACGGCGATGAACGAAGAGCAGTTCAAGGAAGAACTGAAGGCGATCTTCGCGTCGCAGCACACGTTGAATGTGGTGCACTCGATTCTGGCGCAAGTGCGGGCGTGACCTGCTCTAGAAGAATATGATGGAGGCGCCGCTAGAGGATGCTATAGCATTCCGCCGGTCTTGGTGGCGAGGATGCTGAGCGCCATCTCCAGATTGTCGATGGCTTTCGCCAGCTCGGGATGCTTGTCGAGCGGCAGTTGCAGGGCGCGCAGCAGGCGATGGGCCTCGGCGACGTGCTGTGCGGCGTCCGGCGGCTGGTTGGGCTGGGCTGTGGGCTTCGGATCTTCGGGCATGCACAACATCTTAATCGCTATAGCGCGGCGAACTCCAGCGGGCAGCGCAGCAGCGCTGACGGGTTCTCCCGGTTAGGCAGCCGCGAGCGCGCCGGCCGAGACCATCGCCGTCTGCCAATTGTTAATTCCACTCGGGGCTTGTCGCTGTGACTTTGGTCATAGCGCCCACTGCGCGCAAATCGTATTCTGCCGCTCCATAGCAATAAGTAGCTTCTGCCAGGTTCTTGGGTAATACTCGGGGCAGCCGTGCTGTCTACATGCTAGCCCCATCCTGACGATAGCGCCCACTTCACCGCGACATAGCTCAACATTAAAGAGTCGCAGCTAACAGGAACAAAGTGCCGTGCGTGCCAAGGCGCATGCTACTTTTGTGGGTTGAACTTCAAGATCGCAGCCTGGCTTAAAGAATTTTTCCAGAATTACTTGACATTTCTCCAAAAGTGGTGACAGCATTACGAAACTTTGCAGAAATCCAGTACGCGGATTTCTAGGGAGACTCTGAACAAGTGGATCGGTCGGCCTCAGGGGCTAAAGCCCGCACTGATTTTGCTGAACTTCCGGCACGGCTGAAGCCGTGCCCTTTCAAAAACTGGGGCTTAATCAGAGTCTCCCTAGCGAGTCAACAGGAACGATAGGATTCCTGTGCATCCCAAGGGCTTGCAGTACCCGGTTGGTCTTCGATTCCCCGCGCTCCCAGGAACAAAACTGTCAACCTGTACCGTTGTAGGACGATGAGTCTTTAATTACTTGCAAGAAAAGAACCAGGTGCCTGACGTCAGGCCGGCAACCTGCAACGAACTCGTTTCCTATCAACTCTGGCAATGGCTTCGAAAGAAAGGGAAAGGAGCGCTTATGCGCCGCTTCAGTCAAGCTTCATTTCTGGCCGTGTTCGCGTTGTCGATGGTTTCGCTTAGTTTCGCGCAGCAAGCTACAGTTACGGCTGTGCCCAATCTTATTCGCTACAGCGGAGTGCTGAGAGATGCGCAGGGCGGGCCGTTGGCTTCGTCCACTGTGGGCGTCAGCTTCGCCATCTACAAGCAGCAGGAGGGCGGAGCACCTCTGTGGATGGAGACGCAGAACGTTACTACCGATAGCAGCGGCAACTACAGCGCGCTGCTGGGCAGCACGACAGTCACGGGCCTGCCGGGCGATCTGTTTTCCGAGCAGGAACAGCGATGGCTTGGCATCCAGGTGGAAGGACAGCCGGAGCAGGCGCGCGTGCTGATGGTCAGCGTGCCCTACGCCTTCAAGGCGCACGAGGCCGACACGCTGGGCGGCAAGAGCGTGTCGGATTTCGTGCTGGCGAACGGTGCCAATTCCGCCGGCGCTCAGAGGATCAGCGGCCAGTCAGCCGCTTCGGGCGCGACGCAACAGAGTGGAATCAAGCCATTGACCTCGAGCGGTCCCACCAGCTTCAGCGGCTCGACTACGGACCAGATCGTGGGTGTCACACAGAGTGGGACAGGAGCCGGAGTGAGCGCGGCGGCGCCTTCCAACGCGGTGGTCGGCATGGCGACGGCAACACATGGCGTCGGCTATGGCGTGCGGGGCATGTCCGCCAGCACGAACGGAGTTGGCGTGTGGGGCCAGAACACGGCGACCAGCGGCAACACCGTTGGCGTGAACGGAGCAGTATCCAGCCCATCGGGAATTGCCGGCGTGTTTAACAATTCCGCAGGCGGGAAGATCATCAGCGGCCAAAGCCGCGGGGTGGAGAAGTTTTCGGTTGACACCAACGGGAACATCTTTGCCGCCGGAGCAATCACCACCAGCGGCGGTTTGTCCGAAATCACTGCCGCCCCTGCCGGCGTGGCCCTCACAGGCAATGCCACGAATATCAACGGAGCCAACACGGGTGTGCTGGGCGAGACCGAAAGCATCAATGGGCTCGGCGTCAGTGGTATGGCGAACACCTCGACTGGCCTCAACGCTGGAGTGTATGGGCAAAGCAACAGTAATGAGGGCTGGGGTATGTACGCCTACGAGGGGTCGCCAACCGGACAGACGGTTGGAGTTCAGGGCATCGTGGTCAGCAGCGGGGATTTCTCCCAAGGTGTGATTGGTCTGGCCAGTAATGCCGCCGGGCAGACTTTCGGTGTGCATGGCGTAACCCGCAGTAACACAAATTTCTCCGCCGGCGTAGCGGGCAATGCCAATGGAGCAAGCGGCGTTACTCATGGAGTGAACGGAATCACCGCCAGTAGTACCAACGGAGCGGCGGGCGTGCACGGCGCCACGAGCTCTACGAGCGGGCAAATTTTTGGCGTGGCCGGGGACACCGCGAGTACCAGCCAGTACTCAGCAGGCGTGCAGGGCAATGCAACTGCGACTAGCGGACAGGTCTTCGGCGTAACCGGTTATACCTCGAGCAGCACGAGCTACAGCGCCGGAGTGAACGGCTATGCGAATTCGACCACCGGCGTGGTGGACGGCGTCTCTGGGGGCACCGGCAGCACCGCTCAGGGAGCATCTGGCGTCAATGGCTATGAGGGCGCGAGCACGGGTCAGGTTTACGGCGTAAATGGCGGCACCAACAGCACGGGACCCTATGCTGCAGGCGTCAGCGGAAATGAAGGTGCCACGACAGGGATCGTCTTTGGAGTGACTGGCGGCACGAATAGCACCAGCAACGGCGCGGCAGCAGTAAACGGATATGAAGGTGCTACGACAGGGCAGGTTTACGGCGTGATAGGAACCACGGCTAGCGCTACCGACGGGGCTGATGGGGTGACTGGGGTCGCAAGTGCCAGCACGGGCATCGTCGCTGGCGTCGCCGGAATCTCGTACAGCTCGAGCGGCCAAGGCCTTTACGGGCAGGCTTCCGCGACCTCTGGCTTTGCCGTTGGAGTTGAGGGCTCGACATCGAGTTCGGACGGCGTAGCCGGGCTTTTTACCAATACAGCTGCAGGGAACGTGCTGGTAGGGCGTAGTTTCTTCGATGTCACGGTGTTCTCCGTGGATGGCAACGGCAACGGGTACTACGCCGGTAACCTGAACGTCACCGGCACACTTACCAAGGGCGGCGGCTCGTTCAAGATTGATCATCCGCTCGATCCTGAGAACAAGTACCTGTCTCACTCCTTCGTCGAGTCGCCCGACATGATGAACATCTACAACGGCATCGTTCGGCTCGACGCGCGTGGGGAGGCCTGGGTCGTGCTGCCCGATTACTTCGAGGCACTCAACCGCGACTATCGCTATCAGTTGACTTCGGTGGGTGCGCCGCAACCGCGCCTGTACATTGCGCGCGAGGTCAAGGGCAATCGCTTCAAGATCGCCGGCGGCAAGCCGAACGCAAAGGTCTCGTGGCAGCTCACCGGCATTCGTCAGGACGCGTGGGCCAACGCGAACCGTATTCCCACGGAAGAGGACAAGCCTCCGCAGGAGCGCGGTACATACTTGCATCCCGAGCTGTACGGAGCAAGCGCGGATAAGAATACTGACGCCATGCTGCGGCGCTAAAGCGGTTCAGGCTAGTTGTATTCCAGCTTTGAAGTCAGAGCCGCCTTTCGGCACTGAGGAAATGCTTTCCCTCAGCGGCTGAAGCCGACATTCGTCAGTCACCCTTACGGCACGCCTGAAGGCGTGCCCCTTCAAAACAGGCTACGCCGACTCCGGAAACCGCTAAGGAAACTCTGAACAAGTTCCTACATGCTAAGAACCAGGGCTGAAGCCCTGCTGATTTATGAGGGTTGGACGCCGGCCTGAAGGCCGGCTCTTCCATCGACCGACTTAATCAGAGCCTCCGCAAGTGTTCATGCCGCATGAAATGCGTAAAGCCGCCCCATTCCGGGCGGCTTTACTTTCTACGGCGAAACAGCTCTCGATCCTTGTGCGCGAAAACTGTGCTTAGGTGCTACTGTGCTCCAGCATTCCTTTTTCCAGCTTTTCCTGGCAGGCGATGCAGTGGCGTGTCCAAGGCACGGCTTCCAGGCGCTTGGGATTGATCTCATTGCCGCAGGAGATGCACTCGCCGAAATTGCCCTCGCGGATGCGATTCAGCGCGCCATCCACCATCTGCAGCAACTGGCGGTCGGTATTGCTTTGATGAAAGAGGAATTCCTTGTTATAGGAATTGGCCGCCCGATCGGCGATGTCCTGCGCCGACTCCAGATCGGCGTCGCGTCCGTCCTGCGCCGTCCGGGTCATGGCGTTACGCAGTTCCCGCTGGCGCTCCTCCAATCGTTTCTTGAATGTTTCCAACTTCTTCTTTTCCATAGCTACCGTGCCTGAGCGATTCTGCAATGCCACCCCGCCACAATTTCATTGACTGTGAACGGAGATGATATGCGCCCAAGAGAAGGCGCGTCAACTACCCGTCACCGCCAAGCGGTTGCTTCCCGCAGGTAGACATAAGATGCCGCTGCCTGCCCAAAAGATCATATAAACGAGGGACAACAAAAAAGCGGCCTTTTTGGCCGCTCTTCGAAAGAGGCGAACAAGGAGGGATCTCAGTCAGGAAAGGCGATGCAAGGCGCCGCCCCGCTGTGCGGGACGAGCAAAGAGATGTCGAGACAGACGGAAGAGGGTCGACTTCAAGGTTCTGTGCCTCTTTGGTTGATCGCGGTAGTGCATGTCAGGTTCCAAATCTGTCTCATGACCGCGGCAACCCGAAGGCTAGCCAGCAAAGTAGTTGTTAACAGTAGTGATATTGTCACTGCCCAGCGCCGGCTGTGCTTTACATGAGCAGATCAATGGCGCAGGAAAAGTGGTATCGCGGTACGAACCCTAGGCGCTGAGATGCTTATTTTGGCTCGCGTCCTGCTCTTCGATCAGCTTCAGCTTATTGAGCAGGGCCTTATAGCTGATCTTGAGAATTTTGGCTGCTTGCCGGCGGTTCCAGCGGGTCTGCGTCAGTACGCGCTGGATGGCCTCGCGCTCGGCATCCATGGCGGCTTTTCTGCCAATCTCCAACAGCGAAGGAGTAACTCCGTCGCCTTTTCCGGCGGTGATCGGGATGGCTGCGCCCGGTCCGTGGTCGGCGGCGGATCTTCCCGCATGTGCCGATGCCTCTGCGATGGCAGACAACGAACTCACAATCGGCTTATGGGTGGAGAGTTCCCGTATGATCTGCGGCTCGTTGCCCACAATCACGTAGCGCTTAACCAGGTTTTCCAGCTCGCGTATGTTGCCCGGCCAGGTGTACTCCAGCATGCGCGCCAGCGCATAGTCGCTGAAGGGAGCCGGCTGCTTCGCGTAGAATTCGCTGTACTTGCGCTGGAAGAAGTCGAGGAAAACCGGGATCTCCTCCCGGCGCTCGCGCAACGGAGGGATGTGGATGGTGATCACGTTCAAGCGATAGAAGAGGTCTTCGCGGAAGGTCCCCTCTTGGACGGCGCGTTCCAGCGGCTTGTTGGTTGCGGCCAGCACCCGGACGTCGACCGAGATGTCGCGCTTGCCACCCAGGCGGGAGAATTCGCCATCCTGCAAAACGTGCAGCAGCTTGGCCTGCAGCGCGGGATGCATCTCGCTCACTTCGTCGAGAAAAAGCGTGCCCAGGTTTGCCAGATCGAACTTGCCCAGTTTTTGGCGATTGGCGCCGGTGAACGCGCCCGGCTCATAGCCGAAGAGCTCGCTCTCCAGCAACTCGTGCGGAATGGCGGCGCAGTTCACTTTCACAAAGGGCTTGTCCATGCGCCCGGATTGGCCGTAAATCATGCGCGCGACCACTTCCTTGCCGGTACCGCTTTCGCCCCGGATGAGCACCGTGGCCGTTGTGTCCGCCACTTGCTCGATGGTGTTCTTCACCTCTTCCATGCGAGGGCTGGTTCCGAACAGCGTGGCGAAGTCGCGATTGCGCCGCACCTGATCGCGAAGCTGGGGCATCTCGGCAGGCGGGCGCTGCTTCTCCAGAATTCGGCTGATGCGCAAGTCGAGGTCTTTGGCTTGGAAAGGCTTGACCAGGTAATCGTCGGCGCCCAGTTTGGAGGCGTTGAAGATGGTATCGGGATCGCTGCAGCCCGAGATGACCAGCACGGCGGCATCGGGCCTGGCCTGTTTGACACGGCCGAGGATGTCAAGCGCGCCTAAGCCGGGCAGGGAGAGATCGAGCAGAATCAGTGCTGGATCGAAATTGCTGAGGATGCGGAGCGCTTCTTGGCCACTGCTCGCGCTACTCACGTCGAAGCCGCGGCGCAGCATCTGCGCGGTGAGGGTTCGGCCCAGGGCGAGATCGTCGTCGACCACCAACACGCGTAGCTTCGCATTTAAAACCATGGAACTTCCTAGTGCGGTAATCGAACCCCGCCCCCACTCACAGGAAAACTGTGCTCATTATGAGAATCCGAGTGCCACTTCCGGGGTTGCACATGCCGATGAAGCCGCGCACACACGCCCGCCGCAGCCCAGAATCTCCAAATTTCAACAGAGCGTGGGCTGATTCTAACTCGATTTGTCAAGCTTAGGTGTGGTGGGAAGAGATTTTCTTCGGAATGGACCGCCGGAGCCAGCGCGGCAGCACCCCTCGTGTCGCCAAACAGCAATTCGACAGCAGAACCTTGACAGGTGAAACCTGTATCAGGGCACAGCGATATTGTGCCCCGATACAAATCGATCTTCCGTAGAGCTTGCTAATTTCCGCCGGACACCGTGCGCAGCTTGCCGGGCATGAAATGATAGGGCGGCCAGGGACCGGTGATGGTCACACGGCAGTCCTTGAAATGCCGCGTGGCCGTGTCGTAGCGGTTCTGATATTTAGTGACCGAATGCGACTCGATCAAGTGGGCGAAGTCGATCAGCATTCCTCCCGAATCCGTGCGCTTGCAGATGATGTCCTCTTCCAGGGGCGAGAACAGTTTGTGCACCTGCATCGACAAAGCGCGGGCCTTTGTCTGCCGCTCCCGTTCGCGCGATGCCTGTTCCCGCAGTTTGCGCAGGTACTCGCCTCCCACTCCGGCGGGCAACTCGGATACGGCTTCTTCCAGCGCGCCATCCTTCACCAGGAGCTTGAAGTGCATTTCGGCTTTGCCGCGCAAGCGATCGACCGTCTCCATGAAGGTCTTGCGATTGGCCCTCACGGCGCGGCGCAAGGCTTCATCGGAATCAAAGATGGTCCCGAAACGGAACGGCAGGACGGTGCGCGTACGGAAACATTCGCTCACCACGCGTCCGTGCTCTACCAGGGACTGTTGTGAAAGTGTTTGGGAACTGGGATATTCGCTGACAACAACTGCAAAATCACCGCTGGGATAGGCCAATACCGAGGCGCCGTTTACGCCTCGAAGGTTCTCTAGCGCGAAGGGGCGACGGGACCGGGTGCCGTTCTGAAGACCCTGCTGCTCCGTAATACAGTAAGCGTACCACGCCATCTTAGTCTCTCCTGGGAGTACTCGTACACACGTTGAGGCACACTGTGCATGAGGAAATGCTGACTTTCGAACGTGGAACTGCAGAAACAGGCTTTAATCGGGAGTGGACGAGGAACCTCCCCCAACATCTCTATCCTAAGACCAATGTGGTAGAAACCGCAACCTGGAACTCGCACCGGAAGCCATTTTTTTCATTTGGGAGTAAATGCAGGGAGATTCCAGGGTGAGTCCGGTCGAAGGGACTTGAGATGGCGCGGGCGCCAGAGCTCACCTTGCTGCCTCAAAAGGCGCAGCTTCCACTGCGCCTTTTGAAACGATAGATCGTTGGGTTCTGCGTAACCCGCAGCTCGTGGGGGTGAAATCTCACTGCCAACGAAGTTGCGTGCCCGAGTCGATTATTGCCTTCTAACCAATTGCGGTACTTAGGCTTACACGTCTACGCTTAGAGCGTTTGCCGCAGCGGTTGTGCCCTGCGCGGTCACCGCGCCCGACGACGACATGGCTTGCCAGCTTTGCTGCAGCGCGCTGAATGCTTGCTGGGCCGCCGACAAGTTGCCCGATTGCAGCGCCTGGCCAAGCTGAGCGAGCGACTGCTGGAAGCCACCACCCCCGTGATGATGATGGTGAGCGTGACTGGACACTGCGTTGGGCGGGGTGCCGTTCGACATCGATGCGAACGCCTGCTGGGCGGCCGACAAATTGCCCGATTGCAGCGCTTGGCCGATACTGTTGAGCGCCTGCGTGATGGGACTATTGCTGCCAAACTGGCTGGCGGCGGCTTGCGACAGCGTCACAAAATCGGTCTGCGCTTGCATCAGGTTTCCGGTCGCAAGATCCTGACCTAACTGCGTGAACTCTTTGCGAAGCTGCTGATAACTGTTCTGAACCGAAGAAAGCTGCGAACCACTGGTGACAGCGGTTAACGACATGTTCCCTCCTATCATGGCTGCTTTACCGACGGACGCGGTCCACAGCGCAGCGGATAAAGCACGATCGCAGGCTGCTAACACGCAAGCCGGCTGCCGAAAAGATTAGCCACCCTTTATCTTGGTGTATACACGGATGGACAGGCGCCGAGCATCGCTTGGACTTTCCGTGCCGCGCGCGTGCCGGAGCGTGCTTGCGGCCCGTCCGGCATCGAATCTAGGGCGTGTTAACACTAAACAGAGACCTGAGTGCTTCCACGATTAAGGCGAAATAAATAAAGCCTAGGAAGATCACATCCAGCTTTTCAAAGCGCGAGAAGAT
>Ga0335078_10012502_pt1 | contig 12596 bp, 15 predicted proteins | sample Lox_Sample_32_FD_206711 | JGI IMG/M metagenome (GOLD analysis project Ga0335078, IMG submission 206711) | Soil microbial communities from Loxahatchee National Wildlife Refuge, Florida, United States - Lox_Sample_3.2 | ecosystem: Environmental > Terrestrial > Soil > Wetlands | place: USA... | reverse complement strand
TGCGCGTGAGTGTTCTCATGGTCAGTGCCCCCGTCCGCCGACGCCGGTTCGGCAGCGCGCTGCAGCGCGGCTCAGGCGGATTCTGGCAGCAGACGCTGAAACGGCGCTGAAATGGCGCTGAGGGCGCCACCCCGACGGCCACGAGGTCCTGGCCAGGCTTGGACGGCGCCGGAGGCCAGGGAGGGGGGCCTGCGGCCGATTCCGCCAGCGGTTCAACTCGGAAGCGACACCCAAGCATTCCGGGATTCCGATGGTAAAGTCCGCCATCAGGGGAGTCAGCTCACGGGAGCATGTTCCCACACCTGACTATCGGAAAGTGATCTTGAGGTGCTCGCCTCCCACCGAACGCGGCGATTCCTGCACGGTGAGTGGTGAGATGGCCAGCGCGAGCGACGATGAGGTTACATGCCCAAGGTGGGGATTGGTCCCGTCCGGCGGATGCAGGTATTCCGCGCAGCGACTGAGGTTATTGCGCGTGAGACATTCGGCGGCACGACGATCAAGAAGGTGGCCGACGCAGCGGGGCTGAGCACGGGGACTGTCAATTACTACTTCACCAACAAGCGCGCGATGCTGATGGAGACGCTCTCCCACATTTCCGCCGAATGGAGCCAGGACTTGCGCCGGGCCGTCGAGGAGAGCGAACCCGGTGAGCCCCGCATCCGGGTTCTGATCGAGGCGACAGGACCCACCACTACCCTCAACCGGCTCCGGTGGCGGGTCTGGACTGCGGCGTGGAGCGAGTCGCTGCATGCCCCTGAGCTGAGAACCGTGCTGTGGCGCAGCTACAAGACCTGGCTGCAGGTCCTCAGTGAGATGTTCGGATTGATAAACAAGGACCTGGGCGGCCCGGCTATCGATCTAGCCAAGACGGCCCGGGTTTACGACGCGCTGCAGAACGGCTTGTTCCTCCAGATCCTCATCTCAGATACCCGGCTGGATGAGGAGACGGCTGCCGTGCTGCAGAGCTATCTGGAGAACAGCCTCGGCCCTGCCGCCCAGCCATCTCGGGTGCCGGCCGGAGAGGTCGGCTGACACCTCACCGCCACGTGACGGGCGGAGACGTATCGCGGCCGCGAGCCTGAGAGGACGCCAGGGCCTCCGTTAGTTCCGATTAAACCGATCGGATGAACTAAAAAAGAGTCAGCCGGGCTCACGCCGAGCCGACGCTCTCCCTCGGGCCCATGGTTGGCCCCGTACGCCGTCATGCAGCCCCCAGGGCCTAGATGGTGTCGTAGTTGTCTGTTTACCCAGAGCTACACCTTGACGCGGAGGAGGCGTCAGTAGAATTATATTGACCAGTTGATATAGAGAAGGATGAGCCGGGAGCTCGGCCGCCGGGTCGCGGCGGCCCATGATGGCGCAGCACAGGGCTCGCCGTCCCCTGGGCCCTTTCCGGCCCTCTGGGGACTGCGTGTGAAGCAGGGTCTCGACCGCATGGCAACGCGGGCTGCGGATACTGCGCAGCCGGGCGTAGGAAGGCGCAGCCGATGGCGAACCGATCCCCGGATCTACGCCATTGGCACCGAAGCCTGATTCGCAATAGCAATGCCGCCCGGAGAGATGGCGAGCTGGGCATCGGCCCACCCAATGACGTCCCGATCGCCCCGGGCGGGGATATCGCAGCGATCGGCAGACCGCTGCCCGTGCGTGCGGTTGGAGGGGCGGTCCGCGTCGGGACGGCCGAAGCGACCGAGCCCGGCGTGACCAGGCAGGCCTGGGCGCACGGCGCGCCAGCCCCGGAGCGCGCAGCCAGGTTGCATGAGGCATTAACAGGTTCCGGTCCGCCTGGGCGCTTCTCCGCCGGCCCGGTTAACGTGCCCAAAGCCCTGAACCCGGATCACATTCAGCAGCGCCTCTCGGCCGCATTCACTTGGGCAAAGGCCGAACGTTTTTCTGCCCCAGGCTGCCGAGCTGGCGACGCCGTCTCACGTTCAGAAGGGGACTTCGCGCGGACCGGATATCTGGCCATCGCCGGATGCCCGATGGCGCCGGAGCAAATTAGCGGTCTGCACAGGCAATGTGCATCAAGTTTGAATCGACTGCATAAGGCGCCGGGTGGTCGGCCGGTGTTGCCGCCGTCGATATCGCCGCAGAAAGCTGTCGGTACTTTGGGCAGTTCGCGGCAGGTGAGAGCGCAGAGTCCGGTAAGCGCGTCGGCGCACGTTTAGGAGGTCATACACATGAGACGCAGACGTCTTCTCTGGGCGGGTTCCGTCGTCGCCACCGCGCTCCTGGCCGCGGCGTGCGGGTCGTCGGGAGGAGGTGGCAGCAGCTCGAGCCAGAGCAAGGAGCCGATCAAGATTGGCCTGATCGCCGGGCTCACCGGCCCGAGCAGCGCGTGGTCGGTGCCGTACAAGAACGGCGCTCAACTGGCCGTCAAGGACCTCAACGCCAAGGGCGGAGTCGACGGCCGCAAGGTGGAACTCGTCACCGAGGACAACCAGAGCAGCCCGGAGACCTCTGTGTCGGCTGCGACCACACTGATGTTCAGTGACCATGTGAATTTCATCGTGTGCTCGTGCGACTCCGGGGAATTCCTCCCCATCGTCTCCCGGGTGGAGCAGGCCGACGCCTCGAAACCTGGCGGCGGTCAGTTCATCGTGAGCAATGGGGTCGCTGGGACCACCAAGATCCTCAACCTTCCGCCGGTATACATCTCGACGTTCCCGCTGAACGGAACGCTGGCCAAGACCCTGGCCCAGCAGGCCTGGAAGCAGGGCTTCAAGCGGGCCTACGTGCTGTCGCAGTCAGATGCCTACGGCCAGGACATGTACACCCAGCTGCAGTCGGCCTGGAAGAGCCTTGGCGGCACCGTGGTGGGATCCACGATCGTGAACCCGGACCTGCCGAACTACACCAGCGTCATGCAGCAGGTGAACAGCTCTCACCCGCAGGTGATCTTCACCGGCACGTACGGCCCGGATGCCTTGCTGCAGTTCCGTGAGATCACCCAGATGGGCAGCAAGGCGCCCTGGTACCTGCTCTTCCACGAGACCGCCGAATTCAACAAGGTGTCCGGCTCCGACAACCGCGCCTACGGCCTCGACCCGGCGTGGCTGGGCGACAAGGCCGGAAGCTGGGTCTCCCACTTCAAGTCCGTGTACGGTCACGCTCCTGGGCTGTTTGACGCGCAAGGGTACGACACCACGTGGCTAGCGGCCATGGCCGTCGGCAAGGCCGGAAGCGACAACGTCGACGCCATCAAGAAGGCGTATGTGCAGGCCACCAATTCGTACAGCGGGCCTACTGGCAAGTTCAAGCTCAACGCCCAGTACGCCAGAATTGACGCGCCCGTGTCCTGGTATGTGGTGCGCGGTGGGCAGTGGGTGGCCCTTCCCGGTGCGCCGTCATGACAATCGTGGACCTGCCCAGGGTCCGTGGCTCGGTGATCGTCGACAGATACCACGAGGCGGTGGAGATCCTCAGCTCGCCGGCCTGCGTGACGCGCAGTTTCGAGGCTGAAGCGGCGCCGTTCAAGGGCGACACGGTAGCCGAGGTCAACGGCGACACCCATCTGCGTCATCGCCGCATGGCGGCGCGAGCCTTCGGCCGGCACGCCGTCATGCACTATGAGGAAAGCGTCCTGGGCGAGGCGATCGAGCGCGCGCTCGCTCGCCTCGAGGCCAGCGGGGACCCTGCCGACCTGGTCGGGCTGTCTCAGGTCATCCTGGTCCAGGTAGCAGCGAAGTTCGTTGGGCTTGACGACACCGGCAACCCCGCACGCCTGGAGAAACTGCTCGGGTATGTCGGCCGCCTCGGACCCGGTGTGGAGCTGCGCTGGGCCGATCGGGGCATCAACGACGTCATCCGGGAAGGCCTGGCCGCCAAGGCCGGGTTCGCGGAGGACTTCTACCGGCCAGCGGCGCAGCGGCGGCTGGCGGCCGCGTCTGCCGGGGACGGGCCCAGCGCCGCCCCGGTGCCCGATCTGATTTCCGCCCTGTGCCTGGCGGACTGGGATGAGGACAAGAAACTGCGGGAGGCCATCACCTATCTCACCGCGGGCATCCGCGCCACCGCTCACATTGTGACCCGCACGTTCGACGAACTCGAGAACTGGCTGGCCGGTAGGCCGGGTGAGCGCGAGCAGGCCTACTCGGCGCAGGGCCTGCGCCAGGCCTGCAACGAGACACTCCGGCTGCATCCGTCGAGCCCGGCACTGTTCAGGGAAGCGGCTGAGCGCATCCCGCGGGTGGCGGCGCCGCCCATCGAGCCGGGAAGCCGGATCGCGATCGATCTGCTCGCCTGCAACACAGACGTCACCGTTTTCGGAACCGACGCCGCCCAGTTCCGGCCCGGTCGCGAAGTGCCAGACGGCGTCCCCCGCTACGGGATCTCGTTCGGGGCGGGGCGGCACGTGTGCCCGGGCCGTTCCGTGGTCACCGCTAACGGGCCGGTCACCGCCGGAGACGACCACAGCCAGGAACTGCTCCGCGCGGTCGTGCGGATTCTCGGCCGGCTGCACGAGTGCGGAATGGAGCGGGATGAGACCCGGGAACGGGTAGTGGCCACGTCCTACCAGCGACGCTACCTCTACTATCCGGTGAGATTCACCGGCCTATCGGGGACGCGCCGTTGACCACGCTTGTCTCTATCGTCGTCGTCGGCCTGGTCTATGCCGTGCAACTGGGTCTGATCGCGCTCAGCTTCAGCATCACCTACCGCGCGATTGGCTTCGCCAACTTCGCGCACGTTCAGTTCGCTGCTGTGGGCGCGACGGTCGCGGTAGGCCTTTCTTTTGTCGTCCCCATATGGCTCGCGGTAATCGTCGCGGTCGCTGTCTCTGGCGTGATCGCCGTCGGCTCCGACCTGGCTATCTTCCGGCGGATAAGCAACGCATCCATCGGGACGAAGATGATCGTTTCCGCAGGGCTGCTGTTGCTTATGCAGTCAGCCATCCAGTACTTCTGGGGCGTTAATCCGAGGATCTACTCCTCAGGAATAGGCACGGTGACGATCGCCGGCGTAGCCGTCGGATACGATCAGATTGCGATCATTGCGATCGGAGTTGTTGTATTTGCGGCCTTTCATCAGATCATCCGGAATACAGCGGCGGGCCGTCTGATACGCGCCACCGCGGACTCGCCGGAACTGGCTGAGTCCCGCGGTGTCAACAGCCGCCTCGTGGTCACTCTGGTCTGGTTCCTTTCCGGCGCACTCGCCGCCCTCGGTGGTGCCCTGCTCGGGATCGAGATTCCGGTCGACCCGCTGTTCGGGCAGGAGATCCTCATCCCGATGTTCGCGGCGACGGTCATCGGCGGCCTGGGTAGCCCGATGGGCGCCATCGCCGGTGCTCTGGTGCTGAGCTTCGGCCAGGCCATTCTTCTGGACGTCAACTTCGCTGGCTTCCTGGGCCGAGTGTGGCATGTGCCATCGCAGTACCAGACGGTTCTTCAGTTCCTGTTGCTGATCCTGGTGCTGGCCGTGAGGCCCTGGGGCCTGTTTGGCGCGTCGCGGGAGCGGGCGTGAACGAGGTAACGCAGACCACGCTGATCTTCATAGGCATCTACGGCCTGCTGACGGTGAGCCTGAATCTCCAGTACGGGCTCACCGGCCTGCTGAACTTCGGCCAGGTTGTGTTCTTCGCGATCGGCGGCTACGCCGTAGCCGTCTGCTACGCGCATGGCCTGCCCGACTGGGCCGGCATCGTGGGCGGCCTCGCGGCCGGCGCCGCACTCGGGATCCTGATGGCCCTGCCGAGCCGCAAGCTGGCGGAGGAGTTCTGGGCCCTCCTGTCGCTCGGGGTGGCGGCGTTCTTCGTCATCATCGCCACCAACGTGTCCTGGCTAGCCAACGGATCTCTCGGGGTCTACGGGATCACGCTGTGGCCGACCTCAGTCATCCTTATCGTGCTCATCGGGATGCTGGTGCTGCTCACCGTGGCTACCGAGATGCTGCGGCGGGTTCAGTTTGGTCGCGTCATGCGGGGCATCCGCGACGATCCGCTGCTGGTGCAGTCCCTGGGCCGGTCAGTCCTGCTGTTCCGCACCGAGGTGCTCGCCGCATCCGGCGCTATCGGGGCCCTCGGCGGCATCGTGTACGCCCACTGGATCACATACATCAGCCCGGACGCCTTCGGGCTCCAGGTGACGCTGCTGATCTTCACGATGGTGCTGCTGGGCGGATCGGGCAACAGCTACGGCGTGCTGATCGGGGCCGTGCTGATGGAGCTGCTGTCCGTCGGACTGCAGTATCTGCCGTTCCAGGCGCTCAACGGCGGCGACCTCGCGCTCCTTCAGCAGGCGATCTATGCCATCACGCTCATGGTTCTGCTGATCTTCCGCCGCCAGGGCCTGGTGCCGGAGCGAACCATCACGTACCCGAGGGTTACCCGGCTGAGATTGAGACGGCCCGCGTGATGGGGCAGCTCGCGCACCGAGAAGACACGACCGCGCCCGCGCCGGGAGACATCCTGCGCACCTACGGCCTGGCCAAGTCCTTCGGCGGTGTGCGTGCGCTGGACGACGTGTCGATCAGCGTCAGGATCGGCGGGATCACCGGCATCATCGGCCCGAACGGCTCGGGTAAGAGCACCCTGTTCGACGTGATCACCGGCATCGTCAGAAGCGATTCGGGACGCATCTGGTTCGACGGGAAGTACACGGCCAGGCCCGGGCTGGAGGAGTGCGCCCGCAACGGTCTGGTGCGCACGTTCCAGGTGCCGCGGGTGGCAGCGAGCATGACCGTGCTCGAACACTTCATGATGGCGCCGCCCCACGGCCCGGGCGAATCGCCGCTCCAGCTGTTCGCTCCCTGGCGGTACCGGCGGCTGGCCGCTGACGAGCGACGCCGCCTGGCCGCAGCCATGTCGATGGCCGAGACCCTGGGGCTGCGGGCGGTAGCGAACCAGCGGGCCAGTTCCCTGTCTGGCGGCCAGCTCAAGCTGCTCTCCATAGGCATAGCGCTCATGATGAAGCCGCGCCTGCTGTTGCTCGACGAGCCTGTGGCGGGTGTGAACGCCAGCATGATCGAGGTGGTCATGAGGCTGCTCAGGAAGGCCTGCGCGGAGGGCGTTAGCGTCCTGGTGATCGAGCACAACATGTCGGTGATGTGGGAGCTGTGCGAACGGGTCTACGCGCTGCACGCGGGGCGGGTCATCGCCGATGGCTCGGCGGCCGAGATGCAGACCAACCGGCTGGTCATTGACGCATACCTCGGGCGCGCGACATGACCGCCAGGCTGGTGCTGCGCGACGTCGCTTCTGGCTATGGCGCCATGAAGATCGTCAATGGCGTGAGTCTCGAGGTCCAGCCGGGGGAGACGCTGGCGATCCTCGGCACGAATGGATCGGGGAAATCCACGCTGGTGAAGACGATCATGGGCCTCACCACCATGCACGGCGGATCCATCGAATGGGACGACCGGGACATCACCGAAGCGCCTACGTGGACTCGCGTCCGCGGTGGCCTGGCGTACATGCCTCAGGTGCGGAACGTCTTCCCCAGCCTGACCACCGCGGAGAACCTCACGCTGGCCGCCCGGGGAGCGGCGGGGAAAGGCGGCCAGGCCGCCGACACGAACGGCGCGTACCAGATCTTCCCTGAACTGGCCAAGCTCAGCCGGGTGCTGGCGGGAAAGCTTTCCGGCGGGGAGCGCCGCATGCTCGCGCTGGCCGCCACGCTGCTTGAGCAGCCGCGAATGCTCATCCTCGATGAGCCGATGAGCGACCTGGCCCCCATCATCATCGAGAAGCTCTGGACGGCGATTCACGACACGGTCGACGACCGCGGCATTCCCGTGCTCATCGTGGAGCAAGACGTCGGCAGGGCGCTCCGGGCCGCTGACCGCATTTGCATTCTCCGGCGCGGGGAAATTGTACTTGACCGGCCTGCGCAAAGTGTTTCTGAAGCGGAGATTGTAACCGCCTTCCTGGAGCATGTCCGGGCAGTATCTGACCGCGATGCCGACGACCGGCCAGCGGAGAAGGGCTGAAAAGCGCATGGCTCGACGTGCAAAAGTCTCGATCGACCCGGACGCATGCCAGGGCAATTCGCAGTGCTATGTGACCGCGCCGCAGGTCTTTGAGGTCGTAGATGACCTGTCATCTGTCCGCGATGAGGCCGACCTGGAATACCACCGCAGCGCCATCGAAGAAGCGGTGCGGCGCTGCCCGACCGGAGCCATCACCGCTACCTGGGGCGACTCTGAAGAGGAGGGTGCCAAAGCCAAAACCCAGCTTCCGTAATGACACCCGGCCACCACCAGGGCGAGGACGGGAAAGTCCTTCGCAGCAGCCCTGGTAATCGACTTCGCGCGTAGGAGGAAAAGCATGCCAATGTTCATAGCGACCGGAGCGTACTCGAGCGAGGGTGTCGCGGGGCTCAGGAAGACAGGCGCGACCGAGCGCGCGGCCCAGATCGATGCCATCGCGAAGGGTATGGGCGGTCGCCTGGAGGCCATGTACTTCGGCCTCTCGGTGAACGACACGTTCATCGTCCTCGAGCTCCCCGACACCGCCACGGCGGCCGCGCTGGCCAAGGCCGTCAACGCGGCCGGCACGGGGCACTGCAACATGGAGCCCATCCTGAAGCCCGCCGAGATGGACGAGGTGCTGAAGATCGACACGCGGTTCATAGCACCAGGGTCGTAGCCGACGCCATCGGAGATGCCGGCCGGAGTGATCCGGCCGGCGCCGAGCTGCAGAACGTAATCCCAGCTCCCCGCGACCGGAGGGTAACTCGTGGACGACTTTTTCCAGACTCACAAAATTGTGGACCTCACCCTGACGCTGGACGAGCGCTATCCGGGCGTGGGGTCATGGCTGCCTGGATTCCACCATCGGGTGTGGAACTGGTTCGAGCAGGTCGACGAAGGACCCCAGCCGCTTATCGCACGGTCCTACCGTGGCGAGACGGCGGTGGCTCCGACCCAGGAGCGGCCGAACGTCTTCTACTCCTGCTTCATGGTGCTGTTTGAGCACACGGGTACTCACTTCGACGCGCCTACGCACGTGATCCCGCCAGCCGACTCAGGACTTCCGGCCGCGAACGAGCATGGCCTCTACGGGGATCAGATCACCCTGGACCGGCTGCAGGGGCGGGCCTGCGTCATAGATGTCCGCTCGCTGCGTGAACAGGCCAAGCCAGGGGAGAGCCCGCTGATTCAGGCGGCGGACGTCCAGCGCTGGGAGGAAGCGCACGGACCGCTGGAGGCCGGTGACGCGCCCCTGTTCTGGACCGGCTGGGATGAACACTACGTGGCGTACCCCGAGCCAACGCCTTACCAGGATGCCTTCAAGGACAAGAGCCTGCCGGGATGGACTGCGGTCGCCGAGCCGGCGATCGAGTACCTGTTTGACCGCGGGGTCAGGCTGGTGTGCACGGATGCCACCAGCATGGGTGCAGTCCAGGACGTCTATGGCGTGCACTATGCCGGGCTTGGCCGCGGGATGCTCTTTGTCGAGGGCCTCACCGCACTCGGCAGCCTGCCCGTGCGGGGCAGCCACTTCGTCTTCTGCCCGCTGAAGATCGCGCGGTCGTCCGGCTGCTCGGGCCGCGCGTTCGCCTACGTGCCCAGCTAGCCCAGCCGCATACGCCCAGACGGGGGAAGGAAGCCCATGAGCCACGACACCGACGCCGAGCTCGACCTGGGGGCGGGCGCCCTGATGGAGCACGCAGCCGGGCTTATCCCCGACGCGGTCCGGGCGCTCCCCCCGGAGAACATGCGGGAGGCCATGGCGTTTCACCGCTGGCTCGAGGGGCGGCTGGCCGAGCTCAGGGCGGCGCCGCTGTCCTTTGTGGATGCTGACCTCCCCGAGCCACTGATCCGCAGGGCCCAGGGCGGGGCGTGATGGCAGAGCTACACGAGCTCGGTGTCGCCGAGCTGCTCGCCCTGTTCCGGTCGGGGCAGGCGTCGCCAGTCGAGGCCGCGAACGCCTGCCTGGCCCGGATCGACGCGGTCGATCCGCGGCTCAACGCCGTGCTCACGCTCTGCGCCGACCAGGCGGTCGACGCCGCGGCGGAATCAGAAAGGCGCTGGCTGGCCGGCGAGGCCCGCCCGCTGGAGGGCGTGCCGTTCGGTCTCAAGGACATCATCAAGACCGCCGGGATCCGCACCACGGGCGGCTCGCTTATCTACAAGGACTACGTGCCTCAGGAATCGGCGACGGTCGCCGTGCAATTGGCGGCGGCGGGCGCCGTACTGCTCGGCAAGCTCCAGACGATGGAGTTCGCCATGGGCGGGAACAGCCACTACGGCCCCACGCTGAATCCGTGGAACGCTGATCGCGTCACCGGCGGAAGCTCAAGCGGCTCAGCCGTGGCGGTGATGGCGGAAGAGATGCCGTTCGCGATCGGGACCGACACGGGCGGATCCATCAGAATCCCGTCGCTGTTCTGCGGCGCCACCGGCCTGAAGCCGTCGTTTGGCGCCGTATCCAGGAACGGCGTCTTCCCGCTGGCCTGGACGCTGGATCATGTTGGCCCGATGGCCAGGTCGGCAGCGGACGTCAAACTGGTGCTCGACGCCATCTGGGGCCCGGATCCGGCCGATCCTTACTCGATCGGCTATCCGGCGCGAGGCATGAGCGGTGACGGCGAGACTCTGGCCGGGGTCCGGGTGGCGATCTGCCGGGACTGGTTCTTCGACCTTCTCGAGCCCTACGCAGAGGACGCGGTGACCAGGGTGGCAACGGCCTTGACGGACCTGGGCGCTGAGCTGGTGGAGGTCTCGATTCCGCACGCGTTTCTGACTGACACCATTTGCTGGGTGATCATTCTCGCCGAGATGGCGGCGCTGCACGCGGATACGATGTACCGGCTTCAGGACTATGGCGAGATAGTCACCAGGCAGCTCATGGTCAACGCGCAGTTCGTCGGCGCCGGGGATTACCTGAGGGCCCTGCGCATGATTCCGGTGATCCAGCGGGAAGCCAATGACGTATTCCGGACCGCCGATGCCCTGCTCGTCCCTGGGATGCCGACGATAGCTCCGCAGTTGACCGAGGAAGGATTCACCATCAGAGGCTCCTCGTACCTGTGGCAGGAGATCATCTCCAGGACGATGTCATTCTTTAACGTAACCGGGCTGCCCACCCTGGCCATCCCGGCTGGCCATGGTGACGACGGTCTTCCTGTGGGCGTGCAGCTGGCCGCTCCGCTGGGCGCGGACGATGTGTGCCTACGGCTGGCGGCAGCCATTCAGGCCCATACCTCGTATCACCGTGAGCGGCCTGCGTCACTTCCTGGGTAGGGCTGGCTGCGCGCCCGGGCCGATGTTGCGCAGGAGGTGGTCTCGAATTATCTCCGGGATGTCCGCATCGAGCGCCCCGTCGGAGGCCAGCATCTGCACGATCAGCCCGTTGAGCAGCGCGGTGAAGGTGCGCGCGACATCGAGCGCATCGATGTCGGGCCCGTTCAGTTCCTGGTTGATCAGACCGAGTTTTTCCCCCAGGAGACTGAGCCATCGCTCACGGCTGCGCCGCAACTCGGCCCGCAGCTCCGGGGATGCGACCGCCTCGCTCCACGCGGCCGTCCAGACCTTCCAGCGAACCCGGTTGGTGGCATTGGTGGGCGCTGCGGCCTCCATCAGGGCATCGAGCCGATCCCGTCCCGGCGTGGCTTGGTCCACCGCGCGCCGTAGGTCGTCATTCCACACCGTGCCCATGTGCTCAAGCGTCTCGATGAGCATGGCCCGTTTATTGACGAAGTAGTGATTGACCGTGCCCGTGCTGACCCCGGCCTCGTCGGCGACCTTCCTTATCGTGGTTCCGGTGAAAGTCTCCCTGGCAATGACCTCCGTCGCGGCGCGGAATACCTGAGCGCGGCGGAACTCACTCATCCCTAGTTTCGGCACGGCTGCTATCTTAATTCGCTCGATCGGTTTACAACCCTAGAATACCGCCGAACGCGGTCGGGCTGTCCGGGCACCGAGGCCGGCCTGCGCGGTGGCGGGGCCCGGCGCCAGGGAACCGCGGCCAGACCTAACGCTCATTGATGGCTCGGGGTTACGGTTGCTGACGCCGCGGTATGTGAGAGTCAGTCAGAGCCTGCGTGGAGAAACTGGCTCGTCGTGGTAGCCGCCGTCAGGGGACGGCTCCACCTGCCAGGCTCGGGTGCTGGCCAGGAACCCGCCCAGGAGGCCGGGCCGGTACTGCATCCGCCGGAGCCGGGTCTTGACCAGGGCGGTCAGCTCGGCCATCGCGGCGCTGACGTGGGTACTGAGGTTGTCCCACACGACCACGAGGGGCCCGCCGACCTGCTGGCGCGCGCAGCCGGTCTCGGTGAGCCCCTTGCGCCGGTCCCGGCTGCGGGAGCGACGGCGGCGGAGCAGGTAGATCAGCCGGGGCCGGTACCCATCGTTAGTGATCCTGCCCGTTCAGGGTTACGTGATAGACGTTCGCCCGGAAGGTGCCGGTGGCATCCTGCGGCAGCTTGGTGAACCAGATGAGCACGTAACGGCCGTGCGCGGGCCGGGTCAGCTGCAGGCGCACCACGCCGCTGGCGTTGACCGCGTGCGCGACCGGCGGCATGGCGGCCAGAGCCGGAGCGGCACCGACGCGGACCTGCAGGCTCGCGCCGCGGGCCGGGCCCAGAGAGATCTGGGCGGAGGTGACCGTGACGGGGCGGCCCATGTCCAGGAGCAGGCCTGTCCCGCCG
>Ga0335078_10012500_pt1 | contig 12597 bp, 13 predicted proteins | sample Lox_Sample_32_FD_206711 | JGI IMG/M metagenome (GOLD analysis project Ga0335078, IMG submission 206711) | Soil microbial communities from Loxahatchee National Wildlife Refuge, Florida, United States - Lox_Sample_3.2 | ecosystem: Environmental > Terrestrial > Soil > Wetlands | place: USA... | reverse complement strand
CACTTCGACGAATTGGACATGCGAGGTCACCGCCACGCCGGCGCTGGCGCGGGCAAGACCAAACGAGCCTTTGGCGACACCACCGAAGGCCTGCGATTCGCCGATGGTAACGTCGAGCTTGCCGTTGCGCATATTGGCGGCGACCGCGGTTCGTCCCAGTTTGGCGTTCGCGATTCTTACGTTGGCGGCCGAAAGGCGAAGATCGAGATTCAAATCATCGAGGCCGTCGAGGCCCAGCGGCAACTGATCCCAATTGCGGTCGTCCGCCGCCAACAGATGAATTCCGGAAACATAGGGCGTGAGATCGAACGCGTCAGCCGCGAGCGTGCCCTGGACGGTGTGATGGTCGGTCGAAAGGGTGATCACGCCCTCCGCGACATTGCCGTCGAGTTCGACGTTGACGCCCGACATCGAGACAATGCCGTCGGCAATGCTGGTTTGCGCCCTTAGTGCGAATCTGCCGAATCCGCCAAACGGCAACTGACGGGCATCGGCCCAGCGCAGCGCCTCGCGCAGCGAAGGCGATTCCACACTGAGCGTACCATCGACCTTTAAGGTCGGTTGATTGCTGGCCGCGCCATCGAACGCCACTTTCACCGGCGCACCGGAGAGCCGCATCTTGACTCCGGTGCGTTCGCCGGTGAGCGCTGCAAGGAAATCGCTTAGCGCGAAACTCGCGTCGAGAGGCTGGTCGTGCCAAACAAACCGGCCCTTGGCGCCGAAACTGCGGGAGATCGAGGGCCACGCCAGCTGAAAGTCGACCTCATCGAGGCGATCCGCGACGACTCTGCCGGCGTAGTTGCTGCGAACAACCACCATGCCGTCGTGAATACCGATTTCGGAGAACGACGCCAGTCGGTTGGGATTGTTGGGATCGGGCTCGAGCGCGTGCGCAAGCGAGTGAATCAAGCCCGACCAGTTCGACCCGCCGTCGGGGTCAACAGTCACGGTAATGGTCGGCCGCACCAAAGTCACATCCGAGATTTCGATGTGGCCGGAGAGCAGCGGAAAGTAGCGCAAGTGTGCCGTCAATTCCTCGGCCACGAGCTCAGGCTCGCCGTTGCGATCACCGTCGAGGAAGACGTTGTGGAAGGTAACCCTTCCGGACGGAAAAAAGGATACAGCTACATCTCCGCGAAAGACCGGATCGAGCCCGGTCACATTGTGAATTTCCCTGGCAACCGCATCGCGCACGGCGCTGGCGGGAATGACAAAGGACAGCGTGATCAAGGCGACGACGACCGCGGCGGCCGCAGCGGCTACGACAATGACAAGGCGCTTCACCCCAGTGGCCGCGGTCAAATCAGGCGTTCCCAGGTTCGCTTCAGCCGATCGGATATTAACGGTTTGGCAGGCAAGCTGCACACTTGCCAGACATCTGTGTCCCTTTCGTGGCCGCGGGCTTCGGACTTTCGGCCCAAATACTTGCTACTGCTGGGTAAATCGTCCATCGGGCGCCGGCGAACCCATGTTTGCCCGATTGCGAATCTGGCCGATCCAGGTTGACGATGGCCGCGAGCGATGAGGCCGCCAACGGCGTGAGCGCCGCGTCGCGGCCCGTTCCGTCCGGATTAATCGCTCTTATCGATCTAGGTTACAGCGAGCAGGATCGCCGCCGCGGCCAGCACGATCACGGCTGGCGTGAACAGTGAGACATTGGCGTCGGTACTAAATCTGCGGCCGAGAAGGTTCCACTTGAAGTCCGGCACGCCGTTGACCTTGTCGACCAACCATCCCCCGTAGACCGGGCGCGAGGCATAAGCGGTCCAGAAGCCGGCATACATGCAGGCCGCGGTGATGGCGACGATCCAAAGGAGCTTTGTGTCGGCACCGGCTATCCAGATGAGGCAGAGCATCAGGAGGGCGACGTAGATATAAGAGCTGACCTGCCAAACGACGTGATAGCGCGCATGACCGGTCCACGAGGGATTGGTCGCGTGCGTATTGTTGGAATCGAATATGCCGGGAATCGCGCTGTAACCGAGCGTCGCGATGGTGAGCAGGATCTTTATGGTCAACAGCATGCGTTTCCTCCCCAAGCTTCGAAGATGAAAAATTATGGAGTTTTCGCTGCACGCGCAATCGCCGAGGCGCGCGAACGCGCTCAGCCGGGCAAGGGAGGATTGGCAAGTTTCAGTAATTGCTTGCCAAAGTTTTCGCCGGTGAAAAGCCGCATCAACGTGCGCGGTGCATTCTCAAGTCCTAACGCAACATCCTCTTTCTGCACCAGTTTGCCGTCCCTTTGCCATCGACCAAGCGCTTCGATCGCTTCGGCAAAGCGCGGCACATAATCGAGAATTATGAATCCCTCCATGCGCGCCCGTTTCGGGGTTAGATTGAAATAATTTGACGGTCCAGGCGGCAGCACAGTTTCGTTGTACCGCGATATCGCCCCGCAAAGCACAATGCGCGCCTTGAGATTAATGCGTGCCAACACTTCGTTGAGAACAACGCCGCCAACATTGTCGAAAAAGACGTCGATCCCGTTGGGACAAAGCGCCGAAAGCCGGCCGCCGACGTCTTCGCTTTTATAATCAATAGCGCCGTCGAAGCCGGCGACTTGCGTCAGCCAGTCGCATTTCTCCTTGCCGCCTGCAGTCCCGACCACCCGGCATCCCTTGATCTTTGCTATCTGGCCGGCAACAGAGCCGGTGCTGCCAGCCGCTCCGGACACGACAACGGTTTCGCCGGACCTGACCTGACCGATGTCGGTTATCCCGAAATAGGCGGTCGTCCCGGTGATCCCGAACAGACTTAACGCTGTGTTCGGCGGCACATCCGGCGGCAGCTTGCGCATGCCTCCGAGCCCGCGGCCATCGCTGACGGCGTAATCCTGCCAACCCCACCAGCCTTGAACGAGGTCGCCCGGTGCAAAGTCCGCAAGCCGGGATTTAATAACCTGGCCAACTCCAACAGCACGCATAACCTCGCCGAGCGGGATTTTTGGCACATAAGAATCCCGCGCCATCCAATTGCGCTGAGTGGGATCGAATGACAGCCAGAGGTTACGGACCAGCACCTGCCCGTCAGCCGGCTCGGGGACAGGTGTCTCGTTCCAACGAAACTCTTTCCCTGTCAGTTGTCCTGCGGGCCGTGCGTCTAAAATCCATTGACGGTTTTTGTCGTCGTTCATCAAGTTCTCCTGACCGGAAAGATTCCGTCGTAATTGCGAAATTTTGGCCGCAAACCGTGCTCGCAAAAGTGGCTTGGAGTAGCACGCGATCCGGCACTTAACGCGCTGACGCCTGGCGCGCCGGTGCCGGGCCCGACAGCGCAATCTCCGCGATCAGCTTTTTTATGATGGCCCGGCCGAATGATGCGAAATTTTCCGCCGCGATGACGAATGCGCCGGTGCCGCCGACCACGTGGGTGCGGTAGTAATTGTCAAGGCCGCCTGGCGGGTTCGTGTGGTCGGGATTCCACGGAAGCGGCGTCTCGCTCAAGATCACCAGGCCGTTGATGGTCACGCCTTGCGCCAGCGCTTCGTCGCGCGCCAGCGTGACATCGCGGCCGGCATTATTGGTGCCATCGCCGGACACATCGATGGTGCGGCGCTCGGATTCGAAAGGCGCCTTGGCGAGTTGGCCCATCGAAAATTCGATGGCACCCGAGATCGAGGTGCGATCGGCAAACGAGCGCGGTGCCTCCAACAACCGGTCGCCAAAACCTTTCGCGTCTTCGCTGCCGGCTATGCTCGTCCAGTCAATGACGACCCGCTGGGAACCTGCCCCCGACCATTCGACGAATGTGACGCCAATGCGGCCGTTGCGGCCGGAACGGATGGCTTCGAGCACGCGCGGATCGGAAATGGCCGCGGCATAGCCGTCGCGCTGCAATTGGAATTTGCCGTTGTCCACACTGCGCGAGACGTCGGCGGCAAGCACCAGCAGCAGGTCGACTTTCTCGGCAGCGGAAGCGGCGGCCGGAATTGCCGTGGCACCGGCAAAAATCAGAATACAGAGGACTTTGCCTAGGCGCACTTTCGCCCTTTCAGCCGATCAGGCGTCGGCCAAGGCATGAATCGCGGTGCGAATCCGCTGGTAGGTGCCGCAACGGCAGATATTGGTGATGGCCGCATCGATTTCGGAGTCCGTCGGCTTCGGCTTTTGCGCCAGCAACGCGGCAACGGCCATAATCATTCCGCTTTGGCAGTAACCGCACTGCGGCACGTCGAAGTCGACCCAGGCCTTCTGCACCGGATGCAGCTTGCCGTCCTGCGCCAACGCCTCGATGGTGGTCACCTTGCTCGTTCCGACCGAGCCGACCTCCACCTGGCATGAGCGCGTCGCCACGCCGTCGATGTGGACCGTACAGGCGCCGCATTGGGCGATCCCGCAGCCGTATTTCGTACCGATGAGCCCGATGGTGTCGCGCAGCACCCAGAGCAGGGGCGTGTCGGGCTCGACATCGATTTCATGCGATGTTCCGTTGACCGAAATGCGTGTCATGTCCGCCTTTCGTAACAGCTGCGGCCGGCCCGCAGCGCCAGTCTAGCGCGATGCGACGCCAAAGCGAAATTACAAATCTGCGATTCGGGAAGGCGAATGACGAACAACGGCAACGCGGACGCGGATTACATCCGCCGATACGCGTATGGCTCGTCGGTCTGAACCGCGGCCAGTTCGGCGATCCGGTCGTGGCCGGGCGCCAGATGGCAGACCGGATCGGCGGCGCGCGCATCTCCGGTCAAGGCGAAGGCTTGGCAGCGGCAACCGCCGAAATCAATGTCACGCCGGGCGCAAGATTTGCACGGCTCGGCCATCCAGGCGGTGCCGCGGAAGGCATTAAAGGCCGGCGAATTCGCCCAAATGTCGGCAAGCGAATGCTCGCGAACCGACCAGAATTCCAAGCCCGGAATCGATTCGGCGGCGTGACAAGGCAGAACTTTGCCGGCCGGTGTGATATTGAGCGAACGTCGGCCCCAGCCGCCGACGCACGGCTTCGGCAGGCGCGCATAGTAATCGGGGACGACGGCGTCGATGACAATCTCGCCGCGATGCTGCGCACGCAAGGTCTCGACCTTGGCGGCGGCGCGTGTGACCTGTTCGGCGCTCGGCATCAGGGCGGCGCGGTTCTTCAGCGCCCAGCCGTAATATTGGGCGTGTGCAATTTCGACGCGGCTCGCGCCGAGAGAAAGCGCAAGCGCGACCATCTCTTCCAGCCGGTCGATATTGGCGCGGTGGATGACGGCGTTGACCGTCAGCGGAATTTTCCGGCGCACGACTTCCTGCGCCAGGGCGCGTTTGCGGGCAAACGCGCCCGGGTAACCGGCGATGTGATCGGCGCTTTTCGCCTCGCTGTCTTGAATCGAAATCTGAACGTGATCGAGGCCGGCTTCGGCGAGCTTTTGTAACGCGGCCGCGGTTACGCCCACGGCGGATGTAATGAGATTGGTGTAGAGGCCCGCCGCATGCGCGGCCGCGGTGAGCGCGACCAGATCGCGGCGCGCGCCGGGTTCGCCGCCGGAGAGATGCACTTGCAGGACACCGAGAGCGGCGGCTTCGCCGAACACCCGCGCCCAAGTCGGTGTATCGAGCTCGTCTTCCCGGGCATCGAGGGCGAGCGGGTTGGAGCAATAGGGACAGCCGAGCGGACAACGATGGGTGAGTTCGGCCAGCAAGCCGAGCGGCGTGTACACTGCGGCGCCGTTCTTCGCCGAGCGGGTGTCTGCCAAATGGTCGGCTGGCGCCACTTCACTTAACTCCGCGCTCACCTTCACCGTCCGCCATCGCTATCTTCATCTGCGAAGTATGCGACAGTTTCGGCCGCCACAAGGGCCGATTTCGCCGATCAAAATTCGAGCAGCCGTTTTTCGGCCAACCCGCGCAACAGGGTCGTGACATCGGCGAGAATCCGTTCACGCGGGGCCGTAAAGGTTTTCGCGAGATCATCGACAATGGCGGCGAGCGTCGTCTCGCCGGTGCAGCGCTTGACAATCTCGACGGCGATGGTGTCGGGCTTGAACACCCGCTCAGGCGCGAGCAGCACCCATCCGCCTTGCGGCTCGCTGTGTGCGAGCCGCACCCCGCGCGGCAGCCGCGGGCGGCAATCAGGGTCAAGCGCCGGAGCCGGATCGTTCATGACATCCGTTCCTAATTCTGCGGCGCAAAGGCGCCGGGCGGAATGTGCTTGGGCGCAACATAGGCGGAATAAAGCGCATCCAGCATCGCCCAAAGCACGTCGCATTTGAACTCGAGCGCGGCCAACACGCTCGCCTGCGCGTCCGCCGTGCGCGCGTGTTGCTTGACGTAATCGAGGGCGAAACGCGAGTCGCGCTCGGCTTGCGGCGGCCGCTGCGAGAAATAAGCGAGCGTCTCCGCGGTGACGAAATCGTAGTTTTTGAGCATGCCCTCCACGCGTTCGGAGATAATGACCGGCGAGAACAGCTCCGTGAGCGACGAGGCGATCGCTTCCAGCAAGGATTTCTCGCGGACGAAATGCACGTAGGCGTCGACGGCAAATCGCGTTGCCGGCAACAGTCCGCGCAAGGACATGACATAGTCGCGATCGAGCCCCAAGCCGTCGGTGAGTTTCAGCCAGCGCGCAATGCCGCCGTCGCCTTCATGAAGCCCGTCGTGATCGACCAGGCGGCTGCGCCACTCGCGGCGGATGGCGCTATCGTCGCAGCGGGCGATCAGGCCAGCATCCTTCACCGGGATCATCGCTTGATAATAGTAGCGATTGAGCGCCCAGGCCTGCACCTGGCCTTTGCTGCACGATCCGCCGTGCAGGAGTTTGTGGAACGGGTGCAGGCGGTGATAGCGCCGCGCACCGATGTCGCGCAGCCGCGCTTCGAGTTCGTCGGCGGAGAGCGGCGTCACAACACGATCTCCACGCCATCCTCGGCGACTTGGAAGCCCAAGGCTTCCACTTTAGCGCGCTCGGGCGAACCTTGGATCAGGATGGGATTGCTGTTGTTAATATGCGTGAGAATGCGGCGGCCGGGGAGCCCGGCGAGTGCGGCAAGCGAGCCGCCTTCGCCGGCAAGCGGCATATGCCCCATGCGGCGGCCGGTTTTTTCGCCGATTCCGGCGGCGATCATCTCATCATCGACGAACACCGTAGCGTCGAACAAAACCACGTCGGCTTTAGCGAGACGTTCGTGCAGGGCAGGGGTCATGGCGGCGGCCCCGGGCACGTAAGCCAGCCGCCGCGAGCCGAAGATGATTTCCGCGCCGGCGTTGCTCTCGTCGTCGACCGCCGGCGCTTTGCCGTCTTCGAGATAAAGCGGCACCTTGCCCGGGACGCCGAACAGCTCGGCAGACAGGCCGCCCGGTAAGGCGAAAGGCACGCCCGGGGTGATCGCCTCGCGGGTCACGACGCCGTCAGCCAATACGCCGAAGATCGGATTGGCTTTGAGCGTCGCCAAAGTTTGCGCCGTGCCGAACAGGGCGAAGGGCTGGCGCTCGCGCAAGGTCAGGAGGCCGGCGACCTGGTCGACCTCGGCGCCGGTAAGCACGACGGCTGCGATCGGGCTCCCCCGTGCGCCGGCCCGGGGCCGCAATTGCGAAGTCGCCATGATCTGGGCACGCAGGTCGGGGGAGGCGTTGATCAAGGTCCAACGCTCGCCATCGGCGGTGACGGCAAGACTGGCTTGGGTGCGCGGCTTTGCGCGCTTATCGCCGCCCCAGGCCAAGCGGCACGCCGGGCACAAACAGTTCCATTGCGGATAACCGCCACCGCCCGCAGAACCGAGGACGATTGCGGTTAGCCGCCCCATTCACTGGGGATTGCGGTAGAGAAAGAAAGGTGAATTACAGCTCGGCCGGGAGATAGCCGTTGATCTCGAGGCCGATGCAGATTTCTACGAGGGTCGGGGTGGTCCAAGCCATGGTCGTTCCCTTTAACGTTCCCTAACACGAGGGCGCTGCCAAATTTGGCTCGCGCCGCCTCAAGAGTTTTAATTTAAGTCTAAGCCCCCGGTGCCGGCAAGGATTTTTCCAGGCCTTGCCGTCACGGAATCGTGTAAGCTGGTGGGCAAAGGCCCCTAGTGGCAGATTGCCACGCCCGCCTTTTCGCCACCTTTTCATCACCCCGCAGGCAGGGCATGGTGACGCGCGGAAATGCGCGCCAGGCGTGACCGGGCCCTTTATCTTGGCGCGCCGGCCCGGAAAAAAGAGATTTCAGGAGGAAACACATGGGTGATCACGTGACGCGCCGGGGCTTCGCCATCAGCGCCGCGCTGCTTGTTGCCGGCGGTTTGGCTGTCGCGCCCGCGCCCGCATCGGCGCAGAGCGGCGAACCGATCAAGATCGGCTTTTCCCTGGCGCTGACCGGCCCGCTTGCGCCTAACGGCAAACAGGCGCTGCTCGGCGCGCAGATCTGGGCGGAGGAAGTCAACGCCAAGGGCGGGCTCATCGGCCGCAAGGTCGAGCTCATCAATTACGATGATCAATCCAATCCGGCGAATGTGCCCGGCATCTACACCAAGCTTCTCGACGTCGACAAAGTCGACATCGTCATGGGCCCGTACGGCACCAATCTCAACGCGCCGGCGCTGCCTGTGGTCATGCAAAAGAACAAGCTTTTTGTCGGGTTCTTCGCTCTCGACGTAAACAGCGAGTTCCACTACCCCAAATACTTCTCCATGTTGCCGACCGGGCCGACGCCGCGCGAAGCCTTTACCGAGGGCTTCTTCCAGGCGGCGGCGGCGCAAAATCCGAAGCCGCAGACGCTGGCGCTCGTATCGGAGGACGCCGAATTCGCGCGTAACGCCTGCGACGGCGCTCGCAACAACGCCAAGGCCGGCGGCTTCAACGTTATTTACGACAAGACGTTCCCGCCGGGCACCACCGATTTCTCGCCGGTGGTGCACACGCTGCAAGCCGCCAATGCCGACCTCGTGGTCGTGTGCTCTTATCCGCTGAGCTCGGTCGGCATCGTGCAATCCGTTCGTGAGCTGGGCTTCAAGCCGAAGATGATCGGCGGCGCCATGGTCGGGTTGCAGGCGCTGGCGTTCAAGGAGAAGCTCAAAGGCAAGCTCAACGGCATCGTCAACTACGAGACCTGGGTGCCGTCGCCGAAATTGATGGCGCCGGCCGCGGCCTTCTTCAAGATCTATCAGGAGCGCGCCAAGACGGCGGGCATCGATCCGCTCGGCTACTATCTCGGCGGCTGGGGCTATGCCGATTTTCAGCTGATCGGCCAGGCGATCGAAGGCGCCAAGACCGTCGATAACGAAAAGCTCGCCGAATACTTCCGCACCCACGAGTTCAAGACCATCATGGGCGACATCAAGTTCGGCAAGAACGGCGAATGGACGAAATCGGGGATGCTGCAGGTGCAGTATCACGGCATTACCGATGCCGCCAACCTCGAGACCTGGCGCGGCATGAGCTATCAGACCGTGATCTCGCCGCCCGATCAGAAAACCGGCGATTTGATCTATCCCTACGAGAAGGCCGAGTAACTGTTCGCGAGTGCGGGCTACCGCGCTTTTGTTTTAGGTCGGCCCAGTTCGTAGCCCCTCTCCCCGTTGGGGAGAGGGAGTCGAGCGAACTTTAGTTCGCGAGGCGGGTGAGGGGGGTCTGACCTCGCAAGTTGGCTTCCCCTCACCCGCGCCTTACGGCGCGACCTCTCCCCACTGGGGAGAGGTGACAACTTTCAGCGTCGCCGTTACCTGTTGCCCCATGCTCCTTCCCACCTCTCTCGTCGGCTCCTATCCGCAGCCGGATTGGCTGATCGATCGGGAGCGGCTGTCGAAAGACGTGCCGCGCATCCGCGCCGAAAATCTCTGGCGGATCGCGCCGGAAAAACTCGAAGCGGCGCAGGACGACGCCACCATACTGGCCATCCGCGACCAGGAGCGCGCCGGGCTTACCATCATCACCGACGGCGAGCAGCGGCGTGAAAGCTACTCCAACCGCTTCGCCACCGCGCTCGAAGGAATCAACGCGGAGAATCCGGGCACGACATTGAGCCGCATCGGCAAGCCCATTCCCGTGCCGCGAATCGTCGGCCCGATCCGGCGCACTCACCCCGTGCTTTTGCGCGATCTTGCCGTGCTGCGCGCCAATACCGACCACCCGGTGAAAATGACCATCCCCGGCCCGTTCACCATGAGCAAACAGGCGCAGGACGATTTCTATCGCGACGCGCAAGCGGCAGCGCTCGATTTCGCCGCCGCGGTCAACGCCGAAATCCGCGACCTGTTCGCCGCCGGCGCCGACATCGTGCAGCTCGACGAGCCGTGGATGCAGCAGCATCCCGACGACGCGCGGCGTTACGGGCTTGCCGCGCTCAACCGCGCGCTCGACGGCGTCACCGGCACGGTCGCCGTGCATTTGTGTTTCGGCTATGCCGTTTTGGTGCACCAAAAGCCGGCGGGCTACTCGTTCCTGCCGGAGCTGGAAAATTCAAAGGCCGCGCAGATCTCTATCGAAGCGGCGCAGCCGCGGCTTGATCTGAAAATCCTGCAAAGCCTGCCGACGAAAACCATTGTGCTCGGCGTCAACGATCTCGCCGACGAAAACGCCGAGACGCCCGAAATCGTCGCCGCGCGCATCCGCGCGGCGCTTGATTACGTGCCGGCGGAGCGGCTCGCGGTCGCGCCCGACTGCGGCATGAAATACCTGCCGCGCCCCGTTGCCTTCGCCAAAATGAAAGTGCTGGCCGACGGCGCCGCGATGGTGCGGCGCGAACTCGCTGGAAGCTGACCTCATCCTGAGGCGGCCGCGCAGCGGCCCTCGAAGGGTGCCTCTCCCCGATGGGTAGAGGCGGCCGAGCCTTTGGGCCGGGCGGGTGAGGGGTTTCACGCTCTAAACGCGTCATGCCCGGCCTTGTGCCGGGCATCCACGTCTTTATGCTTTTCTGTCAGGAATCAAGACATGGATGGCCGCGATAAGCGCGGCCAGACGGACAACATATGGCAGACTGAATGCGGTGAGAGTTAGTCATGCGGCGCATGGTGTCTCAGTTGGAATCGGCAAGGGGATGAACATGGCGGACGACAACAAACGCAACATCATGTTCTTTGAAGGTCCATCGATTCGAAAACTCTACGACAAGATGGACGAATGGCAGAAAATCAATCGCAAGCGTTTTCATTCTATCAGCGTGCAGAAGGACGGCGATTTGTTTTGCTGCATCGCGCTGACCAATCCGACCGAGGTGATGATTACCGACCGGAGCGGTGAGGTCGCGAACGTGTCGGGCAGCGCGTTGCAGGTGAGAACCGTTTAGGTGTTTGCGTTGATGCAGCTTCGACCCGCAATGCCTGGCTCCGTTCGAGTAGATTGACGGTGAAGAACCAGCATCCACCGGGAACGAAGGCGCGGCGATAATTGGGCATGCCGCAAACCTAGCAGTGCAAAGCCGTTTGCATAACCGTCGAATGGCGGATTACGCTCCGCTAAGCCGCCCTACGGGCTCTCGCGTTAAATTTTGGCCAGCACGCTCAAGTGCCGCCGACTTTAATCTTCTTCGTCAAAATAATCCTCGTCAATCTTCTTAAATTCGATGGCCCTATTCATACGCACGCCAACTCCGTGCTCGATCATTAGCTCCGTCAGCCTTCGGCCGTCGATCAAGATTACTCGTTCTCTCAAGTGTCGCGCATACTCAATTGCTTCACTGGAGAATTTCGACGTCGTGACGAACACGCCTTTTGTTGCTCCCATACCGAGCAGGCTACCAACAAAGCTCTGCACGGTCGGCCGTCCGATGACATTCTCTCCAGCATATCGTTTTGCTTGAACGTAGATGCGATCTAGGCCAAGCCTGTCTTCGTTTATGACGCCGTCAACTCCTCCGTCGCCGGATCGGCCAAGCTGAGTGGCCGCGTCGGGTCTTGAACCGCCATAGCCCATTTTGACCAATAGATCGATTATGAGCTCTTCGAAGAATGGAGGGCTATTTTGCAAAAGTCGTTGCAATAGTTCGGCGCGAAGCGCCGACTGTAGATTGCTAAATGCCTTTTCTATCTGCTCCTCCGGCGTGGATGGCGTCACATCGGATGACGTGATAGGAGCGGCGGCAATGTTGGCTTGTCCCGCTTCGGCGTGATCGCCTCGATAAAACTCTTCGAAGGATGGATATTGCTTTAACAATTCGAGGTCGATCTTCGAAGGATTCTGGGCAAGTAGCTCTCGACCAGCATCGGTGGCAACAAAAGTGCCTCGTCGCGGGAAACTAACGAGCCCGGCTTTCATCAAGTAGAATCGTGCCCAATGCGCACGGTTGTGCAAAACGCGTTGTCGCCCGCTCGGAAGGAGTTGAGCGCGCTCCTCTGCCGAAAGACCGAATTCTTCGCCGAGTTGCTTCTCTGCCTCCAGCACGCGTGTTTCACTTATTGCTGCGCGCTTAAGAAGCGGAAGCATCAAAGTCTGGTAATCTGGAATCGGCATGGGCTTTGCTTCGGGCTAATAGCCTCGGCTTGCTGAAGGGAGAGTCTCGTCATGCTACAACAACTTAACAGAAGTGATGAGCGTGGAGTCATTACAGCCTATAAGGCATCGCTGATAAGCGAGAGCCGATCAACTCGTAGGAAACCCATCCTTATGGATTGCCGGATCAAGTCCGGCAATGACGAACGCTTCTCCTTCTCCCCGCGTGCGGGGAGAAGGTCGGGATGAGGGGGCTTTGGATTTTTTGCAATTG
>Ga0335078_10012499_pt1 | contig 12597 bp, 8 predicted proteins | sample Lox_Sample_32_FD_206711 | JGI IMG/M metagenome (GOLD analysis project Ga0335078, IMG submission 206711) | Soil microbial communities from Loxahatchee National Wildlife Refuge, Florida, United States - Lox_Sample_3.2 | ecosystem: Environmental > Terrestrial > Soil > Wetlands | place: USA: Florida... | reverse complement strand
ACGGCGATGGGGGTGATCAGCGAGATCATCTCGGTTTACTCGCGGAAGCCGATCTTCGGCTACCATTTTGTGGCATTTTCGAGCATGGCGATCGCGGTAATCGGCTTTCTTGTGTGGGGTCACCATCTGTTTGTCAGCACGCAGTCGGTTTATGCGGGTCTGGTGTTCTCGTTCCTCAGTTACTTTGTGGCGATTCCCTCCGCGGTCAAGGTATTCAACTGGACGGCGACTTTGTACAAGGGATCCATTTCCTATGAAACGCCGATGCTCTACGCGTTCGGCTTCATCGGCCTATTTACCATCGGCGGACTGACCGGGCTGTTTGTCGCCAGCCTGGGCTTCGACGTTCATGTTACTGACACTTATTTCGTGGTGGCGCACTTTCACTATGTGATGGTGGGCGGCACGATCATGGCCTTCCTGGGCGGGTTGCATTACTGGTGGCCCAAGATGACCGGCCGGCTGTATCCGGAAGCCTGGGCCAGGCTTTCCGCGGTGATTATTTTTGTCGGGTTCAACCTGACGTTCTTTCCGCAGTTCATTCTGGGTTACCTGGGCATGCCGCGGCGCTACCACGTGTATCCGCCGGAGTTCCAGGTGCTGCACGTGCTTTCCACGGCGGGCGCATCCATCCTGGCGATCGGTTACCTGTTTCCGATGGTCTACCTGATGTGGTCGCTGCGCTACGGCGAAGTGGCGGGAAGAAATCCGTGGGGCGCGACGGGCCTGGAGTGGAAGACGCAGTCGCCGCCGCCGGTACATAACTTCGATGAAATTCCAGTTGTGACGCACGAAGCTTACGATTACAGCACGGTGGTGGGAGAGGCGGTGGAAATTGGCTGACCACGCTCACACGGAAACGCTGGCGCTGCGCGAGCAGTTCGACACCGCCGAACAGCAGAAGGAATCAGCCACATTCGGAATGTGGGTGTTTCTGATCACCGAGGTGATGTTTTTCGGGGGACTGTTTCTGGCGTACACGATTTACCGCAACGCCTATCCCACCACGTTCGGGATGGCGTCGACCTCGCTCGACGCGGTGATCGGGGCGCTCAACACAGCGGTGCTGCTGTGCAGCAGTTTCACCATGGTGCTGGCCGTGCGTTCCGCGCAGCTTGGGAAGCGCAACGCGATTATCATTTTTCTGATCCTCACCCTGCTGTTGGGCCTGGTTTTTTTGGGAGTCAAGGCGTACGAGTGGAACGAGAAGTACGTGGAGCACCACATCCCGGGCCCGAGCTTTCATTTCGAAGGCGTGGCGCAGCAGGGGCCGGCGCAGCTTTTCTTTTCGCTGTATTTCGCGATGACGGGACTGCACGCGCTGCACATGGTAGTGGGCGCGGGAATTCTTTCCTGGTTGTTGTATCACGCGGTACGCGGCCGTTTCACGGCCGAGTACATGACGCCGGTGGATATCGCGGGACTTTACTGGCACTTTGTCGACATTATCTGGATTTTCCTCTTTCCGCTGCTGTACCTGATTGACCGGCACATGAAATAGCCATGAGCGAACACGTCGATTCCGTCAAGACTTATACGGCCGTCTGGCTGATCCTGCTGGCACTTACCGGCATCACCACGGCGGTGGCGTATGTCGACTTAGGGGCCTTCAGCGTGGTGGTGGCATTGCTGATCGCGGCCGTGAAGATGATGCTGGTGGCGCTGTTCTTCATGCACATGCGGCACAGCACCAAGCTGACGCAGCTCGCCGCGGCGGGCGCGTTTCTCTGGCTGTTCATCATGATCGCCTTCACGCTGGCCGATGTCTGGACGCGAGGCCTGGTGGGCACGCCGGGAAGGTAAGAGGGGGCGCGACTGCGCGCGGCACGCGCGAGTTAGCGCTCGGCCACGGCCTCGCAGGGCGCGGGTTAGCGCCAGCGGCGCGGGTGGCTGACTAACAGCACGGGCGAGCTGCCGATGGTCACGGTGCTGCCGGCAAGCGGGGTCACGTTGCCGAAGATATCGTGAAGGGCGACGGCCTGCATACTTCCGGGAATGGCGAATGGCAGCGTGGCAGTGGGGTTCCAGACGATGATTCCGTGGGCGCCGGCGGGCAGGTCAACGCCGATCTGCCAGGTGCCGGAGGCGTCGATGGAGGCGCCGGTGAGAGAGGCGCCGCGCAGCCAATTCATGAGAATGCCGAAGGCGGCGCCGGCTTCGGTGAGCACCTGGGGATCGTTCTCTTCGGTGCCCACGCAGAAGGTGGTGGCTTTGCCCCACGCGTACCAGTCGAAGCGGATGGAACCGAAGGCGAGCTGAACGAGATATTTGCGGACCAGGTAGGCGGCGGCCAGAGATTCGGGCGCGGTGGTGTTGTCGCCGGTGGCGCCTTCGCTGGCCCAGACGGGAAGCGCGGTCACGCTCTGCCCGGCCAGCACCATATTCACATTGGCGATGGCGGCGCCGGCCGCTTCCGGCGGGGTTTCATAGAAGTGATAGGCGATCATGTCGACGTTTTGGGCGATGCCGGCTTCGAGGAGCTGGGCCAGGTAACCGGTGTCATAGGCGGCCGGTGAGAGGACGGTGTTGCCCGGGTCAACCGATTTCAAAATGCTGTAAGCTTCGGCGGTAAGTTCGGCGAGTTCAGCGACAGTTCCCGTGTAGTAAGTTGGATCGTTCGGCTCATTCCAGATTTCGTAATAGCGGATGCGGCCTTTATAGCGATTGGCGACGGCAGTAATGTAGTCTTTCCAGTACTGGTTGTCGGTGGGAGGAGCGGGAGCGCCGGCGCCGATGTAATTGACGTCGTCGGGATTGCTGGACGCCCACGGGGGCGTCTGGCCGAGCGTGAGCAGAATGTCCTTGACGCCGTGCTGCTCCGCGGCCGCGACCCAGGTATCGAGAGGCTGCCAGTTCCAGACGTTTTGCAGCGGCTCGAGCGAAGTCCAGGAAGTGCCGGAGTCCCAGAGCCGAAGCGTGCCGAACTGCTCAGGGGGCCAGGGCACGCCGCCGGAGACAGGGGCGCCGGAGGAATCGGTAAACTGCACATCGTCCACCGAGAACGTGCCGGTTTGCGCCGCCTGGAACTCAAGCAGGACACTGCCGGTATCGTTCACCATGCCTTCGGTGGTGAACTGCTGCCAGGAGCCGGTGAGCAGGGCCGGGGTGCGAGCGTAATAGGTGTATGGCGTATTGGCGTCCTGCACGACGAGAAAGACCGTCATTCCAGCGTCGCCGCGCAACCAGGCAGAGAAGGTATAGACCCGGCCGGGAATGACGGTGAGCGACTGGCACAACTGGACCAGGGTGTTAGGGGGCAGATTCTGCACGCTGACTTTCTGGGAAGCGACGCCGCCATGCGGATCATCGGTATCCTGGGAATAAGTCACGGTGGGATTGGGGACGCCCCAGGAGGAGTTATCGTTCCAGTCGACGGCGACATTGCCCGAGATGGGATTATTGACGCCGACCGACACATAGGGCGGCTCGAACCCCGCGTTGAGAAGCTGGCTCTGGAGGAAGTTCTCGACGTGCATGCCGAAAAACGAAGCGGGAATCGGGCCGATGCGCGGCGCGGGAGCGATGGTTCCGGGCACATAAGATAGTGCTAAGTCATCTGCCCAGACAGTGCCGGGGGCGTTGATGGCGATCATCAGCAGGGCTGGTTCGGTAGTGGTGATATAGCCAACCGCGGTAACTTGCTGCCAATCCGCGGTGAGAGCAATCGAGCTTTCAATGTAAGTGGCGTAAGGCGAGTTGGATTGCTGAATCACCAGGGAAGCCTGCAGGCCCGGCGTGCCGCGCAGCCATGCCGAGGCGGTATACAGGCTGCCAGCCTGCAGGCCAAACCCCTGAATGAACTGCGCGCGTCCAGAGCCGACGCTGGCGACCACAACTTTCTGGCAGGCTGACCCGCTATGCGGATTGGTGGTTTCCTCGGAGTATTGGACGGTTGCGTTTGCCCATCCGGAGTTATCGGACCATCCATTGGCGATGAGGCCGGAGATGCCGGCGCTGTCGAGATTGACGGCGCCGTATGGCGGCTCCATCCCGGGATTAGTCAACTCGACCGGCGTCGATGCGGATGCGGCGAGAACCGCGCACAGAGCCGCGAACAGGGGCGCGAGCGCGCGGCGCGCGGGCAGCGACGCGCCGCGCCGCGGCCGGCGATCAACTGCAACGAACCAGAGTCCCACCGCTCAACCTGTTTTCATTATGGCCCGGCGGCGCCGCCGTTGTCCTGGCAGGAGCTACTTCTTCCGCTTCGCCACCAGCCTCACCCGCCTGGTTTGGGAGATGGCTCCCGGGGTGAGCGCGTCGGCGACGATTTCGAGCTGCTCCTGCTGGTGGCGCTTGCCGGAGCCGGTGGCGGGGCTGGCGGATTCGGAGCGGCCGACGTAGCGGATCTCGCGGTGGGTGCTTTCGAGCAGCGGCTGCATGTTTTCGCGGATGAAACGCCAGGCGCCCATGTTTCTCGGCTCTTCCTGGGCCCAGACGACTTCGGCGGTGAGCGGGTAGCGCAGCAGGATGTCTGAGGCCTGGCTGGATGCAAACGGATAAATCTGTTCCACGCGGGCGAGGGCGACGTGATCGGCTTTTCGCTCTTCACGGGACTGCAAGAGATCGTAGTAGATTTTGCCGGAGCAGAAAACCACGCGCGAGACCCGCTGCGGATCGGCGCTGGCTTCGCCCAGGATTTCGATGAATCCGCCGGTGGAGAAATCGTGCGCGGTGGAAACGACGCGCGGATGGCGCAGGAGGCTTTTGGGGGTGAAGATGACGAGCGGCTTGCGCATGCCGCGGCGGTCGGAGCCTCCGTACATCTGGCGGCGCAGGAGGTGGAAATACTGCGCGGGGGTCGTGCAATTGCAGACCTGCATGTTGTTTTCGGCGCAGAGAACGAGGAAGCGCTCGACGCGGGCGCTGGAATGCTCGGGGCCCTGGCCTTCGAAACCGTGCGGCAGCAGCATCACCAGGCCGCTGGGCTGGCCCCACTTGGATTCGGCGCAGGAAATGAACTGGTCGATCATGATCTGCGCGCCGTTGGCGAAATCGCCGAACTGCGCTTCCCAGATCACCAGGGTGAGGGGATCGGCGACGCTGTAGCCGAACTCGAAGCCGAGGACCGCGTACTCGCTGAGCGAGCTATCGAAGACATCGAAGCGCGCCTGGCCGGGCGAGATGTGCTGCAGAGGGACGAAGCGCTTGCCGGTTTCGAAATCGTAGAAAGCCAGGTGCCGCTGGCTGAAAGTGCCGCGGCCGGAATCCTGGCCGCTCAAGCGGACGGCGGTGCCCTCCAGCGCGAGGGTGCCGAAGGCGAGCGATTCGGCGAGCGCCCAATCGATGGGCGCTCCCTGGGCAATGGTGTTGCGACGCTTATCGATGAAGCCGCTCAGCTTGGGATGCAGGTGGAAGTTGGCGGGGAAATTGGTGATGCCGCGAACCACGCGCTCGAGAACCTGGTGGTTGACGGCGGTGCGCGGGCAGAAGCCGGAAACATCCACGGTGGCGACCGCGCTCAGTTCCTGCAACTCATAGCGCTCGGCTTGCTGCTCGGCGGCGTCATAGGCGGCGCTCAGGCGCTGGCTGACCTGCTGGCGCATGGCGGCGACTTCTTCGGCCGTGATCACGCCGTCGCGCACGAGGCGGCGGGCGTAGAGGGTGGCCACCGACGGATGCTCCTTGATCTTGCGGTAGAGAATGGGCTGGGTATAGCTGGGGTCGTCGGCTTCGTTGTGGCCGTGGCGGCGATAGCAGATCATGTCGATGACCACGTCCTTCTTGAACATCTGGCGGTAGTCGAAAGCGATCTGCGCTACGCGCACGGCGGCCTGGGGGCTATCGCCGTTGACGTGAAAAATGGGCGCTTGCACGCCGCGCGCGACGTCGGTGGAGTAGGGGGTAGAGCGCGCCTCATCGGGCATGGTGGTGAAGCCGATCTGGTTGTTGATGATGAGGTGGATGGTGCCGCCGGTGGAATAGCCGTCGAGCTGCGAGAGATTGAGCGTTTCGGCGACCACACCCTGGCCGGCGAAAGCGGCGTCGCCGTGGATGAGCAGGGGGATGACGCGCTCGCGGGCGGAGTCGCCCAGGCGGTCCTGCTTGGGGCGCACGATGCCCTCGACCACGGGGTCCACGGCTTCCAGGTGGCTGGGGTTGGGAGCGACCGAGACGGCGATGTCGCGGCCGTTTTCGCAGCGGCGCACGCTGTAAGCGCCCAGATGATATTTCACGTCGCCGGAGCCCTGGGTGCTGGAAGGATCGATATCGCCTTCGAATTCGGAGAAGATCTGCTTGAGGTCCTTGCCGACGACGTTGGCAAGGAGGTTGAGGCGGCCGCGGTGGGCCATGCCGATGACCAGCTCGTGAACGTTGTTGGCGCTGGCGCGTTCGAGCACCTCTTCGAGGATGGCGAGGGCGGTCTCGCCGCCTTCGAGCGCGAAGCGCTTCTGGCCGACGAAGCGGGAATGGAGGAAGTGTTCGAAGCCTTCGGCGGCGATGAGGTTGCGGAGAATGCGGAGGCGGGTTTCGGTTTCGAGCGGCCAGTGGTTCTTGCCGGGCTCCATGCGCTGCTGCAGCCAGCGCTTCTGCTCGGGCACCTGGATATTCATGTACTCGCAGCCGATTTTGCCGCAATAGGTTTCGCGCAAAGTTTCCAGGATCTCGCGCAGGGTGGCGAGCGGTTTGGGGCCGGCTTCACCGATGGCTTCGCCGAGGCTGCCGGTGAGGAACTCGCGGTCCAGGTCCCAGATGGTGAGGCCATAGGTTTCGGGATCGAGCTCGGCGTGGTAGCTGGGCTCGTGGCCCAGCGGGTCGAGGTCAGCGATGAGATGACCGCGCACGCGGTAGGCGTTGATCATCTGCATGATGCCGGCTTCCTTTGCGATCTCAGCGGTGCGCGGCGAGGAGGCGCCGGGGAGGCGCGGCCTGCGGTCGGTTTCCCAATGGACGGGCTGGTGCGGAATCCGGAGGTGGTCAAAGACTTCTTCGTAGAAGCCGTCCTGGCCGTCCAGCAGCGCCTGCACCTTGCCCAGGAAGGCGCCCGATTCGGCGCCCTGAATGATGCGGTGGTCGTAGGTGCAGGTGAGGGTCATCACCTTGCTGATGCCGAGGATGGCGCGGGTTTCGGCGGCTGCGCCATGGTATTCGGCCGGGAAGTCGATGGCGCCGGCGGCGATGATGGCTCCCTGACCGGGCATGAGGCGCGGGTTGGAGGACATGGTGCCCACGGTGCCGGGGTTGGTGAGAGAAATGGTGGTGGACTGAAAGTCCGCGGTGGTCAGCTTGCCGGCGCGGGCGCGCGACACGAGGTCGTCAAAGGCGTCCAGGTACTCGTGGAAGCCGAGGCCGCCGGCATTCCCGATGTTCGGCACCAGCAGGTTGCGCGCACCATCCTTGCCGGCGACGTCGATCGCGATGCCGAGATTGATCTGGGGATGCACCACGCGGTAGCCGGCGCCGTCCTTTTCGGCGTAAGCCTGGTTCAGGCCGGGAATCTCTTCGAGCGCCTTCACCAGCGCCCAACCGATCAGGTGGGTGTAGGACACTTTGCTCAAGCCGAGGACGGTGCGGTGCTGGTTGATGATGCGGCGGTTCTCATCCATCACCTTGACCGCGATGGTGCGCTGCGAGGTGGCGAGCGGAATGGAGACGCTGGCCGCCATGTTTTCCGCGATCCGGCCGGCCGCGCCGCGCAAGGGCTGTAGCTGGCCGTTGGCGAGCGGCTCGGGCGGGGTGGGCAGGATCGAGCCCGCAGGAGCAGGCTGCAAGGGGCCGGCGGAGGGCTTCGCGGGTTCGGGGCCGGCGGCGGCGTCGCTTGCGGCGCCGGAATCGAACACTTCTTTCCAGCTTTCATCGACGGCGGAGCGATCGCGAAGATACTGACGGTAGAGCTCTTCTTCGAGCCAGCTATTGACGCCCAATTGCGGGTCGGATTTTACAGCCATGAGGGAGAATGCTTTCCTATCTATGATAACGTGGGCGGCCGGCGGGATTCTCCAGCGGAATGTTAGGGTGACCGCGGCAGACAGGGGAGCGAGCGCGGCGCGTGGCTACTGATTGCGGATCGCCAGCATGGGGTCGGTATTTGCCGCGCGCAAAGCGGGGACAGTACCGGCAAGCAGACCGACCAACATCAGCACGGCAGCGACTGAACCGAAGACGGCGGGGTCGAAGGGCCGCACCTGAAATAGCATGGCCCCGAGCAGGCCGGTGAGCGGAAGCGCGGCGGCCACGCCGGTGGCGACACCGGCGACGGTCAGCAGCAAAGCGCGCCGCAGGACGAGCCGCAACACCAGGGCACGAGTAGCGCCCAGGGCCAGGCGAATTCCGATTTCCTGAGTCTGCTGCGCCACCGAAGAGGCCATCACGCCGTAAACCCCGCTGCTGGCGAGCACGAGCGCAACGCAGGAGAAGACGGCCAGGAGAACGACGCCCAGGCGTTGGCGCCAGGTAGAATCGTCTAACCAACTCGCCATGGGGCGCACCTGAAAGATGGGGACGCCCGGGTCGATGCGGTGGATCGTCTCGCGCACCGCGGCGAGCGCGCTTGCGGCGCCGGCCGCGGGCCTCACGGTAAGCGTCATGAAAGTCCAGGGAGTTTGTTCCTGCGGGAAGTAGAATTGCTCACGCACCGCGCCGTTGAGGCCGAAATCTTTTACGTGACGGACGACGCCGACGATCTGGCGGGGCTTGTCATCATAGAAGATGCGGTAGCGGAGCGGATCGTCGTGGGGGAAGTTTTTGCGAGCGAATTCCTCGTCAACGATCGCCACCGCCGGAGCAGCGGCGGTATCGGTGCGGGCGAAAGCGCGGCCGCGCACGAGCGGGATGCCCATGGTCGCAAAATAATCGCCGCCAATGACAAAAAAATCGGCGTAGGGCAGTTGGTTATTTTTCGGCTTGGGACGGCCCTCGATGAAGTAACCGGTCTCCGTGTCGCTATCCGTCATGGGGAGGAAGCTGACCATGCCGAGGCCGGCGATGGAGGGATAGGCCGAAGCCTGATCGAGAATGCGACGCCAGAATGCTATTTTCGCCGCGTCAGTGCGGTAGACCTTGTCGGGGATCTCGACGCTCAGGGTTAAGGCGCGATGCGCGTCGAAGCCGGGATCGACCTGCAGAAGGCGATGGAAGCTTTTGATGACGAGGCCCGCCGCGGCGGCGAGCACGACAGCGAGCGCGATTTCGGCCACGACCAAAACGCTGCGCACGCGGCTGCCGGACAGGCCGGCGGTATTGGAGCGGCCACCCTCGTTGAGCGCTTCCATGGGGTCGATTGCGACCGAGCGCACGGCGGGCACGACGGCGAAGAGGACGGTGGCCAGCGCGGTGACGGCTGCGGCGAAGAGCAGCACGCGCCAATCGATCGAGACCGCCGGAGCCATGGCGGTTTCGGGAACCAGCGACACCAGGGGAGCGATGCTCCACCAGGCAGCGAGCACACCGAGCGCGCCGCCGGCCGCGGCAATCAGCAGCGCCTCATGGAGACTCTCGCGGAAGATCGAAGCAAGGCGGGCGCCGAGCGCGATGCGGACGGCAAACTCGCGCCGCCGGCCGGTGGCGCGGACCAGCATCAGCCCGGCGACGTTGACGCAGGCGAGGAGGAGAACCAAGCCAACGGCGGCCAGCACGGTCAGCATGATAGCCCGGGAATCCCTGGTGACGAACGCCTGGAGCGAAGACGCAGAAAGGCTCCAGCCGGCATTGCTGACGGGGTAAGCGGCGGCGAGGGCGCGGCCGATCGTGGAAAGCTCGGCATCGGCCTGCTCGACGGTGACGCCCGGCCGCAAACGCGCGAAGGCCTCGCCTTGGTGGTTGCCGCGGTTGTCGCTCACCGTGCGGCCAAAGGGAACGAGCAGGTCCACCTTTACCAGCGGAAAGCGGAAACTGGCCGGCATCACGCCGACGATGGTGAACGGCTCTCCTTCGAGGGTGATGCCGCGGCCGATGACGTTGGGATCGCGCGCGAAACGCGCACCCCACATGGCGTCGGTGATTACGGCGCGGCCGGGCGCGCCCTTGCGATCTTCTTGCGGGCTAAACGCGCGCCCGAGCGATGGGCGGATGGCGGCGGTCGAGAAGAAACCGGCCGTGACGCGCAGTGCCGAGATGCGTTCGGCGGTGCGCCCGTCGCTGATGGTAATGCTATCGGGATGCCACGCGAAGGCAGCGGAGAGAGTCTTCGCCTGGCGGCTCCAATCGAGGAAGTTCGCATAAGCGGTCGAGCAATCTCCGAAGTTCGCGAGGTGTTCGCCGACACGGATCAACTGCTCCGGGTGGGGGAATGCGAGGGGGCGCAAGACGGCGGCGTCGACCACGCTGAAGATGGCGGTGTTCAGACCAATGCCAATGGCGAGCACCAGCAAAGCGGCGAGCGTGAAGCCGGGGTTCTGGCGCAGACCGCGGAAGGCGCGGCGGAAACCACTCATGACGGTTGATCGGTGCACGCAGTTCGCCAATACCCGCGCCACTAAATCATCGAGATGGCCGCGGTGGCTGGGTGCGCGGTGTCCGCTTTTGGGAAATGGCTGCGCGATTCCCGACCGGGCGCCTGGCAGGCGGCTCGCGATTGGCGGGCGCCACAAAATCCTGCTGCACGCGGAGGAGGCTGTCCGCCCAGAACTCCGCATAGCGACTGACCCAGCGCTCATAGATCTGGCGGATGGGGGCGGCGTTCAGCGAATTCACCCGCTGGCGGCCCTCTTCGCGGGTGTTGATCAGGCCGGCTTCACGCAGCACATCGATGTGCTTCATGACACCGAAACGGGTCAATTGAGGAAAGGCATCGACGATCCCGGTGGTCGTCCGTGGACCGTGCCGGAGCAGATCCAGGATCGACCGCCGGGTAGCATCCGAGAGCGCTTTCCAGACTGCGTCGTTGTCTGCCGTCATCCGGCTTGATGGGCCGCGACCGAGCCGGAAAGGTCTTTGCGGATGCTGGCGAGATAGTGTTCCCAGCCCTTGCCGACGCCCTCCCGGTGCGCGGGGTCGAGAAACCCGATCGCGCGGTGCCGCAGCGCGATCCTGGTTCCCCCGGCGATCTGGTCCAAGCGGATTTCGACGTGGTTCAGGGCCGGGTAGGACATGAACATGGGACCGCTGAGCTCGAGTAGAACCGGCGGCTTGATCACCTGCACATGACCCCACAGATGCCCGATGCCGTTGCCGCGGTCGCGGAACCACCGGCCGCCGGGCCACGGCTCCAGATTCATCTGCATCGATTCTCCGTTGGGGTGTGTGCTGCCTTCACCGAAGCGGTACAGGACGCCTTTGAAGACGTCGCCGATATCGGCCTTCACTTCGACGTTCTGTTCCACGTCGAGGGTCATTTCTTCGAGTTTCATGGGGCTCCTCTCCTTAAGTGACTATATAGTAACGTGATTATTTGGTCACGTCAAATAAAAAAATGCGCGGCGGGGGTGAACGCTTGGTCCGGCGCTGGCGTTCAGTGGGTGAAGGCGTAGATCAGGTAGTTGACGCCGATGCGGATGCCCAGTTCGGAGAACCGGGCGGGGTAGGTGGGCTCATCGGCGTGTTCCCAGGAATCGCCCAGGTCCATGTTGTGGCAGATGACCACCATGAGCCGGCCTTTGTCATCGTAGATGCCGCGCCAGCGGGGCGAGTCGCCGCCGGAGCCCCAGCGCGGGTTGGTGGGGCACTTTTCGCAGACGCTATGGGTTTGGGTGTACTGCATGCCGGCGACCTGGTAGCGGTGGTCGAGGTCGAAGACGGTGTGAAAGATGGGATCGTCGTTGGGGATATCGACGATCGGGCGGTCGGGCACCACTTTCTTCATGCTGTGGACGAACACATTCCACTCGACCGTTCCGTGGAAATCGTCACACATGAAGAAGCCGCCGCGCGCGAGGAATTCGCGGAACTTGGCGACCTGCAGATCGGTAAGCTCCCAGTGGCCCACTTCGACCGCATAGAGCCACGGGTAGTTGAAGACGTCGTCGTCTTCCTCGAGGTTGATGGGCTGCTCGGCGGATTTGGCGTCGATGCGGGTGAGGCGACGGATGGCGAGCGCGAGATGGCGGTCGGAACGGGGATAGTCGATGGTCCAATTGGTATTGCCCTGATGCCAGTCGTAGCCGCGCTTGAATTCCGACTGCCAGTCGATGTAGCCGTGCCAGGTGGGATACATGAGGCGCGCGAAGGTCCATTCGGCCGGCACCAGATAGTCCTTGGCGAGGGGGAAATTATTGTATTCCCAGGCGGGGTATTCGCGAAACGGGCGCTGCGCGAATACGGTACAGACCAGCGTGCCCAGCCCGACCGCACCCGCTAGAATCGCTCTGCCCGGCATGCTTCTATCCGTAGTATCGCACCGGCACGGGGAATGAACGGCAAAGCTTCGGCTTGCGCGGGTGAGCTAAAACTCGGCCACAGGCTTCGCCTGATCCACGCCGACGCGGCCGGCGACAATCTCGGCCTGGAAGTAGTTTTCGCCGTGCATCGGGCAGCCGGCCAGGCGGCGCAGCATGGCGATCTGGCCGACGTGGGTGAGCGCATCGGCAATCGGGCCCTGAAAAAGCCGTTCCTCGGAACACGCCGGCGGCGCGGAAGCGAGACGCCGGTCGAAGGCCTCGAGCGCGGCGAAAAAGCGGGCCGCGCCCTGCTCCCAGGGGAGGGGCGGCGCATTGTGCCATCGCT
>Ga0335078_10012498_pt1 | contig 12597 bp, 9 predicted proteins | sample Lox_Sample_32_FD_206711 | JGI IMG/M metagenome (GOLD analysis project Ga0335078, IMG submission 206711) | Soil microbial communities from Loxahatchee National Wildlife Refuge, Florida, United States - Lox_Sample_3.2 | ecosystem: Environmental > Terrestrial > Soil > Wetlands | place: USA: Florida... | reverse complement strand
GGTTGGTTTTGCGACGTATCCTTACGGCGAACCCTGGACCCCCGGCGGATCGAACTCCTTCGGCAAGCTGTCGAATACGCCGAACATCAGCGATAACGTGACGAAAGTCATCGGCAGCCACACTCTGAAGGCGGGCGTTTATTTCGACTACGCCCAGAACTGGCAGACCGGTGGCGGCATCACCAACTCCTCCCAAGGCGCCGTGAATTTCAATCCTTGGGGCGCGAATACTACCGGCAATCTCCTGGCCGATATGGTCACGGGCCGCACTGCCGGTCTGGCCCAGGACGAGGGCGAGGCGGTGGCCAACTTCAGATACTACCAGTATTCGTTCTTTGTGCAAGACATGTGGAAGGCGTCGCGCCGGTTGACGCTGACCGGTGGCCTGCGGTTCGAGCACTTGGGCGATTGGTTCCCCAACACCGGTCCGGGTCTCGCGGTTTGGGATCCCGCTGCTTACAACAACACCTGCACAACATGCGCCTGGACGGGCCTGGAGTGGCACGCCATCGATCCCAGCATTCCGATGTCCGGGTCGCCATCCAAGTCCTTCTTCGTGGAACCGCGCTTCGGGTTTGCGTATGACCTGTTCGGCACCGGCAAGACCGTGCTGCGCGGCGGCGCCGGCCTGTTCCGCTACCAATTGGCGTATAACACCGCCAGCGGCGCGGCGTTTTCCGCTCCGCTCAACATTCCAACCAATATCAACACGGTAAACGGCTGTTGCATCGGTTGGAACTCGTTTGCGCAATACAGTCCCGCACTGGGCGCCGCCGGTTTGGGATCCTCGCTCGCCGGCATCCTGACGATGGGAGACAACCGCACACCGAACACCTGGACGTATAACTTCACGATTTCGCAACGTACGCCTTGGCGGTCGGTAGCGGAATTCCAGTATCAGGGTAATCGCTCCCGCGACCTGATGCAGGATGGCCCGTTGTCGAACCTCAACAATATTCCGCTGGGCACCTTCTTCGGACCAGACCCGATCACCAACGTGAACAACTATGCCAACGGAATCCTACCTTCCAATGGCGCTTTCCCGATCAACGATTACTATCCGTACCATCAATATCCGGGCGGCATTACGCTGATCGGTTATGGCAGTTACTCCAACTACAACGCGTTTATCGCGACGTGGCAGAAGCAGTCCGGCCACATGACCTTCACCGCGAACTACACGTTCAGCAAGGTGCTTGGCATCCGCGACAACGAGACTGCCAATGGACCTGGCGCCGGCACTACGATCGACCCGTTCAACAACAGCGCCAATTACGGTGTGCTGGCCTACGACCACACGCACATTTTCAACGCGGCCTACGTGATCAACCTGCCGAGTCCCATCAAGGACAACAAGTTCCTGGGTGGGGTGGTAAATGGCTGGGTGCTCTCGGGCATCACGCAGTTCCAAAGCGGAGCGCCCATACAGCCGAATACGAATGGTGACCTCAACGTCGGCTTCCCCACGACCGAGCAGAACCTGGATTACCTGGGCACTAACGCTATGCCTACGTTGCCCAAATTGGTCTGCGATCCAAGGAAGAATCTGGGGCCGAACCAGTTCTTCAACACTTCCTGCTTTGCTCCGCCCACCGGCGGACAGAACGGCGATCTCATCTGGCCGTACATCAAGGGACCCGCGTTCTTCAACAGCGATCTCGCGATCTACAAGGACTTCGCGTTCAAGGAGCACCAGAAGATCGAGTTGCGTTTCTCCGCGTTCAACTTCCTCAACCACCCATTGTGGCAGTTTGGGACGGGAGGCGCGCAAGATCTCAATTTGAACTTCTCCGATGCGAACGGAAATCTGATGCAAACCAACCAGAACGCGCTCACCACCGGTTCGCCGTTATTCAAAACGGGCCGGCGCGTGATCGAGTTCGCGGCCAAGTACAACTTCTAACCCGCACCGCGTTGAGCGGGCGGCCAAAGGGGTGGCGCAAGCCACCCCTTTTTTTTGGTGTCTGCGGCTGCCCGCGACACACGTTATGCTGATGTTTAAACATGCACCTGGTCGCCTTTCTGTGGTTGTTTGCCGCCGGGTCTCAAGCGCCGGCGAACGCCAAGTCTGACTCTTTCGAACAGCTATCCAAGGAAGCCACCGACGCGCGTGGACAGAACCGCACTGCGGAAGCCATCGCTCTGTACCGCCAGGCGGTCGCATTGCGGCCTTCCTGGGCGGAAGGTTGGTGGTTTCTGGGGGAACTGCTGTACGACCAGAACCAGTATGCCGAGGCGCGCGATGCTCTGCGCCGCCTGGTGGCGGTGGATCCAAAGGCAGGTCCCGGATTCGCGTTGCTGGGCCTCTGCGAGTACCAGACGCGCGAGTATCGCCAGGCGCTGGCGGACATCAACGAGGGGCGCCGCTTGGGCTTGGGCGACGACGTACAGGTGCGGCGAGTGGTCCTGTATCATGCCATGCTCCTGGACACGCGATTCGGAATGTATGAACAGGCGCTGGAGGTACTGGAAAGGGTCCTCAAACTGGGAGCATTCGGCCCTGCAGTGGTCGAGGCCGCGGGCTTGGCCGGACTGCGCCGCCCGATCTCGCCCGAAGAGTTGCGCCCGGACCAAAAGGACCTTGTGGAGGAAGCGGGCCGGGCCGTGCTGGCGATGACGGAGCAAAAGCCTGCCGATGCGCAGAAATACTTCCAGGTGCTGCTGGCCAATCATCCGAGTGCGCCCGGCGTCCATTACCTCTACGCGACGTTCTTGCTTCCGGACAACTCGGCCGACGGCCTGCGCGAGTTGCAGAAGGAACTGCAGTTGAACCCGAAACACGCGGCGGCGCTGGTCTACAGCGCTCTCGAATACCTGCGGCTGGGCAATCTCCAAGAGGCGCTGACGTATGCGCAGCGCTCGGTGGACGCGGCGCCTCAATACTTCGCCACCCACCTGGTGCTCGGCAAGCTGCTGGTCACTTCGGGTCAGACCGCAAAAGCCATTCAGCAACTGGAGCTGGCGAAGAAGCAGGCGCCCGACAGCCCTCAGGTACACTTCGAACTGGCGTCGGCCTATCTGCAAGCCGGCCGGGACGACGATGCCGCGCGGGAGCGGGCCGAGTTTGTGCGGCTGAAGAAGCTGGCCGACGAGACACTTGGGGTGACCGCCGCATCGGCCAGTGAACCGCTCTCTCCCGAGGAGAAGTTCCAGGACCTGGCGCGCCGCGCGGGAGCGGCGCTCGACAGCCACCCGGATGAGGCCGCCGGCCTGTATAAACAGGCGCTGGCCCTCCAGGCGAAATGGGCGGAAGGCTGGCTCTCTCTGGGAGCCGCATTCTACGAGTTGAACCGTTTCGCTGAGGCGAGCGACGCGCTGCGCAGAGGACTCGAACTGACGCCGCAGGTTGGAGCCGGGTGGGCCCTGCTCGGTCTTACGGAGTCGCGCCTGGACGACGAGTACCAGGCGCTGGCCGATATCCGGAAGGGCGAGAGCCTCGGTTTGGGCAAGAACCATGCATTCGAAATCGCCGTTCGCGTGCGGGCCGCCGAGGTGCTCGTCGAATCATCGGCGTTTGATGAAGCGCTCGTGCAGTTGCGGCCGCTTGCCGGGACCAAGGAGAAGATTCCGGCCGCGGAGGAGGCCATGGGCCTGTGCGTGCTGTCCGTTCCGGAAGATATCACGAAGATCTCGCCGCAGAGACGCGCCGTGGTGGATCTGGCAGGCAAGGCGGCGTGGGCCTATGCGAACCAGCGCATGGATGAAGCGGCAGCGGCCTACCGGCAATTGCTGGCGGAGTTCCCGAACGAACCCGGCGTGCACTATGCCCATGGCGTGTATTTGCTCGACACGGATTTGAAGGGCGCATTGGCCGAGTTTCAAAAGGAGCTGCAGGTCGATCCGCAGCACTGGCCCGCGCTGTTGTACAGCGCTTCCATCCAGATCCGGCAGGGAAGTCCTGGTTTGGCGATCGCATCCTTGCAGAAGGCGCTGCAGATCATTCCCGCCAGGTATCGCTGGATGTGCCACGCCGATTTGGGCCACGCGAATCTCGACAAGAATAACTTGAACTCCGCCATCGCTGAACTGGAAGACGCCTCCCGGCAGATGCCTTCCAACGCGAATGTGCACTTCCTGCTCGCGCAAGCTTACGGCAGGGCCGGCCGCAAGGCGGACGCCGCGATAGAGCGCGCCGCATTTGAGAAGACCAAGGTGGAGCAGGATCCGCTGAGCGTACCGGGTTTCAAAGGGCTGCGGCCTTGATTTCCCGAAAACAGACGCGGGGCCTGTCTTTGCTTTTCCTCGCCGCGGCCGGCTGTGTGGCGCTGGGGGGGGACGGCGGGCCGTCGCCCATCCGGTTCGATCTCCGGCACATTCCCTTTCAGCTTGAAAACGGCGAAGTCAAGGCGCGGCACGTACCTGCCACCATGGCGGGAGGCATCGCCGTTTTCGATTACAACCGCGACGGACGTCCGGACATCTTCTTTACGAATGGCGCCAACCTGGCCACGCTCCAGAAAGACGATCCCAAATACCGCGACCGGCTGTTCCGCAATGACGGCAACGGCGTGTTCACCGACGTGACGGACAAAGCGGGCCTCGCGGGCACCGGCTTCGATAGCGGCGTGGCGGTGGGCGACTACGATAATGACGGGTACCCCGATCTGTTTGTAGCCGGCGTCCACCGCAATACGCTCTATCACAACAACGGCGACGGGACATTCACTGACGTCACTGAGAAGGCGGGCATTAGCAACAAGCCGGACCCCCAGTTCGGACCGATGTGGGCCATCACGGCCGTCTGGGTGGATGTGAACAATGACGGGCTGCTGGATCTGTTCGTGCTCAACTACCTGCAATGGGATTACTCGACCGAACCCCTCTGCGCGTACAAGGGCGTGGCCGACTATTGCGCGCCGCGCTTCTATAAGGGCCTGCCCGACCAGTTATATCTGAATAGGGGCAACGGGCGCTTCGAAGACGTGTCCGCTCAGTGGGGCATCCGCGCGCATGTCGGAAAGGGCATGGGAGTAGGCATGGCAGACTACGACCTGGATGGACGCCCCGACCTTTTCACCACTAATGACGGTTCCTATAACTTCCTGTTCCATAACTTAGGCGACAAATTCGAGGAGGTCGCCTTTCCCAAAGGCGTGGCGCTGGTCGAAGACGGGAATTTCATCTCCGGCATGGGTACGGATTTCCGCGACTTTAATAACGACGGCTATCCGGACCTGGTGACGGCGGCGCTCGAGCGGCAAACCTTTCCCATCTGGATGAACACGGCCGGCAAGAGCTTTCAGGAAGTGACCACGCCGGACGGCATGCGCGTGATGAGCATGTCGATGGCCGGCTTTGGCGTGGGTTTCTACGATTTCGACAACGACGGATGGAAGGACCTGTTCGTCAGCCGCGGCGATGTGCTCTCGCAGCCGCTGCCCGGCAACGTGGTGGAGCAGCACGATACCGTGTTCCGCAACCTGGGCGCCGGCGGTCACTGGCAGCCCTTGACGGCGGAGGCTGGTCTGGACGCCTCTCCGCCGGCTCGCCACCGCGGCCTGGCGTTCGCCGACCTGGATGGCGACGGCAGAATCGACGTAGTGGTCAGCGCCATCGCTCACCCGGCCGAGATCTGGATGAATCGCAGCCCGGCCGCGGGGCACTGGCTGGATATCGCGCTGGAAGGCACGAAGAGCAACCGCGATGGCATCGGCGCCCGCATCCAGGTCACCACCAAGAGCGGCACGCAGTATAACCATATGACCGAGAGTACGGGTTACGCATCGGCGAGTTACGGTCCGGTCCATTTCGGATTGGGCCCGGATCGAACGGCGGAATCGGTGGTGATCCACTGGCCGTCCGGAATCGTGCAGACTCTTAACGGTGTGACGGGCGACCGTGTTGTGCGGGTGAAAGAGACTCCCTAACCGGCCTAAATAATCACTAACTCGCGCTGTATCTCACCCGTAACTCGCGCCTCATTTTCACCGACGAACATATTCACTTCCGAGCGGATGCCGAAATCTTTCAGGTACACGCCCGGCTCGATGGAAAAACAGGTCCACGGCACGACGCGGCGCTCGTCGTGGGTTTCCAGGTTGTCCATGTTGGCGCCGTTGCCGTGCACCTCTTCGCCGATCGAGTGCCCGGTGCGGTGCACGAAGAACTGGCCGTAGCCGTGGCTGGTGATGTAGCCGCGCGCGGCGTCGTCCACTTCGAAACCGTGCAGTTCTTTGCCTGCCGCGACGGCATCCTCAACACGCCGGATCGCCGCGTCGCGCGCGCCGCTCACCACGCCATAGACCTCGCGCATGGCGTCGCTCGGGTGGTCGCCGCAGAAGCCGGTCCAGGTGATGTCGTAGTACACCGAGCCGGGCTGTTTGAGCTTGGCCCACATATCCAGCAGTACCAGGTCGCCCGAGCGGATCTTGGAAGTCACCTCCGCGGTCGGCTCGTAGTGCGGGTTGGCGGCGTTGGCGTTGACGCCCACAATGGGCCCGTCTTCCGCGAACAGACCGGCCTTGGCGAAGGCATCCCGCACGAACTGCGCCACGGCGAATTCCTCGACGGCGCCGCCCGAGCGCGTGATCTGGCGGATCATTTCGAACGCCTGCCCGCGCACGCGGTCCACGCGCCGTCCGGCCTCCAGGTGCGATTCGAGCGCTTCCGCCGTCCAGCGGGCTTCGAAATGCTGGATCAGCTCAGCCGAGCTCACCACTTCCACACCGAGGCTGCGCACCAGTTCCACCGTGCCCGCATCCACCATCGCGACATAAGGGACGGCGCACATCGGCGAGTACTGCATGGCCACGCGGCGCGCGCCGCCGACCAGCGACCGCAGGCCGCCGGTCTGCTCGCTCCAGCTCGAATAGCGGACCTTGTCACCCGGCAGCGAATCGAGCTTGCCGGATTCGATGCGATGCACCAGCCCGCGCGGCTCACCCGCCGCCGGAATGAAGTAATACCAGCGCCGCGTCACGTGTGACGTTGGCTGAAATCCGAGCACGCGATACGCCAGCGGATCGCGGTGATGGTGGTCGAAGAACAGCCACCCGTCCAGCTTTTGCTTTTTCAGTTCTTCCTGAATGGCCGCGAGATTCATTTTTCGAAAGGCTCCAGGTTGGCGCGGGAAGGCGGCGCCGTCGCCAGGCTCACCACCACCAGCGCCAGCACGGAGACCGCCAGCGCCGGATACACAGCGTCGAGCCATTGTATGTTCAGAAGGTTCCAGACCACCGTAATTATGGTCCCCAGCGCGATCGAGCTGATGGCGCCCGCGCGGTTGGCCCTCTTCCAAAAGAATACCGCCATCACCGCGGGCGTGACTGCCGCGCCGTAGACCGTGTAAGCGTAAAGCGCGGCTTTCAGAATGGACTCGAAGTAAGCGGCCTGGATCAGCGCGAAGATGCCCAGCGCCACCACCAGCACGCGCGACACGATCAATGTTCGCCGCTCACTCGCCTGCGGATCTATGAAGCGCTTGTAAACATCGTGGATCAGGTTGCTGGCGGGCGAGAACAAATAGTTGTTTGCCGTGGAGACCACCTTGGAGAAGACGCCGCCCAGCAGGATCGCGCCCACGAGTTGGGGCAATCGGGTGCGCGCCGCAAGGGGAATAATCTCACGTGGCCGGTCGGTTTTCAGCGTCGCGCTGCCCACCACGGCAATGGTAATAATGACGGTTTCCAGAATAACCGTGCCGATGATCCAGCCGAACACGGCCCAGCGCGCGTCGCGCTCCGAGCGCGCCGAAAAGAACTTCTGATACATGCTCTGGTTGCCGACGAGCAGCAGCATGGTGGGCAGCAGATAGCCGATGCAATGCAGCCAGCCGAGCGGCCCAAACACGGTGAAATGGTTTGCCGGCAGCGCGGCATGCACCGCCCCCCACCCCCCCGTACGATCCAGCAGCAGCGGCAGTGCGATCAGCGCGATGATTGTCACCAGCAGCCCGATGATCAGGTCCAGGTAGGCGACCGAGGCCATGCCCGCCAGCGCCGTGAAGACGATCACGAAGGCGGCGATGATGTGCATGCCGGCCTTCTGATCGAGCGTGGGAAAGATCAGGTGCAGGATGTCGCCGCCGCCTTTGAACTGGTAGCTGGTGATGACGGTATAGGAGATGACGATGGCGATGGTCGCCAGCACGCGCGCCGCGGTGTTGTAGCGCGTCTCCAGCAGATCGGGCACGGTGAACTGCGCGAAGCGCCGCGCGCGTCCGGCGATAACTGCGATTAGCGCCAGTCCGACCCATCCGCCGGCCGGCTGCCAGAGCGCCGAGAAGCCGTTGAGGTAGGCGTTTTCGCCGCCGGCAAACAGGCTGCCCGCGCCGATCCACGAGGAGAGCAGCGTGAACACCAGGACGGGCCAGGCCAGCGTGCGGCCCGCCACCAGGAAGTCGGCCTGGTTCTTGACACTGAACGAGCGCAGCAGCGCCACGCCCAGCAGCGCCGCCACGATTATGGACAGTACAGTGACGTACATCATCCACTCAGCCTGCTTTCCAACAGCTCCTGCGCTACTCCATCGATTTCGATGACTTTGGTCCGGCCTGTCAAGCCTAGCACGATCCGGACGCGCGATTGCGGCACGCCGGCCAGTTCCGCCAGGAAGCGCACGCACGCCTCGTTGGCCTTGCCTTCGACTGGAGGCGCCGCCAGGTCGAGCTTCCACGCATCGCCCATGCGGCCCGCCATGCGCGTGCGCCGCGCGCGCGGATGCACCCTCACCGTGATACGCGCCATTCGATGCCGGCCCTCAGATTCGCGACCCCGGCGGCCACGCGGGTATCGATCACTTCGAACGGAATCACGTCATCCAGCCAATCGTGGCTAGATCCGTCGGGGTTCTGCGTGGCCACCGTCAGGGTGTATTCCTGCGGCGTCAGCCAACAGTCGAAGCGGAAGTCCACGGCCAGCTCGTCGCCCGCCTGGCAGCTTCCCAGGTGCACCTTTTCGATGCGCGTGTTGGTGCCGTAGACATCCATGCCGTTGCGCGTGCGGATGAGAATGCCGACCATGGGATCGCAACGCTGCTGATGAAAACGGCAGCGCACGCGCACCGTAACGGATTCGCCGCTCGCCACGGAAGCGACCGGCTCGCCCGCGGCATTCAGCAGATCGACACCCAGGATTTCGCTGGCGCCATCGCCATGCCGGAAGCTGGCCTCGAAGCGCTGCCGCTTTTCCTGGCGGGCCTGCTGTTTTTCGAGCACCAGCCCGATGTAGCGGTTGATCACGTCATTGGGCGCGCCCTGCGCCTCGATCCGCCCGTTCAGCAGCAGGATGGCGCGGTCGGAGAGCTGCTTCACCAGGCTCAGGTCGTGCGAGACGAACAGCACGGTGATCTTGCGCTCGCGCAGCTCCTCGAACTTGCGCACGCAGCGGTTGGCGAAGACCGCGTCGCCCACCGCCAGCGCCTCATCCACGATCAGAATTTCGGGGTCTACGTGGATCGCGGTGGCGAACGCCAGCCGCACGTACATGCCGCTAGAATACTCCTTGACCGGCCGCCCGATGAACTCGCCGATTTCGGCGAAGGACTCGATGGAAGGCATGGCGCGCTCGATTTCCGCGCGGCTCAGCCCCATGATTTCGCCGTTCAGAAACACGTTTTCGCGGCCCGTGAAGTCCGGGTTGAAGCCCGCGCCGAGTTCCAGCAGCGCCGCGATGCGCCCGCGCGTGACCACGCGGCCCTGCGTCGGCTGCAGGATACCGGCTACGATCTGCAGCAAGGTACTTTTGCCGGAGCCGTTCGGGCCGACCAGCGCCATCGTCTCACCCTTCTCCGTCTGGAAGCTGATCTCGCGCAGGGCCCAGAAGTCGGTATGCAGCAGCCGGTGGTAGAAGGGCAGCGCCTCGCGCAGGCGGTCGGAAGGGCGGCGGTAAAGCTTGTAGAGCTTGGAGACGTTCTGAACCAGAACCACAAGGTTCTATTGTGACACGAAGAGAATGCGGAACAGCCGCGGCCGGGGCGCATGTACCTTGTTCTTGCGGCGGCGTAAGGAACAGTCGATAATGTAAGGAATGAATACCATCAGCGTGGGCACGGTAACCAGCAAGGGACAGATCACCATCCCGAAGGAGATTCGCGACCGGCTCCGGCTTCAGGCCGGTGATCGGGTGGAGTTCCAAATGGACCGGCAAGGGCAAGTCATCTTCCGGGCGCGTAACCGCGACTTCCGTTCGCTGAAGGGCATGATCCGAAGCAAGCGAAAGACCCCGGTGACTGTTGAAGAGATGAACGATGCCATTGCGCGCGGCTGGTCCGGGACATGAGAGGCCTAGACACCAACATCCTGGTCCGCTACCTCGCGGGCGACGACGCCAAACAGACGGCCCTCGCGGGAGAATTGATGGAGCAATCCAGCAGACGGGGCGAGCAACTCTTTATTCCGCTGATCGTCTTATGCGAGCTGGTCTGGGTCCTTTCCAAAAGCTACGCTCAGACGAAGCCGGTGATCGTCCGCGCGCTGGACGAAATTCTGGAAACAAAGCTGTTCCAAATTGAGAGCGACCTGCTTGTGCGGCGCAGCCTGGACGCATTCCGGACTGGCAGGGGCGACTTTGCGGATTACCTGATCGGCGAAATCTGCCACGCTGCAGACTGCCAGGGCTGCATCACAATGGATCGCGGGTTGGCGGGCGCGGCGGGCTTCACGCTGCTGCGCTAACGTTCGCTCCAATCCACCTGCTCAATGCGCCCGATCACGAACATATAGAAAAACGCGCCCGCCAGCACCACGCCCGTGGCCACCGCGAAGGCCCAGAAGAACTGGCCGGTGCGCTCGACCACCAGGCCGGTCAGGGCCGGCGCGACAACTCCGGCCAGGTTGCCGATGCCGTTCTGTATGCCGGTCCATTTTCCGGCGGCGGGCGGTCCGGCGAGCGTCTGGATCAGCGCCCAGTGATTGGAACTCCACAGTCCGAAGAAGATGCACGCCAGGTAAAGCAGCACCATGGCGAGAGTCTGGTCGCGAACCACCACCACCGAGAGGATGACGCTCGATAGTGTGAGGCCCCCCACCGTGAACGTCTTCCGCACGCGCGTGGGCGTGGCTCCGGCGGCGATCCAACGGTCGGAGACCCAACCGGCCAGCGCGGAGGAGACGCCGATCGCTAGAAACGCCAGCGCTCCCATGGTGGCCATGTGATCCATGGAGAAGTGCCGCTCCATGACCATGTACGACGGCAGCCAGGTGAGCAGGAAATACCAGTAGTAATTGCCGCAAAACAGCCCGGCAAACGATCCCCAGGCCGAGCGTTCCCGAATGATGCGAAGGGTGCCGGGGGGATCCTTCTCGTGGGCGGCGACAATGCCATGCCCGCGCGGCATCCATTTAAGCCAGGGGACCAGCCAGGCAAGGCTGATCGCGCCCAGCACGAAGAAGAAAGGGCGCCATCCGAAACGCGCCATCAGCAGGCCGCCCACCAGTGTTCCGAGCGCGGGTCCGAACTTGGAGCCGGCATCGATCAAGGCGTTGGCCAATCCGCGATGATGCTCCGGAAAATGCGTCGCGAAAATCTGGGAATACGAAGGATAAGCGGCGGACTCGCCCATGCCCAGCAGCAGACGCAACGCGAACAGCATGGTGAAGCTGGTCGCGAGGCCGGTGAGCGCGGTGGCCGCGGACCACAACAGATACGCGGCGGCGTAGACCCAGGCGACCTCGAAACGGTCGAGCAGCCATCCTACGATGCCGAACAACTGGAACAGCGCGTAGGTCCAAAAGAAAGCCGAGAGGAGGTTGCCCAGCTTGATGGGGTCCAGGGCCAGGCCGCCCTTCGAAGGCGGCTCCATCAGCAACGGCCCGGCAATGGACAGATTGCCGCGGTCTATATAGTTAATGAAGATGGAAAGCACCAGCAGGATGAGGGCGGCCCACTGTGCTCTCGACAGCTTCGTATGGGCCGCGGCCGGCGTGGCGGACATAAGCTCAGTTGGCGGCCATCTGCCGCGGAGGCGCCACCGCCGCGAAGTCTCTTTGGACCCGCTCGACATACTGGCCCAGAAGCTCCGCGACGCGCCCTGCGTGCGGCGATTTCAAAATCATCCCCACGTGGTGCGGCCGGTCCATGCGCCAGACGACTTCCGGATCGCTGTAGGCCGTGGTATCCGGATGCTCCTGGCGGGCGAGCGATACCAGCAGCGCCGCATAGTCATTCGCGGGCGTGGGCGGCGAGTAAGGCTGCTTGCCGCCGGCGATTTCCACTTTGGCCCACTCGGCCCACAGGTTCAGGCCGGTGCCCGCTTCCACCAGTTCCGCGATATGCGCGCCGCCCACGCGCGCGGAAGTCTCCAGGAAGTAGAGGGCGCCGTCGCTGCCGTGGATGAACTCCGTGTGGGAAACGCCGCGCAGCAGGCCCATAGCCGCGAGCACGCGCTGATTCTTCGCGAGCAGCGCCTCGGCAAGCGACGAGCCGCGTTCGAGCAGCCGCGTGGTGAAGATGCCGCCGCCATGCGAAACATCCAAGGGCGGGCGGCCGTACTGGCTGGCGACGGCGAAACGGATCTCGTTTTCGTACACGATGGAATCCACGTGACAGACGTCGCCCGCCACGTAGCGCTCCAGCAGGAAGAACGACCGCTGGTCGCCCAGCGCGCGGTCGGCCGCGTGCAATTCATCGAGCGAGTGCAGCACCTGGATGCCGATCGCGC
>Ga0335078_10012496_pt1 | contig 12598 bp, 8 predicted proteins | sample Lox_Sample_32_FD_206711 | JGI IMG/M metagenome (GOLD analysis project Ga0335078, IMG submission 206711) | Soil microbial communities from Loxahatchee National Wildlife Refuge, Florida, United States - Lox_Sample_3.2 | ecosystem: Environmental > Terrestrial > Soil > Wetlands | place: USA: Florida... | reverse complement strand
ATCGCCATCACGTCTACCGGGAGGCGTCCCGCCATCACCTTTACCGGGAGGCGTCGCATCATCGCGCGTCCGGGGAAAAAGCCGCCAGCTCGCATGCGCACATCACCTGCGACATGGTGCGTGCCTATGTGGCGCAGGTCGGCCTGGTGCAGGCCAGAGCCATGGCCAAGTCGGCCGGAATGACCGCCTCGGAAGAACGCAAAGCGCTGCACTGCCTGGAGAACGGCGCATAAGGAGGGGATGGGGCTTCTCCACTAGGCTTAGAGTCGGCGTCAACGCCCCTCACTTGGATTGATCGCTGGGGGGAGCGCCGCCATAAACCTCTGTGGCGGGCGCCCCAACAATACCTCAGAATCCGACACAATCGGTCACGCTGTCGCCCCGCCGCCCGGCTGAATTCATACGGTCGTTTGAACGGGGTGGACGGGTCATGCGCCGCCGGGTGTCGGTCGCCGCGATCTTTGCGCTGCTTTGCGCCGCTCTGACGCTCGCCGTCGCTGGGGCGGCACGCGCTGACGGCGCCGCCGACGCGATGATCGCCGTTGCCGGCAACCGGCACACCGACGCGGCGATGATCCGCTCGTATTTCCAGCCCGCGCCCGGCCGGCCGCTCGATGCCGCGGCCCTTAATACTGCGCTCAAGGCGCTCTACGCCACCGGCCTGTTTGCCGATGTGAAGATTGCGCACGACGGCGGCCGCGTGATGGTGACGGTGATCGAAAACCCGACGATTGCGCGCATCGCCTTCGAGGGCAACAAGAAGCTGAAAGATGCCGACCTGAAGAAGGCTTTGCAATCGAAGGAAGGCGGTCCGCTGTCGCGATTTTTCATTCAGTCCGACGTCGAGCGGATGGCGGCGCTCTATCGCCAGCACGGTTATTTCCAGGCGCAAATCATCCCGCAGACGATCAGCGTCAAAAACGCCGCCGGTGCGACGGCGCCGGGCATCAAAAGCCGCCGTGCCGATGCCGGCGGCAGGCGACCAGACGGAGGCGAGCGTGTCGACCTCGTGTTCCAAATCAAGGAGGGCGACAAGCTCGCGGTACGCAAAATCCGCTTTGCCGGCAACAGCGCCTTTCCGGCCTACAAGCTCACCGGGCTGATCAAGACCGGCAAGACCAACGTCCTCAGCTTTCTGCTCAACAACGACATCTACAGCGCCTACAAGATCGACAGCGATTGCGATCTGTTACGGAAATTCTATCTCGCCCATGGCTACGCCGATGTGCGCGTGCGCTCCTCCGCCAGCTACGATCAAAATTTGCAGGGAGTCGTCGTCACCTATAGACTCAATGAAGGACCGTTTTACCGCTTCGGCAAAGTCGAGCTCGGTTCGGAGCTGAACGGCGTCGATCCAAACGCTTACCGTCAGTACTTGCGCACCCATTCGGGCGACACTTTCGACGCCGACGCGGTCAACAAGACGGTCGACGATCTCACGATGGATCTGGCCAAGAGCGGCGAGCCGTTCGCTGCCGTGCTGGCGCGACCCGAACGTGTGCCGCCCTCGACCGCGGCCGGTGTGGGTATCATCAACCTCGTCTACACGATCGAACAGGGCAAGCGTCTCTATGTCGAGCGCGTCCTAATTCACGGCAACACCAAGACCGGCGACGCCGTCATCCGCCGCGAGTTCGATTTCGGCGAAGGCGACGCCTATAACCGCGCGCTGATTGACCGCGCCGAGCGCCGCCTCAAAGCGCTCGGCTATTTCAAGTCGGTGAAGATCACAAGCGAGCCCGGCTCCGCGCCCGACCGTGTCGTCCTCGACATCAACGTGCAGGAGCAGGACACCGGCAATTTCTCGATTAACGGCGGCTATTCGACGGTCACCGGCCTTATGGCGGAGGTCACAGTCAGCGACACGAATCTGCTGGGCACCGGCTATAGCGGCAAAGTGTCGGTGACCGCGGGCCAATACGTAGAAGGCTTCGATCTTGCTCTCACCGATCCGTATTTTCTCGGCCAGCGGATGCCGGCCGGCGCCGAAGTTTTCGCCAGCGAGACGTTGGGCAATGTCAATCAGTCTTTCAGCAGCACGGTTTACGGCGCCAAATTTTCGCTTGGCACGCCATTGACCGACCGGTTCAACGTGGCCTGGAACTACTCGATCTATAATCAAAGCGTGACGCTCGATCCGGCCGAAGGAATCTCCTCGCTGCCGATCCAACAAGCGGCGGCGGCCGGCCCGATCTGGGTCTCGTCGATCGGCCCGACCGTCACCTTTTCGACGCTCGACGATCCGAAGAATCCGACCAGAGGGCTGCGCGTGCAGACCAGTAACGAGGTCGCCGGCCTGGGCGGCGCCGCTCGCTTTGCCAAAACCACGGAGGACGTGAGCTACTATCATCCGATCGTCGGCGACGTCGTCGGCATGGTGCGGGCTCGGGGCGGTTACGTTACGCCCTATGGCGGGGCGCAATTGCCGCTGCTCGACAATTTCTTCGGCGGCCCGCAGCTCATTCGCGGCTTTGCCCCCAACGGCTTTGGCCCGCGCGACATCACGCCCGGCACGACCATGGATAATGTCGGCGGCAATATTTATTGGACCAGTTCGGCGGAGCTGGAAGCGCCGGTGCCGGGCGTGCCGTCGGACGCAAACCTGAAAGTCACGTTGTTCTCCGATGTCGGCAGCCTGTGGGCGACCGGCGCCGGCGCTTCAAGCCTCGCTTCGCTTTCGCCGTCGCAGCAGATCGCCAATTCTCGCGCATTACGGGCGTCGATCGGCACCGGCTTGGTCTGGAATTCCCCGTTCGGTCCGCTGCAAGTCGATTACGCTTATCCGATCGCCAAGCAGCCTTACGACGTGACTCAGCGGCTCTATTTTACCGCCGGGGCGTTCTGAACATTTTCGCTGATGAGGCCCGGGCGATCTTCGGGTAGTTTGGCCGCCGGCGCTCTGCGCCGGGGGGGGGAAGCCCGATGGATGCTCCGATCACTGTCCGCATGGGCGGCTACGGTCCGCCGACCACCTCGTTCTCGCGCGCGCTCAAGCGCATTGGCGAGACGCTGGAGCAGAATTTCGGCGATCGCGTGCGCGTCAAGTACGTCTGGAACATCATGGATTTCGGCTATCGCGCCGAGGAAATCCTCTGGCTGGTCGAGGACGGCGTACTCACGCTGGGTTATCAGTCGTCGAGCTATTTGACCGACCGCGTTGCCGAACTCGGCTTCGTCGATCTGCCGTTTTTGTTCGAGCGAAGGGACGAAGCCCGAGCGGCGGTCGACGGCTCGCTCGGAGATTTTCTCGCGAGAAAAATCGAGGAGCGGATGAATTACCGCATCCTCGGCTGGTTCGAGAACGGTTTTCGCCACATCTCCAACCGGCTGCGTCGGGTGCGGTCGCCGGCCGATCTCAAGGCGATGCGTATCCGCGTGTTGCCGAGCGACGTGCAGGCCAAGACCTTCGACCTTCTCGGCGCCATTCCTATTCGTTGCGATTTGACCGAGGCCATCGCCGGCATCAAGGCCGGCACCATCGACGCGCAGGAAAACCCGTTCGCCAACACCGTCACTTACGGCGTGCACAAATTTCATCATTTCCACACGGTGACGAACCACTTCTACATCTCGCGGCCGATCTTTCTGCACCGGCCGACGTTCGACGCCTGGCCGGCAGAACTGCAAAAAGCCATGCGCGAAGCGGTCAATAACGCCGTCGCCTTTCAGCGCGAGCTTGCCATCGATGAGGACCGTGAGGCGCGCGCGGCCATCCTTGCAGCAGGTTGCGAGATCACCGAACTCACGATCGACGAGCACGCTCAATTTCGCGCCGCCGTCGCGCCGCTGCTCGATGAGGCGCGAAAGACCTATGGTCGCGAGATGTTCGACTTGATCTGAAGGCGTCAGTTCACGCGGAGCCCAGTATTCCAGCCGGGGCCGAGCGGCACTGTACTTTCATGCGGCCGCGCGTCGCGTCTGGCCAGAATGAGCGACCAGAACACCTTATATTTCGAGGCCGGCGCATAGACCGCCGCGATGCCCATCTTGGTCACCGCTGGATTGAGCATGTTGGCGCGATGGGACGCCGAATTGCGCCAGCCGGAAAAGGCTTCCGCCAGCGTGTCATAGCCGGCCGCAATATTCTCGACCGCAACGGCGGCGTCGAAACTCGAGTCATGGATGCGCTCCTGGAACGGACGCCAGACGCTGTGGTCGAGCTTGTCGCGCGCCGCCATGGCGCGCGCCTGCTGGCTGGCGAGCGTCATCAATTCCGGATCGAGGGTGACCGGCCCGAGACCGTTGTTGGTGCGATAGCCGGAAATCATCGATTGCGCGGCGTTGACGTCGAGCTTGGCGTCGGCTGTGGCCAGATTCTGATAAAGGCTCGGCAGCCTTAGTTGCGAATAGTTATTCGTGGCGCAACCGGCCAGCGCCGCCGCGCAGATAGCAATGCCGCAGAGCGCCGCGGCCGATGGCCGGATCATGGATACCCCCGTCCGGCGACCTTTCGCGTAGGAAAGTGTCGGAAGCGTGAAATGCCGCGATTTCTGGCGGCTCGGTGGGCTGACTCTTGCCGCCGGCAATCCCGTCGATCGGCCGCGAAGCCGCCCGCTCAGTTCTTGTTAAGGAATAGTTCAGCCATTCTTAACTTCAAAACAACGTGTTCGCGCATAGCTTGCACCGATCAATTCGAGCGAGCGCGATGCTTTTGTTCGCAAAGCTGTCGAAGACAAGCCGCCGGGGCGAACTGGTCGCGCTCGGTGGAATCGTAGGTTTCGGGGCGGGCGTTGCCGGATATATGCTGTTCGGCGCGGGTTGGCTGGTCCGGGCGCTCAGCGACCAGCCCGCCATAGTGTCGGGCGTCGTCATTGGCATGACGTTCGCAATCGCTGCGTCGATCGTCGTAATCACTGGCGTGCGCGCGAAATACCGGTTGATCCGCACGGCGCTCAACAACATGACGCAAGGCTTGTGCATGTTCGATCGCGCCGGCCGGCTCATCCTCTGCAACGAAAGCTACATTGAAATGTACCGCCTGCCGCCCGAGCACGCGCGACGCGGCACGCCGCTGCGCGATCTTCTGGTCGGGCGGGCGGCTGCCGGCACGTTCAACGGCGATCCCGATGCCTATGTCGCCGATTGCCTTGCCCGGGTTGCCGAAGGGCGAACCGATACCAGGACGATCGAGGTCAGAGACGGCCGCCTCATTACCTTGATCAGCCGTCCGATTAGCGGCGGCGGATGGCTGGCGACGCATACCGATGTGACCGAGCAGTTATCTGCGGAGAAGGAGCGCGACACACTGCGCCAGCGCGAGGAGCGCCGCCGCGCTATCGATACCGCGATTTCATCCTTCCGCGAACGGGTCGAGAGCGTTCTCAAGACCGTGGGCCAAAGCGCCACCGCGATGAAAACCGCGGCGAAGACGCTGCTGGCGACGTCCGACCATACCCTGCAGCGCACCGAGGGCGCTGTTCACGGCTCCAATCAGGCGTCGGTCAACGTCGAAACTGCGGCCACCGCCGCTGCGGAACTGACCAGCTCGATCCAGGAGATCAGCCGACAATTGACGCGCGCCAACGAGGTGGTGCGTAGCGCCGCCGCCGACGCCAACTCCACCAACGACGATATCGCGGCGCTGGCGCAGGTGGCGGCCAAGATCGGCGATGTCGTCAAGCTCATTCAGGACATCGCCGGGCAGACCAATCTGTTGGCGCTCAACGCCACGATCGAGGCGGCGCGCGCCGGCGAGGCGGGGCGTGGTTTTGCCGTGGTGGCCTCCGAGGTCAAGTCGCTCGCCGTGCAGACCGCCAAGGCGACCGAGGAGATCACGCGCGAAATCCTCTCGGTACAGAGCTGCACCAGCAATGCGGTGACGGCGATCCGCGCCATCACCCAGCGGATGCAGGACATCAACATGTACACCACCGAGGTGGCCGGCTCGGTCGAGCAGCAGGAAGCGGCCACCGGCGAGATCTCGCACAATGTCGCCAGCGCCGCCGCCGGCACCAAGAGCATCGTGCAGGCGCTCGACGAGGTCGCCGGCGGCGTCACTCAGACGCGCAGCTCGGCGCAGACGATGCTCGCGGCCTCGGAGCAAGTCGAGGAAGCAACGGCAAAACTGCGCAGCGAAGTCGAGGAATTTCTCGGCACCGTGGCGGCGTAGAGCGCATTGCGATCTAATCCGGCCGCATGGGCAAAATTCAGGTCGGCAGCCTCGCCGTTGCCGTGACCGATGTCGGCCAAGGCCCGCCGGTCGTGCTGCTGCACGGGCTCGGTTGCGGCAGGCGCATGTGGTTCCACCAGATCCGGGCGCTGCGATCGCGCCTGCGCGTCATCGCCTACGATCAACGCGGCCACGGCCGCACCGATGCTCCGGCGGCTGCTGTCGATTACTCCGCCGCTCATCTGGCGCGCGATCTTGTCGGGGTTCTCGACGCCCTGAAGGTCGGGCGGGCGGCGCTGGTCGGCTTCTCGCTCGGCGGCGGCCCGGCGCTTGCCTTGGCGGCGAGCAAGCCGGAGCGGGTCTCCCGCCTGGTGCTCGCCGACGTCGGCGCTGGCGCCGACGAGCCGGTGAAAATCGAGACCATGGCGCGGCAGTGGGTGTCGCTGATCGACCGGGACCGGGCCGACGACCTCGTTTGCGAGATGCTGCGCAGCGAGCTTTTCAAGTTCTACGCCAGACGCGGTGCGCGCCGCCGCGATCACATGGCGGCGCTGATCCGCGGCACGCCAATCAACGGTTTGCGCTTCACGCTTTCCGAGGTGCTGGCGAAGCGGAAATCGCTGTTCCGGCTGACCAGCGTTCTGAGATCGATCCATGTGCCGACGCTCGTCGTCGTCGGCCAGCACGACTACGTGTGCAGCAAGGCGGCGCGATTGCTGGCGCAGACCATCCCCAACGCGTCGCTGAAGATCATCGCCGATTCAGGCCACATGTCGCCGCTGGAGCAGCCCGCGAAGTTCAGCGCCGCACTGCTCGAATTTTTGGGTGTAGCCTGAGGTTAAATGTCGATGCGCCACCTAAGTGAGACCGATAACACGTCGGCTTTTGGGGCCAAAGCCGACATCCAGTCCGGAAGCCGGAAGTGACGCTAATGACCCGTTTCGACCCCGCGGCCCAGGATTTTCCACAGCGCAAAATGTTTTCGACTAATTGTATTCGGGATGAATGACCTCAATCTCTTTTCAGATTTGCGGGCGCGTCAGATCGTTGCCGTCCCTGATTTGACGGTCTCTCGCAGAGAAGCGTGCACTGGCGACGTTGCCCAGGGGCGAAAAGGTGTAAAGCCGATCCAAATCGGGCAGCGCCAAAATGGCACTGCTCGATTCCGCAAGAGAGTTCAAGCACCTTAGCTTAAATACGCGATGAGGAATGTCCATTACCGGACTGAACAAGGCGAACCGCATGAATGGCGATTCGGGACACTTCCTTTGTTGAGCCATTGCGGACCAGTAGGTCGGCTGTATTCGTGCTCGCCGGCAGGTATATCACCTTGCGCCCGTCGGCAGCGTTCAGGAGTCGCTCGGTAATCAGCGCATCACTATCGATCAGGCCAAGCCCGACCTCTCCGGTGTAGATTTCGGCATCGACCTGCCAAAGGAGCGGGTTGCCATTGCCGCGATAGCCCAGGCGCAGCCGAGCAAGAGGAAGCCTTGCAGAGTAGCCCCAAGGCGTGTTCGTTGTCTCGATGATAGCCGGATTGCCGTGAAAAATCCTTGCGCCTAGCCAATGCAATTCCGTCGATAGCCCCCCCAGATCGATCGTTGCGAGCATCACCAAGGCGGTATCAGAGCTTCCGAACAGCTTCCGCTTGCGCCGAACGATTCGCCCCCTGATCCGTTCCAACGCCGTTGGCAAGGTTTGCGCGAACAATGCCTCTGCTGAATAGTTTTGTCGGGCGATGTCACCGATCTCTCGGCTTAATTCGCGACGCCTGCGGTCGTGACCGAGGAAAAAATCCAACTTGTCGGCAAACTCCTTGGCATCATCGTAGCAAATCTCGTCTGCCACTGGACCGAACGCCCGCGTCAGGTCATTTTTGTGGCTAGTCAAGGCGAAGCCGCCGGCGGCAAAGCAATCGACTAACTTGACCGAAAAGCCGTTAACGAAGGCGCCATTGGCGACGTCGACAGTCACCCGCGAGCGACGGAAGCTTTCTGCCAGGCGGGAACCGTAGGGCAGGACTCCCCGCAGCAGAATTGTCGGCGGCATCATCGCGTTAGAATCGGGATCGTTAAAGTTGCCGAAGAAGACGACCGGTTTCCCGCACGCCTGCATGCGGCGCAGACGCTCTTCGCCATTCACGAAGTGCGACAATTCTTCAAAGAGAAAACGCCAATAAAATGACTGATCGGGCACAAGCCGCAGTCGCTCGCGCTCCACAATTTCAAGCTCGGCGGTGGCAAGAAGATAGGCTTGATAGTTCGACGCGCGCAGATCATTGGCGCAGATTTCGCGCGCCCGTTCGCGCAATTGGCCGACAGCCGGGTCACTCGCATAAGAAATTTGGTTCGCGGCCGCGAGATAAACGTTGCCGAAAAAGGCGACGTCGTTATCGAAACGATTGTCCGCAACCAAGTGCGGGTCCGCGTGCATAAAGGCGCGACCGATGGCCTGAACGTACCAGGAATCTTCACCGAACGATCCCAGCCCAAGCCGGCTGAGCTCCAGCGCATGTCCGCTGTCGGGGAAAAAGTGAGCGATATTCGGGTGCGAAAACAGACCTCGTAAGGTCTGTAGCGCACCGTCTCGCGAGTCGTGCACGTCCTCCGGATACGGCCGCAGGACATAATGAGCCGCCTGGGTCAGCGCGTGATCCCAAAACGCCACGAGGGGCAATTCCAGTTCGTCGATGAGCAGGTTCGGCGTCCAGCCACCGGGCCGGCCGTTCGTTTCTGTTCGCGTAAACGGCTGCACGGCGTAGCCAGCGTGAGGCGTCCCGATCAGCGCATCAGCACCAAAGTCGATGAGATCGCGCTTCTGTTGGTCAAGCCGCACCCAATCTTTGGCGTAAGCGGCGGTTGTGTCGAGTTCGTAGACGATGGCACCAAGGTCGCGAAGCGCTGCCGCATGCTCGCGCGCCCGCACCAGGTTATTTCCACCGAACCAGGCGGCGGGCGGCAGGGTCGTCACCAAGCGCAACCCAGAAAGCGGATTATCCCTAAGGCGTGGGGAAGACGGCCTAACTTTCACGCATTCACCAGCGTCGAGCAAAAATGGGAAACGGAATTATTCATTCGCTTGCCGCGCCTGCAAGGCCCCTGATCGGTATTGGAATCTTCAATGGTCGGCTCTTGCTGGAACACATCGCACAATAGGGCTCGTCTTCCCGCGCGAAAAAGCGATCCAATGCGTGATCGCTGCAGTCCGGCTCCAAGGGCTGATAGCTCAGATAGAAGTCCCATTTCGGCGATAGTGGATACTTCGCCTTTTGCATCCTCAAATAGGCGAGTGGCGCGCACTTCCAGATCTTACCCTCGAACAGTTGCTTGCATTGCGCCGCTGGGCAGATTTCCCAGCTGGTGCGCGGTGCGTTGTCTTCGAAAGGCTGCATCGTCGCGCCAAAACCGCGGTAGCGGCGGGTCCAGTTGCTGAACGAATCGCCCATGTCGATCTGGATCGCAAAATCGCGTCGCCAGCGCTCAACAAGTTCCAAGACAGGGCGCAGCCGCTCCCGGTACTCGGCAGAGTCATGATGAATCGAAATGACAATAGCGGCACGGCCGTCGGCCGCAAGGAGCGCAGGAAGGTTCGGATGCCGATGCAGGAACAAGCCGTTGGTGCGGATTCGGATGGCGGTTTCCGGCCAATGCCGCCGCACCAGCCTGACGAAGCCGCACAGCTCCGGGTGGATCGTCGGCTCGCCGCCGAGCAGATGGAATTGCTCGAGCGCCAGGCGGCCGCTCCACAGGCCCATCCAGCGATCGGCTTCGTCGAGCGCCAAGTGGCCGCTATGGTTGTGATTTGAATAATGCGAGCAGCTCTCGCACGTCAGGTTGCAAGCGTGCGTGACATGCAGTTCGAGGCGGTTGAGCGGTCGAAGAGCCTTGCCTCGATCGGACAGGTCGCGCGGGATTTCGGCGAGCTGCATGCGCCACCATAGCCTTTGCTCAGTCGGTTGTCAGCTTTGGTCACCGGGTCTGACGATTCCCCCTCACGACCTCGTTAGCAGATCGACATGACCAGATGGTCGACGCCCCTCAACATGCAAATTACCACGATCGGTTTGGACATCGCCAAGAAGTTTTCCAAGTTCACGGTATCGACGCGAGGAATAAGTTGTTGTCCATCAGCAGTTCAAGCATGCGTTTCGCCGCAGATGCTCACGGCAGAAAGCGGCACATCGGCGACATGACGACGCGGCACTTCGATGTCCGCTATCGGAGGCAAAGCCGAAGTAGCGAATTTATGAGGAGACGATCCTGCGTCATCTCCCCGCCGCATAGCCCTGCATGCCGCGCGCGTTGGCGGCGGCCCGGCGGCGGCGGCCGGCGCGCGAAGCCGCAGTCAGCCGGCCTTCCGACCAAGCCGGTCCGATCTCGACCTCATGGCTGCGGCGCTTGAGTTCGGCGACCGTGGTCTGCGGCACGCGGCCCTCCAGCACCAGCACGCCGGGGCGCGCCGTGCGCGGCCAGAACGAGCTCGGAAAGTGCTCGCTGTGCCAGGCCGGAGCGTCGATCGCCTCCTGCAGATTCATGCCGCAATGGACGTGGCGCATGAAGAACTGCGTGATCCATTGATCCTGGCCGTCACCGCCAGGTGAGCCCCAGGCCAGATACGGCTCGCCGTCGCGAAGCGCCATGGTCGGCGATAGCGTGGTGCGCGGCCGCCGGCCGGGGCCGAGCGCGGCGGGATGGCCTTCTTCGAGCCAGAACATTTGTGCGCGGGTGCCGAGACAAAAGCCGAGTTCGGGGATGACCGGCGACGAGTGCAACCAGCCGCCGGACGGCGTCGACGAAACCATGTTGCCCGCCTGATCGACGATGTCGAAATGCACGGTGTCGCCGCGCGTATTGCCGAGTCGTCCCACGGTAGGTTCACCGGCGCCGAGCCGGCCCACGGTGGGCTCGCCGGCGCCTGCCACGGTCTCTGCGGTTTCGCGGCGCAGCTTGATCACCGCGCCGAACCCCGCGATCGAGCCGGGACGCAGTTCAAGCGAGGCCTTATCGGTGATGAGCTTGCGGCGTTCGTTGTTATAGGCATCCGACAACAGCGTCGCCATCGGCACTTCGACGAAATCGGGGTCGCCGTAGAAGACCTCGCGGTCGGCGTAGGCGAGCTTCGAGGATTCCACTATCAAATGGATGAAATCCGGTCCGGCAGGATCGGCGCCGTCGAGATCGAATCCCTTGAGCAGCGCGAGCTGTTGCAGCGTCACCGGCCCCTGGCCCCAGGGGCCGGTCTTGCAGACGGTATAGCCGTGATAGTCGTAGATCGCAGGCGGCTCGATGTGCGGTGTCCACTTCGCCATGTCGTCGGCGGTGAGCACGCCGCGATGCCGCCGGCCGCTTGTGTCCATAATTTCCTGCGTGCGACAAAAGCGGTCGACGGCCTCGGCCACAAATCCTTTCGACCACGACGCGCGTGCCCGTTCGATCTGGGCGACGCGATCGCCGCCAGCGCTTTCAGCCTCTTTGACGATTCGGCTGTAGGTCGCCGCCAGCGTCCTGTTGGTGAATAGAGAGCCGGTCGCCGGCACGTCGTTGTTGGGCAGATACACCGCTGCCGAAGTCGGCCAGTGCTCGCGGAACAGCTGCGCCACAGTGCCGATGGTGGCGTTGGTGCGCTCGAGCAGAGGATGGCCGTTCTGCGCATAGCCTATCGCCGGCGCCAGCACGTCAGCCAGGCGCATCGTGCCGTAGTCGCGCAGCAGCATCATCCAGGTCTCGAACGTGCCGGGGACGCAGGCGGCCAACAGTCCGGTGCCGGGCACGAGATCAAGGCCCTCACTGCGGTAATGCGCGATCGTGGCGCCTGCCGGCGCCACGCCTTGGCCGCAGATCACCTCCGGCTTGCTGCGGCGCACGTCGTAGACAATGACCGGCACGTCGCCGCCAGGCCCGTTGAGATGCGGCTCGACCACCTGCAGCGTGAATGCGGTGGCGACGGCGGCGTCGAACGCATTGCCTCCGCGCTCCAAGACCCCCATGCCCACCGCAGTCGCGATCCAATGGGTCGAGGTCACGACCCCAAACGTGCCTTCGATCTCCGGCCGCGTGGTGAAGGTGTTGGGATTAATGTTGGTCATGAAATGTCTCTTGTTCCGATCTGACATGTCAGGTGCATCCGGTCGATGAGCGGCGGCCACCATACTTGCCCGATGCCGGGCCGGCGCTTAGACACGCAATGTAACGGCCCGCGCGGGCGGCCGGAAGAGTAGGGGAAGGAAGTGGCTAGAGACTTGGCGCGGGAGCCTCTCAAGGTTGGTTTGGCTGGCCTTGGCGCAGTAGGCCTCGAAGTGGCACGGCGCATCCAGGCCGGCATTCCCGGCCTTGTGCTGACAGCAGTTTCGGTGCGCGATGCCAAGAAGGCGAAGCGCAGTCTGCCGCAGGTCGGCGAAAGCATCGCGCTCCTCCCCGCCGAAGCCTTGGCGCAAAGCTGCGACATCGTCGTCGAGTGCCTGCCGCCGGCTTTGTTCCGCGCCGTCGCGTT
>Ga0335078_10012495_pt1 | contig 12598 bp, 6 predicted proteins | sample Lox_Sample_32_FD_206711 | JGI IMG/M metagenome (GOLD analysis project Ga0335078, IMG submission 206711) | Soil microbial communities from Loxahatchee National Wildlife Refuge, Florida, United States - Lox_Sample_3.2 | ecosystem: Environmental > Terrestrial > Soil > Wetlands | place: USA: Florida... | reverse complement strand
TCAACGGGCTCAACAATTTCCGCCTCAAGCCGCGTTTCCGGAAAGCGCAACCTCGGATAACTCTGGGCGGCCAGGCTGCGGTCGGCCCCAACGACTTTGCCACCATTTACGACGTGAACGCGCTCTACAGCGCCGGCATCACCGGCAGCGGCCAGAAGATCGTGGTGGTCGGGCAGTCGGAGGTTCTGGAATCGGATATCACCACGTTTCGCAACACTTTCGGCTTGGGCGCGGCAAATTTTCAGGCGGTGCTGGTGCCCGGCGCGCTCGGCGGCGGCAACCCCGGATATTCAGAAGGAGACGAAGAAGAGTCCGACCTCGACATCGAGTGGTCGGGCGCGGTGGCAAAAAACGCTGAGATCATCTTCGTCTATGCGGCGAACGGCGCCTGGGCATCGGCTCAATATGCCGTCGATCAAGATCTCGCGCCGGTGCTGAGTATGAGCTACGGCAGTTGCGAAGAATATGACCTGATCGATCTTCCGAGTTCCCAGGCCACGGTGCAGCAAGCTAACTCGGAGGGCATCACATGGCTGGCCGCCGCGGGCGATTACGCCGCCGCCGACTGCGACGAATTGGACAACACCGACCCCGCGGTCGCCGAGGGCGGATTAGCGGTGGATGCACCCGGTTCGATTCCCGAGGTTACTTCCATGGGTGGCACGGAATTCAACGAAGGAACCGGCAATTACTGGGTGAACGGCGCGGCTGTCAGCTACATACCCGAAATCGTCTGGAACGACACCGTGGAGGAAGGCCAACTGGCCGGCGGCGGCGGCGGTGCCAGCGTCAACTTCACGCAACCTCCGTGGCAGAATGGCATAGCGCCGAACGACGGAATGCGGCACGTGCCCGACCTTTCGTTTCCCGCGTCCAACTTGCACGATTCCTACTACATTTACACCAGCGACCCAACCGCGGGAGCGGTGCGCGGCGTGGCGGAGGTAGGCGGAACATCGTGCGCCGCGCCCAGCATGGCGGGGATCGTGGCGCTGCTCAATCAGCACGTAGCATCGGGCGGCGTGGGAAACATCAATCCGACCTTGTACCGGCTGGCGCAAACTCAGAGCAGCGCGTTTCACACCGTGACCGGAAACAATATCGTTCCTTGTGCAAACCTTTCGCCCAACTGCCAGAATGTCAATCCAGACACCGGAATCGGCAGCGAGGGATGGACCGCCGGGTCGGGCTACAATTCGGCCAGCGGCTGGGGCTCGGTGGATGCTTACAATTTCGTCGAGAAATGGAGCACGGCCGCAGCTACCCAAGCCGTGGTGGTTCCTTCCATTGACCAGAATCCAGTTTATGAAACCGCCACCAACTTGTGGAGTTTCACGCTGACACTCACCGAGGAGGCGGGATTCGCCACCACGCTCACCGGGCTGTCCATCAATGGCACAAGCTTCACACAGACGCAGATCGCGCAGCTGTTCGGCGCGACGGCAATACCCGCGAGGGGTTCGATTTCGGCCACGTATAACCTGCAGGGTCTCAGCGTGTCGAGCGGACCGGTCAGTGTGCCCTTCGCTTTTTCGGGCGGTAGCGGCAGCGCCACTTGGAGCAACACGATGAGCGTGCCGTTTACCGGTTTCCAGGCGGCGACCGTGATCACGGCCATCAGCAACGCGGCGAGTTATCAGCAGAACGTATTCGCGCCGGGGATGCTCATTAACGTGTGGGGAACGGGATTGGCGAATTTCGCGCAACCGGCGACCATCGCACCCTTACCCGAATACATGGCTGGTTCGGAAGCTTATGTCGCTTTCGGGGCAGATTACGCCAACTACGCGAACGCGCCATTCCTTTATGTTTCCCCCGGTCAGGTGAATCTGCAAATTCCGTACGAAGTGCCGGCCGGACCCGCCCAGGTGTCGATAGGGACTCCTTATGGGCCGAACGACTATTACAATTTCACGGTGCAAGAAGCGGCGCCAGGCATCTTTTCGTACGCGGATACCAGCAGCACCTCCAGCCCGATCGGCTCTGGTTCGGCTCGTGCCGGACAAGAGGTGGCGATCTACGTCACCGGCGTGGGTGCGGTAACGCCGAACCCAGGCGACGGCAATACGCCGGATCCCAGCCAAGCTACACCCGTTCCGCAGCAGGCCGTCTCGCTTACCGTAGGCGGCGTGGCAGTGGCACAGCCTTTCGCCTTTATCGGCATTCCGAGCTGGTCGGTTGGGGTGCTGCAAATCAACTTCACGATTCCGAACGGGGTCGCGACCGGGCCGCAACCGCTGGTGGTGACGGTGGGCGGCGTTTCCAGCCTGCCGGCCAATATTACGATTACGCAGTAGGCCGCGACCTGGTTCGAGGCAAAGTTCGACCATCCGTTTGTGGTCCGTTCCCATGCGCGGCGATGCTGACAGACCAGACAACCGGCCGTCTGTCTGACGCGCGCTAGAACCCCACGGCGCGGATCAGCCATCCGGCCAGTGCGGCGCCCGCGAGCGGACCGAAAACCGGCACGGGGGCATAGCTCCAGTGGGAACCGCCTTTGCCCGCGATGGGCAGCAAAGCGTGTGCGAGGCGCGGGCCCAGGTCGCGCGCGGGGTTGATGGCATAACCGGTGGTGCCGCCTAGCGAAAGCCCGATGGCCCACACCAGGCACCCCACCAGGTATGGAGCAAGGCCCGGCGCGGTTCCGGTGGCGGATACGGCCTTCGATCCCACCGCGGCGGCCACCAGCACGAGCGTGAAGGTAGCGATCGCCTCGCTCGCCAGGTTGGCTCCGCGGCTGGCGATGGCGGGCGACGTGGCAAAGACTCCGAACTTGGCCGCGGGATCTTCGGTCGCTTTCCAATGCGGCCAGAAGTGCAGCCAGGTCAGAGCCGCTCCGGAAAACGCTCCCAGCAACTGCGCGGAAACGTAGGGGGCGACCTTGGCGAAGTTTCCGGTTTCCACCGCGACCGCCAAAGTGATTGCGGGATTCAAGTGCGCGTCGTGCGAACCGCAGGCCATCGCCGTGAAGGCGCCGGCGAAAACCGCCAGTCCCCATCCGGTGGCGATCACCAACCAGCCGGCGCCTTCCGCCTTGGACCGCTTCAGCAGCACGTTGGCGCAGACGCCATTTCCGAGCAGGATGAGGATCAGTGTCCCCATGAACTCGCCGAACCAGGGCGATGCCATCAGAGGTTCTCCTTAGGGTCTACCCAATCGAAAGATCGATGCACGGCTTTCTTCCAGAGGCGATAAAGCTGCGCGCGTTGCGTTTCATTCATCCCCGGATGCCAGGTGCGATCCGCTTGCCAGTTGGCGCGCAGATCGTCCAGGTCGGCGAAGTAACCCACTGCCAGCCCGGCCGCGTATGCCGCGCCCAGTGCGGTGGTCTCGCGCATCACGGGCCGCACCACAGGGCGGTTGAGAATGTCCGCCTGGAACTGCATCAGCAACTCGTTGGCTACCATGCCGCCGTCGGTGCGCAGGGTGGCGAGGCGGATGCCGGAATCCTGCTCCATGGCGTCCAGCACTTCGCGCGTCTGGAAGGCTGTCGCCTCCAGCACTGCCCGCGCCAGGTGGCCCCGATTGGCGTAGCGCGTCAACCCGGCGATCACGCCGCGCGCCGAATCCTTCCAATAAGGCGCATACAGCCCGGAAAAGGCGGGCACGAAGTAGACGCCGCCGTTGTCCTCCACCGTCCGGGCCAGGGCTTCGATGGCGTCGCTCGCGGTGATCAGCCCGAGATTGTCGCGCAGCCACTGCACCAGAGCGCCGGCCACGGCCACGCTGCCTTCGAGAGCGTAATGCGCCGGCTGCCCGCCCAAGCGGTAGGCCACCGTGGTAAGGAGACCGCAGGTGGAAACGACCGGATGCTCGCCGGTATTCATCAGCAGGAAACATCCGGTGCCGTACGTGTTTTTGGCTTCGCCGGGCTCAAAGCAGGCTTGCCCCACCAGTGCGGCTTGTTGATCGCCGAGAATTCCAGCCAGGGGCACGCCTTTCACCGGGCCCCAGACCGCGCGTCCGTAGTCCTCGCTGCTCGAGCGGATCTCGGGCAACAGAGCGCGCGGAATGGCGAGGGCGCGCAGGATTTCATCATCCCATTGGAGTGTGGCGAGGTCCATCAACTGGGTGCGGCTGGCATTGGTGACATCGGTGATGTGAATGCCGCCCGCGGCGCCGCCGGTGAGCTCCCACATCAGATAGGTATCGATGTTGCCGAATGCCAGCTCGCCAGCTTCGGCGCGCCGCCGCGCTCCGGGGATATTGTCGAGGATCCAGCGAACCTTGGCGGCGCTGAAGTAAGTGGCCAGCGGCAGGCCGGTGCGCGCGCGGAAGCGGTCCTGCCCGCCCTCGCGCGCCAGTTCCGCCACGAACTCCGCGACGCGCGTATCCTGCCACACCAGCGCGTTGCAGACCGGCTGGCCCGTCTTGCGATCCCAGACCACCGTGGTTTCGCGCTGATTGGTGATGCCGATGGCCGCCAGATCGCCGGGAACCAGGCCGCGGCGCTCCATGGCTTCCGCCACCACCTCCCGAGTGCGGCTGGCAATCTCTTGCGGATCGTGTTCCACCCATCCGGGTTTGGGATAGATCTGGCGGTGTTCCTTCTGCGCCGCCGCAACCGCCGCGCCTTTGCGGTCGAACACCATGAAGCGCGTGCTCGATGTCCCCTGATCGATGGCTGCGATGTATTTTGCCACGCCCGCCTCCAAGTACTCTGTGCTATCACAAAAACGCAGGCGCGCGCTGCGGCCGCAAGGGATTACCGGCTCAGCTGTCCAGCCGGAATCGCGATTCCGCCAGGCGGTACATCGGACGCCACACCAGGCGGTTGACGGAGACAACCAGCATCGCCATGACGATAGTGGAGACCAGCAACTGCTCGCTGTTTCCGGAATCGGTGGCAGCGCTGATCTGCGCCCCCAGCCCCAAGGTGCTCATGGTCTTGCCCTGGAAGTGGAAATACTCGGCCACGATGCTGGCATTCCAGGCGCCGCCGGAGGCGGTCACCAGGCCGGTCACCAGGTAGGGGAAAATGCCCGGCAAGACGAGCGTCCGCCAGCGCTGCCAGCGGGTGAAACGGAAGACAGAAGCCGCTTCGCGCAGCTCAGTGGGGATGGCGGTGGCGCCGGCGATCACATTGAACAGGACGTACCACTGGGTGCCGAGCAGCATGAGGACGATGGAGCCCACGCCCAATCCGCCGCCCAGCCGCACCAATCCGAGCAGTACCACAGGAAACAGCGCGGTAGCCGGAACGGAAGCCGCAATTTGCGCCAGCGGTTGCGCAATCTTCGCCAAGCGCGGGTTTGAGCCGATGGCGACGCCCGCTGGAATCGCCCATAGCGACGCGATCGCCAGCGACGCGGCGACGCGACCAAAACTCGCCCCCGCTGCCCGAAGAGTCGCCACCAGTTCCGCGGCGTTCAGACCCTTCAGCAGCAGGGCGGCTTTCACCAGCAGGTACGGCACGATCACCGCCAGCGCCAGCAGAACGGCGAGGCCGACGATTCGGCCGCGGTTGCCGGTGCGGGAGGCCGGCACCGCCGTTGCGCCGGGAGCGCGGGTGGTCAGCCGCTCCCGGAGAGGTCCCACGGCGCGCTTCTGCACCCAGCGTGAGACATCCGAGTTGCGCAGCAAGTGCAGAATCGGCGAATTGACTTCCGAAGCGCTCTCCACCTGCTCGATCTTGAACTTTTCCGACCATGCGATGGCCGGCCGCCAGATCAGTTGATCGATCAGCACAATCACCGCGACCATGGCGCCGAGGCCCCACAGGATTCCGGCCGTATCGCCGGCACTGGCCGCCGTTTGCAGATAGGAGCCCAGGCCCGGCAGTCGGAAATCGTGATTGCCCAGCACGAACATTTCACACGCCATCAGGAAGAACCAGCCGCCCGCCACGGAGACGATGGAATTCCAAACCAATCCGATGGTGCCAAACGGCAGCTCCAGTTCGATGAAGCGCTGCATGGCGCTGAACCGGTTGATGGCGGCGGCCTCGCGCAGTTCGCGCGGGATGGATTTGAGTGAGGAATAGAAGCTGAAAGCCATGTTCCACACCTGGCCGGTGAAAATGAGGACGATCGAACCCAGCTCCACGCCCACCTGCCGCGTAGGGAACAGCGCCACGATGGAGAGCATGACGGGGGGAAGAAAGCTGAGCACGGGAATCGACTGGAGGATGTCGAGCACCGCGATCATCACCATCTCAACGCGCCGGTTGTTCGCCGCGATGTAGCCGTAGGAAACCGCAAACACCAGGCTGAGCAGGTACGCGACCGCCATCCGCACCAGGGAGTAAAAAGCATAAACGGGGAGCGCCGCGGGAGATCGCGAGATGTGGACGTGCGGCGTCGCCACCCCCATCCAGTAGCGCACCGTGGCCATCACCGCGTAAATGCCGGCGACGATCACGGCGAAGACCAACAGGTCCACCAGAATGGACCAGTCGCGCTGCCGGATCAGCGAACGGGCCAGCTGCGGAAAGGCCATCAGCGGCTGCCCACTTCATCGCCGGCAGTCTGCGGCGCTTCCTCCGGAATGAAGAAGCGGCCGGAAGAGTCGCGGTCGAACAACTCGGCGTAGCGGCCCCAGGTGACGGCGGTCTCGAGCTGCCGCTCGGCTTCCTCTTCGCTGAAGTGCTCGTCCAGCAGGTCGTGAAAGAAATCGGCGGGCATCGAATGGTCGGCCTTATTGGCCAGCGCGCGATTGATCTGGCGGATCAGCGGAACGCGCTCCGCGGCAACCCGAAAGAGTTCCTTGCGGCGCAGAATGCCGGCGTCTGCGAAGCGCTGCCCTTCGGGGGTGAGTTCGGCGTAGCCTTCCTTCACATGGATAAAACCGAGCAGAGAGGCGGCTTCGACGATCGGCAGCAGGTCGTCGATCTCGAAGGCCAGATCGTCGGCGAGGTGGTGGATCTCGTCGCGGCCTTCGCGATCGGCCAACAGTTCGAGGAGGCCCGCGATTCCGCCGGGCCGGGCATGCGGCATCATCGGATACTTGGCGCGCGCCGCGCCGGCCGCCGGAACCGCCTCCGGCTCAGGCTGCGGGGTGGGCACCAGGTCCGGCTGGGTGAGCACGCGGTAGATGTAATCCACGGCTTCGTGGAAGGGCGGATCCTGGCGGTCTCGCGGCCGCTGCATGGCCACCCGGAAGTCGGTGCGGACGTGCCCCGGGTTCTTCCCCAGAACCACCACGCGGTCGGCCAGGGTAACCGCTTCTTCAATGTTGTGGGTGACGATGAACACGGCGCGCGTGGGCATCTTCTTGCCCTCCCACAATTCGAGAAGCTCCGAGCGCAGGTTCTCGGCGGTGAGCACATCGAGGGCGGAGAAGGGTTCGTCCATGAAGAGCACTTCGGGCTCGACCACCAAAGCGCGGGCGAAGCCGACGCGCTGCTTCATGCCTCCGGAAAGCTCTTTCGGGTAGGCCTGCTCGAAGCCGTCCAGGCCCACCGAATCGAGGATGCGCAGGGCCCGCTTCATCCGCTCCGGCTCGCCGATCCCGCGCGCCTTGAGCGGCGCTTCCACATTGTCCAACACCGTCAGCCACGGGAACAGCGCGAAGCTTTGGAAAACGATCGAGACGTTGGGGCAGGGACCCACCACGGGCCGGCCGTGCCACAGCACCTCGCCCGACGAAGGCGAAGCCAACCCCGAGAGCATGCGCAGCATGGTGGACTTGCCGGAGCCCGATGGCCCGAGCAGCGCCAGGATCTCGCCCGGATACACGGCCAGGTCGGTGGCTGCCAGCACCTGAATGCGGGCTTCGGGAGGCCCATAAAACTTCTCGATTGCCCGGGCCTGGATGATCGCCTCTGCCGTTGGTGTCACTTGCTTTGCCTTGCCGCTGGATTGGGACGAAAGTCCCTCATCCTTTATACCGTTGTTCGGCGGTAGCCAGGGTTACAGGACGGTGAACTTCATCTTCGGTATAGACTGGGCCGACCGGCGGCGCCAGGAAGCGCCGCATTCACCCAGCTAGCCGGCCTGGCTTTCGGTCGATGCGGATTTCGCTCGCCCCGGCCTTCGGTGAGACGTGCAAGCATGCTACGCTCTCAATATCGGCAGGGGGAATCGTGAGTAAGCCAGCCAGTATTCTTCTCGCCGGGGTTGCTGCCGCAGTTTCGGTCTTTCTGCTCGAAGGATACGGACCGCAGTCATCGTCCGCGGCCACAGATCAACCGTCCGCCGCCAATTCACTCGCCGGCATCACGGTGGACTACCCCTACGAGGGTTCGATCTTTCCCCCCGATATCACCCCGCCCACCTTTTTGTGGCGCGATGCTGCCAACAGCGCACGTTCATGGGTGATCGATGTCGTATTTGCCGACGGCGGGAGCGACATCCGCGCCACCGCTCCCGGTGAAGGGATGCGCTTGGGCGAGGTCGACGACACCTACGGCGGCTTTGTGCCGCCTGCACTGACGCCGGAACAAGCCGCGGCGCATACATGGAAACCCGATGCCGGCACGTGGGCGACCATCAAAGTGCGATCGCGACTGCACCGGGCGGCAGTGGTTTTCACTGGATTCAGCGACGAAAAGGCAACCCATCCCGTCTCTCGCGGGCAAGTCACCCTGCTGACTGCTGCCGATCCGGTGGGTGCGCCGATTTTCTATCGCGATGTGCCCTTGGTGGATTCCAACGGCCAGGGGGAAAAAGGCATCATCAAGCCTCTGCCGGATTCGCTGCTGCCGCTGATCAAATGGCGCCTGCGCTACGTCGATGAGCCGCGGAGTGCAATCACGATGCAGAACCTGCCCACCTGCGCCAATTGCCACTCCGTTTCGCGCGATGGTAAGACACTCGGGCTCGACGTTGATGGTCCGAACAACAACAAAGGGCTATACGCTCTGTTGCCGCTGCAGAGAGTCAGCTCCATCAGCAAAGAGCGGGTCATCCAGTGGAGCGAGTTTACCGAGAACACGCCACAGCGTTTCGGTTTCATGTCGCAGGTTTCGCCGAACGGCAAGTACGTGGTGACCTCCGTCGAGGTGCCAGGGTCGGGCAGCCGGCATTTAGGGGATAGGCTCTATCAGGGATTTTATCCTTCCTACGGCTTCGTCCAGGTGTTCTACCCGACGCGGGGCGTGCTGGCGTGGTATAGCCGCGAGTCGGGCAAGCTGCAGCCATTGCCCGGCGCGGACGATCCCGACTATGTTCAAGCCTGCGCCTTTTGGAGTCCGGATGGCCGCTATCTGGTGTTTTCCAGGGCGAAGGCGCGTGACCCCTATCCTCCCGGACAGCCAAAGTCACGCTACGCCAATGATCCGAACGAAACCCAGATCCAGTACGACCTCTACCGCATCCCGTTCAACGACGGAAGGGGCGGCAGGGCGGAGAGGATCGTGGGCGCCTCGGAGAACGGGATGAGCAATAATTTCCCAAAGGTTTCGCCGGATGGCAAGTGGATCGTTTTCGTGCAAAACAAAAGTGGTCTGTTGATGCGGCCCGACAGCCATCTATATATCGTTCCGGCCCAGGGCGGGGTCGCGCGGCGCCTGAATGCCAACCAGAAGATCATGAACTCGTGGCACAGTTTTTCGCCCAATGGGCGCTGGCTGGTTTTCTCGTCGAAAGGACGATCGCTCTACACGCAGCTCTATTTGACCCACATCGATGAAAATGGCAACGACAGTCCGGCGATCCTGATTGACGAGACGACCGCTGCGAACCGGGCGTCGAACATCCCCGAGTTCCTGAACATTCCCAAGGGTGGTTTGGAGCGAATCGAGGCGCCCGCGACGGAGTTTTACCGGCTGTTCAATGTGGCTCTGGACCTGATGAAGAACTCCCGGTTCGGCGATGCCGTTCCGGCCTGGCGGAAGGCGCTGGAATTGGACTCCAGCGATGAAAAGGCGCACTTCAACCTGGGTTTTTCTCTCAGCGAGACCGGCGATTTGCGCGGCGCAGCCGTGGAGTACCGCAAATCGAGCGAGTTGAACCCCAAGAACGCGGTAACACTCGCCAATCTGGCGCTGACGCTGGCGCAAACCGGAGACCTGGATGGATCCATTGCCAATTACCGCAAGGCGCTGGCGCTCGATCCAGATAATTCCGCGCTGCATGCCGATCTGGGAACCGCGCTATTCGAGAGGGGCCAGAGCGCGGAGGCGATCGAGCACCTGGAAAGAGCCGTGGAGCTGGCGCCGGAATCGGCTGACGCTCACAACAAGCTCGGGTCGATGCTGGCGAAAGCGGGCCGCGGCGAAGAAGCCCGGGTGCATTTGGAGAGGGCGGTCGAGTTGAAACCGGATTCCGCCGAGTACCGTTTCAATCTCGGCTACGTGCTGGGCCGGGGAGGTAACGCCGCCGCGGCGATTCCCCACCTGGAAAAAGCCGTCGCCTTGACCGGAGGGAAAGACTGGCGATCATTGGCCGGCCTGGGTATGGCATACTACCTGGCTGGGCACAAAAGCGAAGCCATTGAGGCCACCCGCCGAGCGCTTGATCTTGCGGTGCAGGGGAACAACCAGGAACTGGTGCAGAGTCTGCGCGCCACGTTGGAACGATACGAACACGGCGATGGGGATCAGGGGCCCCGGCGGTGATATTGAAAAGCGGTGCGCAAAGACACCGAATGCGAAGCCGCCGCGCGGCGCCGAAGTAACGCTCGGGACGCAGGGTTCGTCAGCTAAGGGTACAGGGGGATCGTGCCGGCAAGGGACCGGCCGCGGCAGGGGATAGACGGTGGGTGCCCGACAGTGCTGGATCGGAAGAACGGTGAGCAGGGTGAAGCACGCCCTGCCGGCGCTGTGGGTGTCAGCCGCCGGGTCCGTCTTCGCTCGGCCAGCGGCCTTTCTATTGGCGTGGGCGATCTTGGCCGTCTGTGCCGCCAGCGCGCCCGCGCAGGATCTGGCGGCCCGCGCGGCCGCCGCGCGCGACGCCGACGACGTGCCTGGTGCAATCGCCCTCTACCGGCAGGGCGTCCAGGAGAAGCCGGACTGGATTGAGGGCTGGTGGTTCCTCGGGATCCTGTCGTACGAGTCGGGCCAGTTCGCCGATGGCGCACATGCGCTGGCCAGGTTCACGGAACTGGAGCCAAAGGCGCCCGCCGGATGGATTTTTCTCGGCCTCTGCGAATTTGAGACCGCCGCGTACGACGAAGCGCTGGCGCACCTCGAACGCGGATTCAACTCCGGGGCCCGGCTGGATCCGGAGGTGGAGCAGGTGGCCCGATTCCACAGGGCCCTTCTACTGACCAGGGCCGGGTTCTTTGACCGGGCGCGGGATGACCTGAAACCATTCGTAGAACGCGGCATCCACGACCCGGTACTGATCGCTGGACTCGGCCTGAACGCTCTGGAAGTCCCGGCCCTCCCGCAAGAGGTGGCTTCAGACCGAAGGGCGGTGGTTGAGTTGGCGGGCAAGACGGCCTATGCTTGGATCGCCGGAGACACCCAGCAGGCCGAGGCTGGTTTCCGCTCGCTTCTCAGCGAGTACCCCACTGCGCCCGGCGTCCACTACCTGTATGCCACGTACCTGTTGCAGACGCACCCAGAGAAAATGGATGAGGAACTGCGTCGCGAATTGGAATCGAATCCAGCCAACTCAAGGGCGCGAGCCGTTCTGGCGCTGCGCTTGACGCGCGCGGGAGACGCGGCAGCCGCTCTGCCGCTTGCCAGGCAAGCCGCGACAGAATCGCCCGGGCTGGGACTGGCACAGTATGCTTACGGCGTGGCGCTCACCGAGACGGGGGCATTGCAAGATGCGATCGTGCACTTGCAAGCCGCAGTGCGGATCGCCCCGGACGACTTGGATTATCATACGGCTCTGGCCACCGCGTACTCGGAGGAGGGCAGCTACGAAGCCGCCCGGAGCGAACGCCAGGCGTCAATCAGGCTTGCGAAGGAAACACGTGGGCCGGGTTAGCGTTGTGACTGCGGCGTGGCTTGCCTTGGCCGTTACAGGGTACCCGGCGGAGCCGCCAAACGCAAAGTTCACCTGCATCATGTGCCATCGCGCCGAGGCTGAGCCCCAACCCAAGACCGCCATGGGTATTGGCATGGAGCTACCGCCCGGCCAGACCGTGCTTCGGGCTCATCCGAAGTTGACGCTCCGGAGGAACGGCTACACGTATACCATCGAGCACCAGGGCGACCAAAGCACCTACACTGTGAGCGATTCGGGAGGTACGTTCAGCCTCCCCATACGGTACGCTTTTGGCGTTCATAGCCAGACATACGTTCTCGAGTATCAAGGCCAGTATTACGAGAGCATGGTGAGTTATTATGCGAGCCTTGATGCGCTTGGCGTCACCGTGGGCAATGGAAAAATCGAACCGCATAACCTGGTAGAAGCGATGGGGCGGAAAACGTCGGATAGCGAGATTACCGCGTGCTTTGGATGCCATAGCACGGGCGCGGTGACCGGCGGCAGACTCACGCCGGAATCGCTCGTGCCCGGTCTCACCTGTGAACACTGCCACGCGGGCGCGAACGCTCACATGGAGAGCCTGGAGGCGGGCAAGCCAGGGCCCGTGCCGCGGAAACTGGGGCAGATGAACGCCGAGCAGACCTCGCAGTTCTGCGGCCAGTGCCATCGCACCTGGGACGAAATAGTCAAACTGCGCCAGTTCGGAGAAGCCAACGTCCGCTTCCAGCCCTACCGGCTGGCGAACAGCCGCTGCTTTGTGGGCGACGACCCGCGCA
>Ga0335078_10012494_pt1 | contig 12598 bp, 14 predicted proteins | sample Lox_Sample_32_FD_206711 | JGI IMG/M metagenome (GOLD analysis project Ga0335078, IMG submission 206711) | Soil microbial communities from Loxahatchee National Wildlife Refuge, Florida, United States - Lox_Sample_3.2 | ecosystem: Environmental > Terrestrial > Soil > Wetlands | place: USA... | reverse complement strand
GCAGCACCCGTACACCAAGGCACTGCTGTCGGTGGTGCCCAAGCCCGATCCGCGGGAGCGTGCCGTGCCGCAGATCCTGCAGGGCGAGACGCCGAACCCGGTCGACGTGCCGTCCGGCTGCCGGTTCCACCCACGCTGCCCGATAGCCGAGGACCGGTGCGCGGCCGAGGACCCGGCGCTGCGCGAGCCCGCCGCGGGCAAGCCCGGGCAGCTGGCCGCGTGCCTTCTCGCCTGATCGCTTGCTAGCCTGACCGGATGAGCCGGGTGCACGACGTTGGCGGGCAGACCGGGTTCGGGGCGGTCCCGGTGGGAGCGGACGGCGAGCCGTTCGCCGCTGACTGGGAAGCCCGCGTCTACGCGCTGAACGGGGTGCTGCGCCAGCGCGGCGCGTACAGCACCGATGAGTTCAGGGACGCGATCGAGCGGATCCCGCCCGCGGAGTACATCCAGCTGTCCTACTACGAGCGCTGGCTGCGGGCGATCGAGACCGTGCTGGCCGAGAAGGGCCTGCTGGCCGGCGAGGACAGCGCCCCATGAGCCTGCCGCCGGGGACGACGGTGCGGGCCCGGCTGGGCGACCCGGACCACCACACGCGGGTGCCCCGCTACGTGCGCGGGCACACCGGGGTGATCGTCGAGGACACCGGGAGGTGGCCGCTGCCCGATGACGTGGCCCGGGGCATCGACCCGCCCCGGGTCGAGACGGTGTACGCGGTCCGGTTCGGCGCCCGGGATCTGTGGGGCCAGGGCGAGCACAGCGTGACCCTGGACCTGTGGGAGTCCTACCTGGAGGAGGCCGGGCCCAGGTGACATCCGGTCACGGTCATGCGGAGCTGCCGGTCGCCGCGCGGGTGCGGCGGCTGGAGGAACGGGTGATCGGGGCCGGGCTGGCCAGCGACCAGCAGCTGGACGCGGTGCTGGCCCGGCTCTACCAGCATGCCTCCCCGCGCAGCGGCGCCCGGATCGTCGCCCGGGCCTGGCTGGACGCCGGGTACCGGGACCGGCTGCGCACCGACGGCAACGCGGCCGCGGCCGAGCTGGGCTTCCCGGTCAGCGGCTACCAGCTCAAGGTGGTGGCGAACGAGCCCGGGCGGCACAACCTGATCGTGTGCACGCTCTGCTCCTGCTACCCGGTGTCGCTGCTCGGCCCGTCGCCGAGCTGGTACAAGAGCCTGGCCTACCGGTCCCGCGCGGTGCGTGAGCCGCGGCCGGTGCTGGCCGAGTTCGGCCTGGTCCTGCCCGCGGAAACCGAGATCCTGGTGTGGGACGCCAACTCCGAGCGCCGCTACCTGGTGCTGCCCCGGCGGCCGGAGCACACCGAGGGCATGCCCGAGGAGGAGCTGGCCGGCCTGGTCACCCAGGGCGGCCTGATCGGCACCGCCGCCGTCTGACCCAGCCACCCCCGGCCGCCGGCCGCCCGGCCGCCCGGCTCTGGCCCCCGGGCCCCGGCAGGCTGGCCCCGGCTCAGCCGCCGGTGGCGCCGCGCAGCGCGGCGACCGCCAGGCCGCCCAGCGTGGCCAGGTCATAGCCGCCCTCCTGAATCCAGGCGGTGGGCCGGCCGAGCGCGGCGATCCGGCGGCCCGCCTCCTGATACCCGGTCTCGGTGACCCGCAGCGGGCTCTCCGGGTCGGTGGCGGCGGCGTCCAGGCCGAGCGATACGACCAGCGCGTCCGGCTGGCAGGCGGCGGCGTCCGCGCACAGCACGCCGACGGCCGCGAGCCATTCGGTGTCACCCGCCCCGGGCGGCAGCGGCACGTTCCTGGTCGCACCCGCCGCGGCGGCGGCGCCGCGCTCGGCCGCGTACCCGCAGTAGTGCGGGAACCAGCCCGCCCCGGGGTCCACGTGCACCGAGCCGTAGTACACGTCCGGCCGGCCGTAGAAGATCAGCTGCGTGCCGTTCCCGTGGTGCGCGTCGATGTCCAGCACGGCCACCTGCCGGGCGCCGGCCGCGACCAGCGCCTGGGCGGCCAGCGCGGCGTTGTTCAGGTAGCAGGACCCGCCGTAGCCGCTGGGGGTGGCGTGATGACCGGGCGGGCGGCACAGCCCGTAGGCGTGGCCGCGGCCCGCGCTGACCAGGTCGGCCGCGGTGAGCGCCACGTCGGCGGCGGCCCGGATCGCGGTCCAGCTGCCGGGGCCGAGCAGCGTCATCGTGTCGTAGCAGTACCGGCCCACCCGGGCGTGGATGGCGGGCGGGTCGCGCTGCGGCAGGCCGTCCAGCATGGCCGGGGTGGGGAACACGTAGGGCACCACCCGGTCGCGGTGATACTCGGCCACCAGCCCGGCGGCCTGCCACTGCGCCCACGCCCCGGCCAGGTGATCCACCAGCCCGGGGTCGTGCACCGCGCGCAGCACCGTGTCGTCGTGCGGCTCCGCGGCCACCACCGGCGCCCCGGCCCCGGTGAGCGCGTCCCGCAGCACCACGGCCCGGGCGGGCAGCTCGGTACCGGGCTCCCGCTCACCGAGCCAGACCTCGCCGCCCGGCTCGTGGCGCAGGCAGTCCTCACTCCAGACCACGGGGATCGGCAGGGTCACCACGCCTCCTGGTTTTCGTTATGTGCTTATGATCTCCGGATGACCAGGATGCCGCCGGCTGCCCGGCAACAGCCAGGGACCGACCCGTTCGCCTGGATGCGCGACAAGGACCGGCCTGACCTGCGGGCCTACCTGGCCGCCGAGCGGGCCTACTACGACGAGCACCTGGCCGGGCTGCGCGACTGCTGGCTGGAGCTGCGCGACGAGCTGACCGCCCGGGTACCGCCCGACGACGAGTCCGCGCACTGGGCGCGCGGCGAGTTTAGCTACTTCACCCAGACCCTGCCGGGACAGAACTACCCGCGATTCTGCCGGGTCCGCCCCGCGGGTGCGACCGAAATCCTGCTCGACCAGCAGCAGCTGCTGGCCGACCCGGCCGCCACCGGCGGGTACGTCGAGCTCGGCGTGCGCGAGGTCAGCCCGGACGGGCGGCTGCTCGCCTACTCGGTCGACTTCGACGGCGGCGAGCTGTACCAGCTGCGCGTCCGTGACCTGGCCCGCGGCGAGGACCTGGCCGACCGCATCGACGCGACCTACTACGGGCTGGCCTGGTCGGCGGACTCGCGGACGCTGTTCTACACGCTCACCGACGCCGCGTACCGGCCGCACGAAGTCTGGCGGCATCAGCTCGGCACCGACCCGGCCCAGGACGTCCTGGTCTACCGGGAAGACGACGAGCGCTACGAGCTGTTCGTCAGCGCCACCCGCAGCGGCGAGTGGATCCTGATCGAGGCCGAATGCCGGGATACCACCGAGACGCTGGTCATCCCGGCCGCCGACCCGGCCCGGCCGCCGGCCGTGCTGGCGCCGCGCCGGCCCGGTATCGAGTACCGCGCGGACCACGCCCGCGGTCCCCGCGGCGGCGATTTCTACCTGGTCACCAACGACACGGCCACCGAGTTCCGGCTGGTCGTCACGCCCGCCGCCGGGGGTGGCCCGGACGCCTGGCAGGAGGTGCTCGCCGGGTCCCCGGATACCCGCCTGGTCAGCTGCGATGTGTTCGCCGGGCATCTCGTGGTGACCCAGCGCAGCGGCGCCGCGACTCAGCTGCGGGTGCTCGACCGGGCCAGCGGGGAGCAGCGGCTGATCGAGGCGGACGCGCCGCACCGGGCGCTGGCCCTGGCCGTGAACGAGGAGTACGCGGCCGCGTTCGTGACCGTGCGCACCGAGTCGCTGACCGAGCCGAAGGGCTGGCATGACGTCGACCTGGCCACCGGGCGCTGGCGGCTGCGCAAGCAGCAGGAGGTGCCCGGCTACGATCCCGCCGGGTACGTGTCACGGCGGCTGACCGCGACCGCGGCGGACGGCACCGCCGTCCCGGTGACCATCGCCTACCGGTCCGGCACCCGGCCGGATGGCACCGCGCCGTGCCTGCTGTACGGGTACGGCGCGTACGAGTCATGCGAGTGGCCGGAGTTCAGCGTGGCCGTGCCCAGCCTGCTGGACCGGGGGTTCGTGTACGCGGTCGCGCACATCCGCGGCGGCGGCGAGGGTGGCCGCCGGTGGTGGCTGGACGGCCGCCTGGACCGCAAGCGGAACACGTTCACCGACTTCATCGCCGCCGCTGACCTGCTGGCCGGGTCCGGCTGGGCCGACGGGGAGGCGATCATCTCCCGCGGGCTGTCCGCGGGCGGCCTGCTGCAGGGCGCGGTGTTCAGCATGGCCCCGCGGCGGTGGCGGGCCGTGGTGGCCGAGGTCCCGTTCGTGGACTGCGTGACCACCATGCTCGACCCCACGATCCCGCTGACCATCAACGAGTGGGACGAGTGGGGCGACCCGCGCGACCCGCGGATCCGCGCCTACCTGGAGTCCTACAGCCCCTACGAGAACGTGCCCGCGGGCCCGCGGCCGGACCTGCTGGTCACCGGGAGCCTGCACGACCCCCGGGTGCTGATCCACGAGCCGGCCAAGTGGGTGGCCAGGCTGCGCGCCACCGGGGGGGCGGGGAGCCGGCTGCTGTTCCGCCCGGAACTCGGCGCGGGCGCGCACGTCGGCCCGGCCGGGCGGTACGACAAGCTCAGCTACGAGGCCGAGGTCCTGGCGTTCATCGTGGATGCAGCGCGGCGGGCCACCCGCGGGCCGCGGGCAGAAGTCGTTTGACCGGGGCATTCCGGGTAGATCTAGCAGGGGATCGCCATCCGGGCCGTCCGGGAAGCAGACCGAGGTGCCAGGTGAAGTTGCTGACCGCCGTGCTGACCGCGACCGTCGTAGCCACGCTCATCGCCAACCGCGATGACATCGTACGTTTCGTGCGCATGCACCAGATGTGAGCCCGGCCGCCGGAGTGACCTTCCGGCCGGAACCGCGGGCGGTTAGCGTGTGCTCGTGAGCCAAGCCGCCCGCGATGAGGCCGTCGCCGAGCCGGCCCGGCGCTGGCCGCGCGGCGTGCCCGGCAGCCGGGCCCTGGTCATCGTGGTCCTGCTGCTCATCGCGTTCTTCTCGGCCATCTCCGGCAAGCCGCTGGATGGGCTGCTGTTGCTGCTGGTGGCGGCCGCGCTCGGCTGGGATGCCCGCCGGCCGGCCCAGGGTCCGCCCGCGGCCGGGGACCTGCCCGCCGGGCCGCCGGTCCCCGCCGGGCCGCCGGTCCCCGCCGGGACGGAAGCTGGCTGGGCGCGGCCCGGCGAGGTCGCGCGGGCTGCGGCCCGCGCCAGCGAGGCAAATCTGCCCGCGCTGCTGCGCGCCTCCGCCTGGCTGCTGGGCGGGGCGGCCTTCGCGGTCGTGGCGGGCTCGTTCGGGCGCTTTTCCTGGCCCGCGACGATCGCCGTGGTGGGCGTGGGCGCGCTGGTCGTCCTGGCCGGCTGGCGCCGGCCGGTGCGGCGGCAGGCGGTCCCCGGGCCGCTGCCGCGGGCTGGCCTGCTCGCGTGGGCCGCGCTGCTGGCCGGAGCGGGGCTGTGGGAGCTGCGGGCCCTGTTCAGCCAGCCCAGCCTGACCGCGACCTCCTACGCCCACCCGACGATCAGCGCGCTGGCCGACCCGGTACTGGCCGGCCCGCCCGGCCGCGCGCTGGTGCTGGCCGGGTGGCTGCTCCTCGGCGGATACCTGGTGCGCCGGTGAACAGCCACGGCGTCACCCTCCTTGGGTACCTGGTGATCCTGCTGGCGGCCGTGCTGCTCGGAGTGCTCGGGCGGTGGACCCGGGCGCCGGTCCCGCCGCTCGGCGACGTGCTGCGGCGGATCATGCGCACCCGGACCGGCCGGGTCGGCGTGCTGGTCGGCTGGGCCTGGCTCGGGCTGCACTTCTTCGCGCGCTAGGGACACGACACGGCCCGGCCGCCGGGCTAGCCTGATAGGAACAGCCGGGCCGGAGGCGGAAGGGGGCTGCGCGGATGACGAGCACGGCGGCGGTGGCCAGCCCGGTCGATTTCACCGCGTACGGGGACTACAGCGTGAAAGCCCCGCGCCGGGCCAGCGGTGAATTCGTCCGCCCGATGTACCCGTTCCAGGGGCGGATCACCGCCGACGGGTCGTCCGGCTACCCGGCCCAGCCCGGCCGCTATCACCTGTACGTCTCGCTGGCCTGCCCGTGGGCGCACCGCGCGGTGATCGTCCGCCAGCTGCTCGGCCTGGCCCAGGTGATCTCGCTGTCCGTGGTGGACCCGCTCCGGGACGGCCGGGGCTGGGCGTTCCGCGACGGCCCCGGGTACACCCCGGACCCGGTCAACGGATTCACCCTGCTCCGCGACGCGTACCAGGCGACCGAGCCCGGCTTCGACGGGCACGTGTCGGTGCCGGTGCTGTGGGACCGGGAGACCGGCCGGATCGTGTCGAATAACTTCCCGGACATCACCATCGACCTGGCGACCCAGTTCGGCGGGTGGGCCGCGCCGGGGATGGACCTCTACCCGGCCGCGCTGCGCCCGGAGATCGACGCGCTGAACGAGCGGGTCTACGCCACGGTCAACAACGGGGTCTACCGGTGCGGCTTCGCCACCACGCAGGAGGCCTACAACGCGGCCGTGGCCGAGCTGTTCGCCACCCTGGACGACCTGGACCAGCGGCTGGCCAGCCGGCGTTACCTGTTCGGCGACTCGGTGACCGAAGCCGACGTCCGGCTGTGGGTGACGCTGGCGCGGTTCGACGCCGTCTACGTCACCCACTTCCGGGCCAACCTGCGGCGGCTGGCCGACTACCCGAACCTGTGGCCGTACGCGCGCGACCTGTACGCGATCCCGGCGTTCGGGCAGACGACCAACTTCGAGCACATCAAGAACCACTACTACCGGACCCACCCGCAGCTGAACCCGCTGCGCATCGTGCCGGGCGGCCCCATCCTGGACTGGTCGGCCCCGCCCGGCCGCCAGACCCTGCCCCCAGCCTGACCAGCCCCCCCGCCCGCCTGCCCAGCCCCTCCGCCGGCCTGCCCAGCCCCTCCGCCGGCCTGCCCAGCCCCCTCCGCCGGCTGCCCCCGGCCGGACTCAGCATGATCGTGGTCAATCGTTGCCGCATGCGAGCACAAACTGACCACGATCATGAAATGGGGGATTCCGCCGCGAGTGCGCCGGTCACCGGGCCGCGTTTACTGGCTGACCGGCGACCGGTACGGCTGCATTGAGCGGTGCATCCTGATAGCATCCCCGGCACATGCCATTGGCACATGCCAAAGGCATGTGTGAGAAGTCGGGGAGTTCGGGAACCGGCGATCCGCGGGAGGGTCTGCGCGGGCGGCGGCTCCCGATGGAAGACGTTGCGGGTCGCCAGGTGACACCGCTGACCATGGCCAACTGCCAGGGGAAGGTGGTGATCAGCGGATGGGCCGTGTGTGCGAGATGTGATCGCCCGGAGCGCATGAGCTGCAGAAGCCAGCGGAGGGAGTCACAGAGGGAGTGACAGCCATGACAGGCGCAAACCCAACCATCCGCCAGCGCGAACTCGGCACGCACCTGCGGCAGCTGCGTAACGCATTGAACCTGACCGTGGAAGACGTAGCCACCCAGCTGCTGTGCTCTGCGACGAAGATTAGCCGCATCGAGACAGCGATGCGCCGCCCGAGCCTGCGCGACGTACGGGACCTGTGCATGCTGTACAGCGTCGATGAGCCGACCACCGCCCAGCTCATGGACCTGGCCCGGATGGCGCGGGAACCGGGCTGGTGGACGCAATACGGCGATCTGGGGCTGGGCCCATATATCGGGCTGGAACAAGACGCCAAAGCCATCACGTGTTTCACCATGTACGGGGTACCGGCTCTGCTGCAGACCGAGGACTACGCACGGGAGATTGTTAAGGCCATCGCACCCCATGCGACGCCAGCCGTACATGAACAGCGAGTCGAGGCCCGGCTTCGGCGGCAGCAGGTGCTGGAGCACGACGATCCACCGCGCTATCGCGCTCTGCTTGACGAAGCAGTCCTGCGCCGCCAAGTCGGTGGTGCTTCGGTCATGGTCGCTCAGATCGACAAGATCCTGAAACTAGACCGCGACTCCAAAGCAACTGTTCAAGTCATCCCTTTTGACGTTGGAGCTCATGCTGCCCAGGACAGTAACTTCGTCTTCCTGGAATTTCAGGAGCCCATGTCATCGATCGTCTTCATTGAAGGCCTAGCCGGCAATCAATATCTGGAGCGCCGTAGCGATGTGGAAAACTATCGTGAAGCGATTGAGCAGCTACGGGACTCTGCCCTGACCCCTAGAGACTCAGTTGAGTATATGGTGACGGTGCAGAAGATTTATGCCGATATTCAATAGCAAGTAACTTGTGTATTACGGAGGACTGCCGTGAGCACGGTATCAGTACGAGGCCAGGAGACCGGGCTAACCCTGTCGTCTGCGCCCGAGTTCTCTGAGAATGGCACATGGCCACCTTTTGCTACGGACTGGGTAGCAATTCAATGGGAGCTTTTTGAATCGTCTGAGTGCAGGCCCACTACATGGGTTGCACGGGAGCTGGTGAATGCTCAGCGAGTCCTCGCGGCTAATCATCCCGAGGTTCTGGCGAAATCACTCTGCACGGAAGACCCCCTGTGCGAGGATTTTCTGTACGACGCTGTGTTCAGCCATAGTTCGGCGGCTATCAACGTCACCAGAAAGTCAGTTGTCATCGAATGGGCCCTCCGAATTGAAGGTGACGGAGATCTCGCTCAGGCCGGAAGGTATGAGCGGAAGGGGCGGAGGCCGAGTCTCCCGGCGGGGCGGGAGCTGCGCCGGGTCGTGCATGCCGCGCGATGGCGGCGACAGGACCCCGTTTTGCAACTTCCCCCCGGGGCGACTCACGAAGTCACCTATTCCGTTTCCACGGGCCTTACGGTTGAGCGGTGCCAGACGCTGGCTGAGTCCCTCGGGCTGGGTATTGGCGGAGGTGCAGTCGGCGTCCAAGCCAGGCTCAGTTCAGAACTCAAGCAGAAGTTCGGATTTCGACTCGAAATAACCGCGCAAGAGGAGAGGCTGAGAAAGCTCACGCTCAGTAATCCAAGTGACGTACGTTACCGGCGATTCGCCCTCTGGCATGTAGATCATCGAATCAGCATTGCCGCACTGGACGTGACTGTGGGCCAAGAGCCCTCCGGCCGGCTTCATTCAACCTGGGCGCCCCGGGCGGAGCTGGAGTTCGTCACGCCGGACGAGCCATTTGTAACTTACGTGGAGATTGATCGTCCTTGACGCACGCGCCCGCGGCCAGCCAGGGCCTCCGGCAGGACTCTGCGCACTACCGGGCACTACCGGCGCGGCGAGGCGGCGTCGTTTCGCCGGCCGCGACGTCGGTGAGCGGCCCCGGGAACGTCAGGCAGTCCGGGCGGCTGCGCCCGCGTTCCGTCGGGGCTAATAGAGCTTGATGGTCGTGGTCAGGTTTAGAGGGCCAGGATGATCGCTGAGCCCGTCGGCGGGTGAGCACTGGTTGGGGCTGGGCCGCTGAGCCCTACCGCTAGATCGTGCCCCCGCTGGCTGGTGAGGTCCCCTGTGATGGCTGGTGGGATGGCGTGCCTTGGAGCACTGGTCTATTAGCGGGCTGCTGGGGTCCTCGGGCTCACTGTCAGGTACACGGCTGGCGGGAGGAGCTGGGGTTGATCTTTGCCGGGGTGGATTGGGCCGAGGCCCACCACGATGTTTGTTTTCAGGATGAGCAGGGCCGCCGGCTGGCTGGTGGCCGGCTGGCTGAGGGAGTGAAGGGAATCGCCCGGTTCCATGAGCTGGCCGCCGCGCACGCGGCCGCGCCGGATGAGGTGGTCGTCGGGATCGAGACCGACCGGGGCCTGTTCGTGGCCGCGCTGGTCGCGGCTGGCTATCAGGTGGTCGCGGTTAACCCGATGTCGGCCTCGCGTTACCGGGACCGGCACGGGTCCTCGGGCGCGAAATCTGATCCAGGGGATGCGAAGGTGCTGGCGGACCTGGTCCGCACCGACCGGCACAACCACCGGCCGGTGGCTGGTGACAGTGACCTGGCCCAGGGGATCCGGGCGCTGGCCCGCGCGCACCAGTCGATGATCTGGGCCCGGCGCCGGCAGGCGAACCAGCTCCGCTCCGCGCTGCGCGAGTTCTACCCTGCCGCACTGGCTGCGTTCGATGATGTGACCAGCGGTGATGCGCTCGCCGTGCTGAAAGCAGCGCCGCAGCCGGCGCTCGGCGCGGCGCTGTCCCGGGCTCAGATCACCGCCGCCTTGCGCCGCGGTGGCCGGACCCGCCGTCTCGCTGAACGCACCGCAGCTGTCCAGGCCGCGCTGCGCGCGCCGCAGCCACAGCCCGCTCCCGCCCTGGCCGCCGCGATGGGCGCTGCGGTGGCCGCAACAGCGGCTGTGATCACCGAGATGAACACCCAGATCACAGCGCTCGAACAGCAGCTCGCAGCGGATTTTGAGCAGCACCCGGACGCGGAGGTGGTCCGTTCCCTGCCAGGACTGGGGACCATCCTGGGCGCCCGGGTGCTCGGCGAATTCGGCGATGCACCAGGCCGTTACGCCACCGCCAAGTCTCGCAAGAACTACGCGGGCACGTCACCCATCACCCGCGCCTCGGGCACCCGGCGGGCCGTCCTGGCCCGCTACACCCGCAACCGGCGCCTCGCCGATGCGATCTACCTGTGGGCCTTCGCAGCGCTCACCGCCAGCCCCGGCGCCCGGGCGTACTACGACCACCACCGCACCGCCGGGGACACCCACCACCAAGCCCTGCGGGCCCTCGGCAACCGCCTGGTCGGCATCCTCCACGGCTGCCTGGCCAGCCACACCCCCTACAGCGAAGACACAGCCTGGAGCCACCGCAGCCACGAAACCGCCCGCGCCGCTTGACACTTACAGCCGTGGGATGTCTAGCGGCCACCCGGCCGCCACCGCCGGGCGTAGCCTGGCCACCGTGCGCCTCACCGTCATCGGGTGTTCTGGTTCTTTTCCCGGCCCGGACAGCCCCGCGTCGTCCTACCTCGTCGAGCACCAGGGCTTCCGGCTCCTGCTCGACCTGGGCAACGGGGCCCTCGGCCCGCTGCAGCGGTACACCAGGCTGGCCGACATCGACGCCATCTGCCTGAGCCACCTGCACGCTGATCACTGCCTTGACCTGTGCGGCTTCTGGGTGGCGCAGACATACGCGCCGGACGGCCCCGGCCCGCGCATCCCCGTGTACGGGCCGGACGGCACCGCGCACCGGATGGCACAGGCCTACGGCCTGGACGAGCACCCGGGCATGACGCAGGCCTTCGACTTCGGCACGCTGCTGCCGGGCACCCGGGAGATCGGGCCGTTCCGGATCACGCTGGCGCACATGAGCCACCCGGTCGAGACGTTCGGCTTCCGGATCGAGGCTGGCGGCCAGGTGATCGCCTACTCGGCGGACACCGGGGAGTCGGCCGCGCTGACTGGGCTGGCCCGCGGCGCGGATGTGCTGCTGTGCGAGGCCTCGTTCCTGGACGGCCCGGGCCTGCCCGGCGGCCTGCACCTGACCGCCCGGCAGGCCGCGCAGCACGCTGACCGGGCCGGGGCCGGGCATCTCGTGCTGACCCACCTGGTGCCCTGGAACGATCGCGGGCGCAGCCGCGCCGAGGCAGCCGCGGCCTTCGGTGGGCAGCTTTCCCTGGCCACATCCGGGCTGGTCATCGACTTTGGGTGAACTGACAGTGATCACCCAGCAGCTAAGATGAACTAGCATGCGGGTACTCGTGACCGGCGGTGCCGGGTTCATCGGCTCCCATCTCACCGACGGGTTCCTGGCCCGCGGGGACAAGGTCACCGTGATCGATGACCTGTCGGCCGGCCGCGCCGGGCGGCTGGCCGACGCGGCCACCCTGTACAAGCTCAGCGTCGCCGACGCGCCCTCGATTGCCGATCTTGTCGCGCGGGTCCGGCCCCAGCTGATCTGCCATCTGGCCGCGCATATCGACGTCCGGTCCTCAGTGGCCAGCCCGGCCGCGGACGCGCACGTCAACGTCGTCGGCACGGTCAGCGTGCTGGAAGCGGCGCGTGCCATCGACGCCCGGGTGCTGTTCGCCTCGTCCGGCGGGGCGCTCTATGGCCGCAACGCGCCCATCCCGTCCCGCGAGGATGTGCTGCCGCTGCCCGAGTCCCCGGCGGGCATCGCCAAGTACTGCGCGGAGCAGTACATCGGCCTGTACAACCGGCTGCACGGTACCCGGCACTCGATTCTGCGGATGGCCAACGTGTACGGCCCGCGGCAGGATCCAGCCGGCGAGTCCGGGGTTATCCCGATCTTCTGTGCCAGTGCCCTGGCTGGCCTGGCCCCGACCGTGTACGGGGACGGCACGCAGACCCGTGACTACGTCTACGTCGCGGACACCGTCCGGGCCTTTCTCGCCGCGGCCGACACCGACCGGCCGGGAACCTGGAACATCGGCGCCGGCACCGAGGTCGGTGTGCTGGACGTCGTGGCCATCATCGACGCGCTGGCCGGTGGCGCGGCCGCGCCGCAGTTCGGGCCGCCGCGCGCGGGCGAACTGCTGCGCAGCGCGCTGGCCGTCGGCCGGGCCGCCCGGGACCTGGGCTGGCGCGCCCGGGTCCCGCTGAACGACGGCGTCGCCGCGGTCTACCGCTGGATCGAGGCTGGCGCGCACGACCGGGCACGGTGTTAGCCAGGGGGACGACCCCCCAGAACCCCCCGATCGTCGCTGCGCGCCGGGCGCTGCTGGCCC
>Ga0335078_10012493_pt1 | contig 12598 bp, 12 predicted proteins | sample Lox_Sample_32_FD_206711 | JGI IMG/M metagenome (GOLD analysis project Ga0335078, IMG submission 206711) | Soil microbial communities from Loxahatchee National Wildlife Refuge, Florida, United States - Lox_Sample_3.2 | ecosystem: Environmental > Terrestrial > Soil > Wetlands | place: USA... | reverse complement strand
TGATCCCAAGCAGGAGCCCCGCCTTTTTTTGGGGCGAGCTTTGCGCGCACTACGCGTGCGATAACGTCTGCAGCGCATCCGTACAATCAAATTCACAATTGCATAGGACGGTGGCGGTCAAGAATTCGCTTCCGCAGCCGCGCTTGCTGAGCGGCGAAGAGACGTGAGCGCGATCACGACGATCATCGCGACGACCATCACCAGCGAGGAGGAGATGCGTCCGAGCGACAGACCGCCTTGCCGATGCGGTTTGGTGAGCGTGTCGCCGAGCGTGGCGCCGAGCGGCCGCGTGAGAATATATGCCGACCAAAAAAGAATGCTTCCGGGAATCTTCGTCGTCAGGTGAAGAACTGCCACAAGGGCGATCAGCCCGGCGAAAACCAGTGCGCCGCGTTCAAAGCCGAGCCCCAGATTATCAGCTGTGAAATCGCCGAGCGCGGTACCCAGCGTATTGGAAATGAGAATCGTGAGCCAATAAAAGGTCTCATCCGGACGCGATTTTACTTGGTCGACGGCGACCTGCCCCGTCGTGAAGTGCCACACGATCAAAACCGCAAGGACAGCGCAAAGCAGCATCGCGGACGATTTCACGTAGCCAAGACCCGCCGTGCGATCCAGGTAGTCGGATGTCGTGGTGCCGACGGTTGTCGTGGCCACGACGACGGCCCAATAGCAAACAGGATGATACCGGCGGGAGGATACTTGCGCGATCAGCGTGACACAAAAAAATCCGAGAAAAATCAAGCTGCTGACGGCATAGCCCAAATTCAACGTCATTGATAATGCATCGCCACCAGTCTCTCCGACCGTCGTCGCAAGAATCTTTACGGCCCAGAACGCCAGCGTGGCTTCGGGAACCTTGCTGAAGGCAAACGTTTTCGAGTCGAGTTCCATGTCGATTGCTCGGTCAGATGGTAGCGCGACATCTTTACCGTCACCAAGGCTATCCGCGCGTTACGTCAGGACAGGCTTTTGCGCGCGCGGCCGCGTGCGATAATGTCCGCAGCGCATGCGTACAATCAAACTCACAATCGCATATGACGGCGCGGCGTTTCACGGCTGGCAGTATCAGCCGGGCATCCCCACGATTCAAGGCGCAATCAACGAAACCGCGCGCAAAATCACGCAGGAAAAAATCGTGGTGTACGGGGCGAGCCGCACTGATGCGGGCGTGCACGCGCTAGGGCAGGTCGCGCACTTCAAAACGCATTCGCCGCTTTCGTCGCTCGAGTTTCAGCGCGCGCTGAACGCGCTGCTCCCGCCCGCGATTCGCATCGTCGCAGCGGAGGAAATGGGACAGGATTTTCACGCTCGCTGGTACGCGCAGGGGAAAACGTATCGCTACCGGATTTATCGCGAACGCGTGCTGCCGCCATTCGAGCACGGGCGCGCGCTGCATTATCCGTGGCCGCTCGATGAAGCGCGCATGGCGGAAGCGGCGCGGCTTTTCGAAGGCGAACATGATTTCAGCTCATTTGCGGCGTCATCCGGCTCGGAAGACGACGACCGGGATCGAAATATGACGCGCGTGATTTTGGCCTCGGAGATTGTGCGCGATGCGAGCGGAGAAGAAATCGCGTACGTCGTGCGCGGGCGCTCGTTTTTGCGTTATATGGTGCGAAAAATCGTCGGCACGTTGATTGAGGTAGGGAAGGGTCGGCTCGCGCCGCAAGATATTCCGAAATTATTCGAATTGCGCGACCGCTCACGCTCCGGCCCCACGATGCCGCCGGAAGGACTTTATCTCGTCTCGTTGGAGTACCCCGATCCCACCGATTCGCTGGCGGGCATTACAGCACCGCGTTCCCATTTAGCGAATCGTTGAAAGAAATCGTGTGCATCGCGGCAGGAACATCGGCCCGGCTAAAGCCGGCCGCTACATAGGCGTCTCTTTTAGCTCAGAGAGAGGCAAAATCTGGCGCAAGGACGCAAAGATCACAGAGAGTTGCGGAAGAAGCTGACGCATTGTGGAGTAAGATTGTCGGCGAAACTGAGTCGCCATGTCCTCCGAGCTTATCTACGACTGGAACGCGCACGCGGTGCCCGAGATCCCGGCGGGGCAGCGCGTGACGTTGCTCGACGAAACGCTGCGGGATGGATTGCAGAATCCATCCGTACGCGATCCTTCGATCGGCGAAAAAATCGAAATCCTGCACTTGATGGAAGATCTCGGAATCGAGCGAGTGAATATCGGATTGCCCGCAGCGGGGCCGCGCGCATTTGCCGACACCGAAGTCCTGGCGCGCGAAATCATCAACTCGCGAATGAAAATTCGGCCCAATATCGGCGGGCGAACGCACCGGCAGGACATTCAGGCGATGATCGACGTTTGCGAGCGGGTCGGGCAGCCGATCGAAGCGGCGATGTTTCTGGGTTCCAGCCCGATTCGCCGGCTGGTCGAGGATTGGACCGTCGAGCATTTGCAGCGCACGACCGAGGATGCCGTGAAGTTTGCGGTGTCAGCTGGCTTGCCGGCGATGTACGTCACCGAAGATACGATGCGCACGGATCCCGCGACGATCATCGCGCTCTACTCGACGGCGATTCGCGCGGGGGCTCGAGCGATCGTTTTGGCCGACACCGTGGGGCACGCAACGCCGCGGGGCGCGTTCAACCTTGTGAGCTTCGCGATCGAAGAGGTGGTGAAGCCGTCAGGGGAGAAAGTTCGCGTCGATTGGCATGGGCACAACGATCGCGGATTGGCCGTGGCGAATTCGCTTGCGGCGATTGCGGCGGGCGCGGATCAGGTCCATGCAGTCGCGCTCTCGCTCGGCGAGCGCGTGGGCAACACGCCGATGGAAGTCATGCTGGTGAATTTGCGTTTGCTCGGACTAATCGACCGCGATCTCTCGAAGCTGAAGCAATATTCCGAAACGGTCGCGCGCGCCACAAACACTTCGATTCCAGCAAATTATCCCGTCGTTGGACGCGATGCATTTCGCACGCAAACCGGCGTGCACGCATCGGCGATTGCGAAGGCGCACAAGAAGCATGATGTGAAGATGGCGAATGCGATTTATAGCGGCGTGCCCGCGCACCTATTTGGGTTGGAGCAGGTGATCGAGATTGGGCCGATGAGCGGACGTTCGAACGTCATTTACTGGCTCGACCGGCGCGGCGTCGCGGCGACCGACGAATTGGTCGATCGCATTCTCGCCAAGGCGAAGGAATCATCTACCGTTCTGACCGAAGATGAAATTCTGGCGCTGATTCCCGCGGCCTTGAGGCACTGACGTGGCGACAGCGCAAACGAATCCCGACATTTTGATCCGGCCGGTGACCGAGAGCGAGCTTGCAGCCGTGGATCGCATTATTCGCGTTGCCTTTGGCACGTTTCTCGGCATGCCGGACCCGTCTGCATTCATGGGCGACGCATCGATGGCACACACGCGGTGGAAGGCCGATCCTGATGCCGTGCTCGCCGCCGAACACAACGGCAAAGTGATCGGCTCGAATTTTGCGGCCAACTGGGGCAGCTTCGGCTTTTTCGGGCCGCTGACAGTCGAGCCCGAATATTGGAATCGCGGCGTCGCGCAACGGCTGCTCGGCCCGACGATGGAGATTTTCCGCCGCTGGGGCAACCGGCACCTCGGGCTTTACACGTTTCCGCATAGCCCGAAGCACATGGCGCTCTATCAGAAGTTCGGCTTCTGGCCACGCGATCTCGTCGTCAATTTCGCGAAGGCGATCGAAGTTGCGCCCGACGTGCCGCCCGGTATTTCACGTTTCTCCGAGGCCAAACCTGCTGACCGCGAAACCCTGGTCGCCGCGTGCCGAGAAGTCACGGATGCGATTTTCGAGGGGCTCGACGTGCAGCGAGAGATTCGCGCCGTGGCGGAGCAGAAGCTTGGCGATACGATTCTCGTCTGGGATTCATCGCGGCTCGCGGGGTTCGCCGTTTGCCACACGGGAGCGGGCAGCGAGGCGGGAAGCGGCGTCTGCTATGTGAAGTTCGCAGCGATTCGCGCCGGTGCTCGCGCCGAGGAGAATTTCGCGCGGCTGCTGCGCGGCGTGGAGGCGTTTGCGGCATCGCGAGGAGCGAAGCGCGTCACCGCGGATGTTAATGTTGCGCGGAGGGAAGCGTTTCGCGCCCTGCTCGCGCAGGGATTCCGTCCCGAAAGGAACGGAGTGGCGATGGAGACGGGCGACGCAACCTCCGGCTACAACCGCCCCGGCGTTTTCATCCTGGACGACTGGCGATAGCTGAACGCGTAGGGGTGTGCACCGTTCCGGCGCCGAGATTCCTCGTCTTCGCAAAGACGCTCGATTCCTGCGATGCGAGCGTTTCGGCGCGGAAATCGAGGTGCTCGTCCTCGGATGACACTGTAGGGCAGGTCCGGCAGCGCATGCAGCGCCTTTCTGAAAAAGTCGCGAATACAGCCACGAATGGCGTGAAACTCGCTCTCATCTGCTGTATCTTTTTCTGGATGACCCCGCTCTCGGCTCGCGTCAGCGACGATCCCGTCACCAAACTCGCGGAAGATCCGCGTTGCGGGCGCGCGCTTGCGTGGATCGACAAGAATTCTGCTTGGGTAACGGATCAACAGATTCGGCTGACGGAAATCCCCGCGCCGGAATTTGGCGAGGCGAGCCGTGGCGCCGCGCTCGAGGAATTGTTCGCTGCAAACAGCCTCGAAGCGCGCGTCGACAAAACAGGCAATGTGATTGGCGAACGCCCGGGATCGCAAAAAGGCACTGAGGCGAAGAGCGTCATTCTCATCGCAGCGCACCTGGACACTGTCTTCCCCGCAAACACGGATGTGCGCGTCAAGCGCGATGGCGCGCGCCTCCTCGCGCCCGGCATTTCGGATAATGGCGCGGGGCTCGCGGCAATCGTCGGTCTTGCGCGGATGCTTTCAGAGTCGCGGATTCGCACCGAAAAAACGATCGTGCTGGCGGGTGACGTTGGCGAAGAAGGCGAAGGGAATTTGCGCGGCATTCGCGCGATCATCGAGGAATACGGGCCGCGGCTCGCGGCCGTGATCGCCGTAGACGGACCATCGGCCGATCACATCACCACCCAGGGAATCGCCTCGCGCCGAATTGAAGTGAGCGTGACCGGCCCGGGCGGCCACAGCTGGTCGGATTTTGGCACGCCGAATCCGATCACCGCGATTTCGCGCGGAATCGTGCGCTTTTCGGCGACGTCAATTCCAGAGAGTCCGCGCAGCACTTACAATTTCGGGGTGATCGAAGGCGGGACCTCGGTAAATTCGATTCCTTCGCGCGCGGCAGTGAAAGTGGATTTGCGTTCGGAAAACGAGCGCGAGCTGGCGAGGCTTGAGTCCGCGCTGCGGGAGGCGATGCAGACGGGAGTGCAGGAGGAGACGCGCTCCTCGACGAGCCAGAATGGCGATTACAGCGCGACGGACCGCGGCGCGCTGAACCTGGAATTTCGCTCGCTCGGCACACGCCCCGCCGGAAAGCTTCCGGACGATTCGCCGTTGCTTGCGGCGATTCGCAGCGTCGACCGTTATCTTGGCAATTCATCCCGGCTGGAAAAAAGCTCCACGGACGCGAATTTGCCGCTGTCGCTGGGGATTCCTGCCGTTGCGATTGGCGGCGGAGGCCACGGCGGCGGATCGCACACGCTGGATGAGTGGTTCGAGCCAACGGGCCGCGAGTTTGGGCTCAAGCGCCTCTTCCTGATTACGCTTTCACTGGCCGGCGTGCAGCGCTAGGTCTTCACGCCGACCGCCTTGTTGCAATTCGCATCTTCTTGCTGCGCGCCTTCGCCCTGCATACACTCGAAAGCCATGCCTTTAGACATGAGGAGCAAGCGCCTTCGCGCCGATCTGGCGCTCGGCCTGTGCGCGCTCATTTGGGGCACGACGTTTGTCGTCATCAAGGACGCGCTCGCCGACATTTCGGTGATCCTGTACGTCGCGATCCGTTTCATGCTCGCCGCCGTCATTATGGCCGCAATCTACTGGCGGGCGGTTCGCGCGCTTAACTGGCGAACGATCGGCGCGGGCGCGCAGATCGGCTTCTTCATGTTTGGCGGCTACATGTTCCAGATCGGCGGGCTGAAATTCACGACGCCGTCGAAGGCCGCGTTCATCACCGGAATGTTCGTAATTTTTGTGCCGATCTTTCTGGCGATTTTCGGGCAGCGGCGCATTGGGCGCTGGATTTGGCTCGGCGCCGCAGCGGCGCTGGCCGGCCTCTACTTCCTCACCGTGCCTGCCGAAGGATTTGGCGCGCTCAATCGTGGCGACCCGATCGTTTTTGGCTGCGCGATCATGTTTGCGCTGCACCTGATCTCGATTGGGCGCTACGTGGGACGTTATTCGGTCGCGGCGCTGAGCTTTCTGCAGGTGGCTACAACGGGGTTGCTTTCAGCCCTGGCTTTGCCGGTTGCCGCAGCGGCGGGATGGCAACGGCCGCACATCGAGTGGACCGGCTACGTTGTGTTCACGATTTTGCTGACCGCGTTGGGCGCGACGGTGCTGTGCTTCTCGCTGCAGACGTGGGCGCAGCAGTGTGCTTCGCCCTCGCACGCGGCAATTCTATGCAGCCTGGAGCCGGTGTTCGCGGCGTTTACTTCGCTGCTTGTCGGCGGCGAGCATCTCACGTCTCGGGTGCTCGCCGGAGCTGCGCTGATCTTTGGCGGGATTCTCCTTGCCGAATTGAAGGGCGGTACTGCGCCGGCTGCTTCGGAGTCGCTCGCGCCAGTCTCCCCGGCCTCGGAATGATTTCGGCGTAACCTTTGGGGGTCGTCGCCGTTATTTCAGTTAGCGACGGAGGGTGGCATGACAGCAAAGGAATTTCGAGAGATCGCACTCAGCTTTCCCGAGGCCTCCGAGAGCCGGCATATGGATCATCCCGATTTTCGCGTCTGCGGCAAGATTTTCGCGACCATGGGTTATCCGGATGCAGCCTGGGCCATGGTTAAACTGACTCCCGAGCAGCAGGAGGAGTTCGTTCGCGCCGAGCCGAAGGCTTTTGTCCCCGTGAAAGGCGCGTGGGGACGCAAGGGTGCGACCACCGTGCGCTTAAGATCCGCGAAGAAGGTGAGCCTGCGCACCGCACTCACGGCGGCGTGGTGCAACCGCGCGCCAAAAGCCCTCGCCCGCGAATTCGAATCCAGGCTCTAAATTGCTCGTCGCTCTTGCGCGGACGGCGTGATTTTCAGCGCTTCACGCCGTAACCTTTCGCCTCCCGCCCTGTTAATGCTATAGAGAACGCGTTTTCGGAGAGCGTGTTGAAGGCGTCCACGAAAGAGGCTGCCTCGGCTAAGCAGAAAGACGGGGCGGCCGAAGGGTCCGCCACGGCGGATAGGCTTCTGATCGAGGCGGCGCAGAAAGACCCGCACCGTTTCGCCGATCTCTACGAAGCCAATTTCGAGCGCGTCTACGCGTTCGTGTCGAGGCGCGTGCATCGGCGCGCAGACGCGGAAGACGTTACTGCCGAGGTGTTTCAACAGGCGCTCGCGAATATCGGGAAATTCGAATGGCGCGGCGTCCCATTCGCGGCATGGCTTTATCGCATCGCGGCAAATGCCATTGCCGACCGCTGGGAACGTCTTTCACGCGAGCAGGGGCCCGCGGCCGCGGACGATCCGCCGGACGCACATGCGCAAATCGATGCGGAGGGAATCGAGCGCCGCGCGCAGCTCTATCGCCTCGTGCAAAGGCTGCCTGGCGAACAGCGCCGCGTGATCGAGATGCGTTTTGCGGAAGAGAGAAGCATCGCGGAAATTGCTCGTGCCATAAAGAAAACGGCGGGCGCAGTAAAGCAGCTTCAAGTTCGCGCAATAAGAAATCTCCGCGCGCAGTTGGACCAGAAAACGAGCAAGCGGACGAGAAAAGCAAATGGCTAAGCGAAGCCCGAGCGAACAACTCGACAAAATCGTGCAGGCGCTCCTTGGCCGCCCGGATGCGTCTGTTTCGCGGAACGACGCCTCGCGCCGATTAGATCCGTCGTTCGGGCCGGTGATCGAACTGATTCGGGACCTGAAAGATCTTCCGCGCTCCGATTTTAAAGCGCGGCTGAAAGCAGATTTGGAAAGGAGCGCATCCATGGCAGCGTCTGTAGCAACGCCGGCGGTGGAGGCTGCAGTTACGGTCACGCCCTACCTGAGCTTGAAAGGTGCGGCGGAAGCAATCGACTTCTATAAGCGGGCGTTCGGCGCGACCGAGGCGCCTGGGTCGCGTTTCACTCAGCCTGACGGGAGGATCGGGCACGCGGAGATCAATATAGCCGGCGCAAGAATCATGCTGGCGGACGAATTTCCGGAAATCGGCTTCCCAAGTCCGGCCTCCCTCGGCGGATCACCGGTCCTGATTCATCTTCGCGTCCCGAACGTGGACGCAATGGGCCGCCAGGCGGTTGCCGCCGGAGCGACCGTCCTGCGGCCTGTGGCCGATCAATTCTACGGCGATAGGTCTGGACATTTCCGGGATCCCTTCGGATACACCTGGGTAATTTCCACGCCGAAGGAGTCGTTGTCGACCGGCGAGATGCAGCGAAGGTTTGAGGCCGCCACACAGGAGGCAGAAGCGAAGATGAGCGCCCAGGGAGCAAAGACAACGAGCTACATCCGTAAAGGCTTCCACGCCGTCACGCCCTATCTGATCATCAACCGCGCGGCGGGCTGGATTGAGTTCGTCAAGCGGGCGTTTGATGCAGAGGCAACATTGCGCCATGGGCGCAGTGGCCGGAAAGACATGATCCAGCACGCTGAGCTGCGGATCGGTGATTCAATGATCCAGGTGGCCGATCCGGTCCCGGGGTATCCGGCGATGCCGTGCACTTTGCTGCTGCGCGTGGATGATCCGGACGCGGTATTCAGCCGCGCAATCGAAGTTGGCGCTACAGTCATGGAAGCGATCACCGACAAGCCTTACGGTTCGCGTGCCGGAACCGTCCTGGATCCTTCCGGCAACAGGTTGCACATTTCCAAGCCGGTCGGCCCGGGAATCGAAATTTTTGGACGCTTCCGGAGCGTGACGCCACACTTGTACGCGTCGCGAGCCGTGGACTTAATCGAGTTCCTGAAACAAGCCTTCGGCGGCGAAGAGATTTATCGCGCGGAAATGCCGGACGGTTCAATTCCGCATGCACAGGTGCAGATTGGCGACTCCATCGTTGCTCTGGCTGGAGGCGCCGGCCACCAGGGACTTTATACGCCGCAGCCAACCACACTCCATCTGTACGTGCCGGATGCGGATGCGACGTACGAGCGTGCTCTGCGCTCGGGCGCCACGTCAATCGAGCCGCCCGAAGATAAGCCTTACGGCGATCGCAGTGCCGGCGTAACGGATCCATTCGGCAATCGCTGGTTCATCGGCACGCATTTGCGGGACGTGCAGCCGTAGCTGATCGCCGGGTTGCACGAGGGGAACGGGATGCAGCTCTATGCACATCTGATATTCGACGGCCGTTGCGAAGCCGCCTTCAAATACTACGAGGAGGACCTTCGCGGCCGAATAAGCCTGATGATGACGTACGATCAAATGCCCTCAGAAGTCGGAGCGCCGCCGGAGTGGCGAAAGAAAATCGGCCACGCCACGTTTGCCCTCGGCGACTGGATCCTGTCGGGGTCCGACGCATTGCCGGGAGGGTACCGGAAGCCGCAGGGTTTCGGCCTCCAGTTCAATCTTAGCGATCTAGGGGAAGCGGAACGAATCTTCAAGGCTCTCGCGGAGGATGGAAGTGTAGAAATACCGCTGCAGGAGACGTTCTGGGCATTTCGATTCGGCGCTCTCGTCGATCAATTTGGAATTCCGTGGATGATCAACTGCGAGAGAACCGAATTGAGATCGGGTCACCGGGCGTCCTGAGACGCGTGTCTGCGCTACGCTAAGGCCGATCCCCCACACTCGCGCCGCAGTGTACATCGGGCCTCCCAACCGATAGAATCTCTCTCCTAAGGCTTGGATTAACGGGAGGGAATTATGGCTACTGCAGCACCGGTTCACATCGATGAGAACGTAACCCAGTTTGTCGCCAAGAAGCGGCAAATGCTGATCAATGGTAAATGGGTGGATGCAGCTTCGGGCAAAACGTTCCCGAGCTACAACCCGGCGACCGGCGAAGTGCTCGCCAACGTCGCAGAGGGCGACAAGGAAGATATCGACCGCGCCGTAGCGGCCGCGCGCGCCGCGTTCGACAAAGGCCCCTGGCGAAAATTGAGTCCGTCGCAGCGTGGACAGCTCATGTGGAAGCTGGCGGACCTGCTCGAAAAGCACCTGGAGGAATTCGCGCAGCTCGAGTCGCTCGATCAGGGCAAGCCAGTTTTCTTTACGCGCATCGCCGATCTGCCCTCTTCGATCGATCAGCTCCGCTATTACGCCGGATGGGCCACCAAGATCGAAGGCAACACAATCCCGCTTTCGGCACAGCAGAACGGAAAATTCCTCGCGTACACGTTGCGCGAACCCATCGGCGTCGTCGGGCAGATCATTCCCTGGAATTTTCCGCTGATTATGGCCACGCTGAAGCTGGGGCCGGCGCTGGCGACCGGCTGCACGGTCGTTTTGAAGCCTGCCGAGCAAACGCCGCTGACCGCGCTGCGGCTGGGTGAACTGATTCAGGAAGTCGGCTTCCCCGAAGGCGTCGTCAACATCGTGCCCGGCTACGGCGAAACGGCCGGCGCGGCGCTCGCAGCGCACCCGCAGGTCGATAAGATTGCGTTCACCGGCTCGACGGAAGTCGGCAAACTCATCGTCAAAGCCGCCGCAGGAAATTTGAAGAAAGTCTCGCTGGAGCTGGGCGGCAAGTCGCCGAATATCGTTTTCCACGATGCGGAAATCGAGAGTGCGATTCCGGGCGCTGCGAACGCCATTTTCTTCAATCAGGGCCAGGTCTGCTGCGCAGGTTCACGGCTCTACGTTGAGGAAAAGCAATTCGACAAGGTTGTCGACGGCGTTTCGCAGATCGCGTCGAAGATCAAGCTTGGCCCTGGAATCGAACCCACCAGCCAGATGGGGCCGCTGGTCTCGGAAGAACAGCTCAATCGCGTTTGCAGCTACCTCGAGTCCGGTTTCGAGGAAGGCGCCAAGGCCGTGGCCGGCGGCAGCCGCGAAGGTGACAAGGGCTACTTCGTGAAGCCGACGGTGCTCGTCAACACCAATGAAAAAATGAAAGTCGTGCGCGAGGAGATTTTCGGCCCGGTCGTGACGGTGATGCCGTTCGACGATATCGACCAGCTCGTCGCCAAGGCCAACGACACGCCGTACGGCCTCGCGGCGGCGGTTTGGACGCGCGACATCAAGAAGGCGCATCGCGTCGCGTCACAGCTTCGCGCGGGAACGGTCTGGATCAACTGCTATACCGTTCTCGATTCGGCGATGCCGTTCGGCGGATACAAGCAGTCCGGATGGGGCCGCGAGATGGGCCACGAGATGCTGGATCTGTACACCGAGACAAAATCGGTGTGCACGCCCATTTCGTAGGCTTCAGCGGCTGACGTAAAGCTCGGGGAATTCCTTCTTCAGGTTGGCGACCTTCGGACGGTCGTTCATCATGATGTAGGGATTCTCCGGATTACGCTCCGCGTAATCCTGATGATAATCCTCGGCGCGGTAGAACGCCTTGAACGGCTCGACCTGCGTCACGATCGGGCTTGAAAACGCGTGCGCGTCGGTCAGTTGTGCGACGTAGGCTTTCGCGATTCGCTCTTGCTCGGGTGTCTCGAAGAAGATCGCGGAACGGTATTGCGTGCCGACATCCGGGCCCTGATAGTTCAGCTCGGTGGGATCGTGAGCCACTGAGAAAAATATCTTCAGCAGCTGGCCGAAGGTAATTTTCGAGGGATCGTAAACGACTTCGACTGATTCCGCGTGTCCGGTGGTACCGCTGCTCACTTCCTCGTATTCGGGATTTTTCACCGTGCCGCCCGAGTAGCCTGCCGTGGCCTTTGCAACCCCTTTGACGTGCTCGAAAACGGCCTGAATTCCCCAGAAGCAGCCGCCCGCGAGCACGACGGTCTCGTGCCCCTGCGCAGCAACCACCGATTCATCGACCTTCGGATCGGGAAGAGCAGTTGCGCCTTTGGCCGGTTTCCATCCAAAGGAGTAAAGAAGCACCGCCAAACCCGCGACGATTAGCAGACTAAATTTGAGCATTCGCGTCACCTTCATCCCTCCGGTACGCCCCGCGAGCAACTGCAAGAACCATTATGCCTCTATGCCACGATTGCGGCGTAGTTCGGATTACTGTTGGGCCGAGCCAGTTTGTTGGAGCGAAGCGAGGAACGCCCGTGGCTCCGCCGGGCTGAGCAGCAACGAATAGCCATTGTGCGTGGGAATGTAGACGGCCTGCGTGCGGTCCGTGAGAAAGCACAGGGCTTTTTCGCCGTCGCCGAGCCGGAACCACCCCGCCTGGTAGCCCGGCAGGCCGATGCCGTTCGTGCGAATTCCCGGCCGATGAGCGGAGTCGATCGTGAGATTGATCTCCTTCGCCTGATCCGGAATGAGCGCTGCGGCTGGAACAAATCGCCCGTAAATACCGCCGCGAATTCGGATGCCCTCGGGCGAAACTTCGAACGCGACGTGGCGCGCCGAGTAGCCGAAATACAAGAACAGCGCCAGAAGTCCGCCAAGGAGCAACACAACAGGTCCGAGGGTCCAAAAAGCGCTGCCCGATGCGGGCG
>Ga0335078_10012492_pt1 | contig 12598 bp, 11 predicted proteins | sample Lox_Sample_32_FD_206711 | JGI IMG/M metagenome (GOLD analysis project Ga0335078, IMG submission 206711) | Soil microbial communities from Loxahatchee National Wildlife Refuge, Florida, United States - Lox_Sample_3.2 | ecosystem: Environmental > Terrestrial > Soil > Wetlands | place: USA... | reverse complement strand
TTGGCGGCAAGACCGTGAACGTGCACCTGAGGCCGGGGCCGGAGCTGGAGAAAGCCGAGCGTGAGGTGGCCGAGCACCAGCGGTTCGCTGACCTGGTGGAGGAGGTGACGGTCGTCAGCGAGGCGATCTGCGCGGCCCGGCCGCCGGCGGCCGGGATGGCGCCCCCTCCGGCCGGAGGGGAAAGGGGGGCTCGCGGCGCAGCTCGAGGAGGTCGCCGCCGCCGAGGTAGGCAAGCTGGCCGGCCTGGCAGCCGGCCTGCTCGGCCAGCATGGCGCCGGGCTGGGGATGCTGGAGCAGGCGATGCGCGCCGCGCTCACCTCAGCCGGCGCCCGCCTCCTGGAAGCCGTGCTGGCCGGCGAGGACGGGTACTGCGGTCCCCGCGCCGGATGCGGCTGCGGCGCACAGGCCGCCTGCGCCGGCCGCCGTTCCAGGACCGTCACGACCGTGCCCGGCCCGGTCACCCTGCGCCGGGCGTGGTATCACTGCGCGGAATGCCGCCATGGGTTCGCGCCCCGCAACCAGCAGCTCGGGGTGCCCGGCTGCTCGCTGTCGCCGGGCCTGGCCGAGATGATCGCCCTGGCCGGCGCCGAGGTCTCCTTCGGCCGCGCCGCCGGCCTGCTGTCCGCCCTGGCCGGGATCACCATCAGCGCACGGACGATCGAGCGGTCCGCCGAGGCCTCCGGCGCCGCCGCGCGGTCCGCCGCAGCAGCTGAGGCCGCCGCGATCCGCGCCCGAGCCATCGTCCCGCTGCCGCCGGCCGAGCCGGTCCCCGACATGCTGTATGTCGAGGTCGACGGCACCAGCGTGCCGGTCCGCGCCAGCGAGACCGAGGGCCGCCGCGGCAAGGACGGCGACGGCAAGGCCGGCACCCGCGAGGTCAAGCTCGCCCGGCTGTTCACCGTGTCCCGCCTGGATGACGACGGCAGGCCCGTGATGGACCCCGGCTCCTCCACCTACGTGGCCACCTTCGGCGGCAAGGACGCCCTCGCGCGCATGGTGGAAGCCGAGTACCTGCGCCGCGGCGGCGAGCACTTCCGGCAGGTCGTCGCCCTCGGCGACGGCGCCGCGTGGATCTGGAGCATGGCCGAGGCCCTTTACCCGCACGCCACGCACATCGTGGATACCTACCACGCCCGCGAGCACCTCCACGATCTCGCCGCCCACCTGGCCTTCATCACCCCCGACCCGCCGCAGTGGCTCGCCAGCCGTCTCGAGGAACTGGACGCCGGGAACATCGACGCCATCATCGATGCCGCCTGCCAGTACCCGCTCGACGGCATCAAGGCCGAGGACCTGTACAAGAAACTGGGCTACTTCGAGCACAACATCCACCGGATGCGCTACGCCCGCTTCAAGAAGCTGGGCATGTTCACCGGCTCCGGCGCCATCGAAGCCGGATGCAAGCAGATCGTCGCCCAGCGCGCCAAGCAATCCGGCATGCACTGGACCGTCGAGGGCGCCGCTGACATCATCGCCCTGCGCTGCCAGCACGGCAGCGGCCGGTGGGACGAGCTCTGGCCAGCCAGCACCCGGGCGCCAGCCCGGCTACGCGACGCCGTCTGACAGACAACACGACTCAGATACCCAAGCCCACGCAGCCATCAAGATCATCACCAACAATCCTGTCGTGCACCCCAGGGCCGGCGCACCGCCCGCGGAATGTCATACACCGCCAGTAGAGTCGCCTCCCTGCGCACCCACTGGAAGATCCCCTGCCACCAGCCCAGCGGCCAGGCACCCGAAGGAGAACTGCTCAACGTGACCGCCGCCGCCCGCCAGCTCGGCATCGCGCCATCCACCCTGCTGCGCTGGCTCAACGACGGCTTCGTCGCCGGGGAGCAGGTCACCCCCGGCGCGCCGTGGCGCATCCGCCTCACCGATCAGCTCCGCGGCATGCTCACCAATGACACCCCCGACGGCTGGGTCCCCCTCGGCTACGCCACCCAGGCACTCAGCGTCTCCCGCCAGACCGTATTGCAGAAGGTCAAGCGCGGCGAGCTGCGCGCCGTCCTGACCCGCACCGGACCCAGGAAAGGCCTGCGTATCGAAATACCCCAACCCCAAGACGGCCTGTTCTAGGCCGCACAATCAGCAAAGGAGCAGTATGACCATGGATCCAAACAGGCTCTGATATCATATTCCAGCACCCAATGGTAATTCCGGGTGCCGGACGCCGGGTAGTGGATCTCAGCGATCGCGTCGTGCGGACGCCGGATCGGGCGGAACCCGTACGAGCACGGCTGGAAATCCGCCTCGAAAATAGGCTCGAGCACCGACTTCAGGCTGGCCTGGACCACGCGGTCGGCGATGGTGGGGATACCTAGTTTCCGGAATTTCCCGGTGTTCCCTTTCGGTATCATTACCTGCCGCACTTCGACCGGCCCGAACCCGCCGGATTTCAGCGAGTCCCGGATCTGGCCCAGGAAAGCCCCGACCCCGATTACGGTCTCGACCCAGGCCGCGGTGACCTTATCGATCCCCGCGGTCTTCGCCCCCTTGTTGGTGGACACGCGTTCCCACGCGGCCACCAGGAACGCCGGGTCGTAGACGAGGTTGAACAGGTCGCCGAAACGGCGGGAAGGATCTTCTCCCGCCCAGCGATGCAACTTGATCTGCATACTCCGTACCGCCACGCCAGCCAGAACAGGATCCGGCCAGCGCACGGCGCCGGTATTCACCAGCGCACCTTCGGACATTGCCTTCCCTCCTTGAACTGACACGCTGCCGCCCTTCCCCGGGTACGCGGCTCTCCCGCGCTCGGAGTACTACGGCGGCTCCGCCCCACCCGCGCCTTCAGCAGGCGTCGCGCCCTATCCATCCCGTTCTCCCCGGCCAGGAGACGGGTCACGGAACGGACGCGGATGGTTCCCACGTTCACTGTTGTCCGGTCGACGGGTTAGGCATCCGGCTCTGCCCCTGCGGTCTCGCCACGGCTACGCCGCAGGCAATTCACCGTGGCCTCCAGGCCCAGGCATGATAGACCCTGCCCGGAGTTCCCCGCCCGTCATGAAAGGCGGGTACGCACCGCCCACCAGCCCGCATCCACCGGGTTGGAGCTGGCACCTGATCAAGAGGCGTAACGCAGCCGGTTTCTCTCGTATACCTTCCCGTCTCGCTCACCAGGCCCGGCCCATCCGGCAGTACTGAACCGGCCCGACTTTGTCGAGGCTGCTCCCGCCGTCCCCGGCGACCCCCGGACCCGGCTGCCTCCAGCTTCACCCCACCGCTGCGACGGCAAGGAGATGGACGGTCTCTCACCTCCATCCGGAACACCAGCGCCTTGTGGCGCACACCATGATCAGGTAGAGGAGGCGAAGAGACACAAACCGCGATCCTGCCCCATCCAGCTCATCTGGCCAAAACCGCAGTTCAGAGCCCTGTGCCGAGTTCTGAAGCGGTACAGGGTACGTCAGCACTCGCGGCGCTGCGGCCACGGCCAACCCCGTCAGGCTCAGGCGGGCAGGGGGAGCGCTCGTGCTGCCCGTCGTTGGAGGTGCCATCGATGCCGCTCAGTGCCGGGCGCCGCCGGACCTGGTTGAACAGTGCCTCGCTGTGCTCATAACCCAGAGGTCGCGGGTTCATGTAATCCAAATCCCGCCCCCACTACCAGGAAGCATCAGGTCAGGGGCCTGATCGCCGGACGGCGGTCAGGCCTTTTGGGTCGTTGTCCGCGGTTCGTCCGTGGGATCTGGCCCCTCCGACGCGGCAGCAGGCGCGGGGGACTGGCATGGAACGGCATCTTGGGCGCGTGTTTTGACTCGTTGGTGTTGTTGGTTGACTCGGGCCGCGCGACGTCTTGACGGTTCGCGCCAGCGCCCTTCGGAAAGGACGGCCGCCGATGCCGGTCGCCGTGCACAGCCCGCAGTCGCGGCACCCTGCGTGGCCTGGCATCTTATCGAATATTTGTTCTATAGCGGCGGCCACTGAACAGGACCGCATCATCGTCGCCCAGCTGGCGGGCACCGCCCGCCGTTATGCGCGCGGACGTGAACTGACCGACGACCGAACACGACAAGGCGGTAGCCGAGCTGATCGAGGTGGCCTCCGGACGGCCCGACCTGCTCGCCGAATGCGTCGGCCTGGCCGCGGGATTCCACCTGGGCGACCCGGATGAGGCCGCCCACCTGGTGGTCGACATCGAAATGCTCGGCCAGACCAAAATGCCCGACGGGACCATCTCATACTCGCTGGGCGTGATGCCGCCAGGCGGCCGGGAGCTGTTCGTCGACGTGGAAGACGCCTGAGGCCGAAGATCGGCGCGGAACACCGGCTCAAGGCTGGCCAGGTGATCAGCCCGCCCAGTCCGCGGCGGGTGCGGCTTTGCCGCATGGAGCGGTCAGCCGGGTAAAGCGTGCCGGTCGCTCGCCTGCCCCGCTGAGGGAGGACCGGAAGCCTGCACTCTTCCTGACGGCTGGCATCGGCTCGGGCGGCTGCTCGGTAGCGCGGTCGTAGCGCACCGCGCCTGCCTCAAGGAAACAGAAGACCCGCAGCCCGGGGACGCCACCGGCACGCCGCCCGGGCCGGAGCCGGCCCGGGCAGCGCCCGCCGCGCCGCCAGCTGAGCCGGGCGGGCTGCATGATGTGTGCGGCCGCGAGCGCCGCCTGGTGGCACGGACCCGGGAACGCCACGCCGCCGTCCACGAGCTGCTGGCTGCCGGGAGCTCCCTCGGCGCGATCTGCCGCGTCCTGTATCTGGACCGCAAGACCGTTCAGCGGTTCGCCCGCGAGACCGACGTCGCGAAGCTGCTGGTCAAGGCCACCAGCCGGGAATCCAGGCTCGACCCGTTCAAGCCCTGCATCCACCGGCGGTGGAACGAAGGCATCACCGACGCCGCCGCACTGCACGCCGAGCTGCAGGCCCAGGGCTGGCGCGGCAGCGTGCAGGCCGTGCGTCGCTACGGCCGCCCGTTCCGCCAGCAGGCCATTGCCCCGCCACCGCCCCCCGTGGTGCCCAAGGCCCGCCAGATCACCCGCTGGCTGCTGTCCCGGCCCGAACATCTCCAGCCTGACGAGCGGGACCAGCTCGCCGCCGTCCAAGACCGCTGCCCGCACTTAGATGCCCTCGCCGGTCACGTGCGCAGCTTCGCTGAGATGATGACCGGCCGCCGCGGCGAACAGCAACTGGAAGACTGGCTCACTGCGGTCGAAGCTGACGACCAGCCTCACCTGCACTCCTTCGCCGCCGGCATCCGCAACGACCAGCAGGCAGTCACCAATGGCCTCGGCCTTTATAGAAGACGATGCGCTGCCCGCTGCTGCTGGGGTGGGTCGCATCGACCACGAAGTTGGTGGTGGCCGAGATGAGATTCCTCGCCGCCGGTGGGGTCACTGCTCAGATACTGGCTCGGGGCCCTGGGCTGGCCCGGCGAAGACGCTGGAGGTCCACCGGGCTTCGACCCTGCCCCACCGCCAGTAGGCGAGCGCGGCCGCCCAGACGGCGACGAACAGCCCGGCGATGCAGAACCCGGCAACGTTGATGTTGAAGCCGGCCATGGCCGACCAGAAGGCGCCGTGCAGGTGCGCTTCAGCGGTCAGGATGCCGAGGATCTCGATGGTGCCGATGATGAACGCCGCGCCGATGGACAGCCCGGTGATGACCAGGTTGTAGTAGACCTTGCGGACCGGCCGGGCGAACGCCCAGCCGTACGCGAAGTTCATGAAGCAGCCGTCGAGGGTGTCGAACAGCATCATGCCGCCGGAGAACAGCAGCGGCAGCGCGAGCACGGCGTAATACGGCAGGCCCTGGATCGCGGCGTAGGCCGTCGCCGCGAGCAGCACGACCTCGGTGGCGGTGTCGAAGCCGATGCCGAAGACCAGGCCGACGAAGTACAGCTGCCAGGTGTGGTTGATGGAGCGCATGAACCGGCCGAAGAACCGGTACATCAGCCCGCGGGCCTGCAGCTGGGCCTCCAGCTGCTGCTCGTCGTAGCTGCCGTTGCGCATCTCGCGGAAGACCTTGACGATGCCGGCCAGCACGATCAGGTTCAGCACTGCGATCAGGTACAGGAAGCCGGCCGAGACCAGCGTTCCGGCCGCCCCGCCGGCCGTCTCGTATGCGGAGCTCGGGTTTACCATCGCGCCGTAGACGGCCCGGGCTGCGATGGTGATGCCGACGCCGACCGCCACGACGATCGTCGAGTGGCCGAAGGAGAAGAAGAACCCGGTGCCCAGGGGGCGCTTGCCGTCGGCCATCAGCTTGCGCGTGGTGTTGTCGATGCACGAGATGTGGTCGGCGTCGAAGGCGTGCCGGAACCCCAGGAACCACGCCGTGATGGCAACCCCGAGCCCGACGCCCAGCCCCCTGGTCCCGCCCTCCCCCTGGTAGTCGAAGTGGTGGGGCATCACGGCCAGGATGTAGATGCCCCAGCCCGCGGCGTTGACGGCCAGGATGAACGCGAACATCGCGGCGAGCCGGCCCCACTCGCCGATGGACAGCGCCGTGCGAACCGCGTGGAAGCGTGAGCCGAGTGCCTGGTGCTGCATGAAACCGCCCTTCATCCGAGGACTGGTGCCCATCGCAGGCCAGGCCAGGCGACCGGACTCGTCCCCTGAAGGGGCTTCACCGTTGCGGGACAGTGCCGGGCTCACACCGGACTTCGCTGGGCTGGCTGCCATCCGGGCGCGCGGCCCGGACAGCCAGAAAGCTACCGAGCCCCGCAGACCGGCGTCAAGCCTGATCAGCTAATCAGCCGGCACATTGGCCTTGGCGTGGATTCTGGCAGACTGGGGCGGTGCACCTCCTGCCCGCCGACCGCGCCGACCACCGGATCATCGACGCCGAGCGCGTCTGCCGGGCCATCGCCGCCCTGGGCGATCCCGAATCCGTCCGCGCCCTCGCCGAGCACTTCGCCCTGCTGGCCGACCCCACCCGGCTCACCCTGCTGACCTGCATCCACGCCGCCGGGCCGATCAGCGTCTCCGACCTCGCGGCTGCCACCGGCATCCACGACACCACCGTCTCGCAGGCCCTCCGCCACCTGCGCGCCACCGGTGTCGTCGCCACGCAGCGCGATGGCCGGGTCATCCGGTACCGGCTCGCCGACCATCCCGTCAGCGCGCTTCTCGCTCAGCAGCAAGCCACGCACGAGCTGCATGCCCGATAGCGGCCTTCCCCGCCGGACACGCACCCGGCACATTCTGTCTGCCTGGTCGGGCAGAAGTGGTCGTAGACCTGCCGGACCATCAGGGGCCATCGACGTACTTTCGCGCCTGCGCGCTTTAATCGGGCCGCCTCTGCTGCTGCCCAGGGCGTAGGCCCAGGACTGCACAGGACCCGGGCTGGTCTCTTGGAGATCTGGCTGGCGTGAGTCATAGTGGAGGAGTGCGCTCTACCGTCCGTTATCCTCCGGAGCGTCCGTGACGGACCCGATTACTGGCCGCGGACCTGAAACCGTCCCGGCCGCTGGTGACGTCCTGCGGCGTGGCGCGGAACTGCGGCGCGGCAGGCCCTTACGGGAGCGGTTCCCGGAGGGCGTCCGGGACCGGGGTGCCCCGGATCGTGGCGGGGCGCCGGAGGTGACAGCCGCTGGCGAGAGAGCAGTTCCCGGCTCTGGTGGCGCGTCCGGGCATCGTGTACCTGGACAGCGCTGCTACCACCCAGAAGCCGCAGCGGGTGATCGACGCGGTCACCGCCCAGCTGGCAGGCCAGGCCGCGAATCCTGGCCGGGGGGCCTATCCGTGGTCGACCGGGGCTGCGCGCACGGTCGCGGAAGTCCGTGAGAGCACGGCGCGTTTCATCGGCGCGGAAAGCGCCGACGAGATCGTGTTCACAGCCGGGGCGACGGCGGGCCTGAACGCTGTGGCGTTGTCCTGGGGCCTGGCGAACCTGGATGACGGGGACGAGATCCTGTTCAGCCCGCTGGATCATTCGTCGAACGTGTACCCGTGGCTGAACCTGCGGCAGGTGCTGGCCCGGTTAGGCAGGCGCCTCACGCTGGTTCCGTACACGGTGACCGCTGCCGGTGAGGCGGACACGGCAGACATCCTGGCGAAAGTGTCGCCCCGCACGAGGCTCATCACGGCCACGCATGTGCATAACGTGTTCGGGTCGATGACGACGCTGGAGGAACTGAGCGGAAAGGTCGGTTCTCCGGTCCGGCTGTGCCTGGACTGCAGCCAGAGCGTCGGCCATGTCCCGGTCGATGTGACGAGGCTGGGTTGCGATTTCGCGGTGTTCTCCGGGCACAAGATGTTCGGCATCCCGGGAACTGGTGTCGCCTATTTCAGGCGGCCGGTCCACCCGGAACTGGCGCCGTTCCTCCCGGGCGGAGGCACCGGTATCCGGCTGGCCGGCGGTGCCCTGCGGGGATTGCGCATGCCTGAGGGGATGGAGGGCGGAACGCCCGACCTGGCCGGGATCATCGCGCTGGGCGCGGCGATGAATTTCATTGACGACCTGGGGATCGGGCGGATCGCCGCGCACGGCCGGGCGCTGACCCGGTTCCTGGTGGACAGATTGCGCGAGGTTTCCCGTCTGAGGCTGCTGCCTGGCGTCGCCTGGGGTGCCTGCCAGGCCGGGTACGGGATCGTGTCGTTCGCCGTCGATGGCGTCCGCTCGGATGACCTCGGCTTCGCCCTCAGTTCTCGGGGTTTCTACGTGCGTACCGGCAGCCACTGCCTGCCGGCCGGGAGCGGCTACGAGGACTCTGTGCGGGTGAGCGTGCACGTGTACAACTCCGAGCGGGAACTGGGCCGTTTCGCCGGTTTTCTCTCCCGCCTTGCGGAAGGGGCCATTTAACGATGCGGAGGGCTCCGCTGGACTCTCCGGTCGAGGGGTACGACCGGGTGGCCGCGTCCGCGGTCCTGGCGGGCCTGGCCTTCCCGGGCCTGTTCTCCGCCGATGGCGGCGCCGTCGGCGAGGTGTTCCTGGGCGGGCGAGGGCGCGTTGGGTACCGTCTCACGCCGCTCATCCGGGCGCCGGGCAGTCACCTGACGGCCGCCCAGCAGCGCTATCTCACCTCGTTCATGCGGCCCTGCCCGGCTGATCTGGTGACCAGCGCAACACACCGCGTCACCTGGAATGACAGCGGCGGCATACCGAACGTCGCGCATGCGGGCCCGGGTTCGCTTGGCGCGGTGGTCCCGATCGTGGCCAGGGAGGCCACGCTCGCGCTCTGGCGCGCTCTGGCCGCGAACGATGCCCTGGCGGCCCGGGCCACGCGGCTCGGGGATGACGCCCGCCGGGTGCTGGCGGCTACCACCACCGACCAGGAGCCTATCGAGATCTTCCGGATCGGCGTCGAGGCCACGGCGCGTGCCCTGGTCCAGCACGCCTGCCTGGCTGGCCAGACGCCGTATCGCGCCCCGGCGGAGTTTGCCCGGGGCATGCGGGACTGCGGGATCTTCGGCGTGGTGGCGAGCACCTGGTACTGGGAACTGCAGGCTTCGACCTTCCGCCGCGGGATGATCCCGGTGTCCTTCGTGACGGCGCCCGACGGGACGGTGCGCTACCCGCCCGAGGTGGTCGCGATGCTCCGGGCGATGAAGGATGCCACGATCGCCCGGGCCCATGCCGTGATGGCCAGGGCGACCCGCGAGGAAGGGCTGAGCATCTGGCAGGCGGTGCAGAAGTATCACCACGAACTGGACCTCATCGCCAAGCAGTACGCGCTGCTGGCTGAGGGGGAGCAGCCGAGATGCCTGGGGCAGATGGCCCACACCATCGGCGGGCAGCGGTTCAGCGTGCAGCCGGGAGTGATCTCGGCGTATGTCGAGACCTTCGCGGCGCTGCTGGACCGCGTCGAGATCCTCCACGTCCCCGGCGCGGCGGACGAGGAGATCACCGATCCGCGGGAGCGGGTCTTCCACGTCCCGGACATGAACTGCAAGCACTGCCGGGCCACCATCGCCGGAGTGCTTGAGTCGCTGGGCAACCCCGTGGCGGAGATCGATCTCATGACGAAGCGCATCGTGGCGGGCTTCGCGACGGTGTCCGCACGAGAACGTGCGTTCGACGCCATCCGGGACGCCGGCTACACGATCGTCCCTCCGAGGGGCTCGTGACTCAGGCCGCCCGCGGCTGTCCCGCGCCGGGCCGTGGCGCGGGGGCGCCGCCCCGGGAGCGCCGGTTGTGACGGCCGGGCTTCCGCCGAGGGTCCATCCCCTGGTCAGGTCCTTCCTGAAACGCGAGGATCTGCCGGCCGGCCTGCTCTCCCGGTGGGGGTCACCGCTGAACATTGTCTTCCCGGAGATCTTCCGGGATAACGTGGCCGCCTTCCGGCAGGTGCTGGACACCGCCGGCCCTCGGTACCGGGTCCATTACGCGCACAAGGCCAATCAGGCCGGCGCCTTCGTGCGCGCCGCGCTGGAGTAGGGCATCGGCATCGATGTGGCTTCACCAGGCGAGCTGGCGAATGCGCTGCGCGCGGGATTCCCGGCCGGCCGGGTGGAGGTGACCGGTCCCAAGGGGCGCGGCTTCCTCGATGCGCTGACCGACTCTGGCGTGACCGTCAACGCCGACAACCTGTGGGAGCTGTCGGAGATCGTCGGGCTCGCCCGCGCCCGGGGCGCGCGCGTGCCGGTCCTTGTCCGGGTGTACGGGTTCGGGTCAGGAGCGCCCCGGCCGGGCCGGGTGAGCCGGTTCGGCGTGCCTCTCGCACGCTACGACTCGGCGACCGGCTTGCTGCGTGCAGCCCCGGACGCGGTGGACTTCCTCGGCCTGTCCTTCCACCTCGACAGCAGCGAGGCACGCGACAAGGTGCAGGCGGTCGATGACTGCCTGCACCTGTTCGAGCGGTCATGGGCAGCCGGGCTGGCCCCGCGGGTCCTGAACATCGGCGGCGGCTTCCGGCAGGCCTTCGCCGGTGACGCCGACGCGTACGAGGAGTACGTGCAGGCCCTCAAACGCGGGCTGACCGGGCAAGGGGACCCGCTGACCTGGGACGGCAACATGCTCGGGTACCGGTATGAGGACGGCGCGATACGGGGGATCCCGGTGTTCCATAAATACGCCGGCACCGTCATCGGCAGCGAGTACCTGCGCGAGCTGCTCGACAGCCCGCTGCCCGGCCATGGCGGCCGCCCGGCCGGCCGCGTGCTGCGGGAGAACATGATCGAGACCTGGGTTGAGCCCGGGAAGGCGCTGGTCGACCACGCGGGCCTCACGCTGGCCAGCGTCGAGTTCGTCAAGGAAGCATCTGACGGGAGCGTGCTGGTGAACCTGGACATCAGCCGGGACAAGATCTGCCCGGCAGACCAGGAAGTGATGCTGGACCCCATCCTCATCTACCGGTCGGCGGACGGCCAGCCAGCGGGCAGCCATGACCGGCACCAGGCAGGCGTCTTCTTCGCCGGCAACCTGTGCCTGGAACGCGACATGATCTTCAACCACCTCACCTTCGTCGACCGGCTCCCGGAGCCGGGCGACATCGTGGCGTTTGTCAACACCGCCGGCTACCAGATGGACCTGTCCGCATCGGGTGCCCTGATGCAGCGCCAGCCGGGGAAGGCCGTCGTGCTGAGCGAGGGAGGCGGGTTCGCCGCCCGCGCCGACAGCGGCGACCATCGCGAGGAGGCGCCGTAGTGCTCTACCGGGACATCACCGAGCTGATCGGGAACACGCCGCTGCTGCGGCTCGATCCCGGTCGGCACGGCATCGAGGGCATCGACCTGTACGCGAAGCTGGAATCCTGGAACCCGTTCGGGTCGGTCAAGGACAGGATCGCCTGGGGCATGATCCGCAGCGACCTAGGCGAGATCGCCCGCCGCGGGCAGACCCTGATCGAGGCCTCCAGCGGGAACACCGCCAAGGCCCTGCAGGTGCTGGCCGCGATGCACGGCTTGCGCCTGCGGGTGCTCACGAACCGGGTGAAGGTCGCCGAAGTACGGGACGTGCTGGCGATCCTCGGCGGCGAGCTGGAAGAACTCCCCGGGCTGTCCGAATGCCCGGATCCTACCGTGCCCAACGACGTGTTCTCCACCATCGAGAAGCTGATGACGGAAAACCCCGGCGAGTTCTACCACACATCGCAATACACCAACCCGGCCAACATCTCCACCCATCACGACACCACCGGGCAGGAGATCGCCGACGATATCGGCACGGTCGACTACCTCTTCGGCGGCCTCGGCACGACCGGCTCTACCCGCGGCGCGGCGACCTTCCTGCGCGCGGCCAGCCCGCAGCTGCAGACCATCGGCATCGTATCGACCAGGGACGACTTCATCCCCGGCATCCGCTCAGAGGCCGAACTGTGGGACGTCGGCCTGTTCGAACGGGACTTCTACGTGGACATCATGCCGGTCCGCCCCGCCGATGCCATCGACGCAACGCTGGAACTCGCCCGCCGGCACGGTGTGCTCGCCGGGCCCACTAGCGGCGCGACCTACTGGGCGGCACGGCAGTACCTGCGGCGACATCAGGCGCCCCCCGGTCCGCCGCGCCGGGCAGTCATGATCATCTGCGACCGGCTGGAGCCCTACCTGTCCTATGTCCGGCAGCACCGCCCGGACCTGTTCGGGCAGGCGCGCCGCGCCGCGCCCGGGGACCTGGCCGACGAAGCGGTCGCCACCGCCCCCGAGGTGCCGGTCAGCGAACTGGCGGCGCTGAGCGCCGACCCGGCAGTACTGTGCATCGACACCCGGGGAAGCATGGCCTACCG
>Ga0335078_10012491_pt1 | contig 12599 bp, 8 predicted proteins | sample Lox_Sample_32_FD_206711 | JGI IMG/M metagenome (GOLD analysis project Ga0335078, IMG submission 206711) | Soil microbial communities from Loxahatchee National Wildlife Refuge, Florida, United States - Lox_Sample_3.2 | ecosystem: Environmental > Terrestrial > Soil > Wetlands | place: USA: Florida... | reverse complement strand
GAGCGCCTCTTCGGCCTCCTTGCGCCAGCTAATGTCCACGACGGTCGATTCCACCACGGCGCCCTCCCCGGCGCCGGATTCGACCAGATTGAAGCCGGCAATGGCCCAGACCGGACCGCCGTCCTTACGTCGCAAGCAGAGTTCGCAATTATTGAGGCTACCCAGCTCTTTGACCACGGTGAGCATCTTCTGCCGGTCGGCCGGGTTGTACCACAGCTCGCTGGTGTCGCGCTCTGCAAGCTCTCTCGGGGAGCGATAACCCAGGATGCGGGCCATCGACTTGTTGCAGTCGAGGACTCGCCCGTCGAGCGTAGACCGGAGAACGCCAGACGGGTTGCGCTCGAACAGCTGCCGGTAGCGGTTCTCGGACGCCTTGAGGGCTTGCTCAGCTTGTTTGCGCTCAGTGATATCCTCCTTGATGGCCAGAAAATGAGTGGTGATCCCCTGAGCGTCCTTGAGGGGAGAGATGGAGGCAGACTCCCAGTAAAGCTCTCCGCTCTTCTTCCTGTTGGCCAACTCCCCTCGCCATTCTCCTCCGTCGAGCAGGGTCTGCCAGAGTTCGCGGTAAGTCTCCGCGGCGGTCAGGCCTGATTTGAGAATGCTCGGGTTCTTGCCGATGACTTCTTCGAGGCTGTAGCCCGTCACAGAACTGAATGCCGGATTGACGTATTCGATGAGGCCCTGGCGGTCCGTGATGATCACGCTGGCCGGACTCTGCTCAACCACGCGTGAGAGCTTTCGAAGCTCTTCCTCGGCTCGCTTGCGCTCGGTGATGTCAATGACTGTGGCTTCGACAATCTCGCGGTTTCCCTCTTGCGCCAAGGTCATGTTGCCCAAAAGCCAGACCAGCGTCCCGTCTTTGCGCTTGAATCGAAACTCGTACCCGGTGAGCAGCTTTTCTCTTCTGAGGATCGCGAGCATGGCATCGCGATCGCGAGGATCGCAGTAGAATTCCGCCATGCGATGGGTCTTGAACTCTTCCGCTGAATCGTAGCCCAGCATCCCCAGCACCGCAGCGTTACAATCGAGGACTGTGCCGTCGGCACCGTTACGGATGACGCCGGCAGTGTTGCGCTCCAGAAAACGGCGGTACCGTTGCTCCGAGGCTCGAAGAGCTTCCTCCGCCTCCTTGCGCTCGGTGATATCGCGAAAATACCAGACTCTGCCCCAATAGCGACCGCTAGAATCGACGAGGGGTGACGAGTAGCGGTCAAGGGTCCGGCCGTCCTTGAGCTGGACCTCATCGCGGCTTTTCTCTTTCTGGTGCGCGTAGAGATATTTCACACGTTCGAGGAATGCCAAGCTGTCAGCCGCCTGGTTGGTGACGTGTTCCAGCACGGGTGAATCATCTCGCGCCTCCAATAGCTGCCTGGGAAGGCGGAAAATCGAGGCAAATCGCCTGTTTGACAGCACCACTTTGCCAACCTCGTCCACCACCAGGATGCCGTCGATGGTGGTTTCGGACTGCGCTTCGAGAAGCGCGGTCTTGAAAATGAGCTCCTCTGCGGCTGCCTTCTGGTCAGTGATATCGTGGCTGACGCCGACGATGCCGATAGTGTTCCCGCTCTGATCCCTAAGCGGCACCTTGTCGGTCGAAAGCCACCTGGGATTCCGCTTTTGATCGACAGTGGGTTCTTCCCGGTTGATCAGCGGCTGGCCGGACGCGAGCACTGCCCGTTCGTCAGCAGCGTACCTGCTGGCGAACTCGGACGGGAAGTAATCGAACACTGTCTTCCCAACAACCTCGGCCTGCGTGTGCGCTCCGATCAGCCGCCTGTGCGCAACGTTGTCGATCACAACGCGACCCTCAGTGTCTTTCACAAAGACACTGTCCGGCATGGTGTCAATGAGAGTACGCAGCAGATTACGCTCCAGGGATAGCTCCTCTTCCGCGCGCTTGCGCTCGGTGATATCCTCCCCGGAGCTGAGGGTGGCCACGATTTTGCCCGCTTCGTCGCGTATCACGGTGTTGTGCCACGAGATGAGTCTCACTTCACCGGCTTTGGTCAAGACTCGATTCTCGAGGCGCTCAACTCTTTCAGTTTCCCCCGCTGCCAGGTTAGCGAAGGCGACATTTAGCCAGTCCCGATCAGGCACCGCGACAAAATGGTGGCACCAGCGCTTTCCGACGACTTCTTCGCTTTTGTATCCCAGGATCTGGCAGCCCTTCGCATTGATCCGCACAACCTCTTGGTCCGGATTGAGCACCAGAAGCATGGCGCCAGCAATGTCGAAGTACATCTGGGCTCTACTCTTCTCCTGCCTTAACTCCTTTTCCGCCCGCTTACTGGCCGTGATGTCACGCGCTATGGCGGCGCTGCCTGTTATCCGGCCTTGCGAGTCCGTGATAGGGAAAACGGTCAGTGAGACGTCGATTCGCCGGCCGTCCTTTGCCAGGCGCACGGTCTCGAAGTTTGCGAACTGCTTTCCTTGCTTGAGCTCTTTGACGATTTGGTCCGTTTCACCGGCACGCTCGGGCGGAATCAGGATGGAAATCGGCTTGCCCTTCACTTCGTCGGCGCGGTATCCGTACATCAATTCGGCGCCGAGGTTCCAACTGGCAATGGTTCCATCGAGGCTCACGCCAGAGATCGCATCAGTGGACGCTTCCACGATTGACGCCAGAAATCGATTGGCCTCCTCAGCCTCCCTTCGCTGGGTGATATCGTGGGAAACGCCAAACGTGCCTGTGATTTCCCCGTTCGTCTGACGGAGCGGCATTTTACTCGAAACCACCCACGTCACCGTTCCATCGGGCCACGTTTCCTTTTCCTCCTTGGCCACCATCGGCTCGCCGGTTCGAATGATCTCCTGCTCGTCCTCAAAGGCGGGCTGGGCGTGTTCCGGAGTGAAGAAATCGAAATCGCTTTTGCCAATGGCTTCGCTCGGATCGGCCAGCCCCATGCGTTGCGCCTGGGTCTTGTTGATTCGAGTGAAGCGGCTGGCAGCGTCCTTGAAGTAGATCGCGTCAGGAAGGTGGGCCATCAGGGAATGGAAATGGTGCTGTTCCTTCAGGAGAGCTTCTTGCAGTTGCCGGCGCGCTCCGAGAGCGCTCTGAAGCTCTATGATGCGCTGAGAGAGGCTCGCTTGAAGCTGCACAATGCGCTCCGCGGCCTTGATCCGTGCCTTCAACTCCACCGGATCGACTGGCTTGGTAAGATAGTCGTCGGCGCCGGCCTTCAGTCCCCGGACGCGGTCCTGCCTGCCGTTTCGCGAAGTGATAAGCATCATGTAGACGGGGTCGCGCCCAACGGAGGCACGCACTTTCCGAATCACCTCCAGGCCGTCCATCTTTGGCATGATCCAGTCAAGCAGCGCCAGCTTGGGTGCGTCCCGTTCCTGAAGGATCGCCCAGGCCGCTTCGCCGTCTTCAGCCTCTACAACCTTGTGGCCCGATCTGGTCAGAATCTTCGCAAATGTGAGCCGCGCAACTCGGTCGTCATCTGCCACCAGGATTGTCATGGTTTACCCATCGGCCGGGTCCAAATCACACTACAGCCATCCGGAGCCATTGTACTCTATCGACAATAACCATGCATTCTATTCGCTGCCAGGACGACAGTGGCGGCCTAAGATGGCCTGCAGTAGAAAAGACTCAATCGGGGCAGGCTGTAGTGCTCGAAGAGGCTTCGCTTGAGGAACTGGCGATCCAACGCTTCGAGCTCGGAAGCGGTCATCTTGCTTCGATAAGGGGCCACGCCGCGTTCGACCTGGCGGCGCAGTTCAACCAGGAGGTCCGCCGGACTGCCGCGAGTGGCGGAGGCATTCAGCTTTTCTTCAAGCGCGCTGAGTTGGTCCTCGAGTGGCTTCACGTTTTGCGGGGCCTCGGTTAGGCCGTCCGCCAGCCGGTCCAGAGCCGAGGCAGCTTCTTCAAAATCCTGAGCCAGCACCTGCTGTGGCGCAGCCGGCGTCGAACCTGAGGCGGCAGCCGCCGCTGAGTCCCGGCATCGTTGAGCAGATTCCCGCAGTTCCTGCGCGTTGCCGCGAAAATAGGTTTGAAGTTGCTCCAGGGCGAAAGGCGGGGCGGAAGCCTTCCCGAAGGTGTGCGAGGGGCGTCGCGAGTCGTCGACCTGTCCCGCTCTCAGCGCGTCGGCCGCCTCCATGACACTCTGGGAGCAGTAGGCAAGGCTGTTGATCTTGCGGAAGCGCGGAGGACGCCGCGCGTACTTCTCAAAGGCGCGCTCGATGCCGATGAGCACCGCCTGCAGCGGAATTCCCGCTTCTTTCCAGGACTCGATCAGGGCCCAGTCCAGCGTCGAGAGCAGCGTGGGCGTGCCGCGGCAGCGGCGAAACTTCTCCTCAATCTCGGTGAAGTACTCGAAGTAGTTCTCCACTTCCCACAAACCAGTCACGTGCGCCGGTCTGCCGCCCCAGCCAGCGCTTCCGCCAGTTCCCGACCGGCTCGCCTCGTTGGATCTAGCCCCGCACCGCCTGCTTGGAATTCTGACTTCTCGCAGCCCGTGCTGGCGAACCCCGAGCGCCCTCCTGGTTCCGCCCATAAATAATCCGCAGCCCGTCGAGCGTGAGCCAGGCGTCCACGGGCGGCTTGTAGCGGGACGCGGCGGCGACGAGCGGCGCCTGCCCTCCGGTTGCGATGACGCGCGTCTCGCGACCCAGAACCGCAACGAGCCGGTCCAGCACACCATCCAGCAAGCCGACCGCGCCGTAAAAGAGACCAGACTGGATGCTGGCCACCGTGTTGGTGCCGATCACCCGCTCGGGCTCGCGGATTTCCACCCGCGGAAGGCGAGCGGCGCGGGCGAACAGCGCGTCGGCCGACACACCCAGGCCGGGGCAGATCACCCCGCCCAGGTATTCGCCCCTTTCCGAGATCGCATCAAAAGTGATGGCGGTGCCGAAGTCCACCACGACGCAAGGTCCGCCGTATTTCTCGAAGGCAGCCACTCCGTTCGCGATTCGATCGGCGCCCACCTCCTGCGGGTTGTCGTAATGGATGGCCATGCCGGTGCGCGTGCCAGGCTCCAGAAACAAAGCCTTGAGACCAAAGTACCGTTGGGCCATCTCCTCCAGCAGCCAGTTGAGCGGCGGCACCACGCTGGCGATCATGATGCCGGTGATGTCGCCGTGCCCGAGGCCTTCGAGATCAAAGAGATTGCGAATGAGAATGCCGTACTCGTCGGCGGTCTGCTCGCGCTTGGTGGTTAGCCGCCAGTGAGAGCGCAACTCCGTTGCCGCGAAGACCCCGAGAGTCGTATTGGTGTTGCCGACATCGATGACGAGAAGCATAGGAAATGCAGAAGTCAGGAGCCGGAAGTCAGAAGCCAGGAGTCAGAAGAGAGGATACCTTTACTTGTGGCTTTTGACTTCTGTCTTCTTACTTCTGTCTTGTTGGTTCTGACGTCTCATTTTAGTTCCACGATCTCGCCCGCGACCAGCGGCTCCTCGCGGCCGTCATCGCGGCGGACGCGGAGCGCTCCGCTGGACTCGAGTCCGGCGGTGACAGCCTGGAATTCCCCAGTACTGGCTAGAACGCGAACGCGCTTGCCCTGCGCGTAGCTGGAAGCCGCCGTCCAGCGTTGGATGATGGCTTGGTTTCCTTCCCGGAGTAGCAACTGATACTGCTGTTCGATTGCTCGCAACAGAGTCACCAGAATCTGCGCGCGCGAGTGAATCTTGCCGCTTTCGAGGCGCAGGGAAGTGGCGATGGAACGAAGCTCCTCCGGAATTGCCTGATGATTCACGTTAATGCCGATCCCAATCACCACGGCGTGTAAACGGTCAACATCGGCACTCATTTCCGTGAGGATGCCGCACAGCTTCTTGCCGCTCAAGAGCAAGTCATTGGGCCAGCGAATATCCGCCGCGAGGCCGGTGGCGCGCTCGATGGCGGCCTCGGCAGCCACGCCCGCCATGAGCGTGAGCACGGGCGCGGCCGACGGCGGAAGCGGCGGCCGCAGAATGATCGACACGTAGATTCCACTCGATTTTTCTGAATACCAGGTGCGGCCAAAACGCCCACGCCCGGCGGTCTGCTCTTCCGCCAGGACTACGCTGCCGTGGCGGGCGCCGTTTGAAGCCATGCTCAACGCTACCGCATTCGTGGAATCGATGCGAAAGTAATGCGTGATCTTATGCCCGATCTCACATTCGCCGAGGTCCGGCCGAAGCAGGCTGGGCACCAGCACGTCCGGAAGCCTGGCAAGCTGATAGCCTGTTGCCGGATGGCCCTTGATCTCGACGCCGAGCCCCCGCAACTTTTCGATCCAATCCCATACCGTCGAGCGCGAGACTCCGATTTCAGACGCGATCTTCGGGCCCGGAACCACCACGGTGGCGTTTTGAACCAACAGGTGGATCAGCCTGTCGATCCGGCGGTCAGTGCTGGCGGATGTGGCCATGGCGCTCGAAGCAAGCGTTCAATTGTATAGCACGCTGGTAGATGACTCTACCACGAAGAAGTCAGCGGTCTATGTCGGAAGTCGAATGTGGAGCGTCTTCGAATTCCGGGGCATGCGTGAATCGGCCTTCAGTGCGCGCCGAAGTGACCGCACAAACGCTTCGGCAAGATCCTGCATGCGATTGTCCCTGATGGCGGCAACAAAAATCCGCGGCACGGAGGACCCCTAACCGCCATCGAAATGAAGGGGCTACTGCAGACTAGCCTACGCTGCTGGTGAATCAAACCCGTTGATCCCTGGACCCGCGGGAGGAGAGCGCGCATCCAATAAAGGGTGAACGCAAGGTGTGAGGATCGAAGAATATCTTCGCCTGCGGCGGTTTCAACCCTGCGACCGCGCCCGACGGTTCGGTTTCAACGTTGGCGCCGCACGTTCGCGCTCAAATTCAATTGATAGGAGAACGAATTAAAATGCAACGTGTAGTGTCTAGGTCTATTGTCGCATCCATTGTTTCGTTGGCATTTGTCGCCGGCATTGCCTCAGCCAAGTGGGGCTTCGGCCACTCGTCCGAAAAGGCAGCCACCGTTGAACTCACGCAGAAAGCCCGGGTGCCGAACGGTCCTACGCTGCAGCCCGGCACTTACAAGGTGGAGCTACTGAGCGATTCGGCCACACCGCAGGTGGGATTCTACCAGAGCGGCAAGCTGGTCGGGCAGGCTGCTGCGGAAGTGGTGAATCAGAATCAGAAGAGTCCTGACACCGAGGTTCATCTTAATACCGCCGGCCAGAACGCAGTGGTAACTGAGATCGACGTTAGCGGCTGGACGAAGAGGATCGAATTCGGCCGGCAAGGCAGCGGCGGTTCAAGCCAGTCCGGGGAGTAAGTCAGCTTCGCTTATCCTTTAGCACGACGTCGGGGCAATTCATCTGAATTGCCCCGACATCATCAGGCGGGGACAGCGGGCAGCAAACCCGTTTCGCGAAACCAAGCCTCAGTCCGGCGCATTCCCTCTGCAAGATCGACCTTTGGACGATACCCAAACGTCCGTTCAAGGGTAGTTTCGCGGAACACGGCCGATCCGGTCATGAAGCTCAACGCTCGCAGCGAAGTTCGGCTCTTTCCGTTGAATCGGCACATGGTGTTCCGCCCGAGGAGGACCAGCTTGGCTACCGCGGCCGGGACCGAAGGCAGTTTCTCGCGCCCCGCCAGCCGCGCATAGGTGCTGAAGAACTCGCGCCAACTGGTTGTGCCGTCGTTCACAATGAAAGCCTGTCCGAGAGCGCGGTCATCCTGCGTGACGAGCAAAACGGCATCCACCAGATTTTCGATATACACGTAGTTAAACGAGCCGCGGCCAGCGCCGATCAGTCTCATCTTGCCTTTGCGAATACGCTTGAACGGAATGACGCTCCAGTACGGCGATCCCGGGCCGTAAACACACGATGGCCTCAACACCGTCACCGGCAGGCCTCGCGCACGAGAGAACGACCAGACAGCTTCCTCAGCGTCGTATTTGGAGTCGGAGTAAGACTCACCGGCCGGCCCACGCGGGCTCTCATCCGTGATCTCGCCCGAAGCGGGCAGCCCGAAAGCCGCGATACTCGAAAGGTACACGAAGCGTTTTATGCCCGCCTTGGCCGAGGCCACTAACATGTTTTCGGTTCCGCCCACGTTGGGGCCCTGGTATTGGATGCGGGTCGGCATGTCGGCCACCTGCGCCGCGCAATGGATGACCACGGCGCAGCCTTGTACCGCGCGGTCGAGCAGGTCTTCGTCCCCAAGGTCGCCCAGGACGACCTCGGCCCCCATCTTCTCGAGATCCGCAGCTTTCTCGATCCGGCGAGCCATCACCCTCACGAGGCGATTTTCGCTCAGCAGCCGGCGCGCCACTTGGCCGCCGATAAAGCCCGTAGCGCCCGTTACCAGGATTCGCTGGCCTTCCAGGTCCATGGGAGTGACCCCCAACGTGGAATTTCACTCCGGCAAGCTAACCATACCCGCAACCGGGCGATAACACAAGCACCACCGAGATAGAGCCCATCCCAAAACTTCCGCCCTGCCCCTTTTTTGCACTGCGACTGAGCTCATGAGAAGCCAACAAAGGCAGGCTGTAGACTTGATTACCGGGAAATGCTAATTTGGCCGCTTGCTTGCATCCAATAACTGTGGAGCGGACCGCTGCCGGAGCACTTTGCGTCCCGGACGGCGTAGGGGGGCGTCATCCGGCGTCTAAATCAGACGAGGACTTCCGGCTGTGAGAATGGTCCAGCACTCGAGACCCAGTAAGCTTCGGATCACCGGCCCTGAGGGCTGCCGACCCTGGCGGGAGCGGTGGTGCAGGGGTCGCCGGTCGATTCTCCGATTACCTCTTCTTTTGTTCTGGTTGATTTCCACCATAGGATTGGTTGACTGCAGCCGCAGGCAGGCCAATAACCCGCCCGACGGCGCACTGGTCTTCGCCAATCACTGCGCCATTTGCCACGCCTCAAACAGCACCACGCGCGCCCCGCTACTGGAATCCTTGCGGCAGATGTCCAAGACTTCGATTTTCACTGCCCTGCAAACCGGCGAGATGCGCGCGCAGGGCGCCAAGATCACGAAGGCTGAACGGCTCGCGGTTGCGGATTATCTTGCCGACCCCAAAACCTCCACGAGGCTCAGCGGATATTGCAGCACCAACGTCGATCCTCCAATAAGCAGCCCGCGCTGGGACGGTTGGAGCATTGATGCCACCAACGCCCGCTTTCAACCTGCGTCTGTGGCTGGCCTCACCGCGGATCAAGTTCCACGACTGAAACTGAAATGGGCTTTCGGGTTTCCGGGCGCTTCGGCCACCTTCTCACAGCCTACTGTCTTCGCAGGTCGACTCTACGTGGGCAGCGAAGATGGCACGGTCTATTCCGTCGATGCCGACACGGGATGCATCTATTGGACCTTTCAGGCTACGACCACGGTCAAGACAGCCATCTCGGTCAGCCCAGATGGGCGCCTGGCTTATTTTGGGGATACCAACGGAAACGTGTACGCGCTGACGACTTCCAATGGCGCCCAAGTGTGGAAGGCGCATCCGGACGCCCACCCCACGGCTCGGATTACGGGTTCGCCGATGCTGAGCAACGGACGCCTGTATGTTCCCATGTCGTCGGGTGAAGAGGGTGCGGCGGCCGAGCCCACCTACCAGTGCTGCACTTTCCGTGGCAACTTGGTGGCTCTCGACGCGGGCTCGGGCCGGCAAATCTGGAGAGCCTACACGATCCGCGACATCCCTAAATCGACCGGCAGGAACGCATCTGGGGCTGAAAAGTGGGGACCATCGGGTGCGGCTATCTGGTCGGCGCCCACTATCGATTCAAAGCGCCGCGCCGTCTACGTGACTACCGGCAACAACTATTCCGATCCGCCCACCAACACTTCCGATGCCGTAATGGCCTTCAATCTCGATTCGGGGAAATTGTTGTGGTCGCACCAGTTCACGTCCGCCGATTTATGGAATATCGCCTGCGTCTCTCCGACGCGTCAGAACTGCCCCGGCAAGCCCGGAGGAGATTACGATTTCGGTGCTCCGGCTGCGCTTCGCACGCTCCCTGGCGGCCGGCAGATCCTGCTGGCGCCGCAGAAGTCCGGCATCGTCTACGCCCTCGATCCCGATCAACACGGCAAGGTCATCTGGAAGAAACGAATCGGCAAGGGCGGCCCGCTGGGAGGCATCGAGTGGGGAGGCGCTTCGTATGGACGCTATGCCTACTTCCCGCTTTCAGACTGGGATCCCGACAAAGCAGAGTTGGGAGGCGGGCTATTCGCGCTGAACCTCAAGAATGGACAGTTGGCGTGGTACACCCCGCCGCCGAAGCCGGGCTGCGTGAAGCAATTTGGCTGCAGCGCGGCCCAAATGGCTCCGCCGACGGCGATTTCCGGGGTTGTCTTCGAAGGCTCTCTCGACGGCCACTTGCGCGCCTATGACGCCCGCAACGGCGCGGTGATCTGGGACTTCAACGCGGCCCGGACCTTCCCGACCGTGAATGGAGTGAAGGCGCACGGCGGGTCCTTCAACGGTGCCGGCCCCGCGGTAGTCGGCGGAATGGTGTACGTGAACGCCGGCTATACCAACGAACTCGACGGCAACGTGCTGCTGGCGTTCTCCACGGACGGCCAGTAACGCCAGGATCTTGGTTGGGCCGCCTCCCCAAGGCTTTGCGCAAAAGCTCCCGCGGTCCGCTACGGCGCCGTCGTCACCTCATTGAGCCGTCGCCGCAGGTACCGGCGCTCGACGGCGTTGGCGGTGAAGCCCAACGCCCGCCGGTAAGCTTCAGCCGCTTCTGCGGAGCGGCCCAGACGGCGCAGGATGTCAGCCCGCGCAGCGTGGAACAGATAGTACGAGTCGAGATCGCCCGACGATCCCAGTTCGTCGATCATCCCCAGACCGGTTTCGAGTCCTTCACCCAGTGCGACAGCGACCGCCTGGTTCAGCGCCACCACGGCCGTGGGTTGAATTCGCGACAGCTCCCGGTAGAGCGCCGCGATCTGGCGCCAGTCCGTCTGCGCTGCCGTGGGCGCAGTGGCGTGGAGGGCGGCGATGGCAGCCTGCAACTGGTACGGCCCGATTCTTCCCAGACGCAGGGTCTTCTCCAAGAGTCCCACGCCTTCTCGGATCGGCTCACGGTTCCAGCGCGATCGGTCCTGTTCATCCAGCGGCACCAGTTCGCCCCCGTTATTGACACGCACCTCGCGCCGGGAGTCATGCAGAAGCATAAGAGCCAGCAAGCCCGCGCTCTCCGCGTCTTGTGGCATGAGCTCGCAGAGCGTGCGGCCCAGACGAATAGCCTCAGCGCAGAGCTCCGGCCGGATGAGCCCATCTCCGGCGGTGGCCGTGTAACCTTCGTTGAAAACCAAGTAGATGACCGCTTGAACCGAGGCCAGGCGCTCCGCCAACAAATGCGCGGGCGGTACTTCATAGGAGATGTGCGCGTCCTGAATCTTGCGTTTGGCCCTCACCAGTCTTTGGGCCAGGGTGGGCTCCGGCACCAGGAAGGCGCGGGCGATTTCGGGCGTGGTCAGGCCGCCCAAGGTACGCAGAGTCAGGGCAACCCGAGCCTCGGGGTTCAGCGCCGGGTGGCAGCAGGTAAAAATGAGGCGCAAGCGGTCGTCCGGGAAGTTCATGGCGTCGGCCTCGAATTCCCGGGCATCGTTGCTTCGCAAGGATTCCGTTTCGCGGACCAATTCGTCCGCTTTATCGCGACGGGTGCGGGCGCGCCGGGCATAGTCGATTAACCGGCGGTGGGCGACGGCTGTAATCCACGCTGCGGGGTTGTCGGGCACGCCTTGCTCAGTCCAGCGCTCTACCGCCGCCGCGAACGCGTCCTGCATGGCCTCTTCCGCGAGATCGAAGGAGCCTGAGACGCGAATCAGGCCGGCGAAGATGCGTCCGGATTCCTGCCGGAAGACCGATTCTACGGCCGCTCGAAGGTCGTCGACTGGTAGCGTGGGCGGCTGGTGCGAACTCATGAGCCGAGTTGATGGATGTCGCGGCGATGGCCCACCATGGCATCGGGTCGAAACCGGACCTGGTCCATTTACCATTCCAGGCCCGGGCGACGGGCGACATCAGGAGTGTACACGGTCCGCCTCGTGCATGGCACTGGAAAAGGGATCCGCTTAGCCCGCACTCGACTCCGGCATCGCCCGAATCGGCCTCACTTCAATGCAGCCACTCCCGCCCGCGCAGGCTGTGGGAATTCTGGCGGCCCACTCGAGCGCCTCGTCCAGGTCCTTGCAGTCCAAGATGTAGTAGCCGGCAAGCTGCTCTTTGGTTTCCGCAAAGGGACCATCGGTAACCAGTACTTTACCCTGCTGAACGCGGACCGTGGTCGCGGTGCTCGTCGGCTCCAGCGGTTCGGCGGCTTTGAGCATGCCGCGCCGCCTCGTTTCACCCATCACCGCCGCGTGCCCCGCCCGGATTTTCGCCCGTTCTTCGGGCGAGGCGGCCTCCATGGAGTTTTCGTTTGAATAGACCAGCATCATGTAGCGCATTGCTGCACCTCGTGATTTTGCTAATCGACAACCTGTGGGTCTAGGAATCACTTCGAACACGTCACAGCAATACCGGCACTAGCGGCGGCGCTAGCCGACGGTCTGGCCATAGCCAAGCCACTTTCTGAGATAGCAGATCTGGCCTACGTGGTACGTTTCGTGATACGCGAGGAAGGCCACAACTCCGCCGACTTTACCGTCAAGCGATCGCT